>Ga0116186_1004151_pt1 | contig 11880 bp, 11 predicted proteins | sample AD_JPNNA4_MetaG_FD_89806 | JGI IMG/M metagenome (GOLD analysis project Ga0116186, IMG submission 89806) | Active sludge microbial communities of municipal wastewater-treating anaerobic digesters from Japan - AD_JPNNA4_MetaG | ecosystem: Engineered > Bioreactor > Anaerobic > Digestate | place...
CCTGCGCGATCACCTTCGCGGGCGGGTTCAGCGAGAAGACCGGCTTCTGAAGGCGTCGGCCCGGCATCCGCGCCCGGCGCCCCGCCCCGCTCACGCCCCTCGCCCGGAACGCTCGCCGTAGCGCCTCAGCGGCAGGACGAGCCCGAAGAAGGGCACCAGGTACATGGCCGCCGTCATCGTTTCCCGTGGCCCGAAGAACTGGGCCGAGAAGACGATCATGAGGACGTTGTTCATGTGCGCCATCATCACGGCGCCCGCCAGGCGGTCTTCCACGGCGCTGCGGCGGAAGAAGAGGATGCCCGCGGAGGCGTAGAGAACCGACAGGGCGATGCCGACGAGCACCGCTTCCCCGATGAGGCCGGGGTCGTTGTAGAAGACGCCGGCATGCTTCGAGAAGACCCCGAGGTTGATGCAGGCGAACAGGACGAGGTTCACGGGGTAGGCGCGGCGGTTGGCGGCCTCGAGCAGCCGGGGCGCGGCGCGCCGGAGGGCCTGCACGGCGGCGATGGGGACGAAGATGGCCAGCGCCAGCACGCGGAGCATGTCCCAGAAGGACAGCTCCACGCCTTTCGCAAGGACGAGCTCGACCACGGCCGGAAGGCTGAAGGGCACCAGCAGCGACGTGACGACGGTCACGACGAGGACCCGGGCGCTGTTGCCCCCCACGAGGTTCGACATGAAAGGCGCCACGACGCCCGTGGAGACCGCGGTCAGCAGGAGCGCCGAGAGGGCATAGTCGGGCAGGACGACCCGAAACAGCCCGTAGAGGACCGGGGGCAGGACGAACAGTTTCAGAACGACGAGGACGAGGAGCGGAAAGCCCGCCAGGCGCAGGGCGTCCCGGACCGCCTCGAGCCGGATGGACAGGAAGCTCATGAAGAAAAGCGCCATGAGGCACGCAAGCGGGTAGGGCTGCAGGAAGGCGAAGACCGTCGGGCAGCAGATGCCGGCCGCCATCGACGAGAACACGACGGCAAGCAGCAGGATGTCTCTCGGCCGGAACGGGAGCGCCATGGCGGGCGGCTTACTCCGCACCCTGCGGGCGGCGGCGGACGATCTGGTTGCCGATGACCGTGAAGACCGTCTCGCCCCTCTGGTTGCGGGCGGAGTAGCGGAATCGGACGATGCCGCGGTCGCCGGCCTTCGAGGGCCTGAGCTCGAGGACCTCGCCCTCGGCCCGCAGCGTGTCGCCGGGGCGGACGGGCCTGAGCCACCTCAGTTCGTCGAACCCCGGGGACCCCAGGCTGTTTTCCGCGTTGAGGGCGCCCGTCATGAGGAACAGCCTGAACGTCAGGGCGATCGTGTGGATCCCGCTCGCGATGAGCCCCCCGTAGGGGGTCGCCTTCGCCGCCTCGGCGTCGACATGGAAGACCTGCGGGTCGAAGCGCATCGCAAAATCGATGATCTGCCCCTCCGTCACCGTCATCCCCGGCGACTCGAAGCGGTCGCCGACCCTGAAATCGTCAAAATAAAGCGTTTCCATGCCTCCCACTCCATTTCCGGGGCCCGTATTCCCTCCGTGCTAAGCCGGAAGCCCCGGGGAGGCTTTTCTATACCATCACGCCCCTTGCCGAATCCACGCTTTCTTTGCCGGGCGATACGTTCCGCTGACCCCGCGGGAAACGGACGCAAATTGACAAACCCTGCAGAGCCCACTATAGTTTCGTCAACACGGGATGGAAAGGAACGGCCATGAAGACCTTGAAGACAACAGCGGCCCTGGCGCTGATGATCGCCCTGGCGGCCTCGGCGGGCCTGTGGGGCTGTGCGAACCACACGCGGGCCGAGGCGGGGGCGCTCCTTGCCCAGGACTTCCGGAAGATGGACAACGACGAGCTGCTGCTCTACCATTTTCGCCTCACCGAGGAGATCGACCGCCGCGAGCGTTCGGGTCCCTCGTCGTCGGTCGGCATCGGCATCGGCGGCGGAAGCTGGGGATGGGGAAGCGGCGGCGGGAGCGGCGTGGGCGTCGGCGTCTCCACATCGGCCCCCGTGGGCGGCAGCGGGACCGAGGAGCTCAGGAACCGCCGTGCCGAGGTGCGCGCGGAAATGCAGCGCCGGAACATGAAGCTGCCCTGAGCTCAGGGTACAGGGTAAAGGGTCCAGGAAACGCAAAGAGGGAGGATCGCTCCGCGTTCGTCCCTCTTTTTTATTTCCGCCCGTTCCCTGAGCCCGGCCCCCCCGAACGTGCGGATTCGCTGCGGGCACCCTTCTTGCACGACCGTATTGAAAACCGGTCATTGCGCAAGGGCATGAGCGATAATGCAATCCCGAGAGCTTGCATCGCCATGCCCGCAATGACGACCCCCAGAGCCCATGCCGTCACCCCGGAAATCAAAAATATCATCAAAATCAAGGCATTGTAAATCGAAGGGGGGCCGCACCCTCGCCGACATCCTGGGTGAGAGCCGGACGCTGACGGCCTGGCTTCGACCCGGGAAAGGCGCCGCGGCCGAGGCCTTCCTGATCCTGGCCGAAGGCCTTTCACCGGGCGACCGGGAACTTCTTGCCGGCACGGCGGACCTCGTCGTCGAGCCCGGGGATGACCTCATCGGACGCCTGGCTGCGCTCGCGCACGAGAACCGGCAGCTCAAGTCGCTGAGCCTCAGCGACGACCTCACCGGGCTCTACAACAGGCGGTTCTTCTCCATCCAGCTCGAGATCGAGATGGCCCGCTCCCGCCGGACGGGACAGCCCTGCTGCCTGATGATGATCGACTTCGACAATTTCAAGGACATCAACGACCGGCTCGGCCACGACGAGGGCGACCGGTTCCTCACCCAGATGGGGGGCCTGCTCCGCGAGAAGCTGCGCCCGACGGACTTCGTCTGCCGCTACGGCGGCGACGAGTTCGCCGTCATCATGCCCGCCACGAGCCTGCTGGACGGGATCGGCATCGCGAAGCGCCTGAGGGAATTCACCTCCCGCTTCACCTGGAAGATGGCCGTCCGGGTCTCGGCGAGCTTCGGTCTGGCCGTCTTCGAGCCCTCGAGCCCCGCCGATGCTGAAGAATTCTTCAAACAAGCCGATAGTGAATTGTATCGGGCCAAGCAGGCCGGCAAGAACCGCATCTGCCACCCCGCCCAGGCTGCGGCCCAGGCCCGGCAGCGCCAGCCGGTCAGCTCGAAAGAGCGCGAGGCGCTCTTCGGCCTGGAGACGGACGCGTAAGAGAGAAGGGAAGAGGGTGAGAGGGTAAGAAGGTTGGAGAACCGAAGACAGGCGCCAGGCGGAAAGCAAATCCAACCTTCTCACCTTCTCACCTTCTCACCTTCTTACCCTCGTACTCGAGCCGCGGTGAAACCGCCTTTCGAGGACACTTGAAAAAATGACCCAGAACCACGTCAAGACGCCCCTCATCGCCACGATCACGAGCGGCAAGGGGGGCGTCGGCAAGTCCTTCGTCACGGTGAACCTCGCAGCATCCCTTGCCTCGCGCGGGCAGAGGGTCCTCGTGGCCGACTGCGACCTCGGCCTGGCCAACGTGGACATCATGCTGGGCATCCATCCCCGGCTGAGCCTCAAGGACGTTCTCTTCGGCAGCGCCCTGCCGGAAGAGGTCATCATCCCGACGCAGGCCGGCTTCGACCTCCTGCCGGCCTGTTCCGGCGTGCGGGAGATGGCCCAGCTCCTGTTCGAGAAGATCCAGATCGTCAAGCGCGTGCTTCTGACCCTGGAGGGCTACGATATCATCCTGCTCGACACGGGTGCGGGCATCGCCGAGACGGTTCTGCAGTTCAACCTCCTGGCGCCCCGGAACATCATCGTCCTGAACCGCGAGCTGACCTCGATCACGGACTCCTATGCGATGATGAAGGTCATGCACCAGGTCTTCGGGAGAGACGCCTTCGGCCTCGTCGTCAACGCCGTGACCGACGACCGCGAGGGCGAGAAGATTTTCAGCCACGTCGACGGCATCTGCCGCCGTTTCCTGGGCTTCGCGACGGACTACCTCGGCCCCGTCTACCGGGACGAGGCGGTGCCGCGATCCATCCTCCGGCAGGAACCGCTCGTCGTGGCCGAGCCGGCCTCGAAAACGGCGGCCTGCTTCGCCCGGATCGCCGACGGCGTGCACCGGTGGGGCGGGCCGCGGGCGCGCACAGGCCGCGCAAGGGCCGAGGCCGCCAGGGGGACGCTGCACTGACGGGCGTCACGCGCGGTGCCGGAAGCGGCATCTCCTGCACCCCCCGGCACCGGGGAATTCTCCGCCTCCGGCCGGGTTCCGCGCTTGCCCCCGAACCCTGCACCGGGGCCCCTTTCATCCTGAAAATATTCATGGACATTTCACGAAAACGTGCTACCTTGGGGAACTAATGATTATGTTCTCGGTTTCACGGAGGATTTGATGAAACACGCCAAGGGCAAGCTCTTCGCGACTCTGTGCCTTCTGATGACGCTGTTCGTCCTCTTCGGCCCTTACGGGGACACGCGGGTGTCGGCCGTCGACACGGCCACCTACAAAAGCCTCAAGATCTTCAACGAGGTCCTCGACATCGTCGAGAAGAACTACGTCGAGGAGGTCAAGCAGAAAAAACTCATCGAAGAGGCCGTCAACGGGATGATCAAGTCCCTCGACCCCCACAGCGCCTACCTGACCCCCGACCAGTACAAGGAGCTCCAGGTCGACACGAGCGGGACCTTCGGCGGCCTCGGGATCGTCATCTCGATGCAGAATGACCAGCTGACCGTGGTCTCCCCGATCGAGGACACGCCCGCGTTCAAGGCGGGGATCAAGGCCGGCGACCGCATCATGAAGATCGACGGCCAGATCACGAAGGGCATGTCCATCCAGGAGGCCGTCAAGAAGATGCGGGGCCCGGAGAACACCAAGGTGACCCTGACGATTATGCGCAAGGATTTCAAGGAGCCCAGGGACTTCGAGATCACCCGCGCCGTGATCAAGATCAAGAGCGTGAAGCACAACGTCTACGAGGACAGCATCGGCTACATCCGCATCTCGGCCTTCCAGGAATCCACCGTGGACGAGCTCAAGAAGGCCCTCCAGCAGATCAGCGGCAAATCCAAGGACCTCAAGGGCATCGTCATCGACGTCCGCAACAACCCCGGGGGTCTCCTGGACCAGGCCGTCAAGGCATCGGATGCCTTCCTGAAATCGGGCACCATCGTGTCGACGAAGGGCCGCGCCAAGGCCATCGAGAGCAAGTTCGTCGCTAGGGACGACGGCAGCGAGCCCACGGTCCCCATCGTGGTCCTCGTCAACGAGGGGACGGCCAGCGCCTCGGAGATCCTCGCCGGCGCCCTGCAGGACAACGGCCGGGCCATCGTCCTCGGAATGCCGACCTTCGGGAAAGGCTCCGTGCAGACCGTGATCCCCCTCGAGGACGGCGCCGCCCTGAAGCTGACGACCGCCAAGTACTACACCCCCAAGGGCCGATCCATCCAGGCAGAGGGCATCAAGCCCGACATCGTGGTCGAGCCCATCCGCCAGGCCGAGGGCCCCGAGACGGCCGAGGCCCACATGCTGAGGGAAAAAGACCTCAAGGGGCACATCCGCGGGGACCGCGAGGCCGAGCAGAAGCCTGAGGAGGTCAAGGGCAAGGAACAGGACAAGGGCAAGGAGAAGACCGATCTGCAGCGGGACAACCAGCTGAAGAGCGCCGTCGACATCCTCAAGAGCTGGGAGGTATTCAAGCGCATCGGGAAAAACTGAGAAGAGGCGCGGGCTGACCCTTGAAGCGCAGGAAAAAGAGGCGTTCCGCCGAGAGCCGTGGGACAAGGCTGTCCCTGATTCTCCTGGTCGCATGCATCACGGGCCTCATCGCCCTCTGGCTCATCCCCGAAGGCGGCCGGCAAGACGGCGCACCGCCCCCGCCGACATCGAAGGAACACGCCGGGACAGCCCCGAATGCCGCCCCGGACAGGACCGGCGCTGCCCCTGCCGCCGGGAAAGGCGTCGGGGCAAAGAGGGTCGCCATCGTCATCGACGACATCGGTTACGATCCCGACGCGCTGCAAAGGCTGCTGGCCATCGAGGCCCCCCTGGCCTTCTCGGTGCTGCCGCACGCCCCTCATGCCCGGCCCTCCGCCGACGCCATCCATCGCGCGGGCCGGGAGGTCCTCCTGCACCTTCCCATGGAACCCCACGGCTGGCCCGAGCGGGACCCCGGCCGGGGCGCCCTGTTTGCCTCCATGACGGCGCGCGAAATCCGGCGCACCCTGCTGGAAGACCTGCAGGCCGTGCCGCACGCAAAGGGCGTCAACAACCACATGGGATCGAGGTTCATGGAGGAACGGGAGCAGCTGCGGGTCGTTTTCGGCCTGCTGCGGGACAGGGGCCTCTACTTCGTGGACAGCCGGACGACGGAGGCCTCTGTTGCGCGGGAGCTGGCCGCGGAGCAGGACCTGCGGTTTGCCGAGCGGGACCTCTTCCTCGACGAGGCCGAGGACCGCGGCCGGGCCGCGGCGCACATGGAGAAGCTCCTCGATCCCCGGGACGCGCGGAGCGGGCTGCTGCTGATCGGGCACCCCTACCCGGAGACGGTGAGCGCCCTGGAGGAAGCGATCCCGCGATTGTCCGCGGCGGGAATCCGCTTCGTGCCGCTCTCCGAGCTCGTCGACGGCCGGCAGGCCCCCCGGGGCGCGGGCACGCACAGAAACCCAGACAGGAACCGCAAGCCATGAAAAAGACCATTCGGAACGCAATCCTGCTGGCCGTCGCGCTGGCGTCCGTGGGAGGCCTTGCCGCCCCCGCAGCGGCAAAGCAGGCCGCGGCGTCCGACCCGTCGCGGGATGCCGCCTACCACTACTCGATCGGCACGATGCTCGCCCTGGACGGCAAGCTCAGGGAGGCGGCCGCGGAGTACGAAAAGGCCCTGGCCCTGGACCCCAAGTCGGCCTTCCTGGCCGGGGAGCTGGCCTCGCTGTACGTCAAGATGGGCGACCTCGACCGGGCGCTCACCGTCTGCGAACAGTCCCTCGTCCACAACCCCGAGCGCGCGGAGACCTACGCGCTCATGGGCAGCATCTACCTCTTCAAGAAGGACTACGAGAAGGCCATCGGGGCCTACAGGCGCGTCATCGCGCTGGACCCGAACAGCCACGACACCTACCTCTACCTGAGCGTGATCTACGCCGAGAACAAGCGCTACGACGAGGCCGTGGCGACTCTGCGATCGCTCCTCGAGAGGGACCCGAAGAGCGTCATGGGCCACTACTACCTCGGCAAGATTTACGGGGAGATGCGGCTCTACAGGGAGGCCGCGGCGTGGATGGAAAAGACCCTGGCCCTGAAGCCCGGCTTCGAGTCCGCCCTCTCCGATCTTGCGCTGCTCTGCGAGATCCAGAACGAAACCGCCAGGGCCCGGGAGATTTACGGCCGGCTCATCGAGGAGCACCCCCTGCGCATGGGCTACCGGCTGCGCCTGGCGAAACTCAACATCCGGGAGAAGCGCTACGCCGAGGCCATCGGGATCCTCGAGGAGGTCCTGAAGCTCGACAGCCGCAACCGGGAGGCGCGCCTCACCCTGGCGCTTGCGTACCTGGAGACGCAGAAGACCGAGCGCGCCATCGAGGAGCTCAACACCCTGCTGGCGAGCGCCCCCAATGACCACGAGGCACGCTATTTTCTCGGGGGGGCCTACGAGGAGAAGAAGATGCCCGGCGAGGCGCTCGGGGAGTACGAGCGCATCCCCGCTGCATCCGCCCTCTACGGAAGCGCCCAGGTCCGTGCCGGCTACATCCTGAAGGGCCAGGGCAAGACCGCAGAGGCCATCGTGCGGGCGCGAAAGGCCCTGGCCGCCAAGAAAGACGAGCCGGCCCTCTACGGGCTGCTGGCCGCCCTCTACGAGGCCGACGGCAAGCTCGCCGAGGCCGAGGCGACCCTCAAGGAAGGCATCGCATCGGCGCCGCAGAACGCGGACCTGCGCTACCGGCTCGGGATGCTCTACGACAAGATGGGGCGTCCCGACGACGGCATCCGCGAGATGGAGGAGATCCTGAAGCGGGACCCCGACAGCCCCGAGGCCCTCAACTTCATCGGGTACAGCTGGGCGGACCGCGGGATGCGGCTCGACGAGGCGGAGACCATGATCAAGAAGGCCCTCTCCCTCAAGCCCGGCGACGGCTTCATCACCGACAGCCTCGGCTGGGTGTATTTCCGGATGAATCGGCTCGACGAGGCCATCCGGTACCTCAAGGAGGCGGCATCCATCCTGCCCGAGGATGCGGCGATCGCCGACCACCTCGGGGATGCGCTCGAAAAGGCCGGCAGGCTCAAGGAGGCCCTCGAGCAGTACGAGAAGGCCCTGAAGCTCAAGCCCGACATGAAGGGGCTGGCCGAGAAGATCGACGCCCTGAAGGCACGGACGGGCGGCAAACGGTAAGGCAGGGCCTTTCCCAAGAAGAGGGTAAGAGGGTCAGAAGGTAAGAAGGTTGGTGAAGCAATCATCATGAACATGGCCGGAAACACATCCAACCCTCTCACCCTCTCACCTTCTCACCTTCTGCATTCACGCAGGCTGAAAACCTGTTTCACCTCCAGCCGGGTCATCAAGGCACTCGCCGCCTGCTGCCTCCTCGCCCTTCTGGCCGGCTGTGCCCCCGTGGGGGGGCTCGTCGTCTCCGAGAGGGACATGCCGCCCCCGGAAGCCCTCCTCGAGAGGCTCCGAGCCGATGCCGCCCCGGGGAAGGTCCTCACCGGCATCCTGCATGTCACGGCGAGCCTGCCCCGGGAGAGGCACACGTTCCGCATCGCCGCCGCGGCCATGCATCCCGACCGACTGCGCCTCGAAGACCTCTCGGTCATCGGCCTGCCCGACTTCATGCTGACGGTGAGGGGCGAAGAGATCCGGATGTTCCTGCCCCGCTCGGGGGAGTTTCTGATCGGGACGGAATCGTCGGAGGAAATCCGGCGCATCTTCCCGCCGCCCCTGCGGCCCCTGGACCTCGTGGCGCTGCTGTACGGGCAGCCCCCCGGCATTCCCGGGGCGAAGACCCTCAAGGGCTCCGTGGACGGAAACCGCTTCCGGGTCGACGTCTACGCCGGCGGGAACTGGGCCCAGTCCCTCTGGGTGGATCCGGCCACGGGACGCCTGGCCCGGATCGAGACCGCCGGCCGCAACGGCGGGACGGCGTACACGGCGCTGTTTCACGACTTCACGGATGCCGGATCGATCACCGTCCCCGGCCGGGTCGAAATCGAGACCGCGGGCCTGGCGGCCGTCCGCCTGTCGCTTCGCAACCCCAACCCGGAGCTGGCGGACCGGGACGACGACCGCGACCTCTTTCTGCTCACCCCGCCGGAGGGCGTGACCCCCCGGGCGGCACGGTGAAAAAAAGCGCCCGGCCTGACGGCCGGGCGCCCCCAAAATCCCCTTCATCCCCCCTGATCTGAGGGGGACTGCATTCACTTCAGTTCAGAAAGCTTGGCCTTCGCTACCCGCGCCTGGTTCGTGTTGGGGTACTTCTTGATGACCTGGTTGTAGACGATCTTCGCGCTCGCCTTGTCGCCGAGCTTCTGAAAGGCCATCCCCTGCTTCAGCAGGGCGTAGGGAACCTTGTCGCCGTTCGGGTAGTCCTTGACCACCTTCTGGTACTCCACGATGGCCCGCTCGAACTTGTCCTCCACGTACCAGGTCTCGCCGATCCAGAACTGGGCGTTGTCGGAGTAGGCCGTCTTGGGGTGCTGCTTCAGGAACTTTTGGAATTCCTCGCGGGCCTTGACGTACTGGCCTTCCTTGAAGAGCTTGTAGCAGGCGTTGTAGGCCGCTTCCACGTCGTTCTTCGGCTCCGCCGTCGCCTCGGCGGCCCCGACTCCTACACCCTCGACCTTCGCGCCGTTGGTCGTTTCCTTCTTGGCGATCCCGAGGAAGTTCTCGATGTAGCCGATCCGGAAGGCCATGTCGTCGAGGCGGGTCTTGAGGTTCTGTCCCTTGCCGACGCCGGAGAATTCCTTGTGCATCTCCTCGACCTGCCCCCGCATCGTCTGGACCTGGTCCCGGACACTGCCGAAGTCGGCGCCGAGGTCTGCCTGGTTTTTCCGGAGATCCCGTGTCGTGTCGGCCTGACTCTTCTCGAACGCGTCGAGCCGGGCCTGGAGCCTTTCCACATCCGCGCGGAGCGCCGTGATCTTGCTGTCCGAGTCCCGCTGGGTTTTCTTGAGGTCATCGGTCGTCGCACAGCCCCCGATGATCAGCAGGACGATGGATGCCAGAATGACAGTCGTTCGTTTCACCGTGAGCCCTCCCGTGGCGAGGTCCTATTTCTCGGTATAGACGAAGGTCGCGTTGCGGTTCTTGCGCCAGCAGGCCTCCGTCGGCTCCGTGCAGATCGGCCGCTCCTCGCCGTAGCTGATGGTCTTGATGCGCTTGCGGTCGACCCCGAGGGTTTGCAGGTAGCGTGCCGCCGCATCGGCCCTCTGCTGGCCGAGAGCGAGGTTGTACTCGTTGGTCCCGCGGTCGTCGCAGTTGCCCTCGATCGTGAGGCTCTTCTTCGGGCTCGCCTTGAGCACCTGGGCCACCTTGTTCAGGATCTCGCGGGCCTCGGCGCTGAGCTCGGCGCGGTCGAACTCGAAGTAGATCCGCGAGAGATCCTTGAGGGCGGCCGCCTCGGCGGCCGCACGGTCACGCTCCGCCCGCTCGCGGGCCTCCTGGTCCCGGATGGCCTGCTCGCGAAGGGCCCGTTCGCGGGCCTCCTGCTCGGCCCGCTGCTTTGCCAGCTCCTCATCGGAAAGCCCCGGCTTCGTCCCGGCTTTCGTCACGTCCTCCTTCGTGGCCTTTTTCGGCGCGCTGCACCCGGTCGTCCATGTCACCGCAAGCACCACCGCGATGCAGACAGCGAGAAGGATCCCGTATCGCTTCATCCTCAGCCTCCTTTGAACCCTGCGGACCCGATGAGGCAAGTGCCCGTAAGGAAATTGTTTTTGACGGGATTCTCTTAAACCATCCCTCCGGTGCCGTCAATATAAATTTAGGTGCGGAGACCACGTGGGAGAGACGTAGGCGTCGAGTCCCTCGTGGATGACGCGCACGTTGGAGCCGTTAGCGTTCATCACGCAGACCCTCGACTTGCCGCCCGCGCGGGACACGAAGGCGATGTACCGGCCGTCAGGGGACCAGGCGGGGTTCTCGTTGCGGCCGCCGTTGGTCAGGACCTGGACGGGCGAGCCCCCTTCGGTGTCCATGACCATGACCTGGAAGCTGCCTCCCGCCCGGCCTTCGAAGGCGATGCGGTTCGCGCGCGGGTGCCAGGCCGGGGAGGTGTTGTAGCCCCCCTCGAAGGTAAGCCGCCTGACGTTGCCGCCGTTTGCATCCATGAGGTAGATCTGGGGCGTGCCGCCGCGGTCGGAGACGAAGGCGATCTGCTTGCCGTCGGGCGACCAGGTGGGGGAGACGTCGATGGCCGGGTCGGTGGTAAGCCTCGTCATGGCGCCGTCGGCGAGATGCAGGATGTAGATGTCCTCGCTGCCGTCCTTGCTCGAGGTCACGAGCATCCGCTTCGAGTCGGCCGACCAGCTGGCAGGCAGGTTCAGCCGCCCCGTGGACAGGATCCGCCGCGTGGTCTTGCGGTTGAGATCCATGACGTGCAGATCGGGGTTGCCGTCCTTGTAGGACAGAAACGACAGCTGCCGGCCGTCGGGCGACCACTTCGGCGAGAGCGTGATGGAGCGGAAGTTCGTCAGCTTCACCGGCTCGGTGCCGTCGTAGTTGACCATGTAGATTTCGGAGGATCCCCCCTTCTTTCCGGCGAAGGCGATCTTCGTGTCGAAGAGCCCCTTTTCGCCCGTGAGCGCGACCAGGATCTCCTGGGCGAACCGCACGACCATCTCCTTGCGCTCCTCGATCTTGCCCGTGTAGCGCTTGCCCACGAGGAGCTTGCCCTGCACGACGTCGAAGAGGCGGCACTCGAGGGTGAGATCGCGGCCGC
>Ga0116186_1004158_pt1 | contig 11869 bp, 9 predicted proteins | sample AD_JPNNA4_MetaG_FD_89806 | JGI IMG/M metagenome (GOLD analysis project Ga0116186, IMG submission 89806) | Active sludge microbial communities of municipal wastewater-treating anaerobic digesters from Japan - AD_JPNNA4_MetaG | ecosystem: Engineered > Bioreactor > Anaerobic > Digestate | place...
GAAATCCAGAATAGTCGGGGGAATTTTTTCAATGATTGGATAAAGCTGCTCATCCGGGTTGTGTTACGGGGTTAAATTAATGAATTATCTATCACTGTTAACAGATTGGCAAAAATTTGCTAACAGACACATAATCAATTGATGGTAATGTTTACTTAAAGAAAGATGATAAGTTTTGATAATCAGGCAATTATAAGCAATCATTTGAAAAATATATTGAACCATTGTTACTGTTCCACGGTTATTTTTTTAATCGGTGGTTTCTGCGGAAGCATAGAAATAAGCCTCTTTTCTGTCAGCGTCATCCCATGTATACACCCTTCTTTTGCCGAAGCTGTCCATGAATCCGGTCAGCGCGGCATCACCGGCACACATGGTGGTATGTACCAGCAGGGCCATTGACAATACCCATTTCCACCAGGGTGGAGAGAAGAGGATGGCTGTCATGAGAGCGACGGTAATCAGGATGAAGGGAGTGGATGCAACCATTGAGAAGAGTCTCTTGCCTGCAACGAATCTGTGTGCCGTTACCCAAATGATTCCCTGGCTCAGGTCTGCCCCGATTCTTATGTCGCGGGCTCCTGCAAGGAGGAAGGGGATAAGGTGTAATCCCTCATGCACCGGCACCAGCAACAGCGGAATCAGTATCAGTCCGGCTGCAAGGCCGGCGGCAATCCGCGGCTCTTCCGGATGATATGCCACTCCCGGCCAGAACCATACTGACAGGAAGATGGTTGCAGCAAAGGTGATCCAGATACGGAGCATCGGCCGTGTGTACCTGGTCATCTCACGGAGTACAAAAGGTCCTATCTCATCGTACGGAAGGGTCAATACCTTTTCATACAATGAAGTATCATCAAGCTGGTCTATATCCGGTGTATGTTTCATGAGATCCCAAAGATAGCTGATAGCTGTTCATACATAATGACAATGCTCACTTTTGGCTTCCCGTGAAACCTTTGGCACGACAATTGGTTAAATTTGCAGGTAGTTATGAGAATAGTGGTAATCATACTGCTCCTTGGTTTTCTTCATGCGGGCGTCAGCGGTCAGAGGAATGACACTCTGGTTGATGACACTCTCATGGCTGACACTCTCCTGAAGCCACTGCATATTCTTAAGGCTGCGACATTTGACGGGCAGACTTATCCGCATGTGGAGCTGAAAGAGATTATTGTCACCGGAAAGATGCCAAAAGGTATCAGGTTTGATTATCGCAGGCATGCCCGTCTTGTTTACAATGTGCGGCGGGTATATCCGTATGCTCTGATTGTCAGGGATGAGTTCGGCCGGATAAACAGGCTTCTTGAGACTCTTCCTACCGAGCGCGCAAAGCGTGATTTCCTGCAGTCTTATGAGAAGGATTTGCTTGCCCGGTATGAGGGAGATATGCGAAGGCTGACATTCACCCAGGGGAAGATACTGATCAAGCTGATAGACAGGGAGACCAGTAATACCTCGTATGAACTCATAAGGCAGTACCGCGGAAAGATTTCCGCCATCTTCTGGCAGGGAATAGCCCGTATCTTTGGGGCTAACCTGAAGTCAACCTATGACCCCCGGGGCGATGACTATCTTATAGAACATATAGTCAGGGAGATAGAAGCCGGGCGGTTATAGCAAAAATTTCCCGCTCAGGAAAATATGCACTGTTTCAAAAGTTTCTCCCGCTCAGTTCAATCATAGCCCGGGTCAACCTTTTTTGCCGGTGAGTTCAATCAGGGCCTTTACCACTTCTTCAGCATCACGGGCAATCTCTGAGATAGTAGCGTTGCTCATATAGCATGGTGCCGTGACTATGAGGTTTTTCCTGTCGATTGTCACACCATGTTCCCGGTTTTCATGTTTTCCTCCCAGTTTACCTATGTGTGCTGCGGTCTGCCGGTCATTCCCTGTTGTTACCGTTATATCACCAAGCACCTTTGCAATGAGTACGGGTGAGATACACAGCGCCCCTATCGGTTTGCCGGCACTGTGAGTTGAGCGGATTGCTTTTTCCACCACCCTGTCTACATGGCAGTCAGGGCCGTCAAAGGCGTAGGTGCAGAGGTTTTTGGCCACGCCGAATCCTCCGGGGAAGATTAGAGTGTCATAATCTTCGGCCCTGTAGTCGGTGAGTGGGCTGATTTTGCCCCTGGCTATACGTGCCGCCTCGGTGAGTACGTTGCGTGACTCCTTCATCTCCTCTCCGGTAATGTGGTTGATTACGTGATGTTGTGCCACATTGGGCGCAAACAGATAGTAGGTGCCGCCAAGTTTGTCTATGGCATACATGGTCATCACGGCCTCGTGTATCTCGGCGCCGTCCTTTACGCCGCATCCGGCAAGTACTATAGCTGCTTTCATATATATATTATGGTATGTTTTGTTAATCGTAATAAAGATAGCAAAATCCCTGATTTTTTTCATGTTTCAGCAGCTTATAAATTCATTGACTCCGGCTTTTGCCCTGAAAAACTTCAGTAAATTCAGTGAATTGCCGTTTTTTTTTGTATGACCGGTTGAAAAGAGTAGAAAATCATTTGCATAAAATAAAAAAGTCTCTACTTTTAGGGACTTCTTGTAAGGCATATTCTGCCCTGATTGCAGGCTGTGTCAAGCAGGAGGAGGTGAAAAATACCTGATTGTCTAACTTAAACTCTGATCTATGAACAGACTAAAATTGATGATTTTGCTGTTTGTGTTGACGGGCTTCACAGCCCTGATGGCTCAGACGGTGACGATTACTGGTACTGTCACGTCGGCAGATGACGGAATGCCTATTCCGGGTGTTGCTGTGACGGTGCAGGGAACGACACTTGGAGCATTTACGGATGCAGACGGGAAGTACCTGATCAATGCACCAACCAGTGCTGCAAATCTTACCTTCACTTTTGTGGGGATGAAAACAATCACTGAAAGAATCAGTGGCCGTACCACTATTGATGTGGTAATGCAGACCGAGATGCACGGTCTTGACGAAGTTATTGTCACAGCTCTCGGTATATCACGTGAGAGGAAAGCTCTGGGATATGCCGTGCAGGATGTTAAAAGCGAAGAATTGACCCGGGCAGCACAGGCGAACGTCATTTCTTCCCTGAGCGGGAAAATTGCCGGACTACAGGTCAGCCAGGCAGGTGGTCAGATCGGAGCATCATCCCGTATCGTTATCCGCGGGAACAGCTCATTGGGCGACAACCAGCCGCTTATTGTCATTGATGGTATTCCGGTATCAAACAGCGCATCAAGACAAAACAGCGTTGACTTTGGATCAGGATTGTATGACATCAACCCTGATGATATTGAATCCATCTCAGTCCTTAAAGGTGGTTCAGCAGCGCTCTACGGAATGCGCGCCGGGCATGGGGTCATACTGATCACAACCAAATCCGGCAGCAGGCAGAAGGAAGGGCTGTCAGTAACTTATGACGGCAACTTTAACGTTGACCAGGTATATAGCCTGCTGAAGATGCAGAATAAATACGGGCAAGGATACCTTGGAGACGAATGGTGGTATAAATTGGCTTGTGCAGGGCAGCTTGACAGAAATGATGACAAGGTTCTTGATGAATTGGATATTTTCGAAGGGAGCTATGCGGAGTTTGCCCAGGGTGATTTTAACCCGGGGTATGGCTTTAGTTATCTTGATGGTTTGGGTAACGGAGTCAATGATGGTGTTGATGAAAGCTGGGGCCCCCGCCTGGATGACGGGTTGAAACTCACCCAATACAACAGCCCACGCGATTCAAATGGCAACCTGATTCCAACAGATTGGGTATCAAGCCCTAACAACATGAAGGATCTGTACCAGTTTGGGTATACGACCAATCACAATATTGCCGTTACTTCAAACTCGGAAAGGTCAACAACAAGGGCTTCCGTAGGTTACCGTAATCAGAAAGGAACGCTGCCAAACACTGATCTGAAACGTTACACAATAAACTTTAATACAAATGTCAAGCTGAGTAAGATGTTTGATTTCGATCTCTCATCAAACTACACCAGAAGTGAAAGCAGCAACCTCCCCATGACAGAGTATAATGCAAGTAACCCGATGCAATCTATGGGGCAATGGTTCGGACGTCAGGTTGACATGAAGGATTTGAAGGAGCACTGGACTGAGACAATGGTAAACGGTTATCCTTACAACTGGAACAGTAACTACCACAATAACCCTTATTGGAGCTTGAATAAGAACACCAACTCAATGGATAAGGACAGGCTATTCGGGAAAACCTCCCTCTACTTCAAACCTGTTTCATTCATCACAATTGAAGGGCGCCTGGGGGTAGATTATTACAACCAGAAGACGATGTCGGTTATATCCTATCGTTCGAATGAAATGATGGCCGGAGCAGGCTCATGGGATGGCGGAAGCTTCAATTTGTACGATACAAAGAATTATGAATTCAACGCTGATGTGATCGCAACCTTTCATAAGAAGATTAACGTCTTTGATGTTGATCTTCTCGCCGGTGCCAACTATCGTAACCTGAAATGGGAGTACTCACGTATTGGCGCAAATCTCCTGACTGTTCCCGATCTTTTCACTATTGCAAACGTCAAGGGAAGTCCTCTGAATGCAATGGATCATTCGTGGATCCGCAGTAACAGCGTCTACGGATCGGCATCAGTCGGATATAATGGCATGATCTATCTTGAAGGAAGCGCCCGTAATGACTGGAGCTCTACCATTGCAGATCCTTTCTTCTATCCGGCTGTCAGTGTGAGCTGGATCCCCACTGAAACATTCAAGATTAATTCCACATTCCTTAACTATCTGAAGATAAGAGGTGGATGGGCCAAGATCGGGTCAGCTACCGGCGCCTACAGAACAGATCCTTATTTCTCTGCCGGAACATATACGATCTATGGAGTAACCCAGTACAGCCAGACAACGGAATTCCCCCCGACAGGCTTGAGGCCTGAACAGGTTGTTACCAGGGAACTGGGCCTTGAAACCCGGTTGCTCAACAACCATCTCACAATAGATATGTCACTTTACGATAAAGTCACTACCGACCAGATCCTGCCTGTCGCTATTTCAAAAGCAACGGGATACAATACCATGCTCATAAATGCAGGTGAGATCAGCAACAAAGGTATTGAGATACAGCTTCGGGGAAATATATTTAACAAGAGTGACGGATTCAACTGGGATATTACTGTTAACTGGTCTAAAGACCAAAGCAAGATCATAGACCTGTATACTGATCCGGTGACCAATCAACCGCTGGCATCATACAACATCGGAAGCCAGTGGAGTACATACGTTCAGGCAAGACCCGGTGAACCATGGGGAGTAATTGTAGGAAACGGTATGGTTCGCAGAGAATCAGACAATGCAATTATCGTTAATTCAGCCGGTATGCCAAGACTGAGGTCGAGCATGATTATTGGAAATGTTAACCCCGACTGGCTGGCAGGTATCAGAAATGATTTCAGCTATAAGGGTCTGAGCTTCGGCTTTATGATTGATCTTCGCAAGGGAGGGGATATATTCAGTATCTCCCACATGTTTGGAACCTATTCCGGTCTGACTGAATTTACAGCCGCTGGAGAAATCCGTAGTAATGGACTTGTGTTGGGAAAAGACTTCCTGAAAGATGAGAAATTCGTAAAAATAGTCAACCAGAATCCTGATGATATCCAGAAATCGGAATTTGCTGAAAATGACATAGTTATTGGCGCCCAGGATTTCTTTGAAAGTTACTACAGTAATCGTGAACTCAGTGTCATTGACGGTTCGTATGTAAAACTTCGTGAGGCATATTTATCCTACACTTTGCCTCCGTCACTCTTCTCAGCGACCAACATGATAAAGTCAGGGTCAATCTCTCTGGTAGGTTCCAACTTAGCCATCTTATTGAGACATAAGTCCAATATTTCCGGTCTTGATCCTGAATCAACGGTTACCAGCGACAATAACGGTGTAGGCCTTGAAACAACAAGCTTTCCTCCGACACGCAGTATGGGTATCAGGCTCAGCTTTACATTCTAAATCATTTAAGACAAAGAAATATGAAGAGATATATTTTAAAACTTGGAATTCTGGCAGTCTTTTCCGCATTCATACTTACGAGTTGTACGGAATCGTTTCCGGAAGTCAATACCGACCCGGACAGGGCTAAAGATGCTCCTGCCACCAATGTGCTGGCATTCACTTTGCGTTATTATGGCAGCACATTCTTTGATCCATGGGCTGACATGAATGAGCTTTCGACTTATGCCGGCTATCTTACGAAGATCCAGTATATAGACGAAGCACGTTATAATTTCAGACCCGGCGTTGTTGAAAACCACTGGTATTATGGTTACATATTGCTGAATAATATCAATGAGATTAAAAAGAAAGCCATAGCAGACGGCGCTGACAACCTTCTTGGAGTGGCCAAGGTTATGGAAGTTCTGATTGTTCAGAATATGACAGACCGCTGGAGGGATATTCCATACAGCGATGCAATCAAGATGGCTGAAGGAGTGCTTCTGCCTACCTATGATACCCAGGAACAGATTTATCCTGCCCTGCTCGCTGTTCTCGCTGAAGCCAACACTTTGCTGTCAACCCCGGCTGCCGCAGATCAACTTGGTGATGGAGACTTGCTCTATAATGGCAGTGTAAAAGCATGGCAGAAACTGGCCAATTCTCTCAGGCTGAGATTAGCAATGCGTATTTCCGGAGTTGCACCTGATGTGGCAAAACAGGTGGTTGAGACAATACTTGGAAATCCTGCAGCTAACCCTGTGATGACAGCCAACAAGGATAATGCCATGATTGTATGGCCCGGCACTTCACCATATGAAGAGCCCTGGTATGCTGATTCAAAGGGCAGGGATGACCATGGTGTAAGCGATGTGCTGGTAGATGCACTGAAAGACCTGGAAGACCCCCGTTTACCTGTTTATGCTCTTCCTGCAACAGCTGACGGAGAGTACAGGGGCTTTATCATAGGTGCATTGGCTCAGCCATCCCTGCCGACTATTTCAAGAATCGGAACCCGTTTCAGGAAGGATCCGGCCGGATTCTCACCTGTATTCAGATATGCCGAGGTTGAATTCTGTATAGCAGAAGCAGCAAAAAAAGGATGGGCAACCGGAACAACCACACAGGAAGCTTATGAAGCAGGCGTAAGGGCCTCACTGGAGGAAAACGGTATTGACAATGCCGATATTGAGGCTTATCTGACAACAGGAAAAGGCAAATTTGAAGATACCTTCGAACAGATTTACTGGCAGCAGTGGATCGCCTTATATAAGCAAGGGATGGAAGGGTGGTCATTGTACCGCAGAACAGGTGTTCCAACTACTCATTACGTTGCACCGGGTTCTCCTTATCCCGGTCATAATGCTCCTCCGTTCAGGTATCCCTACCCTGATAATGAAGGTACTCTTAATGGTGCAAACAGTAAAACCTTCAGAGATCAGGTAGTTGATAATTTCTGGGGCAAGCAGATGTGGTTTGATCAAAGAACAGGATTACAATGATTGGTAGTCTTTAATTGATGACAGTAGTTTTTGAGACCTCCCTCCTTTATCGTGGGGAGGTCTCTCTTTAGGTACGCCCGGAATGGACGATAACTACAGGGTGGGAGCCCCGAACGCACCCTGACAGCAGGAAGGGTTTGATAAAGGAAAGGATGACCCGGGCGACCGGGAACCTGAAGGAAGCCTGAGGCAAATTCCCGGTCTGACGGACAGGAACTTCATTTAAGGCATGAGGCAGGGATTGGTAAATACTAAACCTTTATTCAGGCTGATGCGGAAAAAGGCTACAGACACAAGGCCGGGAGCTCCTGTGCAAATTCATTCCATGGTATAGATTTTGTCGATAAAATCATTGATTAACAGTTAAGCTCATGTCTTTACGTTTGAATTTTTGTTTGGCCGTTTTACTATTTAACTGCGGGACATTGCTCCCTCAGCTATATTATGTGAAGATGCCCGCAGGGTATGATAAAATACATACGACCAACGACAGAGTGTCCGGGTTGATTGGGTCTCCTTATCTTTCCGATGATTGGTGTGAAGGAAGTATTGCCCTGTACAATGGTGACATCATTGACAATATTGCCTTAAAGTATAATGTCTTTAAAAAAGAGATGCTCTTCCAGGCTGGTGGCGATATCTACGTTCTGGACTCGCCTGACAGTGTGCTCTTTATTACAATGGGTGACAGACGTTTTGTATACCTCCCGGTTAATGACAGGAAAAAGAAGTCGGAGAAAGACTATTTCGAAGAGTTGTCTGACGGTGATGCGTGCCGCTTATTGTTAAGGCATACTGCATCAATACTTAAATCGAATTATAATGTAGCGCTGAATGTCGGCGAAAAGGATGATCGCATGGAACACCAAAGCGCTTATTATTTAAGGAAGGATAATCTGGTTGTGCCGGTTGACAGGAAGGGAGAGAACCTGTACCGTCTGTTAGCAGATAAATCTGCAGAACTACGTGATTTTGTAAAGGAAAGGAATCTCTCTTTTGCCAGTCAGGATGATCTGAAACAGATCATTGACTACTATAATTCTTTTTATCTGCTCCCGGATGGCGTAGACTGATCAGCAGGTTTGCCTGTGATATTCGTTTTCAACTGACGATTTGTTTTTTTGCGGTAATGTGGTCAAAAATAGTTGGTAATTTTTAAGGATTGAGGATTAAATCTGGATTGTCAACCTGAAGAGGAAACGGCAGCCTGTTCAGGTGATTCACAAACCCTTGCCTTTTATTATTGCCCCCAGGGTGTAGAAGATGATCTTCAGGTCAAGGAACAGCGAGATATTCTCAAGATAGAGCAGGTCATACGACAATCTTTCAAGCATTGTATCCAGGTCGGAAGCATATCCGAGCTTCACCTGCCCCCAGCAGGTAATGCCCGGTTTCACGGCAAGAATACGGTTGAACCATGGTGCCCTCACCCTGATCTGCTCTATATAATGACTCCTTTCAGGCCTCGGCCCTACAAGTGACATCTCACCTTTCAGCACATTGATGAAATTGGGAATCTCATCAAAACGGTGCTTTCTCATGAACCTCCCAACGGTGGTGATCCGGGAGTCACCTTTTACCGCCAGCTTCGGACCGTCAGACTCGGCATCCTCCTCCATTGACCTGAACTTGTAGATCATGAAGGGCTTGCCGTACCTGCCAATGCGCTCCTGCCTGAAGATGACCGGGCCCTTCCCGGAAAGCCTGATAAGGAGGGCCAGTACAGCCATCAGCGGAGAGAGAACAACAAGCGCAAGCAGTGACAGTGAATAGTCCATCAACAGTTTTATCATATACTGCCATCGCGGCATCTCCCGGTAGGATACTCTCAGAAGGGGTGTGGCATAGATGGGCCCTGCCTCAACCTGCCCTGAAATAACCACCCGCATTGATGGCACTGCCCTGACAACCACATCACGGTAACAGACAGCGTTGACAATCTCCTCAACCTGACCGTATTCATCCTCTTCCATGGCGAGTATCACCTCGTTTATCTCATGCTCCTCAATGACCCGTATGATCTCATCAGCACTTCCCAGCCGCCTGATGTCAACGTCAGACTGTTGTTTTGAGTCACCGCTGACCGTCAGGAATCCGATCAGAAGATTGCCGGCAGGCATCTTCTCACTCCTTATCTCACTTATAAGCCTGGCCGCCTTCTCCCTGCTTCCCACGATGAGCGTCCTGAAACCTATTTCGCGCCGGTGGATTTTGCCGGAAACAACCGAGGTGATTATGAGCCTCGGGATATATGTCAGCATAAACAGAAGGAGGAAGAGTACGCCAAAAGAGCTGTAGTATGTTGAGTAATGGCCTATGACATCATCAAGGATAAGGAGAAAGAACAGTACCACTACTGCAGCCAGTGTTATTGCAAGTGATTTTCCGAATTCAAGCAGCCGTGACCGGCGAAGCGGGTCTGAATAAAATCCCGCCATGGCAAAGACAAACAGGAAGAAAAGCGGGATGAGGCTTATTCCGAGATAAAACCTGGTACCCAGTTCCATCTGAAAGTAATCGCCATATAACTTCGTTTCAATGAAGTATTTCCGGAACAGGTAGAATAGCCCCCACGCCACCGATGAGCCGGTGAAGTCAGCCAATATATATGATAACCTGATGGTGCGGGTCAATTTTTTCATTATACTGATCGGGAGATATGCAAAGATATCTGTTATTTTTAGACCAAATTCATGAGATGATGATTGAGGAATCTTTTGAGGCGAAAGGCAAGAGAAAAAAGCTGATTGAGGAACTCAGGCGCAAGGGGATCAATGATGAAAGGGTTCTTGAGGCTATGGGTAAGGTTCCGCGGCATCTTTTTATGGATGATGCCTTTCTCAGGCATGCCTATCAGGACAAGGCTTTCCCAATAGCTGCCGGGCAGACCATCTCACAGCCTTATACAGTGGCTGTTCAGACTGAGCTCCTCAGAGTCGGGAAAAGGGATAAGGTGCTGGAGGTGGGGACCGGCTCGGGTTACCAGGCAGCAGTGCTTGCAGAGATGGGAGTGAGGGTTTATACAATTGAACGGCAGAGGGAGCTGTATCGCAAGGCTCAGATTATGCTTGGTGAGCTGGGTTACCGGGTACACTTTTTCCTGGGTGACGGTTATGAGGGACAGCCGCAATACGGACCCTATGACGGAATCATCATCACGGCAGCCACCGACGAGGTGCCCGGTGAACTGCTGAAACAGCTTCGGACAGGCGGAAGGCTGGTGGTGCCCAAAGGAAAGCGTGATTTGCAGGTGATGACGCTTTACGAGCGCCGGGGTGAAGATGACTATGAGATCACAACACACGGGAACTTTATTTTTGTTCCCATGCTGAGGGGAATTGCAAACACCAATAACAGAGAGTGACATCATGAAGATATACAGAGCAATATTCTCGCCTATCCAGGTTAATACCTACATCATTACCGGCAACGGCAGTGAGTGTGTCATCATTGACTGTGGCTGCTATGGCGGGGCCGAAGAGCAGAAGCTTGAAGAGATGCTTTCTGCCAGGGAACTGAAACCGGTGATGCTGCTCAACACGCACTGCCATCTCGACCATGTCTTCGGAAATAGGTTCATGCTTGACAGATACGGGCTGAGACCGTGGTTTCATGAGGGCGACAGGCATAACTACCGGAATGCGCCCAAACACTCACTCATATGGGGTCTCTCCATGGAGCCGCAGCCTGATCCTGAAGGATACCTGTCTGACGGGCAGGTGATCAGCGCCGCAGGGGTGACACTGACGGTTATTGCCGTACCAGGCCATTCACCAGGAGGCGTTGCATTTTATTCAGAGGCTGACGCCGTTGTCTTTACCGGCGATGCACTCTTTGCAGGAAGCATCGGCAGGTCAGACCTGCCGGGCGGAGATCATGAACAACTGATTGAAAACATCCGGGAGAGGCTTTTTGTCCTGCCTCCTGATACGGTTGTTTATCCCGGCCACGGTCCTGAAACAACTATCAGGGAAGAGATGAAGCACAATCCGTTTTTCATCATATAGTAGTTTATGCCTTTTTTTGTTCTTCGCTTTATGCTATTTTCGCCTTGTTCCTTTCAGACGAAAAACCAACAATAACATAATATGACATCTGATCATTTTGTAAACCGCCACATCGGGCCGCGTGAGAGTGATGCAGCCGCGATGTGCAAAGCCATTGGCGTTGATTCACCAGAGCAGCTTATTGAACAGACAGTGCCTGCTTCTATCAGGCTTGACAGACCTATGAATCTGCCTCCGGCGATGAGTGAGTTTGAATATCTTGCCCACATCAGGGAGCTGGGCAGGCGCAACAAGCAGTTCCGTTCATTTATCGGACAGGGTTACTACGGGGTGGCTGTTCCTCCCGTAATCATCCGTAATGTGCTTGAGAATCCTGCATGGTACACATCATATACTCC
>Ga0116186_1004159_pt1 | contig 11866 bp, 12 predicted proteins | sample AD_JPNNA4_MetaG_FD_89806 | JGI IMG/M metagenome (GOLD analysis project Ga0116186, IMG submission 89806) | Active sludge microbial communities of municipal wastewater-treating anaerobic digesters from Japan - AD_JPNNA4_MetaG | ecosystem: Engineered > Bioreactor > Anaerobic > Digestate | place...
CCACCAGCAGTCGCAGATCAGGGCGCAGCTGGCCTTCGTGCTGGAGGCGGTCATCGCCCAGCAGCTCATCCCCCGCCTGGACGGCAAGGGCCGGGTCATGGCCTCGGAGGTCATGATCTCAACGCCGGCCATCCGGAACCTCATCCGGGAGGACAAGATCCACCAGATCTACTCCCAGATGCAGGTGGGGCAGACGAAACACGGCATGCAGACCATGAACCAGTCGCTGCTGAACCTCTACATGCGCAAGTTCATATCCCTGGATGACGCCCTGGGACGGTCCATGGACCCCGAGGAGCTCAGGCAGATGATCGCGTCCCCCTCCCAGCAGCGGAACATATCAGGGACAGAGAGGAGATAACCCATGGGAGTATTCGTCTGGGAAGGCAAGCTCGCCAACGGCACCATCAAGAAGGGCGAGATCGAGGCCGCCGACAAGGCCGCAGCGGGCATGATCCTGAAGCGGCAGCGCATCGTGCCCACCAAGATCAAGGCCAAGTCTCAGGAGATAGTCCTGTTCACCAAGAAGATCAAGACCAAGGAGATCGTCATCTTCACCCGGCAGTTCGCCACCATGATCAATGCCGGACTGCCCCTGGTGCAGTGCCTCGACATCCTCTCCTCCCAGCAGCCCAATCCCTCCTTCAAGAAGGTGCTGTCCCAGATCAAGCAGGACGTGGAATCGGGTAACACCTTTGCCGATGCCCTGGCAAAGCACCCCAAGGTCTTCGACAGCCTGTACGTGAACCTCGTGGGCGCGGGCGAAATCGGCGGCGTGCTCGACACCGTCCTGAACCGCCTCGCGGTGTACATGGAGAAGAACGAGAACCTCAAGAACAAGATCAAGAGCGCCATGACATACCCCATCATCGTGCTGTGCGTGGCCTTCGGCGTGGTGGCGGTGCTCATGATCTTCGTCATCCCCACCTTCAAGGACATGTTCGAGCAGTTCGGGTCGTCCCTTCCCGGGCCCACGCAGCTCGTGGTGAACCTGAGCAACCTCTTCAGGCAGTTCTGGTGGGGCATGGTCGGCATCATTATAGCCCTCATCGTTGCCCTAAAATGGATATATCGTCAGAAGCAGGGCAGATACTACTTCGACAAGATGTTCCTGCGACTCCCCATATTCGGCGACCTCCTCAAGAAGGTCGCGGTGGCAAAGTTCACCCGGACCCTGGGCACCATGATCTCCTCTGGCGTGCCCATCATGGACGGTCTCGAGATCACCTCCAAGACTGCGGGCAACGTCATCGTGGAGGACGCCATCCGCTCCGTGAGGACCTCCATCAGCGAGGGCAAGTCCATGTCCGAGCCGTTGGAGCAGACCGGCATCTTCCCGGGCATGGTGGTGCAGATGATCGCCGTGGGCGAGGCCACGGGTGCCATGGACCAGATGCTCGGCAAGATCGCCGACTTCTACGACGAGGAGGTAGACGTGGCCGTGGAGGCCCTCACCTCGGCCCTGGAGCCCATGCTCATGGTTTTCCTGGGCGGCATCATCGGCTTCGTCGTGGTGGCCATGTACCTGCCCATCTTCCAGATGGCTTCGGCGGTATAACACAATCCCGGCATGCACGATCCCGGCCGGACGGCAGAGGTGCCGCCCGGCCTCTTCATTTCACGCCCAGGAACCCCCGCTGCACACAGATTCGGCTATCCATGAGACCCGTTTTTCTGATATTCCATGCCAGGATGCAGAATCCCGACCTGGAGAGGTGGTGCCATGAGTGTCTTCGAGGTGATCATGCTGATCTGTTTCGGGGCCGCATGGCCCGCGTCCATCTCCACGTCGTACCGGTCCAGGACCGCACGGGGCAAGAGCATGGTCTTCCTGGTCATCATTTTCACCGGGTATGCAGCAGGGGTCCTGCACAAGCTCTTCTACAACCTCGACTGGGTCGTTTCGCTGTATGTCCTGAACGGCCTCATGGTCCTGGCGGACATCCTCCTCACCGGGAGGAACCTGAGGTTGGACCTGCAGGGCAGGTCATGAACAGGATCGCGGAAGGGCCCCGCCCGCGAGCTCATGGAAGCTGACCATCCGGATGCCCGCGGCTTGAAGCCTTTCCCTGCCCGCAGAGGCCACGAGGGTATCCAGCTCCGCCGTTCTCCAGGGGTCCCTGCCCGTGGCGGGGTGCACCACGAGCTCGGTGTCCGCGTACCCCACCTCCTCCAGCCTGAGGGCTCCCTCCAGGTAGCAAGGGCAGTACACGAGCCCCTGGCCTTCGAGCATGTCCTGCATGCGCGAGAACACTGCATCGTCGAAGGGGATGGGCTGCCGGGTGGTGAGAGAGTACCCCTGCCTGCTGAACCTGACGGCAGGAATATGCCAGTCCCTGGCCAGTTCCAGGAGCATGAGGAAGACGGGGAGAAAGCCGTGGACATGGTGATGCGTGTCCACGTGTGACGGAATCAGCCCCGCTGACACGAACTTCCGGGCCTGCATGCGTGCACTGTCCCTGCAGGCCTCCACGAACCCGTCCTGCCCGAGCAGGGCGGCCAACTCATCGCGGGTATGGGCCTCCCTGCCCCCGGGACTCCACCCGAACACCCCGTCGAGGTCGATGTGGATGCCAGCATGCCTGATCCCCAGGCGTGCAAGCCCTTCCACTGCCTGCCCCGCACAGGGTGCGTTGATGAGGACCGAGGTATCGCTGATGTACCCGTTTTCCAGGCCCCACAGGACCCCTGCATTGATCTCGGCGCTCAGTCCCAGGTCGTCGGCATTGACGACAAGCCTGACCTCACTCGTCACGGTGCCAGGAGAGGCGTACGAATCTCTCTTCATCGGAATATTTCAGCTGCAGATCCCCCTTGTAGGCCCGGTAGAGGGCATCCCCGATCTGGCGGGCCAGATGGTCGTCGGTCAACCGTACGCGCAATGCGTCAGACTCCTGCATAATGCCGATCAGCCTCTTGAGGGGGGACCGTTCCTTTGCGTCCCTGACCAGCTTGTGGATCAGGTTCTCGATCTCCTCCCGGTGCTTTACCAGGTACGTGCCGGACAGGGAGAGCTCACCGGCGGGAAAATCGTCGCGGATCCTCCTGCACGAGGAACAGAGCAAGGCAGTGCCTGAAACTACAGGCTTTTCAGGCCATACCCACCTGCCCCCCTGGTATACGGCCCCGCACTCTGGGCAGTAGGAACCTTCGGCATGCTTCCGTGCGTCACCATACGGATCGTGGCCTTTCTCCTTGATATTTCTGTCTATGCGCATATGCCGACACCCTCCTGGCATATAATGTTAGCTCCGGGAAGGGAAAAGACAAGGGCGGCGCACGGAAGGGTGGGCATCAGGGCGTCCCTTCCCACCCGATGGAAATGGTTTCACTGGTCAGGGTCCTGCGCTCCCCGTTCGCCCTGATGACAAGGTACCCGTCCATGGTGATGTCCTCGATGGTGCATGGCCGCCCTGCATCGTCGACGACATCATACCCCAGCAGGAGTCCATGGCCGAGAAAGGCCTGCCTCACCGGGCCGAATCCCTGAGCCCTGAATGCCTCAATCCAGGATGTGAGGCTGGCTGCCACGCCGGAGGCCACCTCATCGAGGTCGTATTCCCTGCCCGTTGCCTGCCTCAGCGAGATGGCCCGGCGCTCGAGATCCCCTGGCCAGCGGATCTGGTTCACGTTGATACCCATGCCGATGGCGGTTATCCCGGCCCTGGCCTCGCAGAGGATGCCGCATACCTTGCGGCCCTGCAGAACGAGGTCATTGGGCCACTTGATGGCTACCGGGAACTCCGGTGCCATGCCGGCCAGGGCCTCCCGCACCGCCACCCCGGCGATGATGGGGTAGCGCTCCTCGGCGCCGGCCATGGTGAAGGTGAGGTACAGGTTCTCCCCGTGGGGAGAAAACCATTGCCGCCCCCGCCGCCCACGTCCCGCGGTCTGCCGCCGTGCCCTCACGAGCAGGCCGGGCCGGCCTGCGTCGAGGGCGTACCGGTTCGTGGAGTCCACCTCCGCGAGTTCGATCACCTCGCCGAAGAGCGGCGTGGGACTCGGCGATCCCATCACGCCTTCAGCAGCGCATGGGCCTTCTGGAGGCTCGCGAGCTCAAACTCGAGCGCTTCCCTGATCCTGACCTGCTCGTCCACCACCTCTTTCTTGGCCTTGGCCACGAAATTGGGGTTCGAGAGCTTCCTGCGCTTCTCCTCGAGCTCCTTGGCGACCTTGCCCATCTGTTTGGCCAGGCGGTCGAGTTCCTTGTCGATATCGATGACACCCTCCAGGGGCACATAGACCTCGAGCCCCTTCCTCACCGCAAGGGCGCACTTCCGGGGCCTCTCGGCCTCGTCGGCGATGAAGCCCACCTGTCTGGTTCGCGCCAGGTCCCTGATGTGCACGCTGTTTGCCTGGAGCAGGCCCCGGAGCTTCTGGTCATCGACCCTGATGACCACGTCCAGCAGCACCCCGGGGGAGATGCCCGTTTCTCCCCGTATGCTGCGCACGCCGGATATGACCTCGATGATATACCCCATGAGCTCGTCGTCGCCGGGGAAGTCGAGTTCGGGGTTCACCGAGGGGTAGCGCGCCTTCACGATGGACTCTCCGTCCCGGCCGGGAAGACGCTGCCAGATCTCTTCGGTCACGAAGGGGATGATGGGGTGCATTAGCTCCAGGATGGACCTGAGCACGTGGTGGAGCACCCACCTCGTCTGGTTCCCCTCCCCGGTACTGAGCACCGACTTGCTGAGCTCGATGTACCAGTCGCAGAAGGTGTGCCAGGTGAACTGGTAGAGGACATCGGCCGCATCGTTGAACCGGTATTCCTCCAGGGCCTTGCGCGTCTGGGCCACGGCCCTGTTGAGCTCGGTGAGGATCCACTTCTCGGCGAGGCCGAGTTTGGATGGATCGGGGACCGCACCTTGGGGATCGAACCCCTCGATATTGCTCAGTACGAACTTGCCCGCATTCCAGATCTTGTTGATGAAGAAGCGGTATCCCTGAATGCGCTTGTCGCTGATGCGGACGTCGCGCCCCATGGCGGCAAAGGCGGTGAGCGCGAACCGGAAGGCGTCGGCACCGTACTTGTCCATCTCCACGATGGGGTCCACGATGTTCCCCTTGGACTTGCTCATCTTCTGGCCCTGCTCGTCGCGGACCAGGGCGTGCAGGTACACGTCCCTGAAGGGGACATCCCCCATGAACTTCAGGCCCAGCATCATCATCCTCGCCACCCAGAAGAACAGGATGTCGAACCCGGTGATGAGGACATCGGTGGGGTAGAAGCGCTTCAGCGTCGGGGTCTGCTCGGGCCACCCCATGGTGGAAAAGGGCCACAGGCCGGAAGAGAACCACGTGTCCAGGACGTCGGTCTCCTGCCTGAGATCGGCGGAGGCACACTTCGAGCACTGAGTGGGCTCTGTCTCGCTCACCATGACCTCGCCGCACCCGTCGCAGTACCAGGCCGGGATCCGGTGACCCCACCAGATCTGCCGCGAGATGCACCAGTCGCGGATGTTGTTCATCCACTCGTAGTAGACCTTCTCCCACTGCTTGGGGATGATCCTGGTCCTGCCGTCTGCCACGGCCCTGATGGCCTCCTCGGCCAGGGGCCTGGTCTTCACGAACCACTGCTTGGACAGGTGCGGCTCAATGGTGGTCCTGCACCGGTAACACGTTCCCACCGGCACCCGGTACGGGGTCTTGCCCACCAGAAAGCCCTGCTCCTGCAGGTCCTCCTCGAGGCGTTTCCTGCACTCGAAGCGGTCCATGCCCTGGTATGGGCCCGCATTTTCGTTCATATTCCCGGACTCGTCGATGATCACGATGACCTCGAGGCCGTGGCGCAGGCCCATCTCATAGTCGTTGAGGTCGTGGGCAGGGGTGACCTTCACCGCGCCGGTGCCGAACTCCCTGTCCACCACGGCGTCCGCGATGACCGGGATTCGCCGGTTCATCACGGGCAGGACGAGCTCCTTGCCGAGCATGGACGCGTACCGCTCGTCAGCCGGGTTCACCGCCACCGCCGTGTCGCCGAGCATGGTCTCGGGCCGCGTGGTTGCCACCACCACCTCGCCTGTACCGTCGGCCAGAGGGTACCGGATGTGCCAGAGGAACCCGTCGGCCTCCTCGTGCTCCACCTCCAGGTCGGACAGGGCGCTGTGGCACCTGGGACACCAGTTCACGATGTAGTCGCTCCGGTAGATGAGCCCGTCGTTGTACAGGGTGATGAACACCTTTTTCACGGCGTGGGACAGTCCCTCGTCCATGGTGAACCGGGTGCGGTCCCAATCGCATGAGGCGCCGAGCCGTTTCAACTGGGTAATGATGAGGCCGCCGTGCTTGTCCCGCCATCTCCACACCTCGTCGATGAAGGCCTCCCTCCCCAGGTCGTGGCGCGATTTCCCCTTTTCCGCCAGGTACTTCTCCACCACGTTCTGGGTCGCAATGCCCGCATGGTCGGTGCCGGGCATCCACAACGCCTCATAGCCGTCCATGCGCTTGTAGCGGATCATGATGTCCTGCAGGGTGTTGTTAAGGGCATGCCCCATGTGGAGCACCCCGGTGACGTTGGGAGGGGGGATCACGATGGCGTACCCCGGTGCCGTTCCGTCGTCACCGGCATGGAAATACTTCCTCTCCAGCCAGGTCTCGTACCACCTCTGCTCAATATCCTTCGGGTCGTATTCTCTGTCGAGCATCATAGGGCTCCTGCGTGCGAAGTGGCCCATTCATAGCATGAAAAGGCCAGAAAAGGCAAAAGGCGAAGGCCATGGGAAGTATCGATTCCCGGGCGGAAAGAGCTTACCGGGAATACATGACGAACCAGGAGGGGCCCCGCATGGCGTGGCCTTCTGCTTGTACGCGACAGGCAGGCTTCAGCAGGGATCCTGCTCGGCCGGGATCACAGTTTCTTGAGCCTTTCGATCTCCTCCCGGATCACCTTCTCCACGATCCCGGGCAGGGCCTGGCGCGTTGACGTGACCACTTCCTGGAGGAGTTCCTTCACCACCGGCCTCACGATGCCCTCCAGCATCTCCGGCATGTCCCTGCGGAATTCCGCAACCACTGCCTCGACAATGGCCTCGGTGGACACGGCCACGGGATGGACTGCCTGAAGCGCTTCCTCGGCAACGGCGGGCTGTGCCATGGGCTGCTCTTCGGGTTCCCCGATCTCCGGCGCCGGGGGAACAAGGGCGTCCATGGGCCGAAGCGTCTCCTCGATGACCGGCGCGGCTTCCTCAACGGCCCCAGCGTGTTCCTCAAGGCTCTTGACGCGTATCTCGCTCACCTGGACGGTTTCCATCTCCCCCAGGGCAGGGGCCTGCGGCTCCTCTGCCGCCGGGATCGACTCCTCCAGGGTGATCTCGCCCAGGAGAACCTCCTCCTCTTTCTTGGTGAGCGGGGCCTCGTGGAGCTTGTCCTGGATGGCCAGGTCGATCTCGGACTCCAGGTCACGCAGGGGCTCCCCGGGGAGATCCAGCTCCTTCGCCTTGGCCCCGGGCTGCTTCTTCAGCCCCGTCACGGGTTCGTCGGAAAGGGACAGGGGTTCCTGTTCGATCTCTTCGATGGAGACGTCGAGGTCCATGGCGATCTCCTTGCCCAGGTCAAAGGAGTCCGGCTCGTTCACCGCCTTCTTCTGGGCAGCCGGCGTGTTCTTCTCGGGCTGGCCGCCCTCCTCCAGGAGGTCGGTAAGGTCAATGATATCGTCTTCCAAGAGATTCTTATCCGTCATGGCGAACTCCTTTTTCCCTCCGGAACCAGGGAATGATTCCCCTCAGTCACCCCTCATGATGGGCTGGCCTGTTGACTCCCTCACGCTCATCCACAAAGGACCGGTGGTGTCGATTTTCTTCCTCCCCTGCATACAGATCTCATTCGGTATATGTACATATACATTATTCCACAGTCCGATCAACATGTCCGTTTTCCCGCTCATACCGGCGTGCACCGCCATCTGGGCGAGAAAACCGCAGAAGATGGAGTCCGATGCGTTGGCGGTGACGCTCCTGATGATATAACTGGGATCGAGATACTTCAGGTTGATGGGGATGGAGAGCGACCGGAAATGGTCCTCGATGCGGTCCTTCAGGAACTGACCGATGTCATGCTTCTTCACGTTGCCCGACGCATCCTTCTCCTCCGGGAGGTCCTGGAAGAACCGCTGGCCAGCACCCTCTGCCACCACGATGACGGCGTGCCCCCTGGCCCTGATCCTCTTCTCGAGGGTTGCCAGAAAGCCCCCGGGACCTTCCAGGTCGAAGTCCTCCTCGGGCACGAGCACGAAGTTCGCGTCCCTGGACGCCAGGGCCGCATTGGCGGCGATGAACCCGGAGTCCCTCCCCATGACCTTGACCAGCCCGATGCCGTTGGGCGCGCCCTTTGCCTCCACATGGGCGCACTTGATGACCTTCCGGGCCTCCTCCACTGCCGTGTCGAAGCCGAAGGTCTTGGACACGAAGTAGATGTCATTGTCGATGGTCTTGGGGATGGCGATGACGGAGCAGCGGTAGCCTCGCGCCAGCGATTCCCTCGCCACGGCGGAAGCGGCCTTGAGGGTGCCGTCGCCGCCGATGAAGAACACGATGTTCAGGTTCAGCCGCTCCATGGCATCCACCATCTCCGAGATGTCCTGGGAACCCCGGGAGGATCCGAGCACGGTGCCCCCGATCTCATGGATCTGTTCCACGGACGCCGGGGTGAGATCCACCAGGGGGTGTTTGAACGAAGGGATGAAGCCCTGCAGTCCGAAGGGGATGCCGGAGATGTTCTCCACATGGTAGGCATGGTACAGCTCGAGCACGATGCCCCGGATCACGTCGTTGATGCCCGGACACAGGCCGCCACAGGTGACGATGGCGCACTTGGTCTTGGACGGGTCGAAGTAGATCTTCCTGCGCGGCCCTGCAAGTTCGAAGGACAGCGGTACGGACTCACCTGCCGCACACCGGTTGAAGAAGGCAAGGGAGGTGTCCACCACCACCCGATCGGAGTCGTCCACGAAGATGGTCGTCCCGTGCACGGGCGAAGTGATGGTCGGCTTCCCCAGGGACTGCACCGCGGTGTCATGGTGCCCTGAAATCACGTCACGATTCATCTAACCCTCCGTATACACGTGTCTATCGGTTATCAGGACACAAATCTTGATGTGTGTGTACATCGCATACTACCACAGAACCGTGGCCGTGAACATTACCCCGGGGCCCGGGGCTTTCACGGTCAGGGCTTGTATGCTATAGCCCATTGCTGTGGTTAAAAAGAAAGACACAGACGGTGTGGACAAGACCCAGAAAGAGCTCCAGGAGGAGATGGCCAAGGCCCTGGGCAACACCGGCCACCAGCTCGAAGTGGTCCTCGCCCGCATGAAGGAGCTGGATGCCGTCCTCGAGCAGACCGGGGACCCGGCAGAGTACAACGCGCAGGTGGAAAGGTTCAACGAGCTGCACAGGCTGGCCCTGGTCCGCAGGCAGATGCTCCAGATCCACCGGGAGGCACTCGGCGTCTTCAAACACTCCTACATCGACATCTACTACCCCATTCCGGAGAAGAAGAGGAAGAGACCCTGACCATGAACACGCCACATCACTATGACCTGTTCGTCATCGGCGCAGGACCGGGGGGATACACCGCCGCCCTGCTCGGAGCCAGAAAGGGGCTGAAGGTCGGCATCGCCGAAGGGGCGCAGTGCGGGGGTGTCTGCACCAACAGGGGCTGCATCCCGGCCAAAAGCTACATCGAGAGCATCGGCCTCGTGATCCGGATGGCCAATGCCCAGCGCTACGGGCTCGACCCCGTCACGGCGTCCCTCTCCCTGGAGAACCTGCACAGGCGCAAGACCAGGATCGTGACCCGGCTCGTCAAGGGGATCGAGCATCTCCTTTCCCGGGCAGGGGTGGATGTGTACCCCGGGTATGCGCGATTCACGGGGGAGCACTCACTGCACATCGGCGAGGCCCATGTCGAGGCGTCCTCCATCATCATCGCCACCGGTTCCCGGCCCAAGCGGCCAGCCCTGTTCGATGTCCCGGGGCTCATGACGAGCGACGAGGTCTTTGACCTGCGTTCGAGTCCGGCCTCGCTGCTCATCGTGGGCGGCGGGGTCATCGGCATGGAGATGGCCCACATCTTCTCGCACCTCGGGGCCGGGGTGACCGTCGTGGAGGCCATGGAGAGGGTCCTGGCCACCGAGGACGAGGAGGTCTCCCGGACCCTGGTGTCAGCGTACCGGAAGATCCACTTCGTGACATCGGCAAGGGTGGTGTCGGTGGAAAAAAACTCGCAGTACTCGCTCACCGTGGAGACGCCGTCAGGTCGCCAGACCCTCATCGGCGACAGCATTCTCCTGTGCGTAGGCCGTGAGGCGGTGGTCCCGAACGGGCTCTCGGAGCTCGGCATCGCGCTGACACCCGCCGGCGGTATCCTGGTGGACGGGACCATGCGGACGAACCTTCCCGGCGTCTACGCAGTGGGCGACGTCACGGGAGCGCACATGTACGCCCATGTGGCATCCAAGGAGGCCCAGGTTGCCGTTGCTCGCATCCTGGGAGACACCACCAGGACCATGGACTATTCCGCCATCCCCTCGGTGGTGTTCACCCATCCCGAGGTGGCGTCGGTGGGCCGGTCGAGGGACGGCGAGGGAAGAAAGACGGGCACCTTCCCGGTGTCCTCCCTGGGCAGGGCCCGCACCATGGATGAATCCGAGGGCTTCGCAACGGTCCTCTGCAGCCCCGAGGGCCTCATGGAGCGCGTGACCATCGTGGCCCCCCATGCCACGGAGCTCATCTCCTGGGCCTCCCTGGCCGTTCAGCGCCGCCTCAGCGTGGAGGAGTTCCTGGCCCCCTGCTACCCCCACCCCACCATGGCGGAGCTCCTCAAGGAGGCGGCGGAAGACGTGCTGGGCCTCAGCATCAACAAGCCCTGAAGGGGCCTTCCCCAGGCCACAGCATGGACAGGGTACCCGCGTATTCCCCTCTTCTCCCCCGGGGACATGTCCCTTGACACGTTTTACGAAAACCTGTTAAGCCCCCCTCACAGGAGTGATGCCATGGAAAAGCTGGTGGATTTTGAAAAGTCGGGCGGTCTCGTCCCGGCCATCGCACAGGATGCGGCAACGGGCGAAGTGCTCATGCTCGCGTACATGAACGAGGAGTCCTTCCGGGAGACGCTCCGCACCGGCAGGGCCTGCTACTTCAGCCGTTCGAGGAACAGGCTCTGGAGAAAGGGGGAGGAATCCGGCAACGTGCAGGAGGTGCGCGAGATCCGCATCGACTGCGACCACGACACCATCCTCCTCAAGGTGAACCAGATGGGCCGGGCGGCCTGCCACACCGGGTACCGGTCGTGCTTCTTCCTCAAGGTTGAAGGCGGCGTGGCGCACGAGGACGGCGTGAAGATATTCGACCCGAAAGAGGTATACAAGAAATGAGTCTGATACGCCTGGCCATCCCCAAGGGAAGCCTCCAGACCTCCACCATCGAGCTGTTCAAGGATGCGGGCTGGATCATCGGAACCTCGTCCCGCAGCTACTTCCCCACCATCGACGATGCGGACATCGAGTGCGCCCTGGTGAGGGCCCAGGAGGTGTCGCGGTACGTGGAATCCGGGCTGTTCGACCTGGCGCTCACCGGCAAGGACTGGATCCTGGAGAACGGATCCGACGTGGTGGAAGTGGCGGACCTCGTCTACTCCAAGGCCACACAGAAACCGGCCAAGTGGGTCCTTGCCGTGGCCGATGCCTCTCCCATCAAAACCATCCACGACCTGAAGGGCAAGAAGATCGCCACCGAGCTCGTGAACTTCACCCGGCAGTTTTTCCGGGAGCGGGGCATCCCCGTGGAGGTGGAGTTCTCCTGGGGCGCCACCGAGGCCAAGGTGGTGGAGGGCCTGGCGGATGCCATCGTGGAGGTCACCGAGACCG
>Ga0116186_1004163_pt1 | contig 11853 bp, 10 predicted proteins | sample AD_JPNNA4_MetaG_FD_89806 | JGI IMG/M metagenome (GOLD analysis project Ga0116186, IMG submission 89806) | Active sludge microbial communities of municipal wastewater-treating anaerobic digesters from Japan - AD_JPNNA4_MetaG | ecosystem: Engineered > Bioreactor > Anaerobic > Digestate | place...
AAAAAAACAATATTGAAGCAAAATATTGTATCTTGTGATAAAAATCCCTATAATCTCGTATATGAATTACTAGAAAACGACTCCAAGTCTCAATCCCAACTCCCATACAGGAGTTTCTGTTTTATAAACATATCTAAAACTTGTATATGGACTGATCAGCAATCTGGACATTATTATGTAATTAAAATCGAGACTTATTCCGTTTGTGTAATACAGTTTCTCTGCATCGGCATCATATTCAATTCCCCAGGGATGAAGCCCAAGCGCAAAAGCAAAATCCGGCCGAAGCCAATAATGAAATTTAATGTTTTCTGGGACCAAAACAAGAATAACACCTATACTGCCTGCAATCTTAGGCTCTCCATTATCTTCATCTTCATCTGAATCGTCATCGTCATCCGAATTTGCAACTTCCAATCCGATCAAACCGACACCTATGAGACCTGGAGCCGAAGTATAAAATCCGTTTTTATTAAGTGAAAATACATAACCCAATGAAAGACTTATATTATCCGAAATATCAATTTTCGGCCAGTCAAGATTTACTCCCAAAACAGGTTTCCTTTCATTTCTATCAAACATCATTCCGCCGTTTAATGTAAAATCAGAATAAGAAAACACCGGAATAAACACAAAAAACAGCATTGTTAATAATACTTTTATTTTCATAATACTTCCCCTTTTTGAAACATCAGCACTCAGGTAATTTCAGAAAGTCATCATCGCAACAGCTATTATGCATGCTATTTTGCGAACAACATACAAATATTAGATTTATTATTTGCCATTTTTGTTTTAAAAAAACAATTCATTTTTTCAAATACATAAATCTGCGTTTTAAAATATTCTTTGACAGAAATATTATTCAATAATTCATCAACTGATAACTGATTATTTACATGGACTGATTCGTCGTAGAGTTTCATTCTTTAAAAATTATCAACATCTTTACCCGGATTCATTACTTTGATATGAAGATAACAATATTCGCTCTAAAAAAACGCATTCTTTATTTTTTGATATCAGCAATTCTTTTTGCTATGGGAATAAGTCTTGTCATTTTCGGAAAACGCTTTCAGCATTTCCGCGGATGGTTCGGAGATTATATAATAACTATCTTCATTTTCTTCGGCATAAAATTTATTTTTCCTAGACTGAACAGAATAAGACTCGCTATAGGAGTTTTTATTTTTTCATCCGCAGTTGAACTGATTCAGCTTTCAGGCGTATGCGATTACTATAATTTAAAATCAGCGTTTTGGCAGCTTACTATCGGAAGCCGTTTTGATTTCTTCGACATCTTTCTTTATGCCGCCGGCTGTTTAAGCGCGGCGGTGATTGACGGAATAATAGACAGGATAAACTCTAAATAAATCAGTTCCACTTCACGGCATCAATATATTTCTTAAAAACCGGACGCTTGTCGTAAAGCTTCTCCATATACTCTCTTGCATGAGCCCGAAGTTCGCCTTCGCGTATAGATGTGATATCTCCGCAAAGAACACGGCTTCTCAGAAAAATAAAATAAGTATCAAGAACATCGCAGATACAGTAATCATTTATCTCTTCTGCTTTTCCGGCTTTGTAAAGTTCATGAACTTCGCTTCCCTTCGTGTCCATTTTACCCGGACATCCGATCATCTTCGCAAGCACATTCAGTCCGCCCGCAAGCTTAACAGCGTGATTATTCGACATATATTCCTGCATGTCTATGTGACGGGCGCCGTTTCTGTAACGTGTTCCGCCCTTATCAGAAAAATGTCTCTTGGCGGATATTCCGATCTTATAGGCACAGAATTCCATTAGAGGAACATCAAATCCTCTGCCGTTAAATGTTACAATAGTCGCATCTTTATAAAGGGATTCGATTCCATACCAGAAACGTCTTGTAATTTCCTCAGGCCGGTAATTAGGCTCATCCATTGAAACTATTTCCAGAAGCCTGAAATTCTCATCAACCTTTGCAACCACAAGCGAAACAGGAATCTGAAAGGTTGCAGGTATGAAATTACTCGTTCCGCCGGTAATTTTCAGTATTTCGTCCTGAAATTTTTCAACGGCCTCATCTCCGCTGATATTTTCATCCGGAAATTTTACAGATTTAATTAAATCCGTATCGGGAACTGACTCGATATCGAAAACGAGATACTTGACTTTGGCTTCTTCCATGAATTTTCCTCCGGCGGGTGAACATATATCGGCAAACCCGTTTTTCAATTTGTTTAAAATAAAATTGTTGCAATAAGAATGCGCAATAGAAAGGATGTCTACAAAGTTTTTACTATCGGAGAAGTTTATGGCTAAATGCGATATATGCGGTAAAGGCGTTCAGTTTGGTCACAATGTGAGCCATTCAAACAGAAAGACTAACACTCTCTGGAAGCCGAATGTCAAGAAAATCCGCGTGATCGAAGAAAAGCAGGTTGTCCGCAAACATGTTTGCACACGCTGCATCCGTTCCGGCAAAGTTCAGAAAGCCGTGTAGTCAAGACCACCCGCTTAGCGGGTGGCTTGGACAAACCCTATAAGGGTTATTACAGGCAAGGCTAAAGCCCTCTGAACAGCTTCCAACCGCATGAATTCTCAGGCTACCCCTAAAGGGGTCTAGCTCTTGCCTTTATTTACCTGCTCACCCGTAAACGGGTCAGTAAATTCTTTGAACGAAAGTTGATCAGATATCACATCTTCCTGCAACTGATTTCGGACATACTCCGCAATCCGACGTTCGTTCTTCCCCACTGTATCCACAAAATATCCACGACACCAAAAATGCCGATTTCCATATTTATATTTCAAATTCGCATGTCTGTCAAAAATCATCAAACTACTTTTACCCTTAAGATATCCCATAATCTCCGAAACGCTGTACTTCGGAGGTATTTCAAGCAACATATGGATATGATCTGAACATGCCTCTGCTTCCAATATTTTAACCCCTTTTCTTTCGCAAAGAGTTCTCAATATTTCTCCGATATCTTTTTTTATTTGACGATAGATTATCTGCCTTCTGTATTTTGCGGCAAAAACAATATGGTACTTGCAATTCCAACTGGTGTGCGCTAATGTATTTTTATCCATTCGGATAAACCTCCTCTGTCTTTTTGGTTTTGGTTGGTAGCCGTAACCATTCTGACTTAGGAGGTTTTTTTATCTACTCATAGCTAAAGCTTTTTTGAACCACCTGCAGAGCAGGTGGTTTTCGTTTCACAACAAAAAGCCGGTTAATAACCGGCTTTTTTATTCTCAGAGATTCACTATAAATCCGTAAAAGATACCGAAAAGCGAAATAACACACAATATCACTGCAATAGTAAGAGCTATGAGCGGAATAAAAACTGCCGCGAGAGCGGTAAGTACCGGCGCGGAATTAATTTCCGAAAGAACTGAAACAATAAAATAAACCGAATAAATCAGAGCAGCGATTACGAAAACAGCAAGAGCTAAAACTGCAACCGGAGCCAGTTCTATCGAATTAAAAATTACGACTCCCGGAAGAATAAACACGAAAGGAAACAGAGAATAATTCAATACCGAGAAAATACGACCGCTCTTTCCAGGAAAACCCAGATATTGAAAAACAAAATCAGCAGAAAGGGCAAAAATAAATAATATCATCAAAAGAATTATATATCCGAGCACTAATCCATAAGAAATTTTGTAATAAAAGAATTCACTTTGAGGAAGAAGCAGTGATAATGATAAAAAAACAGAAAACAAAGCAAGAAATGAAATCATTAAAGAAGACGGCAAAATTCTGCGTTTTGACTCAGAAATCTTCACCGCAAAAAGTCTCGGATCCATTATAAGGGCTGAAATATAGTCCGCCCAGACAAGCGATTTCAAATTTTCTTTAAAACTCATGGTACGTACCTGTATTCTATCAGTCCGTTATTTCCAGTAACCGAACCAAGCGGATTTTTCCCGAAAAATGAACCCATTCCTCCGAATATAAGATCAAGCGCGGAAGAATTCTCGTCATAAAGCGGCGCGTCAGCCGGAAGCTTCGCGAGCTCTTTCGCTTTTTTCACAGCATCCTGAAACGTACCTACAGAATCAACAAGTTTCATTTCAACTCCTCTTGAACCTGTAAACACCCTTCCGTCAGCGTATTGCTTAAAATCATCGATAGGAATATTTCTACCAAGAGAAACATCCTTAATAAACTGATTGTAACAGTTATCAATCAAATCCTGAAGAAGAGCTTTTTCTTCATCGGAAAGATCACGTGAAGAAGAAAGAATATCCTTGTATTTGCCGCTTTTAATTACATTCATCTTAATGCCGAGTTTCTCAAAAAGCCCCTTGAAGTTAGGAGCTGCAATAATAACTCCGATTGAACCGGTCATCGTTCCCTGATTTGCAAAAATATGATTCGCCGCAGATGAAATATAATATCCGCCCGAAGCCGCCATGTCTCCCATTGATACCACAAGAGGTTTTTTCTGACGAAGCTCCATAAGCTTTTGAAATATTTCCTGAGTAGCTGCAACAGTTCCCCCGGGAGAATCGACTCTCAAAACAACCGCCTTAATATTATCATCGGCTGCAAGCTGGTCGATGCGCGCTATAACAGCTTCATGCATTGACATAGACGCGAAATGTCCCTCCGTGTCCGAACTTATCACTCCTGAAACTCTGACAACACCGACTCCACGAGAGTCACTGATAGAAATATTTGATGATGAAGCTGAAGTTTTCCTCTGCATGGAAGTATTAATCTGAACTAGAGATAATACCATCGACATCAGAAGAAAAACCAAAATAGCCACCAGAATTTTTCTGTTTTTATCCATATAATCTCCTTATCTGTGTGAAAAAAACCACGGTTTGCTGTCTACCCATAGAACGACAGCCTTTTCCGCAGAATTGTTGATTACCCGATGATTCTTATGCGATTCAAATGAAATTGAATCGCCCTCTTCCATATCGTACCGTGAACCTTCAAGTTCAATCGTAAGTTTTCCTTTTATCAAGTAGGCGCATTCATAACCTTCATGAGAATACGGCTCAGTTCCAGTTGTTGAACCTGCCGGAAACTCGATTAAAAGATATTCGAAATCATCAATACCCTGACTGATAAGATAATGTGTAACATCCCCGTCCGCAACAATCTTCTTATGAAAAGATTTTTTTGTCAGAGGAGATACGGGTGCTTTTACATTTGATTCGAACAAAGCCCCGATCGAAACGTCAAAATAATCGGCAATAGCCTTAAGTGTTGTCAGAGACGGAGAAGCTTTGCCGTTTTCAATCTGTGAAAGAAGACTTGGTGTAACATTGGTCTTTTCTGAAAGATCTTTTAGAGTTACCCTTCTGTTTTCACGGTATAGTTTAATTTTTCTGCCGAGCGCGGCAACTATTTCATCTGCCATCCAAAACCTCTTTCACCTTTCTTTCAAACACGCATTATTTTACAATTTCTTTTTGTTTCAGTGAATAAAAATAAGATACAATATAAACCAAAAAAGTCTTGCCATTATTCTATATCAATATACAATCATACGGTTGTCCAAACCAAAGGGATTACAATGACGAAAAACAGAGTTCAGCTGCCGGGATATCCTCTGCCCCTTGGAGCAAATATCGCAAACAAAGGTGTTCAGTTTTCGCTCTTCTCCCGCCATGCGTCCGATGTCTCTCTTATTCTCTTTGAATCACCTGAACCCGATTCACCTTTCGAAGAGATTAGACTCGACAAGGAACTCAACAAAACAGGCGACATCTGGCATATTTGGATTGAAGGAATCACTGAAGGACAACTCTACGGATACAAAATTGACGGACCTTATAATCCGGAAAAAGGACATAGATTTAACAAATATAAACTCCTTCTTGATCCTTATGCGCGCGCCGTAAGCGGAAATTTCGACTGGGTTCTTTCTGATCCTAGAGGATATGACGCAGACAGCCAGTTTAAAGACGCAATTTATTCAACCAAAGACAGTACCGCCGGTGCTCCGAAGTCAATAGTCATCAATCACGAATTCGATTGGTTTGACAGACCTCTCAAAATTCCATTAACTGAAACAATTATCTACGAAACTCACGTTAAAGGCTTTACCTTTCACGAAAGCTCATCAGTATACTCGCCCGGAACATATAAAGGACTGACTGAAAAGATTCCTTATCTCAAAGATCTTGGAATAACCGCCGTCGAACTTCTTCCGATTCAGGAATTCGATGAAAATGAAAATATCCGTAAAAATCCGTTAACCGGAGAGAAGCTTAAAAACTACTGGGGCTACAGCACTATGAGTTTTTTTGCTCCGAGAGGACGCTACTCTTCAAAAGGAGCGCTTGGAGAACAGTTCTACGAATTCAAGGAAATGGTGAGAGATTTTCACAATGCCGGAATAGAAGTTTTTCTTGATGTAGTTTTCAATCATACGGCAGAAGGAGATCAGACAGGTCCGACCATGTGCTTCCGCGGCATAGATAATTCAATTTATTATATGCTCGAAAGCGATAAACGCTATTACAAAAACTATTCCGGATGCGGCAACACCTTTAACTGCAATAATCCGATAGTCCGCGAATTTATTATCGACTGTCTTAAGTACTGGGTAATCGAAATGCATGTTGACGGTTTCAGATTCGATCTCGCATCAATTCTCGGCAGAGACCAGGAAGGAAACATTCTCAAGAACCCTCCGCTGATAGAACGCATTGAATCGGATCCGATTCTAAGAAGTACCAAAATTATTGCCGAAGCATGGGACGCAGCCGGAGCATACCAGGTGGGGCACTTCCCCGGCAGATGGGCTGAATGGAACGGCAAATTCAGAGACGACATACGCAGATTCTGGAGAGGCGATGCAGGCACAGCCGGAGCATTCGCAACAAGAATAACAGGAAGCTCAGATCTATATTCAACTGAAGAACGCTCTCCACTTCACAGCATTAATTTCATAACCGCTCACGACGGATTCACTCTGCGCGACCTGGTTTCATTCAAAGAAAAGCACAATGAGGAAAACGGGGAAAATAACGCTGACGGTGAAAATCATAATATCAGCATGAACTTCGGCATAGAAGGAAATGACGTCACCCCTTTCATTGAAAGAGAAAGACGGCAAATGATAAAAAATTATTTCGCTTCACTTCTTTTGAGTCAGGGAGTTCCGATGATTCTGGCGGGTGATGAATTCTGCCGCACGCAGAAAGGGAATAATAACGCGTACTGTCAGGACAATGAAATATCATGGCTCAACTGGAAACTGCTTGAAACGAATCAAGAAATGTTTAATTTCGTTAAATCCCTCATTGCTTTCCGCAAAAAGCACACTTCTCTCAGGCGGAAAAAGTTTCTTACAGGCGGAAATTCTCCATATGAATCATCACCGGATATTTCATGGCACGGAACTACTCCCGGAAAGCCCGACTGGACTGATGAAACCGGATTTATAGCATGTCTTATCAACGGATTTTATTCAATACAGGACTTCGCAAACCAGGATGCCGATATCTTTATGGCATTTAATTCATCTAAATTCAACAGAAATACAACTCTTCCGGAATCACCTAACGGCGGTTCGTGGAAAAGAATAATGGACACTTCGCTTGAAAGCCCCGACGATTTCTGCCTTGAATGTTCAGCACGGATAACCGAAAAGAAATATCTCGTGAAACGTTATTCATCTGTTCTTTTCATTTCTGAAAGAAATTAGGTATTAATAGGTATTTATGAAAGAAATTGAATTATCAAACTGGAAGCGCCGTGAACATTTCGCTTTTTTTTACAGAATGGATTATCCTCATTTCAACGTGTGTTTTGATCTTGATATAACAGGGTTTGCCGGCGTAATCAAAGAAAAAAATCTGCCGTTTTATTTTTCAATGATATATCTATCAACTTTAAGCGCCAACCTAGTTGAAGAATTCAAGTTCCGCATCCGGGACGGAAAGGTGTTTCTACATGAATCGCTGACACCGTCATTTACTTACATGGACGGCAAAAACACAGAAGATGATCTTTTTAAAATGGTTACAGTTGAAATAAACGGCGACTTAAATAATTTTATTGAACTTGCTTCAGCAAAATCAAAAAATCAGAAAGAGTATTTCATAGCAAGCGACTTCGCGAATAGAGATGATTTTATATACTACACTTCTCTGCCGTGGATTTCATTCACTCATCTGTCCCACACAATAAATCTAAACAAGAATGACTCCGTTCCGAGATTATCGTGGGGCAAATATTACGAGCGCGATTCAAAAATTTATCTGCCTTATTCAGTTCAGGTTAATCATGCTCTTGTTGACGGAATTCACATCGGAAGATTTAAGGAAACACTCGAGAATCAATTAAACAGTTTCAATTGATACGGCAGAAAAAGCCGTAACAATTGAAATTCAATTAATCTCTATATTCTCATGTCCTCTCTGTATATTTCAAGCGAATACGGGATATTGTCATTAATGAGAGGCTCAACCTCTTCGGTTCTCTGCTTGAAAGAACGTCCGAGATTTACGCGTGAATATTCACTTTCAGTTCCGAGTTTCTGCGCATACTCGATCGACTTCCAGTATGCAAGACTTGATTTCGCCTCATTATTCTGAAGCTGATATACCGCACCGAGATTATTATAGGAAGCCGCAAGAGTCTCGTAAATTTTAATGTGATTTGTCGCACGGTTATCAACTTTTTTGATTCTGTCAGCATCAAGTTCAAAAACAGAAATGACTTTAGTATACTGAGCTTTTGCTGAATCAAGATTATTAAGTCTGAGAAAAACATTTCCGAGAGAAAACATCAGCTCCGGAGATCTCGCGAAATCATCATACAGATTCATCCACTGGGAAAGCGCATCCTCATACAAACGGTTCATATAGTAAATGCGGCCGAGATTATAATGAAGCTCTGATGATTCGTATGCATTATCAAGAGCCTTCTGATACTTGTTCTGCGCGATAGAATAATTTTCCATTTTGTCTTCAAGTCTGTCGACGTCTTCGCTTTCAAGCGAGTCGAGATCGGTTTGTTCGAGCTTAATCTTGTCAAAGAAATAGTAGAAAAGATTTCCTTCGAGAGCGTAGGTCTTGCCTATCGATTCGGTTTCCTTGTAAAATTCTTCATATGTAAATTCAGGCTGTGTCTGATAGGCACTCTCAGCTGCACGCAGATATTTATATGATTTAACGGGATCTTTCGTCATATAATAAAATTCACCGAGAAGAGCGAGCGCACCGAAATACTTCTCATTATTTTTTTCTGCGTGTTCAAGAGCAGTAAAAAGATAATTCTCCGCGAGCTTCGGATTTCTCTGCAGAATAGCCATTTTCGCATACTGAAGATACAAAGGAGGATAATTCGCATCACGTTTCTTCAACGCCTTAAGTATATCCGCGACAACAGGAAAAGGATTATCATCAAAATCTTTGAGACGAGGTGACTGAATTCCGAAATCAATTCTTACATTATTCTTTTCGTCTGCCTTTTTGCTCATCACATACCATGCGGCCTTGGCAAGAAGCGGACTCGGAACTTCCGGAAGAAGATCCTTGTCGCGCATTTTTACATAGAGGTCAATTGTCTCGGCAAATGCGTCGCGCTCGATAAAAAGATTCATCAGTCCCGAATATCCGACAGGAGAATCAGGAGCTTTCTTGATGATATCTTCGAAATACTTGCGGGCTTTTAGAAACTGGCCTTGATAGAAATAAGCGTTTCCTATTCCGTAAAGGGAAGTTATATCATCCGGATTCTTATTATTTGCCTTACGGTAAAAATCAAGCGCAACATCAAGCTGTGTATCAACTTTATCTATCGGTTTTGTTATTTCATAATAATAACGTTTCAAATGAGGCTTCAGTTCGTTAAAATAACGTGCAGGAACCTTGGAATAAAAATAACCTAGATTATTGAGAATATCATATTCGATAAAATTATCTTTCTCGGCTATTTTGTATCCTCTGTTGAGTTTATCTATGGAACGGTCATATTCTTTTTTATCAAAATAGGCGCGTCCGTAGGAATTATAACCGTAAAGATAATCTTTTTTATACTTCGCATCAACCTCGCGGAAAAATTCTTCCGCCTTGGCATAATCTTCAGTTTTAGGATCATTATTTCTGCGGATCAGCTCAACACCTTTGTTGATAAGCCTTTTTGCCATAAAAGGTTTATACACATATTGATAACCGAGAACCCCAAGCACTATAACCATAAGTCCCGCAATTGACATATTGCGGGTTCTTTTTAGAAGAATCTTCTGGCGTTCGCGCCCTTCCTGCGTATATTCTTCACGGGCATATATTCTTCTTCGCTGAACCGAATCGGAGCTTGAATCAATTACTATTCCGAGTTTTTCTTCAAGATAAGTCTGAACATCATCCTCACGCGCACCGTCAAGAATCATGTTAACGAGTTCGGATGTATCATCTTTGGAAAGCTTATCGTTGACTATAGTGTCTTTTACGGCTTTCATCAAACCGAATGACATCAGTTTGAGCGCATTTTTCAATTTGCGCATTTCATGCACAGTCAGATCAAGGGCATCCTCGTCAGTTTCAGGTGCCGGGATATAACCGCGTGAATTCATTTCAGGAGCGGATGTTCTTACAACATCGTCAATAGCATCGATGTTGTCGATGCCGGAACCCATACCTGAAAAGGAATCTCCGCCGGAAACTTCATCTGAACCGAAAGAAATATCTTCCGAAGAAGCACCTGGTTCATCAAACGATGAAGAAAAATCAATCTCAGGAAGTTCATCCATATCAGCAGTCTGAACATCTGCTTTGCCGCCGATGTCGATATCGGACAAATCCGGTCCCGAAAAATCTGCAGATCCGTCGAGCGAAACTCCGCCCAGATCATCGGATGAAACAGCATCCGTAAAAGACGGCATTTCATCGGAAGAAGTTTCTTCCGATGAAAATTGATCATCCAGTGAAAAATCAGATGAAGAATCCGTAAAAGTATCTTCTCCGCCTACGAATATATCCTTTGATATATCCTGATCATCGACTGCGTCAGGTTCATCTTCAAGCAAAGACTCAATCTGTCCTTCAGCAGTACTTGTATCTATTTTCTTTTTAAACTTTGAGGCAATTCTATCTTTTAATGACTGAAATTTTCCTGCACCCGATGGTGCTTCAACCGGACTCGGCGTTTCATCAAAACCAAACGAAGGCTCGGCAGAATCAGATTCTCCTCCGAAATCAATATCAGGAAGACCATCTGAAACAGTTTCTTCAGCACCGAATGCAGAATCATCAATACCGGAAAATGAAGTATCACTTTCAGCTTCGGAAAATGCATCAGAAGCTGAGAAATCATCCTGATCCTGAAAATCAAATGACGGTTCCGGCTCATCCTCAATTTCAACCATTGAAGTGATATCCTGAATCTCACCGGAAGTATCAGAAACATCCTGAAAACCGGATGGTGCGCTGAAAGCCTGGCTTGGAGCAGCCGTATCATCGGTTTTTTTGCGTGAAGCGGCACCGCCGGGCAATACACCCAGTATACGCTCTATTTCAGCAGCTTCTTCAGGCGTTATCGCCGCCGTTTCTTTATACTTTTCAGCCATTAATTATTTCCATAAAAGAGACATAATCACAATGATAAACTACTTTCAAAAAATCAATACCTTTTTACATGAGCTCTTAGCCAATAAGACCTTATTCGTTTAATTATCGGAAAAATTATACTAAAAATTGAGATTAAACGCATTCAGTCTTTATTCTGGCCGAATTCTCATGTTTTTGAATCATAATCCCGAAATTATAATATATTCCCGTAACCGGGCAAATTTTAATTCGGCGGAAAAGCCTTTTTATGAAAAAATATCTTATTATACTTCCTTTGCTCTTTATTGCCGGGATAAACGCGCAATCTGAACCGGATAC
>Ga0116186_1004168_pt1 | contig 11848 bp, 12 predicted proteins | sample AD_JPNNA4_MetaG_FD_89806 | JGI IMG/M metagenome (GOLD analysis project Ga0116186, IMG submission 89806) | Active sludge microbial communities of municipal wastewater-treating anaerobic digesters from Japan - AD_JPNNA4_MetaG | ecosystem: Engineered > Bioreactor > Anaerobic > Digestate | place...
AGGTGAGGAAGAGAAGAGGCAAACGGGCGCGGGCAGCCAATGCAAGCCGGCTGCCCGCGCGATGGATCACTTGGTGAGAGCCGCTCCGCAGCCCTCACAGAACCGGGCCTGAGGGCGCACGGGCTTGCCGCACTTGGGACAGGTGTTGGAGGCAGCCGGCGCGGCAGCAGCAGGAATCGCACTGCCGCAGACCTCGCAGAACCTGGCTTCTGGCCGGACCAGGCGCCCGCACGAGGGGCAGCGCGGCGCCGCCGCCACAGCGGGTCCTTTTGACGGACCACTGCCGTCAAGGAGCCCGGACAGGCTGCCCTTGATGTCGCTGCCAAAGGACGAGAGAGCACCGGTGGCCGCCGCCATCTTGTCCTTCACGACCGCCTGGCCCTGGGTGAGGCTCTGCTGGATCACGCGGCTAAAGTAGCCCTCGTTCCAGAGCTGGATCACCCGGCGGAGAACCAGCACGGCGACGATGAGGATCAGGTTGGTGAAAAACGGCGAGAGCAGCGACGACGCCACGACCAAACCGCCTCGCCACATAAGATAGACGTTGAGCGCCGTGAGAGGCAGCAGGATCATCAGCAGCCACAGCGCCCAGTGGCGCAGCAAGAACCTCAATAGTCGTCCTTTTCCACCGGGTTTCTTTTGCTTGGCGGCCATGTGTACCTCCTCTGTCGCCGCACTCCCTGCGCCGGACTATTGGACCGGCGCGCCGCAGCTTTCACAGAACCTGGCCCCCGGATTCAGCGCTGCACCACACTTGCTGCATTTGAGGTCCAGCGAGGCGCCGCAGTGTTCGCAGAACTTGGCGCCGACCTTGATCGGCTTTTTGCAGTTGGGGCAAGGGACCATCGCCGAGGCGGGCGCTGCCGGCGCCGCGCCAGGCGCGGCCACGGGCCTCACAGCGGGTGCGGGAGCCGGCGCGGCGCCGCCAAGGTATTGCTCGACATAGCTGAACACCTTTCGCGGCATCTGAGTCTGCTCCCAGGTGCCGTAAGCCGCCGGAATCAGCGCCGGCCAGAAAAGCACGATGCCCGCTGCTGCTCCAATGGCCTTGTCGGCCCATTTGGCAGCCGCGGTCTGTACCGTGAGCATGTCGTTAGCCGGGGTCAGGGTCACCATCAGCGTCGACGTGGCACCCATGACAACGCGCACCGTATCTGCCTTGCGCACCTGCACGGCGACGGAGCCTCCGGCACCTGGCAAAACCTGCGTCTGGAAACCCTGGCCGGAAAAGTACTCGGCCATCGACTGGGCGAGCTGATTGACGTCCAGTCCTGGAGCATTGTAGGTCTTTTGGTCTGCCATCTACTCTGGCCCTCCCGCGGCCGCAAGGTCGGCGATGCGCTGCATGCCGTAGAACACAGTGAGTTCGAGGAAGATATGGGTTAGCTCTTCGTGCTGGGCGTCGCTCAGCTTGGGTTCGAACGCCCGCAGCAGATCTTCAACCCGCCGAGCCTGTCGCAAAAGCTCATCCGGCTCGATCTTGCCGTCGGCCATAGCCTCACGCCAACTGGCCATCTGCGTCATGTACTGGTCGAATTGCATTGCGTTAGATTGTTCGTCAAACCAGCTTGATCGTGGCACTCCATCCTCCTTGTTCAGTTTTACGGGGGTGGAATTCCGCCCGCGTACCACCAGTTGGAACTCGCTGCTATTCTAGCCAACCGCGTGTGTGGTGTCAATCCCGCTGGTGCGATGCCTACCCCTTGATCACACCCATAGGCACCACCCTGGCCACCCTTCGCGCCAGACCTGCTCTGTCCACCACGTCGACCACGCTGTCAATGTCCTTGTACGCGTCTGGCGCTTCTTCCGCCAGGCCCTTCCAGGGTCCGCGCACAAAGATACCCTTGAGCTCCAACGAACGCTGTACGTCCTCGCCCCGCACCTGGCGCTTGACAGCGTGCCGGCTCATCACCCGACCCGCACCATGACAGGTGGACGAGAACGACTTGTCCGCAGCGGCACTGGTCCCCACCAGCACGTAGGAGCCGGTGCCCATATCGCCGGGCACCAGCACCGGCTGGCCTGCGGCCCGGTAAGCCTCGGGCAGCTCGGGGCGGCCCGGACCCAGCGAGCGGGTGGCTCCCTTGCGGTGCACCACTACGCGCATAGGTTTGCCGTCCACGACGTGCTCTTCGACCTTGGCGATGTTGTGCGCGATGTCATAGACCAGCGCCAGGTCAAACCGGCCGAAGCGTGGCGCGAGCAGCTCTCTGAGCACGCGCTGCACGCGGACCATCAGCACCTGTCGATTGGCCCAGGCAAAGTTGGCCGCGCCAGCCATAGCGGCCAGGTACTGCTGGCCTTCGTCGGAATAGAACGGAGCGCAGACCAGTTCACGGTCGGGCAGCTTGATGCTGTACTTTTGCACCGCGCTCTGCAACGACTGCACATAATCATCGCACACCTGGTGACCGAGTCCGCGCGAACCAGAGTGCACCCACACCACGAGTTGGCCGGGAAAGAGCCCAAAAGCGCCGGCAACGTCGGCGTCGTAGACCTCCTTCACCTCGCCCAGCTCGATAAAGTGGTTGCCCGCGCCGAGCGTCCCGAGCTGATCCGTTCCGCGCTCTTTGGCCTTACGGCTCACCGCCGAGGGGCGGGCCGCCTCCATCTGTCCGTTTTCTTCCGTGTGTTGCAAGTCCTCCTGGGTGCCATAGCCCCGGGCCACCGCCCAGGCCGAGCCGCGCTCAAGCAGGTCGTCCATCTCCTTCCTGGAGAGGGAGATATCACCGCCGCGGCCGACACCGCTCGGCACACGGCTGTAGATGGCATCTACCAGGTCGGCCATGAGTGGCCTGACCTGGTCGGCAGCCAGGCTGGAGCGCACCAGGCGCACGCCGCAGTTGATGTCATAGCCTACGGCGCCAGGAGAAAGCACCCCGTCCTTGAGCGACATCGCTACCACGCCGCCGATCGGCGGGCCGTAGCCCTGGTGAATGTCGGGCATGGCCAGGGCGTACCTGACTACCCCGGGCAGGCACGCCGTGTTGATGAGCTGCTCGACCGATTTGTCCCCCAGCGCTGCTTCCAGCAGCGGTTCGCTGGCAAAGATGCGCGCTGGAACCCTCATATCCGCCTGGTGCTCCCGGGGGATCTCCCACACGCACTCGTCAACGCGTCTGAATGTAGACATGGTTACCATTGGCTTACCTCCCTTCCAGGCAGGCGACACACAGTGCCCGCCTAGACATCCAGGACCACCGTGGCCTGGAACCCTTCCGGGCCGGCCTCGACGGTCAGGTTGTGAAAAGTGGCGCTCTTGATCAACAGGTCGAGTTCGGCGGATGGCCCGCCTTTCACGGTGGCTCTCAGCTCCCGGGCGGACAGCGAGTGAATCTGAAAACCGCTGTAGACTTCGCGTTTGGTCTCGGACAGGAACAGCAGCTCGTTGAGCCAGGCCACCAGCAGCGACTCGACGTCGATTCCGGTCACCCTTACGCGGCGCTTGACGGCGGGTTGGCCCGGCTCCTGGTCGGTCATCTGGGCGAACATAGCGCGGGCGGCGTTGACAAACAGCTCGGGCAGGGTGGCGCCGCGGATGAGCAGGGCCAGGTCAGCCGTGTGGTCGAGCTCTTCGAACGCCGGCGGCCGCACCACTAGAGGAGCTCTTTCGCCCTGGCGATGTCGCGGCGTATCTGCTTGCTCAGCTCATCGACACTGGCAAAGTGCCGCTCGTCGCGCAGCCGTTCTACGAACTGAAGGCGCACCCGCTGCCCCTGCAGGTCACCGGCAAAGTCGAGCAAGTGCACCGCCACCGTGGGCGCAGGGCACTCGCCGCAAGGCTGGCCGGGGACCGCTGACTCTGGCCTGGGCGCGATGTTGGCCACGGCACGAAAGACTCCCGCATCGGTTGCCGCATAGACGGCATAGACACCGCTGGCCGGCAGGGTGCAGATGTCGACCATGCTCAGGCGAGCCGTGGGCAGGCCGGCCTTGCCCTCGCCAGGGGCCGCAGCGGGCACGATGCCCCGGAGCTGATAGTAGCGGCCAAGCATCTCTGCTGCCTCGCGCACCCGACCCGAGGCAAGCAGGTGCCGTATCTGGGTGCTGCTGACCGGGACCGCACCATCGCTCACCGGCTCGATCACCTGCAGACGGTAGCCCAGCTCCTGACCCAATCTCCACAGGTTCTCGACGTTGCCTTCCCTGCCGCGCCCCAGGGCAAAGTTCCAACCCACCCAGAGCTCGGTCATCCTGGCGCGCTCCCGCAAGCGCAGGACAAAGTCCCTGGCGGTGGTGTTGGCCACCTCCATCGTGAAGGGGATAATGATCAGAACGTCAACGCCCCAGTCACCCAGCAGCTCTATCTTGTCTTCGCTGGTGGTCAGACAGATGAACGAGTTGTCGGGGGCCAGCACGGTGCGCGGCAGGGGATCGAAGGTGACCACACCGCTGAGCCGCGAGCTCTCCCTGGCACTGCGGATCAGGCGACGCACCAGCTCCTGGTGGCCCAGGTGCAGTCCGTCGAAGGCACCGATGGTCAGCACCGAATCCTGTTCGAGCCGGGCCTGCGATAGATCACGGATGACTAGCATACCTGCTCCCCGATAGCGTCTGGCGGTTGAAGCGGTGACCCGCCTAGACTTTGGTCTGTGCAGAACGACCTGGCCCGGGCGGTGCCGCGCGAAATACCTTGTGCGGCCACCAGTAGCCCTCGTCGTCCGGCTTGATCAGGGCCAGCAGCCGGCCCTGTGGGTCGTAGGCCCGTGCCAGGCTGGTGCCCGCTGCGAGCCCCGCGCCAGCCTGACTCGGCGCAATCTTGCGGCCATTGGCCAGTGCGTCCGTTGCGGCCTGGTCGAGATGCACTGCCGGAAGCGCCTCCAGCGCTGTGTCTGACGGCAGCAGCAGCGATTCACCGACGCCGGCGGCAAAGGCCTCGGTCAGTTGCTCCAGGGTGACGGCCTGCTCGAGCCGAAACGGACCGCAGGCCGTGCGGGTGAGACCGGTCAGGTGGGCACCGCAGCCCAGCCTGGCGCCAATCTCGTGGGCCAGACTGCGGATGTAGGTCCCTTTGCCACATTGTACCTCGACCTGCAGTTCCGGTGCCTGCCAGCTCACCAGCCGCAGCGACGAGATCTCGACCAGCCGGGGCGCCAGCTCGACCGTCTCGCCCCGCCGGGCCAGCTTGTAGAGCGGCGTTCCATCACGCTTGAGGGCCGAGTACATCGGTGGAGTCTGCTCGACGGAACCGGTCAGCTTGGTCAGTACTCGGGCGATCTCGTCCTGCTGAACGTCGACGGGGGCTTCTGATACGACGCGTCCCTCCCGGTCGTAGGTCTCGGTCTCGATGCCGAGGCGAATGGTGGCCTGGTAGGTCTTGACCCCGGACATCAAGTAGGACGAGACGCGAGTAGCCCGCCCCAGGCAGAGCAGCAGCACGCCGGTAGCCAGAGGATCGAGCGTGCCGGCGTGGCCAACCTTGCGCTGGCCGGTGATCCGGCGCACCCGGTAGACGACGTCGTGTGAGGAGAGGCCCTCCGGCTTGTTGATGTTGAGTATGCCGTCAAGTTCCGACGGCGCCGCAGCGGGCCGCACAACCGAGTCCTGACGAGTCACAGGAGGGCTCTGGATCATCCGGCATTCTCCCCGGTCCTAGGCGCGGCCGGCTTGCTCACGCAAGGCTTGCTGCACGGCCGCGAGCACGAGTGGTGCGGCCTGACTCAGCGGGCCCGGAACAGTGCAGCCAGCCGCGCGGGGATGCCCGCCGCCGCCCAGGGAGACGGCCACTCCGGACAGGTCTCGGCCAGGTGCAGCGCGCATCGAGACTTCTATCTGCCCGTCGTCCTGTTCGCGGAATACCAGCGCGGCCTGCATCTCCGCGGTGCTGGCCAGAAAGCTGGATAGTCCGTCGGCATCGCTCGGGTCAGCATCGCAGCGGCGCATCATCTCCTGGCTGATCTCGGCCCAGATCACTCCGTCGCTGGTCTGCACGGCGGCCAGGGCCTGCCCCCACAGCCGCACCGTGGAGAGGGGCTCGCGGTTAAAGAGCTGTTCGGTCAGGCTGGCCATAGGGGCGCCGGCCTTGATGAGGGCGATAGCAGTGCGCAACTGGCGGGCGGTGACATTGCCGGTGCGAAAGCAGCGCGTGTCGGTGATCAGACCCATCAGCAGCGCCGACGCGATCTCCTCATCCACTGGCACACCGAGCCGACGGATCAGGCCCAGCACCACTTCGCAGGTCGACGGCAGAGGGCGGATCACGTTCACGGTGCCAAAGCGCGTATTGGTGACGTGATGGTCCACGTTGATCACTGGCCGGCGCTCAAATGCGGCGGGCTGGTAGACTGAGCCGAGCCGGTTGACGTCGCTGACGTCGACCGTGACGATGGTGTCCTCACTGGTCGGCGGACGGGTTACTACCAGGCTCGCCGAGGGCAGGAAGGCCAGCTTGGCCGGCAGCGGGTCAGCGCAGGCCAGGGTGCGCTTTTTGCCCAGGCGCTTGAGGGCAGCGCCCATGGCCAGAAGGGCACCGATGGCGTCGCCGTCGGGCATGATGTGACAGACGATATAGACGTGCTTTGCTGCCAGCAATCGCTGCTTTGCCTGCTCCATTGTCTCATCCAGCGCGGTCTAGCTATTCTTGAGCCGGGTCCTCGTCTTCTAAAGACGTTTCCGGCGGGCGTTCGTCACGCAGCCGGTCCAGCAGAGCGTCAACCCGGGCTCCCCTCAGCCAGGACTCGTCCAGCACAAAGCGCACCGCCGGAGTGGTGCGCATGCCCAGCCGGGCAGCCAGCTCGCGGCGAACGTAGCCGGCAGCGCCCTCCAGTGCCTTGAGAGCGGTTTGCCTGGCCTCGCTGTCGCCCAGTGCGCTCACATAAATTGTAGCCAGTTCGAGGTCCGGGCTCACCTTGACGCCCGTGACCGTCACGAACTCGATGCGCGGGTCGCGGATCTGCTTCAAGAGCAGATCACTCACTTCCTCCTGGATGCGGTCACTGACCCGCTCCACGCGATGTTTTACCATAGCTTTCCTCTGCTCAGCGCCGTGCCTCAGAGCACGGCTAGGCGACCTGTTCCTTGCGGTAGAACTCGAGGATATCGCCGACGGCCAGACCGCTAAAGCCTTCCACTCCGATGCCGCATTCGATTCCCGCCGTGACCTCGCGCACATCGTCCTTAAAGCGCTTGAGCGACGCCACCGCACCTTCGTGCAGCACCTTCCCTGCCCTCAGCACACGAACCGTGGCGTTCCTTGCGGCAATGCCATCGGTCACGACACTTCCCGCGGCCTGCTTCTTGTCGGGCAGCTTGAAGATGGCCTTGACCTCGGCATGGCCAACCACGACATCGTGGAAGGTGGGCTCCAGGAGACCCTTGAGCGCCTTGTCGACATCGTCGATCAGGCGGTAGATGATGTTGTACAGGCGCACGTCAATGCCGGCGCCCTCAGCACTGCGGCTGGCGGCCGGATCTACCTGCACCGAAAAGCCGATGACAATGGCCCGCGAGGCCACGGCGAGGTTGATGTCCGATTCAGAGATGTTGCCGATGCCCGAATGGATGATGTGCACCTTGATCTTGTCATCACCCAGCTTGTCCAGCGAGTTGACGATGGGCTCGATAGAGCCCTGAACGTCGGCCTTGAGGATGATGTTGAGCTCGCGCACCTGGCCGGCCTGGGCCTGGGCAAAGAACTCTTCCAGACTGACGGCGCGCGACTTTTGGTCGGCCGTTGACTGGCGGCGCGTGGCTTCCTCGCTGGCCAGGGCCCGCGCTGAGCGCTCGTCGGCGACCACGCGAAAAGTCTCGCCGGGGTTCGGAACTCCGGTCAGGCCCAGCACCACTGCCGGCCATGCCGGCTGTGCGGCTTCGAGCCGCTTGCCCTTGTCATCGAACATGGCGCGGACCTTGCCAACCATATCGCCAATGACCAGATAGTCGCCGGTCTTGAGGGTGCCCTCCTGTACCAGCAGCGTGGCCAGTGGGCCCTTGGCCTTGTCCATCCGGCTCTCCACCACTGTGCCGCTGGCCGCTGCGTCAGGGTCGGCCCGCAGGTCGGCCATCTCGGCCACCAGCAGGATCATATCCAGCAACGTATCCAGGTTGGTCTTGAGCTTGGCCGAGACGGGGACGCAGATCACGTCGCCGCCATATTCCTCGATGAGCACACCCGCGTCTGACAACTCGCGTTTGACAGCATCCTGGTTGGCGTTGGGCTTGTCGATCTTGTTCAGCGCGACCACGATGGGCACCTGGGCAGCTCTGGCATGGCTGATGGCCTCGATTGTCTGCGGCTGCACGCCGTCGTCGGCGGCGACTACCAGCACGGCGATGTCGGTGACCATTGCCCCTCGCGCACGCATTGAGGTAAAGGCCTCGTGGCCAGGCGTGTCGAGGAAAGTAATCAGCTTGCCCTGCTTGCGTACCTGGTAAGCGCCGATGTGCTGCGTGATGGCGCCGGCTTCACTGGCCGCCACGTTGCTCGAGCGGATGTTGTCCAGCAGCGAGGTCTTGCCGTGGTCTACGTGGCCCATGATGGTGACCACTGGCGGTCGAGTGGTCAGCCGCGCCTTTTCCTCAGCGCTGTACTCCTTGCGCTTGCGCGCCACGGGCTGTTCTGGCTCGACCGGCTCTGGTTCCGGCGGCTTGGCCTCTTCGACCTCAAAGCCCAGGTCGGCCGCGACAATGGCCGACGTTTCATAGTCGATTTCCTGGTTGATGTTGGCCATCACGCCGTTCTTCATCAGCTCGCGAATGATGTTGATCGGGCTGCTGCTCAACAGAGTGGACAGGTCACGCACCGTGATCACGTTGGGCAGGGTGATGCGCCTGGCGCCAGTCGCCGAGGGCCTGGCAGCGCCCGGAGTGGCCGGACCCGTAGCTCCTGGCGCTGCGGCTGCCGTGGCTGGGGCCGCGGCAGGCGTCGGCGTCGCTGGAGGCGGCTCGGCATTGCGGAATGCCGCGGCGCGGCCGCGTCTGCCGGAAGAACGCCCGCGCTGCGGGCCACGGTAGCCACCACCGTAGGGCTTGTTCCTGCTGCCGCTGCCGGGAGCTCCGCCCGTGCCCGTCTGCACCCTGCCACGAGGGTCGGATCTGCCGCTGGCCGGCTTGGCCGTCGGAGCGGCCGGTTTGGGAGCAGGAGGCGGTGGAGTCGTGGCTGGCTGCGGCTTGGACGTTGGCGTGGCCCTGGGCTCTGGCTTGGCGCTCGTTGGAGCGGTGGGCCTGGCCGCCGGCTGTGGTTTTGGCGCGGCCGGAGCTGGTTTGCGCTCCGCCGCCGTCGTGGCTGTGGTCTTGGTCCCGTGAGCGGGACCGGATGTGGTTCGAGTCGGTTTCGTCTTGTCCATAAACGTGCCCTTTCTCGCCCGTCGTTGCGCCTCGCCGCCGGCCCTGTCTACGCAGGGCGGTGCGGCCCTGTCTACGCAGGGCGGTGCTGTTGGCTGACCGGAATGAGAGCAAGGGTATCCGATGGTCAGACGCGCTGGTTGCCGTGGCGAGTGAACTGCCCGGCGATGATACTCCGGTAGGTGGCGACACGTGAGAGAAACGATCATCCGCCCGTGCGGGCGGGGTAGAGCGGGGAGACGGGCGAGGGGGTGGCCTTTTCGGGCTGTGCCAATGGCTAATTGGCCATGTGTTTCCCCTCACGGTTCGTCGTGCCCGGCGCTCCGTATCGCGCCCCTATTGGGTTGCGGTGCATAACGGTCTTGAGCATAGCTGTGCGCGTCTAGCTCTCAGCCAAAGCGGCTGCCCTCTCTCCTTTCTCTCGGTCAGCAGGTTCTTGTTCCACGGCCGGGAACCGGCACGAGTACTCGGCGAGACGCTCTCTGTCCGTCGCGCTGATCTTGATCTCAAGCGCGTGGCCCAGCCGGTCGCCGGCCAGCGCCCGTTCCCAGCAAACGCGGTTCCGGCACAGGTATGCTCCCCGTCCGGCCGCTTTTCCTCTTTCGTCAACCTCTACTGTCCCCTGCGGACTGCGAACAACGCGAACCAGCTCGCGTTTTGGCTTCACCTGCCGACACTGGACGCAGGTCCGCAGGGGGATATGCTTGGGCGACATCATTCATCGCGAACTCGGAGTGTTACCACTCGGCGAGTTCGTCCTCCCATTCGTGGCGTCTCTTGGCGCGGCCCTTCTGAGTGCGGCTCTTCTTGGCTGGCTTGCCCTTCTTGCGCTTGTCGTCCAGCTCCAAGTCCTCTTCCTCTTCGGTCTCCGACTTGAGTCCGGCGATGGCCGTAGCTACGGCAGCCTCCTCCGGCGCGGCCTGACCTGGCTCTGGCTCGGCCTCGACAGTGGGTACGGCGACCAGGGGCTCTGGCTCAGTGGGAACGTGCACCGGCTCTGGCTCACCGGCCACTGGCGCCACCGTCGCGGCCTCCACTGCAGCGGCAGCCTTTTCTTCTTCGGCCAGAGCGCGCTCGGCCTCGGCCAGCAGCGCGGCGGCCGCCTCACGCTTGGCAGCCAGCTCGGCGGCCTGGGCAGCGGCCGCAGCCGCCTCCTGCGCCCTGCGCTCAGCCTCGCCGGCCGACTCGGTCACGCTCTTGATGTCGATTCTCCAGCCGGTCAGCTTGGCTGCCAGCCGGGCGTTCTGCCCTTCTTTGCCGATGGCCAGCGAAAGCTGGTTGTCGGGCACGACCACGGTGGCGGTCTTGCTCTCTTCGTTCAGCCACACCTGCTCGACCTTGGCCGGGCTGAGGGAGTTCGCTACGAAATCGGTCTCCTTCGGCGCCCACGCCACAACGTCGATCTTTTCGCCGTTGAGCTCGTTGACAATGTTCTGAATGCGCACGCCGCGCATGCCCACGCAGGAGCCCACCGGGTCAACACCGGCCTGGGTCGCCGACACGGCAACCTTGGAGCGCGAGCCTGGTTCACGGGCGATGGCTTTGATCTCCACCGTGCCCTGAAAGATCTCCGGGACTTCGTTTTCCAGCAGCCGGCGCAGCAGCTTTTGGTGCGAGCGCGAGACCTTGATACGCGGACCGCGACTGGTTCGCTCGACCTCATAGATGTAGGTGCGGAGCCGGGCGTTCACCGAGTAGTGCTCGGTGGGGATCTGCTCGCTGCGCGGCATCACCGCCTCGGCGCGGCCCAGCGATAGAACCACGTTGCCGGCCGCATCGATGTTGCGAATCGTGCCCAGCACATCTTCGCCCACCCGGTCGGACCAGTCGGCGTATTGTGTTTCGCGCTCGGCCTCGCGGATGCGCTGCAAGATGACCTGCTTGGCCGTCTGAGCGGCGATGCGGCCAAAGTTGCTGGGGGTCATCTCCACGCGCACCGTCCCGCCAACTTGAGCCGTCGGATCCATCGCCAGCGCTTCTTTCAGCGAGATGTCGGTCTGGGCATCCACCACCGGGTCGACGATTGTCTTGTCGGCGAAAACGCGCGCCTTGCCTGTCTGGGGGTCGATCTTGACCTGCATGTTCAAGCCCGGTCCAAAGTTTCGCTTGTAGGCCAGGACCAGCGCCTGCTCAATGGCATCCAGCACCACTTCTTTGGGCAGACGGCGTTCGGCACACACCTGAGTTATGGCGATGAGAAACTCGTTCTTCAAGGGTCAACCCCTCCCGCAAACTCGCGCGACCTCAAACACATCCACTGCTGATGACAGAGGCGGGTCTCTCTGCCCGCCCCCGCGTTCTTGTTCCCTCTCCGCGGGTGATGGACACCCATTACAAGAAGAAAAGTGGGCACAACCCACTTTTCAGCGGAGACTCTCTAGCTGGGCCAATTATAGCACCGTTATCCAATTTGTGCAAATGTCAATCCTTTCGAGAGTGCGGAATAACTGCCCAGGGAGCGCGAACGACAGGTTCGTAGTTGCGCTTTAGCGCTCCCCTTCCGGACGGTCTCACCGCGTCAGTGGGTGGGGACAGGCTAAAGCCTGTACTACGAACCTATCGA
>Ga0116186_1004183_pt1 | contig 11829 bp, 9 predicted proteins | sample AD_JPNNA4_MetaG_FD_89806 | JGI IMG/M metagenome (GOLD analysis project Ga0116186, IMG submission 89806) | Active sludge microbial communities of municipal wastewater-treating anaerobic digesters from Japan - AD_JPNNA4_MetaG | ecosystem: Engineered > Bioreactor > Anaerobic > Digestate | place...
CAACGCATATGTGTCAAATTTATTTTGACACATATGCAGCTTGGTTTAACGCGTATGCGACAATTGTCGCGCCCCGATAAAAGCGGGAATTCCCGTTTTGAATATACTAAAATACTAAATACCGCTCATGCCGGGACCCTATCGGGGCTTGCGCCGTTAAGAACAAAATATCCCATATGTGTCATTTTATCCTATCGGGCACGCGCGGGACGCGAAATTGAGGGTTCAATAGTCGCGCGTATGTAGCTCCCATATGCGTCAAATTTCTATCGGGGAGCGCGCCGCATATGCGTCAATCCCCAAAAAACCGACGGATCGCTTCTTTTTACCATTACGTTTGCATAATTATCAAAATTCAATTATAATTATTTCAATGCGGAGCGGTGTCAGATTATTTCGCATCCGGAGTAAAAAAATGAAAGAAAAACGATCATTACTTAACAAAATTATAATGTCGATATATATGGTCTGGTATCTATTGTTGCCTGCCGTACTGCTAATAGCGATGCATGGCGGAATAGATATACCGCCCGCTCTCAGATGGACGTCATGGTTTGCCGGTTTTGGACTGCTGTTTTTTCTTGTGGCGGGATTCGTCCTCGTTTATGAGTCTTTTCCCCGGAACATCCGCAGAGCCGCCATGCTCTTTATCCCCGCAGTTCTGAACCATACGCTGTATCTGATTTTTTACGGAACAGATTCTCTGCTCAGGATAATGACCGTTAACGCCTCCGTATCATTAAGCGGCATTGTTTTTTCTATTACGATAGCCGCGCTTTTTCATCCCTGGACCGAAGAAGAAAAACAGAATAATAAAACCGGATTCGCGAGGCTGGTTTTCTCATGGAAAAAAAAGAGCCAATATATAAAAAAAAATCCGGGAGTCCTGATTGGTTTAGCGGTTCTGCTACTGCCGGCGTTTTCTGCGGTATACTTTACCTTTGCCGGCGGCTTCGTAACCTGCGCGGATCGGGGAGTCTTATGCTTAGACATTGCCCTTTACCTGTTCTCGCTGGTCGACATGATCGTCTTTAATTACAGACAGTTCTCAGAATATTTATCATAAAAAACTATTTTTTTTACCATTACATTTGCATAATTATCAAAATTCAATTATAATTATTTCAACAATGAGGGGTATTATGAAACAATCCTGCGCATCCTACTTATGGGAATGTTAGTCTGTAGCTCCGGGGGACAGGCTAACCCCGCGATCTATGACGAAGGCTCTAATGTTGGCGAAATTTCAGGCGACGTCATCTACATACGCGGAAGTCGGGTAGGCGAGGTAAACGGCGCCGCGGTGTACGCTAACGGCAGCCGCGTTGGCGAGATCGCTGACAGCGGCGCTATTTACCGCGACGGTTCCCGCGTGGGCGAACTGTCGGGCAACGTACTCTACGTCGACGGAAGCCGCAAATGGGAGTTTAGCGGCGATACGGGTTACTTCGAGGGCTCAAAAAAACTCGAAGTGAGAGGGCTAACAAGCAATCCTAAGATCAAGCGTATGGTCGCGGCCTACATCGTTTTCTTCCGAAAATAAAAACCCAGATACGTCTCGCCAAATAGACGTTTGTCGGATGTAAAATATGGACATAGTATCGCCTCTCAATATTCTACATGACTACCGCATCGTTCTTTTTCCACACGCTAATACCCATAAAAAGCATCTCGACATTTTTTGAATTTTATGGTAGTATATTCTAAAGAGGTTTTAAACTATGAAAACATTGCTAATGCAGGCGGTTTTGTTAATAGTGGGCGCGGCTCTTATTTTAACCAGGCGATATTGGGGTAAACCCTCTGCGGTTGTAGCCGCCGGTATTTTTTTTATTAATCTTTTCTGCGTAACCATGGTTTTGGGGCATGATATAAAAATATGGTCCTTCATAAGAAATTCGCTTATCGGCAATATCTTTATGATTTCGGTAATACTCATTAACCTGATTGCAGTGGTCGTTCTTGCTCTATTCGGCAAATGATAGACTTGAATAGACTACATTTATAATTATTTCAACGAGGATAAAAATTTGAAAAAGAATATATTTTTTCTATTAACGCTGACGCTATTTCTTTGTACGAGCGTATATTCGCAGGATAAAAACTATTACTATGAACAAATCTCCAAATTGGCCGGCGAAAAAAAGTTTGAACGCGGCGTCGAACTATGTTACGAAGCGATAAAAAAGTTTCCCGACGAGATTAATTATCATCTGAATCTGACTTATTTTTTAAGGGAAACAAAGCGTTACGAGGCGGCTCTTCTTCAAATCGAGGAGGTATATAAGAAATATCCCGACGACAAAGACGTCCAAACTAATCTAAATTGGTCGCTTCAAAATTTCGCGTGGTTTCTTAATTCGCAAAATAAAAAGTCCGAGTGTTTGAAATTATTCGAGAGGGCGTATAAATTAAAGCCCGATGACGAAGGCAATTATCTCGGCTACGGGTATTTTTTAAAAGAGAGCGCTCTGTACGATAAAGCGAATGAGATACTAAAGTCGGGTATGGCTAAGTTTCCGAACAGTACGGATATTAAAAATACCTATATCGACTCGCTCCTCAAACAGGGGTGGGAAGAGTTCAACGCGGGCGCATTTACCGAAGCGCGCGATCTATTCTTCACCGCCTACAGCCTTGATAAAGAACACGAAGACGCTATACTCGCTTACGGCTCTGTTCTAAAAGAGTTAAAAGAGTTTCAAAAAGCCATAGAGCTTCTCGAATACGGCTACGCCAAATTTCAAAATAATCAATGGTATAAACCCAATCTTATAAGCGCGTATAACGCCTATGCCGAATACTATAAGTCAAAAAATGATTTTGAAACGGCGCTAAAAATCTATAAGGAAGCTTTAACAAAATTTAGTTCTGATATATGGCTCAATGCCTATCATAGCTTAAATGCGATTCTATTTTCTTACGCCTATGACAATCGGTTTAAAGAGATATTCGATATCATAGACGATTTTGAAAAGTTGTTTGATAAAAAATATCTTATTATGCATACAAGGGGTGTGTTTACGTATCATTCCGGCGATAAAAAGAAAGGTATCGCCATAGTCTATCAAGCGTACGACCTTATGATTAAAGAGCGCCCCGAATATCTAAAAGAATTGAGTATCGATTTTCCGTTAAAAGGCTTCGTCCTGACTTCGGGCGGCAACTCTGAACCGGAAGCTATAACCCATGCGGGTTTTCACAAGTATTGTTTTGATTTTATGGGCGCGGATAAATACGGCTCTACGCTAAAAACAAACGTAACCGGACCGGGCAATAACGAGGATTATTACGGTTTTGGAATGCCGATTTACTCTCCCGTAGACGGCGTCGTCGAGAGCCTTGCGGACGATTTTGACGATATTCCTCCGTCGTTCGAGCCCGTTCTGCAGGACGGCAATTTTATCGCCATCAAAGACGCCGACGGTTATCATTGCCTGTTTCATCATAATATGAAGGGGTCGTCTGTGGTCAAAGTCGGCGACGTCGTAAAAAAAGGGGATCCCCTCGTTCGCCTTGGCAATAGCGGCTTCACTACGGTTCCTCATCTTCACTTTGCAGTATATTCGCAAGACTGGATTGCGACCATGCCGGTTAAATTTACAGAATATTCTATCATCAAAGGCGATAAAATCGAAAATGTAAAAAATAGAACGCCGCTTCGTATGGAGCTAATAAAAAAATAATACGACAATTGTCGCGTTTGTTAATCATAATAATTGATATTTTATCAAAATTATGCTATTATTACGCAAACAAGGCCCGGGTGGTGAAATTGGTAGACGCGCTAGGTTCAGGTCCTAGTGGACGCAAGTCTGTAGGGGTTCGAGTCCCCTCCCGGGCACATTATTTAATTATGAATAATATTAATGCTCAAACAAAAGCGGCTTTTATTATCGGCGATCCTGTCGAACATTCCAAGTCGCCCGTATTTCAAAATGCCGCGTTTCAGTATCTGAATATTAACGCTGTATATCTCGCTTTAAAAATTGAAAAAAAACATTTCAACGACGTAGTCGCCGGATTAAAAAAAATGGATTTGCTTGGAATGAATGTTACCGTTCCTTATAAATTCGATATTATGGAGCATATAGACGAGTTCTCCGACGAAGTCGAAGCGATTAGGTCGGCAAATACGATAGAGGTAAAAAATAACCGATGGATAGGACATAATACCGATTGGTATGGAGTTTTCAAAACTCTGGAGAATAATAAAATTGATAAAAACGCTAAAGTCTTGATAATTGGAGCGGGCGGCGCGACTCCCGGAGCGATTTATGGACTGAAACGATACGGCGTTTCAGATATTTCCATAACAAACAGAACTATGAGTAAAGCGGACGATATTTGTAAGATTTTTGATTTTGCGCGCCCCGTCGATTTCAACAATATTAACTCCGTTGTCGACGACTACTCTTTGGTTATAAATTCTACTACTCAGGAGTTTAAAAATCTAATTCAAAATTATAACGGCGAAACGACATATTTTGATCTCAAGTACTGGCATACGCCAAGCGACATTAAAAACTTTATCGACGGCAAAGATATGCTGGTTTATCAAGGCGCAAAATCTTTCGAAATTTGGACAGGCAAAGAAGCGCCTATAGAGGTTATGAAAAAGGCTTTGACTAGTCGTTAAAAATTTTGGCTATCTTGTTATAAAAATCAAACGTCTGAAAAGGTTTAAGTATTGCGTCTTTCAAGCCTTTTTCCATCATAGGTTTAACTATATCCTCTTCCATACAGCCCGTTAGCAATATAACCGGAATCTCCGGGTATAGTCTGTTGATTACTTTAAAAAATTCTTCGCCGGTCATTTCAGGCATAACAATATCTAATAATACCAAGTCGATTTTATTATTATGAAGTATGTCGAGAGCCATTTTGCCGGATTTGGCGCCTATCGGGTTAAATCCTTTATTTTTTAATAAAACCGAGGCTAAATTTCTGATCTCGTCGACGTCGTCGATAATTAATATATTTTGATTTGATCCTCTAAAATCTTTAACAAAAAATTCGTTTACGCTAGGCTCTTTATAAGGGATAGTTATTTTAAAAACTGTTTTTTCGTCGATTTGTTTACAGGATATAGATCCGTTCATGTTTTTTATTATCCCTTGAGTAACCGAAAGTCCCAATCCCGTATGTTTGCCTATCTCTTTGGTCGTATAATACGGTTCAAAAATTTTATCGGCATTGTCGTTTGATACCCCTATTCCGTTATCCGATATTTCATAAATTATGTCGCCGTCGACGATATTTGTAGAAATTTCTATTATCCCCTCTTCAATATTAGCCTCTTCAATAGCTTCTTTTGAATTTAGTATAGTGTTTATAATTATTTGGTGAATCTGGTTTTCATCCCAGTATAGTAGTATCTCCCCTTGGTATAAATTTTCTTTTATAGTAATATTTGACGTCAAAGATTTCTGAAATATATCGATGTTGCTTTTAATCAATTTATTTAATTCAATTTGAGCTTGTCTAAAATAGTTATTCCCGGCAAAACTCATAAGCTGATTGGTTAGGGTAGAGGCTTTATTTGCGTTATTCTCTATAATATTTAGATAGTTATATATCTCATTTGTGGGATTTACCATAGATTTGAGAAACGACGAAAAACCCATAATCGCCGCTAATAAATTGTTATACTCTAAAGCGATCGACTTAGTTATAGCGCTCAAAGTCTCCAGTTTTTGGAAGTTAAAGATTTCGAGTTCGTATTTTTTCGAGTCGCTTATATCTACTATAGATACTACAATTTTATATACGTCGTCGTTTGAAATAATATACGAAACGCGTCTCTTTATTGTTTTCTTTTGCTTTGTTTTTGATATTATCGTTAGTTCGTCGTTAATATCGCTAAAAACTTTATTCTTCATTTGAAGGTATATTTTTTCAAGGAACGTATTGTTAAGTATCTCGATTCCTTTATCTTTTAGTTCCGACAATTTATACTCGGTAATATTTTCAAACTCATTGGATATATCCAGAATGGAAAATTTTTTATCAAGGATAAGTATGCCGCAAATTATGTTTTTGATCGTTTCGTCCATTACAGCGTCTCTCAGTCTAATATATCAAATAAATCCATTATTTTTTCATCGCGCTTACTATAACACTTAGACTTCTCTATATTATATATTTTATTTTGAAAAATTTCAACTGTAGCGTTAAATATTTTAGGTTTATTATGAATATTCAACTCTTCGGCGTATAATACCTCTTTATTTAAATATAAGGATAAATAATCCGAGTAAACTCCCTGAATCGTATTGCCGTTTTTTTCAAAAATATAAGTAAGATTTTGCGTAGAATATTCGGCGACCCTTTTTTTTATCTCTTCGTAATATAGGGCGTCGTAAGATAATATATATTTTGTCATAAATATCTGTTCGACAAACGATATTTTTTTTAAGTTCTCTATCTTTTTGATTCTAAGAATACTCAGATTGGGATGTTCTAAACGCTTCAATCTTGACATTAATTGTTCCGTTTCGTAAGCGGTGTGAGTAAAAAACTCTAATATTTCGCAATTGGACTCGATTCCCAGCGATAAAGCCGAGGAAAACTGCATTTTCGGATGCGGGTTAAATCCTCTTGTAAATATCAAGTCGATTTCGGCTCTTCTAAAAAGTCTTTCAAAATATTTTAACAAATCGATATGTCCGAGATATTTCATAAGATTTTTTTTACTAAACTCTATCAAATATCTGATTTTTAAGTTTTTATCGGACGGCTCGGCGTTTTCATTTTTCAAACTAATTTCGCCGTTTTCCTGCGCCTCTTCCGTTTTTACGCCGTTTCCGCATATAGAGCACTCTTTTTCGCATTCTTCTTTACAACTTTTAGTTATTTGACGATTTACGGATTTATTCAGTTCGTTCTTTAAATATTTATCGTCGACTCCGCAATCTATAAATTTCCAAAATATTTTGTCGTCGCCTCTTTCTTCCAAATATCTCTCGTAAGTAATATCAAATTTTTCAAACGACTCCGTATAATTGTTAAAATCAAACTCTTCTTCCCAACTGTCAAATCTTACCCCTTTTCTGAAAATATCTAAAAACGCGTAACCGACATTTTCGTCTCCTCTGCCGATAACCCCCTCTACAAACGACATATCGGGATTGTGTCTCTTTATTTTTACTCCGGTTTTTTTATAATGCCGTTCCAGTTTTTCAAATATTTTTTCCGCTTCCTCTATAGAAATTTGTCTGACATATTGAAACGGGGTGTGGGGCTTTGGCGCAAATACCGCGACGTTTAAATTTATTTCGAGTTTTCTGAATTTTTGGAGAATATTATCGACAAAATTTATAATATCGTTGGCTTCGTTTGAAACGTTTGGAAGTCCGATCATAAAATATAGTTTTATCATCTTCCACCCGTTAGATATGGCGTAGTTAATTATATCAAGGATTTTTTCAAGTTCGATCGGTTTATTTATAGAGAATCTTCCTTCCGCGCCGCCGCTCTCGATAGCAAACGTTAAACCGCTCTTTCTTACCCTTGACAGTAGCGGAAGCAACTCTTTGTTGAAAGATTCGACTCTTAACGACGGAAACGAAAACGATATGAATTTATTTTTATATTTTTCATTAAAAATTTGAGCCAACTCAATAATTTTAGAATAATCGCCGGAGGATAAACTTGCAAGCGTTACTTCGTCGATTCCCAGTTTTGACAACCCCTCGTCGATGGATTTTACGATTGTATCGATACTTTTTTCTCTGTAAGGTTTGTATATAACGCCGGCTTGACAAAATCTGCATTTATTAGGGCATCCTCTCATTATCTCAACGACAAGTTTGTTTTGAACGATGTCGATATTTGGAATAATATGATTGTTTATCCCCTTGTCTCGGACAAAAGATTGATAAACTCTTCTTCGTACGATATTTTTTGTATACTTTGGAGAATAAACTCCCTCAATTTTAGATAGCTTATCTATTATATCTTCTCGCGATATTTTTTTTTCTTTTAAAGATTTGTATTCCGATAGAATTTCCACTATGGCTTCTTCGCCTTCGCCTATCAAAAAAAGATCAGCAAAAGGAGAATAGGGTAGAGGATTAGTAACCGAAGGACCGCCGCAAATTATTATCGGGCTTCCTTCTTTTCTATCTTTAGCTAATACTTCTATCTTTCCCAGATCCAAAATATTTAGGAAGTTTGTGAACAATAGTTCGTACTGTATGGAAAAACCAACAAAATCAAAACTGTTTAGAGGCGATTTTGATTCTAACGCGTATAAAGGATAATTATTATCTCGTAAATATTTTTCAAAATCGCGCCAAACTGAAAATACTCTTTCGCAAGAGCTAAATTCCAGAGAATTTATTATATCGTAAATAATTTTTATTCCCAGATTAGACATTCCGATTTCATATAGATCGGGAAAGCACAAAGCAAATCTTACAAAAGAATTTTCATAATCCTTTTGCGGTATACCTAATTCCGAACCGATATATCGAGCCGGTTTTTGAAAATTTAATAAATCTCTTGCAATATTTTCAAACATAACGTCCTAGCTATATTGGTATTTATTTATACCTATATTTAAAATAATCCCTATTGTCGTAAAACACGACATTAGAAACGAGCCTCCGTAAGACAAAAAAGGCAGAGGAATGCCGGTAATCGGCATTATTCCGAGGCACATACCCATATTTTCAAATATATGGAATAAAAGCATAGACATAAGACCTATTATAACGTAAGCGCTCCAATTGTCCCTTGCATTTATAACTATACGAAATCCTCTAAAAAAAATCAATCCGTATAGTATCAAAATTATCAAACTTCCAACGTATCCTTTTTCTTCGGCTATAACCGGATAAATAAAATCGGTAGCTTGCTCGGGTAAAAAATAATTTTGAGTAAGCTCCCCTTTAGTCCATCCCTTGCCAAAAAGACCGCCGTTGCCTATTGTGTTTTTTGATTGTATTATATGAAATCCTTTGCCTTTAGGATCAAATTCAGGATTGAAAAAAATCAGAAGGCGGTCTTTTTGGTATCCTTTCAAAATATATCTATCGACGGGATAAGATAACGCCCCTCCGATAATAAAAATCGACATAAAAAAAATATACCAATAAAAAAACAGTCTGAATTTATCGTTAATACCTTTTATAACGTTAAAATAAGCTAAAATGGCGATTATTATAGTAACTATTAATGTTGAAAAAACGATAATTATATATTTAGGATTTAAAAGCAGGTATATAAACTCGTTTTCATCGTTAAAAAAAAGATGGTTTATGGAAGTCGCAACGGGAATAATCGTAATAGAAAAAATAAATAAAATAGTATAAACTATATATCTCTTTTTTACTCCCGCCATAAAAGATATTACTAAGACTATCGGAATAAAAACGAGCATTGTTCCCAAATCAGGTTGCAACAAAATTAATCCCACCGGAATTAAAACAATAAGCAATCCTACTATATACGTAAGGATATTTCTCATCTCCTCTTTATTCTTTTTAGAATAATACAAAGATAATAAAAAAATTGTCGCTATTTTCATAAACTCGGAAAACTGAAAAGATGCGCCGAAGATATTCAATCTTCTTTGCCCTTTAATATATGGAAAAAACAGAGTAATTATCAATCCAAAGATGCATATAATATAGAAAGTCAATGAAAAGTCCGCTATGTTTTTTGTCGGAATAAAAAGTAAGGTAATAAGAATAATTAAACCGATTACCGCAAAAATGATCTGTTTAATAAATTCTCTATTTAGATCCGATCTACTTAGATTTGCAGAATAAATGAATAAAATCCCGATAATTGTCAACAATATAGCAGATATAAAAATAATATAGTCAAAGTTTGAAATAAATTTCTGAATTTTCATAATATTTTCCTCTATGCGTTTATTTGTAAGAATCCAGTATTGGAAATCCAAATCTTTTTGCCGATTCTTTAAAACTTTCTTTTTTATACCACGAATTAAAAACTAAATTTGACAATCTTGCCGAATATTTCAAATACTCGTTATTATCATTTTCGACAAGAGTAACGACTACTATACGCTCTTCCGGCGGATAGTCTATGGGACCGTATCCGGCAAATAACGAATGCGTCATTTTTTTATTGCTCATACCGATCTCGGCTGTGCCGGTTTTACCGACAAATTTAAGGTCGTTTCCCCAAAACGCCCATTTACCTGTGCCGACGATAACAACTGATCTTAGATATTTTTCTACTTCGTAAAAAACGTTTTGATTTATTTTCATATCGGTTAAAAGCTCTCTATCGTATTTTTTTATCGTCGAGCCGTCTGTAGACGATCTTATCTCTTTGATAAATCGGGGTTTGTAAGATTTGCCTTTATTGCATACGACGCTTAATAGGTTTGCTAATTGAAGCGGAGTTACTTTTACGTCCCCTTGTCCTATTACCGAGTTTAACGTATCGCCGTGATGCCAGTTTTGATTTTGCTCTTTTTTCCATTTGACCGACGGGATCAAGCCGCTTTTTTCATAAGGAATATCGACGCCTAAGGGCTGTCCAAATCCGTAATCAACGGCGTATTTGGATATCCTATCGATACCGACTATTAGCGCGGCGTTATAAAAATATACGTCGCAAGAATTTGCCAGCGCGTCTTCCAGATTTTGAAATCCATGCGCTCCCGGTCTTATCCAACAACCAAATATCTGATTATTTAATTGGTAAAAACCTCCGCAATAAAATTGTTTGTATGGAGATATAAGATTCTCATTGAGAATAGCCGTTACTGTAACAATTTTAAATACAGACGCCGGAGGGTAGAGCGTTTGTATGTTTCTGTTTATCAAAGGGGTGTCTTTTGTGTCAAGTTCTATCATTCTTTTTTTTTCATAATTCTCTTCATTTTCCATGACGTAAATATTCGGATCAAAATTGGGATAGCTTGTCATTGCAAGAATTTCGCCGTTATGCGGTTTCATTACGAGTATAGTTCCTGTTCTATCCGCTAACGTCTCTTCAATCGTTTTTTGAAGAAATAAATCTATAGTTAGAACGACTTCCGAACCGGATTGAGCGGTTATTTCTTTACTGTAATCCTCTTCCTGAATCACCATACGGGCGTCGACGATAAATACTTTTCGTCCTTCCTTCCCCCTTAATTCGCTCTCATACTCTTTTTCAATTCCATTTTTTCCAATAACGTCAAGTTGGATATACCCCAATTGTTTTTTGACGGCGTATTCGTTTGAATCAATCGGACCTATATAGCCGAGAGCGTGGCTTAACGTATTTTTGAACGGGTAGTGCCTGACCGAATCTTCTTTTATTATAACTCCTTGAAGTTTTTCTATATTTTCTTTGATTTTAATATAATTGCTAAATGAAATATTTTCTGAGATTAAAACGTCCCCTTTTTGTTTGGCTTTTGAACTTAATATTTTTTCAATATCGCTGTAATTGTAATTTAAAACGTTCGCCAAATAAAAAAGACTTTTTTGTCTATCTTGAAAGTTGGAAGATAACTCTTTGGGATTAATATAAACGTTAAAAATAGTTTTATTATCGGCAAGAATATTTCCGTCCGAAGAGAATATTTTGCCTCTGATAGGAGGAATTCTTACGATCTTTTCTCTATTAATTTTTGTTCTATTAGTAAATTCCGGATTTCTGAAAAGTTGAATAAAACTAATTACAGACAATAAAACTATAAATGAAAAGATAAAAACAGTTATAACGGCAATTAGTCTTTTTTGAAATTCTCTGTTTTTCCCGGATTTTGATAATTTTGAATCGCTCATTAATTAAAATGTTCCTTAAAAACTAATTCTGTTTTTTGTTTTTCTAAATAACCTTTTATAAATGTAAAAA
>Ga0116186_1004187_pt1 | contig 11824 bp, 9 predicted proteins | sample AD_JPNNA4_MetaG_FD_89806 | JGI IMG/M metagenome (GOLD analysis project Ga0116186, IMG submission 89806) | Active sludge microbial communities of municipal wastewater-treating anaerobic digesters from Japan - AD_JPNNA4_MetaG | ecosystem: Engineered > Bioreactor > Anaerobic > Digestate | place...
CAGGACGAAGACGTGCTGGACACATGGTTTTCATCCTGGCTATGGCCCATTTCGGTATTCGACGGCATACGAAATCCCGGCAATGCTGACATAAATTATTATTATCCCACCAGGGACCTTATCACTGCCCCCGACATTTTATTTTTCTGGGTGGCAAGGATGATCATGGCCGGGCTGGAATACAAAAAAACCATTCCGTTCAAAAACGTATATCTTACGGGTATGGTCAGGGATAAACTTGGCCGCAAAATGTCGAAATCACTCGGCAACTCACCCGAACCAATGGACCTCATCAAAACCTTCGGGGCTGATGGCGTACGTATGGGCATGCTGCTTGCTTCGCCCGCAGGTAACGACATTCTGTTCGACGAATCGCAATGCGAACAGGGACGCAATTTCAGCAACAAAATCTGGAATGCCTTCCGCCTCGTCAAAGGATGGCAGGTTGACGAAACATTAACCCAATCAGACGAAAATGCTGTTTCGGTTACATGGTTTAATCACCGCTTCAACCAGGCCCTGGCCGAACTAAACGATCATTATGAAAAATACCGCATGTCTGATGCCCTCATGACAGTATATAAACTGATTTGGGACGATTTCTGTTCATGGTATCTCGAAATGATTAAACCTGCCTATCAGAAACCTATTGACAAAAATACTATTGATGCCACTATCGACATCTTTGAAAAACTTATGCAGGTATTGCATCCTTTTATGCCTTTTATTACCGAAGAACTCTGGCAACACCTGCGCGAAAGAAAAGAAGGCGAATCAATTATGATATCAACCATGCCGGAAGTTCAATCATTTGAAACAAGCTTTATTGAGAGGTTTGCTTATGTTCAGGAGGTTATTTCCCAGGTTCGTATGATTCGCAAAGAAAAAAACATTCCAAATAAAGAGTCCGTCGTTCTGAAAATTCGTAAAAACAACAACGAACAGCCCGACACGACTTTTGACGGAATTGCTTCCAAACTCTGCAATATCAGCGAGATTGAATATGTAGGCTCGAAACCCGATAACGCGCTCACATTCCTTGTAAAATCCACCGAATTTTATATTCCCGTTGGAAGCAGCATAAATGTGGAAAGCGAGTTAAAAAAACTCAAAGAAGAACTGAAATATTATCAGGGTTTTCTGGAATCTGTAAATAAAAAACTCAACAACGACCGCTTTGTTAATAGTGCACCCCAACAAATTGTTGATGCCGAAAAGAAAAAAAAGGAAGATGCCGAAAACAAAATCCGCATTATCGAAGAGCAAATCCGTTCGATGTAGTAGCGGGCATTTAACCACGGGTATAATATCCTGCGAGAACCATTACACACCAACCGCATGAAATAACCACCATAGCAATGGCACTAAGCATATTCGACGACAAATCCCTGATGCCAACTGAGCAGATGCTTGCCCAGGCATTGCAGGATTCTTATTTATGGTGGGACCAACTCAGGGCTTTTGTCATTAAGCATTACCCGCCGGCGATGGAAGAATGGAAACACTCCGGCAAGAATTACGGATGGGGTTTTAGACTAAAAGATAAAAAACGCGCCATTATATACCTTACCCCCGTTGACAGGTCTTTTCTTTTTTCCATTGTTTTCGGCGAAGAAGCCACGCAGGAAGCGCTGCAAAGTACAATTTCAGAAGAGCTCAAGGAAATTATTAGTACCGCCAGGGTTTATGCCGAAGGAAGAGGCATCCGCGTTGAAGTAAAATCAGCAAATATAATAAGCGACCTTCAACAACTTATTCTTATCAAACTCAAAAATTGATTTTTTCTTTTTGAGAACGTAGTCTTTTTATTCAAAAAAAGATTTCCAAAGACAAGAAAAGCGTGCCTGAAAATACTATCCGGCTTTTTTAATATCCCAATATCTCATAAGCATTGTTTATTTTTGTACAAAAAATAACAACAATGAAAATCTCATATAATTGGCTAAAACAATATACCGGACTGGATATTGACCCCGAAGAACTTTCGCTTATCCTTACCAACTGCGGACTGGAAGTAGAATCAATGGAACACGCGGGCATCGACAAAAGCCGCCTGGAAGGTGTTGTGGTGGGCTTTGTGGCCGAAAAAATCAAACACCCCAATGCCGATAAACTCAGTTTAACCAAAGTGGATATTGGAAGCGGAGAACTGTTGTCGATAGTTTGTGGCGCGTCCAATGTAGCGCAGGGACAAAAAGTTCTGGTGGCGACTATCGGAACCAAAATGATAACCCCGAAAGGAGAATTTGTCATACAAAAAACCAAACTGAGGGGTGAGATTTCCGAAGGTATGATATGTGCCGAAGATGAACTCGGGCTTGGCGAATCGCATGCCGGCATCATGGTTCTTGATGAACTTGCCCCTGTAGGGATGGCGGCTAAAGACTTTCTGAACATAGAAGAAGATTACACCTATGAAATAGGACTTACCCCCAACCGTTCCGATGCCACTTCTCATATAGGTGTTGCCCGCGATGTTATTGCCGTGATAAATTGCCAAAACAATTCGGAGAAAAAAACAATCATACCCGACCTCAGCAGTTTCAGAACCGATAACGCCAAATTGCCAATAAACGTGATTATTGAAGACCCTTTAGCCTGTCCTCGATACACAGGGCTTACCATCAGCGGGGTTCAGGTAAATGAATCGCCGGCCTGGCTGCAGGAAAAACTTAAAATTATCGGTCTGAGGCCAATCAATAATATTGTTGATATCACCAACTACGTGCTGTTCGAAACAGGGCAACCCCTTCACGCTTTTGATGCTTCCTGCATTTCGGGGAACACCGTAATAATAAAAAAACTGCCGCAAGGCACTAAATTTAAAACTCTCGATGGCGTTGAAAGGGAGTTGTCTGCTGACGATCTGATGATTTGCAACCGGGAAGAAGGCATGTGTATTGCCGGTGTCTTTGGTGGCGAAAAATCAGGTGTAACAAGCGAAACAAAAAATGTTTTTCTCGAAAGTGCCTATTTCAACCCGGTATCGATAAGAAAAACCTCTAAACGTCACGGCCTGAAAACCGATGCCTCGTTCCGCTTTGAACGCGGGGCCGACCCCAACATCACCGTATTCGCAATCAAACGCGCAGCCCTGCTAATCAAAGAAATTGCCGGCGGCGAAATTTCTTCGGAGATAGTAGACATATATCCTGAAAAAATCGCAAACCGTATTGTTGACTTTTCACTTGCTAGCCTCAACATTTGTGCAGGAAAAAATATTGAAAAAAATACCGTTACAAATATTTTAAATTCACTGGAAATTCAAATATTAAATTGCTCCGGCGATCTGCTTACCCTGTCGGTGCCGCCTTTCAGAACTGATGTTACGCGCGAAGCGGATATTATTGAAGAAATATTGCGTATATACGGTTATAATAATATCGAATGCAGCGAACGAGTGCATGCATCCTTAAGCTATGCCCCCAAACCCGACGCGGAAAAAACTCAGCATATCATTTCGGATTACCTCACCGCCAATGGCTTTTATGAAATAATGACCAACTCCCTGACAAAACAGGATTACTATAACAACAGCATCTTTTCACCCGAGCATCTTGTTCATCTGGTTAACCCCCTCAGCAAGGAGCTGAATGTGATGCGGCAAACACTTTTGTTCAATGGTCTGGAAGCAATTGCTTTCAACAAAAACCACAAAAATAATGACACCCTATTCTACGAATTCGGAAGGGTATATTTCTACAACAAAAGCAATACAGAAAACCATCTCGAAAAATACAACGAAAGAAAACAATTGGGAATATTCGCCAGCGGCAATATAGTAAAACCCAACTGGCACAGCAAGGAACAGCCTGCCGACCTGTATTTTATAAAAGCAATGGCAGTTAATGTCATGCGGAGAATGGGTATCGACATCAGCCAACTGAAAACAAAGGAAAACACTACAATGGATTTGTTCTCCTCACAAATTACTTACTATCATAATGAAGAACCCATTTGTGATTTGGGTAAAATTAATCCGGCGATATTAAAACAAATGGATATTAAAGACGAGGTCTTCTTTGCCGTATTAGAATGGGAAAAACTAATTTTTGATTTGCAAAAGCAAGTTGTAAAATACGTGGAAGTCAGCCATTTTCCGGAGGTTCGTCGCGATCTCGCCTTATTGATTGACAGCACGGTGAAATATTCGGAAATTGAACGTATTGCTTTTGAAACCGACCCGTCCCTGATCAAAAAGGTTGAACTATTTGACATTTATGAAGGGGAAAATATCGGGACAAATAAAAAATCCTATGCAGTCAGTTTTATTCTCCAGGACGAAGAAAAAACCCTTACCGAAAACCGCATTGAGGACACCATGAACCGACTCATTGGGGCCTATAAAAATAAACTTAATGCAACACTGAGATAATACTATGAGCTTTTTATTTGATTCTGTAGTATTCGGGCCTGTAAAAAGCCGCCGGTTGGGGGTTTCACTCGGATTGAATATCGTCCCTGCGCACATCAAATTTTGTACTTTTAACTGCATCTATTGCGAATGCGGGTGGACACAGGCCAGCGACGTAGAAAGCGGAGATTTTTTTACTCCTGAATTAATCCGCGAAGCGCTTGAAAACCGCCTGATTTCCCTTTCGCATGAAGGAATAACTCCTGATGCCATTACTTTTGCCGGCAACGGCGAGCCCACCATACACCCGCAATTTGACATCATTGTGGATGACACTATCGCATTGCGCAACAAATATTTCCCAAAAGCCCGGGTTGTGGTACTTTCCAATTCGTCTATGACAGGCGACCCAAAAGTGCTTAATGCCCTGCTTAAGACATACAACATCATGAAGCTCGATGCGGGCACCGAAGAAACTTTCCGGCTTATAAACCTGCCCAGAACCGGAATTACTTTGGCTCAAATTGTTGAAGACCTAAAGAAATTCAACGGAAACCTCATCATTCAAACGATGTTTGTCCGCGGCACTGCCGGTGACAAAATTATTGACAACACCAACCCATTAGAGCTTAATAATCTATTAAAATACATAACCGAAATAAATCCCAGAGAGGTAATGATATATTCACTCGATCGCCTGCCTCCTATGGCCCAACTGGAAAAAATCAGCAAAGAAGAATTGGAAATCATTGCCGAAAAAATCAGGCAATTGAACTATCATTGCAGCGTTTATTAAATTATGTGGTTACAAAACAAAGGGTATCTTATTAAGATTTTTGAATTCAACAATTTGGCCAGCGCTGCCGATTTTGCAGAAACTATTGAGCGGTCCGGAATTTTAACAACCCTCAAAGCATCATTGGCCGAAAAAAAACATTTTGTAACTGTAAAAATTAAGAGCAGGCACAACACTGATACCCTTTCCAAAAAAGAGCAAAAAACACTTGACGAAATAGAAGAAATTTATTTTCACATATAATCAGCATATGCTTAATTATGAGCCCAAAATATTACTCGCTTTTGGAGAGGCAGTAGCCGGGAACAACAAGATTTTTCGCTGGCTGGCCGATAACGGATATATGGAACTGGCCTCGCTGGCAAACTGTATCAATTCCGACAATGATGCTTTTTTCTGGCTGCTCAAAAACGGCTATCCTCAGCTTGCCATCCTCAGCAATGCCATGGACGGATACGAAGACGCATACACCTGGCTCAAGACAAATAACCTGAAATTTTACATAGTTTTTGCCGATGCCTGCCGCAATAAGCCCAAGGCCATTGAGTGGCTTAAAGCCAATAACCTTGAAGTTTTTGTACACCTTTCCAAAAAAATTTTTGATGTATTAGAGCAGCAGCGCCGCGACAATTATGACTACCATAAGAAAAGATTCAGATGATATCAGTTAAAAAAACATCACCGGAAAAATCAGGATTCAGTAACCCCGCACTTGCATTTTTTTGTAAAAAAATCATAGTTTAAAAGCCCGCTGTTGCAGTTCTGTCCGATACATTTTTCGAAGCCAACATATCCCTGACGGTTTTTTAATTAATTTCGCACAAAAAATGTCCTCCATGAAGCAATACAAATTTCTAAACACTTTTTCCGGCTGGATTGTTTTTTTTATTGCTTCAACCGTTTATATCCTCACATCAGAGCCAACAGCCAGCTATTGGGATTGCGGCGAATACATTTCCACTGCATACAAACTGCAGGTGGGACATCCTCCCGGAGCTCCTCTATTTCAACTTCTTGGGCGGTTCTTCTCCCTGTTTGCCTTCGGCGATGTTACGCTGGTGGCCAGGATGATAAACACCATGTCGGCTTTAGCAAGCGGTTTTACCATACTCTTTCTGTTCTGGACCATTACAGCACTGACCAGAAAAATCGTTTTCAAATCCGAAAAAATAAGTCTTCAGGAAATAATCACGGTGCTCGGCGCCGGCTTTGTGGGTGCCATGGCCTACACCTTTTCCGATTCGTTCTGGTTTTCGGCTGTCGAAGGAGAAGTATATGCCACATCTTCGTTTTTCACTGCCATAGTCTTTTGGGCCATACTAAAATGGGAAGAAGTTGCCGATGAGCCATACGCCAACCGTTGGCTCGTTTTTATCGCCTTTATGACAGGCTTATCCATTGGGGTTCATCTGCTCAACCTGCTTTGTATCCCTGCCATGACCATGGTGTATTATTACAGAAAAATCAAACATTCCAAAAAAAATATAACCATCGCATTATTGCTGTCGTTGGTTATTCTTGGATTTGTGCAATCAGGAATAATTCCCTGGACCGTAAAACTGGCCGGATACTTTGAATTATTTTTTGTCAATACCGCCGGACTTCCTTTCAATGCCGGCATAATTATATATTTTGTCCTTCTTATCATGTTTATTGTGCTTGGGCTGGTTATCTCAAAAAAAAGAGGGAAAACCATCCTGAACACCATAGTGTTATCCCTGGCATTTCTTTTATTAGGATATTCCTCATTTCTGGTACTGGTTATCAGGTCAAACGCCAACACCCCCATTAACGAAAACGCTCCCAAAGACGCCATCAGCCTGCTGAGGTACCTGAACCGCGAACAATACGGAGACTGGCCGTTATTGTACGGGCCTTATTTCAACGCACCATACGACAGCGAAGAGCCCTATGTTGACGGCAAACCCATATATGCCCGTGATGATGAACAAAAAAAATATGTGATTGTTGACCAAAACAAACTTAGCGAGAATAATTACGATAAAAGATTTTATACCTTCTTTCCACGTATGTGGAGCCGCAGCTCCGACCTGCATGCCAGAGGATACCAGACTTGGAGCAAAATGGATGGCACGCCGATAACAGTTACTTACAGAAATGGCTCACAGGAAATTATCAATAAACCTACCTTTTTAGAAAATCTCCGGTTTTTCTTCACCTATCAGGTAGGGCATATGTACCTGCGCTATTTTATGTGGAATTTTTCCGGACGACAAAACGACCAGCAGGGTTATGGCGGCCTGTTGAACGGAAACTGGATGACAGGAATAAAGTTCATTGATAATATCAGGCTTGGGCCACAGAATAATTTACCTGAAACGTATGCAAATACCAAGGGTCGTAATTACTTTTTCATGTTGCCCCTGCTGCTCGGCCTGATTGGTTTTTTTATCCAGCTAAACAAAGATTTCAAAGGTTTTCTGGTAGTGATATTATTATTTACTTTCACCGGCTTAGCCATCAACGTGTATCTCAATCCGGTGCCCTATCAGCCCCGCGAACGCGACTACGCCTATGCGGCATCGTTTTATGCATTTGCCATATGGATAGGGCTGGGAGTTGTTGGCATTAACCAGGCACTCCAAAAACTTAAAAAACTTTTTAAACCCGCCATCTTATCGTTGGTAGCTGTTGTATTATGTGTTGTGCTCGTACCCGTTCTCATGGCCAGTAAAGGCTGGGACGACCACGACCGGTCAAAACGTTATACCGCCAGAGACATTGCCTCCGATTACCTCAACTCCTGTGCTCCCAATGCCATACTCTTTACCCTGGGCGATAACGATACTTTTCCCTTGTGGTATGCTCAGGAAGTGGAAGGCATCCGTACCGATGTCAGGGTAGTCAATCTTAATCTGCTCAATATGGACTGGTACATCGACCAGATGAAGCATAAGGCATATAACTCCGACCCATTGCCGATTACGCTGGATAATAAAAAATATATCGCTTCCAAACGCGATTATATCTTTGTATATGAAGACACCAATCTGGTAAAACCCGGTACATACGCTAATCTCAAAGCGCTGGTTGATTTTGCCACCAGCGATGACGATGCGCTGAAAATCAACACCACCAGAGGAAAACTCAACTATTTTCCTACCCGAAAATTTTCATTGCCTGTAGATACTGCAATAGTGCTCAAAAACGGCACCGTGCCACCCGAATATACCGATTCCGTATTAACTGATATTTCCTGGTATTATGATGGAAACGTGGTTATGAAAAACGGACTCGCCGTCTTTAACCTGCTATCGGAATTAAACTGGAAACGTCCCGTATATTTTGCATCCACCACCGGCGATGATGCTTATCTGAATCTTCTGGACTACCTTCAACTGGAAGGCTTGGCCTACCGGTTGGTGCCCTACCGCTGTCATTCCATTGACCAGGAAACAGGGAGAGTAAATACCGGCATAATGTACGAAAATATGATGAACAAATTTGCTTACGGCAACATGGACGGGGATGGTATTTACCTTGATGAAACCAATATGCGCCTGACCAATACGTTCAGAAAACTCTTCTCGAGACTGGCTACAGCCCTGCAATACGAAGGAAAAACAGATAAAGCGCTGAAGGTCTGCGATAAATGCATCGAAGTAATGCCCGACAATAATGTGCCTTACAACCAAATGCTTTTGCCTATTATCAACGTGTATTACGAATGCGGACAAAAAGAAAAAGCCAATGCTATCGTCAGCCGACTCGGCCAATATTGCGAACAGGAACTCAGGTATTTCAGTCAGTTTAAAGGAACTCAGGCTGTATACATCTCTATGGAAAAAAATGACGCCATCGACCTGCTGAAAAAATTAATTCAGACAGCGAAAACATATAATCAAACTGCACCTGAAAAACAATTGAGCACTATCCTTGAAAAATATAACACGGCATCCAACTGACGGAAATTTATCTTCACTTTTTTGAAAAAATATTATTTTCTTTGTAAATTATTTCGGAAAGAATGTACCTGACCAAAACACCATTTTTATTACACAAACTATATTTTACTAACGATCTCTGGTGTATCGAAACTGACCACAACGATATCTACCTGACTTTTGACGACGGCCCTGAGCCCGAAGTAACCCCCTGGGTCCTTGACCTGCTCGATCAATACAATGCCAAAGCCACATTCTTTTGTGTAGGCAACAATGTCGGGAAAAACCCCGAGTTGTTTTCTGAAATTCTCCGGCGCGGCCACAGCATAGGAAATCATACCTACAGCCATGTTAACGGATGGAGATCCAATCTGTATAACTACCTGCTAAACGTTAAAAAGTGCAACCGGCACTTTAAAACCAATTTGTTCCGGCCGCCGTACGGAAAGATTTCGTCCAGACAACGCACCCTGCTGAAAAAACATTTCCGGTTGATTTATTGGACCGTCATCAGCGGCGATTTCGACAAGACTATCACGCCGGAGACCTGCCTTGAAAAAACCATTTCTTCGACCGAAAAAGGGGCTATCGTTGTTTTTCACGACAGTAAAAAAGCCAAGAAAAACCTCACCTTTGCCCTGCCGGCATTTTTAAAACATTTTCACAACAAAGGCTTTTCTTTTAAAGCCATTCCTTGCGAAATCGACAAACCCAAACTGGTACCTGTTCTCAATACCATATAAATCAATGAGCATCAAAACAGCAGAACGTAATTCAGGGGTACTTCCCGAAGACAACGTGATACACCACCGGCACCTGATTGCCTATCAGGAAGCCGCAAAACTTTGCCACGGAAGAGTGCTTGAGATCGGCAGTGGCGAAGGATATGGCATCAAAATACTGGCCCAGGGCGCTATCGAATACCATGCGGTGGATAAACATGCCACGCCGGTACCCCCGGAAGAAAAAAATGTTGTTTTCAGGCAAATGAACGTACCGCCCCTGGACGGTTTTGAAGATAATTATTTTGATATAGTGGTTACATTTCAGGTTATTGAGCATATTAAAAACGACAGTTTTTTTGTTTCTGAAATTTATCGTATTCTCAAACCGGGAGGCAAACTGATTCTCACCACACCCAATATTGCCATGTCGTTAACGCGTAATCCCTGGCATATCCGCGAATACACGTTAAAACAAATGCAAGGCCTGTTGGAAAAAAAGTTTGCCGATTTTGAAATCAAAGGTGTTTACGGCAACAAAAAAGTGATGGCCTATTACGAAGAAAACCGCCGTTCGGTAAAAAAAATAACACGTTTTGACATTTTGAAACTTCAGTATATATTGCCACGCCGGCTGCTGCAGATTCCTTACGACATAGCCAACCGTATCAACCGCAACAAACTCATGAAAAACAACAACACGTTGGTAGCCAAAGTGGTTACCGAAGATTTTTTCATTGAAAAAGCCAATGAAACGTGTTTTGATTTTTTCGTGATAGCGTGTAAATAGCATTTTTACTTTTTTCAACCCCTCGCAAACCGGCGGTATTGCCGATTTTTCTTGACTTTCATGCAAAAATGTAGTAACTTTGTATAAGAAGGAGGTATAAAAAAGTTTAAAAAAACTTTGTGTCATGAAAACCTCAGTAAATTATCTTGAGGATTTCATCTTCCAGCACAGGAACAGAGAGTATGGCGCCTATGTCCTCCGCAAAACTTACCTCAAAACACTTATTGTATCGGTAGTAATGGGTACCGGAATTTTAATTGCCGGAGTTTCAGGCATTTGGGTTGCCGACTATTTTAAAAAAAATATCGCTTCGCATGAACAAGAGCAGTTGTCGGTAATGTTAAGCACGGCTCCAAAGAAACAGGAGGTAGCAGAAATTCCGGAATTACCCACAACGGAAAAGCAAAAGACTATCACCTTCAGGCCGCCGGTAGTAGTTTTTACTGAAGAAGAAATTACAGAGGAACTTTCAGACATCGTGGACAAAACAGAAAATTTAAGCCCCATGGATACAGCGGCTGATACAGAAACTGTGATTGAAATTGAAGAAGACACACGTAAAACCAACGTAATAGAAGAAGAAGAAGAGAAGATAATACACACCTTTGTGGAAGAATACCCTCAATTCCCTGGCGGAGAAGCTGAAAGGCTCAAGTACCTGAACGATAACCTGAAATATCCGCAGGTGGCCAAAGAATCAGGCATACAAGGAGCGGTGTATGTGACCTTTGTGGTGGAAAGGGATGGCAGTATCACCAATGTCGCCATATTAAGAGGTATCGGAGGTGGCTGCGATGAAGAAGCTCTGAAAGTAATCCGCACTATGCCTAAATGGAATCCCGGAAGGCAAAACGGCAAAGAAGTACGGGTGCAGTTTAATATGCCGATTACATTCAAACTGATGTAAGTGTACAAATTGAAATTAAGACAGCCTCTTTTTGTTAAAATTTTCGTGTTTTTGGGGCCTTTATTCCTTTTTCTTTTACAAAATACCCGTTAACTGTTCAGCTAAGCATTAATACTGTTTTGTGGCTTTCACCCCCCTGATACTGGTGTATCATTGTACAAGCTAACAACAATGTATAACCCATAAAAACGCAAAGCCATGAAAACAACAGAAAAAAACCTCGATGACATCATTTTTGAAAACAGAAACAAAGATTACGGGGCTTATGTGCTTCGCAAAAATTACAACAAAAATATGATGTCGGCAATTATCATCGCCATAGTAATTTTCCTGTTCCTCGTTTCGGTGCC
>Ga0116186_1004188_pt1 | contig 11823 bp, 9 predicted proteins | sample AD_JPNNA4_MetaG_FD_89806 | JGI IMG/M metagenome (GOLD analysis project Ga0116186, IMG submission 89806) | Active sludge microbial communities of municipal wastewater-treating anaerobic digesters from Japan - AD_JPNNA4_MetaG | ecosystem: Engineered > Bioreactor > Anaerobic > Digestate | place...
AGATGAAAAGTTCACATGGTTTTATGTGAATGAACAATTTTGCAGATTTTTTAATGTCAAATCAGAAGACATCTATGGTCAGACAAGTTTTTTTATTTCTCCAAAAAACAAGGCGGAATTGTTCTATAAACAGGATTTGGAAGTATTACAAACCGGCAAGCAATCACAAATTGAAGTAGCGCTTAATGACGCCTACGGAAATAACCGGACAATTTTATCAAGAAAAGGTCTTTTTTATGACATTCACAACAAACCCTATATCATAGGTCTCTTCCATGAAATAACCGGGTTGAAAGATATCGAAACATCCATTAAACAAGAAAAAACGGAACTTGAAATGATGGTACGGGAACGAACTATTCTTCTGACTACGACCATTGAAAAGATGCAGGAAGAGATTAATCAGCGCAACAAAACGGAACAGGCTCTGATTCAAGAAGAAGATAAATTCCGTAATGTCATCGAACAGGCATCAGAAGGAATCTTAATAAACGACAGCCAGGGAAAAATCATCGAATGGAATAATGCTTTGTATGAAATTACCGGTATTACGAAAGCCCAGGCATTAGGCAAATATAGTTGGGATATTGAATACGACATGTTGCCTCCGAAAAAAAAGACAAAGGAATTTTATGAGAAAATTAAAAAAAATACTCTGTCAATTTTTAATAACCAAAAAATTTCTGAAAACTATAGTAAAATAGAGGGGAAGATCATAAGAAAAGATGGGGAAGAAAGGTACGTAGATTATTCCATTTACCTTATAAAAACTCAAAATGCTTCTTATGTCAGCCGGGTTGTTCGGGATATAACCGGGCAAAAAAAGTATATGCAGGCTCTCCAGCATTCAGAAGCCCAGTACAGGGCATTATTTGAGAACTCAAGTGTACCCATCCTGATTATCAACCCGCAAAACTATAAAATAATGGCTGCCAATCAAAAAGCCGCCGAGACCTATGGATACCCGATAGCCGACTTTGTGGGAATGCCTTTGGAACAAATTACCCGGGAATTTGATCTGGACAAGCAACAAATAGAAAACATAACAAATCATATTATCACCAAAGATTTTAACACCATACACCTGAGCAGGAAAGGCGAAGAAATACACATGCGGGTGGACGGATCAACAGTGGAATACGGCGGAATAAATGCCGTTATGAACTTTAACAGCAACATCACACAAATAAAACGCCTGGAAAAAGCCCGGGAAACCGTGTATAAAATTTCTCAGCTTGCCCATACCGTTGATAATATGGATGACATGTATAAATCTATCCATAAGATTATCAACGAAATTGTTCCGGGCAAAAACTTTTATATTGCCCTGTACGACGAAGTCTCCGATATTGTTTCTTTTCCTTATTTTGTGGACGAAAAAGACTCCTCCCCCAACCCGCACCGGCTTAAACGGGGACTCACCGAGTATGTGCTGCGGCACGGACAACCGGTGCTTACCACCGCAGAACTTTTGAAACAACTGGAACTATCCGGCGAAATTGAACTCATTGGCTCATATTCGGAAACCTGGATGGGTGCTCCCCTCATTACCCACAACAAGGTTATTGGCGTCGTTGCCGTGCAAAGCTATACTCCAGCAATTCGTTTTACCGAAAATGAAAAAGACCTTTTGGTGTATGCGTCGGAACAAATAGCTCACCAGATTTATAAACGGCAGGCTGAAGAAGAAATTCTCAGGGGAAAAGCAAAAGCCGAAGAATCCGACCGCCTCAAAACATCTCTTATCTCCAATATGAACCACGATTTGCGTACGCCGATGACAGGCATTTTGGGCTTTGCATCATTACTTAAAAACAGGATAAAAGATAATGAAACACTGTCGATGGTTGATACCATTATTGAATCGGGCAACAAACTGATGTCTATTATAAATTCCATACTGCAATTATCGCAACTCGAAGCAGGACAAAAACAAATTTCCATCATCCCAGCAGAAGTAAACAAATACGTTGAAATGCCCCTTGGGCAGCTTGAAATTAAGGCCCGGCAAAAAAATCTCTCCATTGTCAGACAATATCAGGATGATGTTTTTGCTGCTTTCAACGAGAGTTACCTGATACAAACCATTACCAACCTGGTAAACAATGCCATTGCCTATACCGAAAAAGGAAGCATAACAATAAAAACAGGCTACACGGAATATCAAGGCAAAAAATTTGCACATATTAAAATTGAAGATACCGGCATCGGAATCGATGCCAACAATTTTTCGAAGATCTTCCAGGAATTCAGACAAGTGAGCGAAGGCCTTAACCGACGCTATGACGGAAGCGGCCTGGGATTATCTATCAGCAAAAAAATGATTGAGATGATGGGCGGGCAAATACTGGTTGAAAGCCAACTTGGCAAGGGCTCTGTTTTTACAATATTATTGCCCATGGTATCAGAAAAAGCCACAAAAAAAGAACTCCCCGAAAAAGACAAGGAAGCAAACAAAATTACACAATCCCCAAAAACGCGTCATAAGCACAAGGTTCTCGTGGTGGAGGACAATAAAATCAACGGGGAACTGATTTATGCTTACCTAAAGCAGGATTATGAGGTAGATATTGCCAAAACAGGGTTCCTTGCCATTGAACTGGTAAAAAGATCCGAATACAATATCGTACTTATGGATATCAACCTCGGGGAAGGCATGAACGGAATGCAGGCAGCCAGAGAAATACACAAAATCAATAAAGACCTCCCCATCGTGGCTATCACCGGCTATTCAACCGAAAAAGAAATTAACGCAATCCTGAAACACGACTTCATCGGATATATCCTCAAACCTGTGGACAGGGTATCACTCTACAAGGTACTTGAAAAAACAATAGTGAAAAAGTAAATCTCTTGTCAACGACTGATTACAAGGTAATAGGACTTTTTACCTTTTTGCACGAGTATGTACTTGTTGTTTAAGAGGGTGGACTTGTCTATCAGCGTTCCCTCTGTCATCTTTACCTTATTGATAAAAAGACAACCTTCGCCAAACATCCTTCTTGCTTCGCTCTTCGACGACAAAATACCTGTTTTAGTGGTCAGGAATTCTACTACATCCACTTTCTTCTCCAAATCTTCGGCGGCAATAAAACTTTGAGGCACACCTTCAAAAACCGACAAAATGGTTTCTTCGTCCAGCGACCTGAGGGTTTCTTCAGTCCCTTTGCCAAACAATATGCCGGAAGCTTCCACCGCCGCCTGGTAATCCTTTTCCGAATGTACACGCACGGTCACTTCTTTTGCCAGTGCTTTCTGCAAAACCCGCAAATGCGGAGCCTCCTGGTGTTGCCGAACAAGCTCATCCACCTCTTCTTTGGTCAACAAAGTGAAAATTTTAATATATTTCTCGGAATCCTCATCCGAACAATTCAGCCAAAACTGATAAAATTTATAAGGAGATGTTTTCTGGGGGTCAAGCCACACATTGCCTGCCTCGGTTTTCCCGAATTTACTGCCGTCGGCTTTGGTAATCAACGGACAGGTAATGGCATAAGCTTCCGTCCCGCCTTTGCGCCTGATTAATTCAGTTCCGGTTGTAATGTTACCCCATTGATCGGCGCCACCCATCTGCAGCTTACAGCCCTTGTTAATATTCAACCAGTAAAAATCATAACCCTGCACCAACTGATAGGTAAACTCCGTAAAAGAAATGCCGTTGCCGCCCTGCATTCGCTTTTGTACCGAGTCTTTGGTCATCATATAATTAATGGTAATATGTTTGCCTACATCACGCAAAAAACTCAAAAAGCTAAACCCTTTCATCCAATCGTAATTATTTACAATCTCAGCTTGCGCAGGGCCTTCCGAAAAATCAAGGAATTTTTCCAACTGCCTTTGAATGCCGGTTTGGTTACTTCTCAGGGTTTCCTCATCCAGCAAATTACGTTCTTCCGATTTGCCCGACGGGTCGCCAATCATGCCTGTTGCCCCGCCTACCAGTGCAATGGGCTTGTGTCCGCACAACTGAAAATGTTTCAGCATCATGATAGAAACCAAATGGCCAATGTGAAGGGAATCTGCAGTGGGGTCAATACCAACGTAAGCGGATGTTACCTCTTTCTGCAGTTGATCCTCCACGCCGGGAGTCATATCCTGTATCATCCCTCTCCAGCGTAATTCTTCAATAAAATTCATGGTTGACAATTTTTTGCAAAAATAAACATTTTTGCCGAGCAGCGCCTACCCTCCCAATTGAGAGTCATTCTATTTATTTGGCGGCAAGGGCTCTGTCCACTTTCCGTCTTCCTTAATCAACTGTATCAGCTCTTCCAGGGCCAAAGATTCATCAATATTTTTGAGCACCACCTGTTTCTTTCGGTAAAGATTTATTTTTCCTGCCGACGCACCCACATAGCCATAATCGGCATCGGCCATTTCGCCGGGGCCGTTGACAACGCATCCCATCACCCCTATTTTCAGATGTTTCAGATGAGAAAGCTGACGGGTAATTAACCCCAGGGTGCCCTCCACATCGTAAGAAGTTCTTCCGCAGGTTGGGCAGGCAATAAATTCGGCTTTGGTACGCCTTAAACCCATCGTCTGCAAAATGCCGAACATCAGAGAAGTGACATCAACGCTACCGTCGGCATTGTCGATACATATTCCATCGCCTGTGCCATCCGCTAAAAAACAAGCCATTTCAGCAGGAGCCAGGGTTAGCATTTCTTCGGCACCGCAAAAATATTTCTTATATAGTATTAGCGGCCAGTTGTTGCCTGTTTGCCTCCAGGCTAGTAACTTATTACGCACGGCAGGCATGTCCTCCGCGCTGCCGGCATCAAAAAACAACACCCGTGGGTTTTCTCCGGAGTATTTTTTCAGGAAACCTGTATCATCCAGGTCTTTTGAATTCAAATAAACCAAACCGGCCGTTTCCTGACCGTCAGAGCTTTTCAGGCACTGACCTCTTTTATCCCAGTAAAAATCCGGCTTTGGTGTCGTGCAGATTTTTGTTCCATCCGCCGGATGAATACAAACAGGCTGTTGCTCACCGCCGATAGAGCCAATGTTTATTGTATTCTGTTTTTCGTAAGTATACTTTTTGCTGGGTACTGAAGTCTTTTTTGCAGCAGAGAAAGCTTTTACCAACGAAATCGCCACCGGAACCTCATGCACCGGACTTTCGGTCAACGAAACACGTATGGTATCCCCAATGCCCTCCATCAGTAGTGCACCGATACCGGCACCTGATTTGATGCGGGCATCTGCTCCCGCACCGGCCTCTGTAACCCCCAGATGCAGCGGATAATCGTAGCCCGACTCCGTCATCCGGCAAGCAAGCTGCCGGTAAGCATAAATCATGGTTTTTACATCACTGGATTTCATCGACAAAACCAGCTTGTGAAAACCATAGTATCGACAGATATCAATATATTCCATAGCCGAAACCACCATGCCCTCAACGGTATCGCCATAACGCGACACCACCCGTTCCGACAAAGAGCCATGGTTTACTCCAATGCGAATGGCCGTGCCATACTCCTGGCAAATCCCCAGCAAGGGCTTCAGCCGGCGGCTGATATCTTCAAGTTCTTTATCATACTGGCTTTCGCTGTATATGATTTTTTTGGTACCTGGCGATTTTTTATCAACATAATTACCGGGATTAATCCTGACCTTTTCCACAATTCGTGCAGCCACCTCGGCAGCTTGGGGCTGAAAATGTATGTCAGCAACCAGGGGAACAAAACAATGTTTTTCAGCCAACGCCTGTTTAATGTTTTTCAGATTTTCGGCTTCGGCAGCATTGCGGGCCGTAATTCTAACCAATTCGCAACCTGCACCGGCAAGTTGCAATGTCTGGCAAACCGTAGCAACCGTATCCATGGTGTTGGTATTGGTCATGGACTGAACACGCACCGGGTTTTTTCCACCCAGCAACAAATTGCCGATATGTAATTCGCGGGTAACCACAAGTATTAAAATTTATAAAAAACAAAATTACTTTATTTTCATCGAAATTGATGTTGTAACACTTTTATACTTCTGCATTTTTTTCTGCAAGAGCTTCCAAGGCTAACACGGTTTTCCAATTTCTGCAACTGGCTTTCACCTTTAGATTTTTTTCGAAGAAATCGCAGGACAGCTTAGATTCACGGTATTGACCGGGGATATACAGAAAGGCCTCCTGCTCTGTTATTACAAATTCGTCCGGCACAAATTTTATATCTTTTATCTTTTCAATGTAATTATCATCCGGCTTCTCAAAGAAAAAAACCACATAACACTTTTCGGGGTCTGCATTTTTCTTTACCAAAAAGGGATTTTTTGAAACAATATTTTTCCACTGCTGTATTGTTCTTACTATCAAAGGCACTTCAAATCCGTATTTTTCCTTTATCTTAAGTGCAATTTTCTCAGCGATACCCGAAGGAAAATCTTCCTTTCCGGTATTAAAAACCACATTGCCGCTTTGGATATAGGTAACCGCATTGCACAGATTCAGGGCGGAAAACAGTTTTTTCAGGTCCTCCATCAGTATCCTGCGATGCCCGCCAACATTGATCCCTTTTAAAATAGAAATGTATGTTTTCAATTGTTTTAAATAAAAACGTAAAATAAAATGTGTTGTAAGCCGGTGGCACAATATACTCCGCCAATGAAGGAACAAAACAAAGATAATAACTAATTTCAAATATTATAACTAACTTAAATAGGTTTAACAATTTTTCACATTAATTATGCATTAATAAACTTCATTTCTCTTAATTTTTTCTATTAGCATAACCCTGTATACTGGCGAAGACAGACAGGCAAAGTATAAAATTGTGGTTCAGTGTTAGCAAAGCAACAAGAGAGTTACCAGTGCTTCTAAACAGTTATTATTCTAATAATACATCGAAAAAAGATATTGCCAAACTTTATAAAAAAACTTGCACTATTGTTATTATTTATAACTTTGCACAAATTTTATAAAATTTAAAAAAAAGTATTATGAAAAACATCGCTTATTCAATTTCTTTCCTTGCATTGGCAGCATTTCTGTTTGTTTCCTGCGGAAACAGCAACAAAGCTGATCTGAAAACAAAAAATGACTCTGTTGCTTATGTCATTGGAGCCAACATTGGCCAGAACCTGCAGCAGAATATCGCCGCCGACTCACTGGAATTCAACACCACCGCTTTGATTCAGGGATTTAAGGACGCACTGAATGGCGTAGATAGTTTGATCTTTTCAAAAGAAGAAAAACAAAATATCATGATGCAGTTTCAGAAAGATATGCAGCAGAAACAAATGGAAAAAATGACCAAAGCCGCCGAACCCAACAAACAGGCAGGTCTCCAGTATCTTGAAAATAACAAGAAACAACCCGGCGTAACCCAGACACAGAGCGGACTCCAATATAAAGTAATCAAAGAAGGCAAAGGAAAAACTCCAACAGCCAACGACCAGGTTACCGTAAACTACGAAGGCAAACTGCTTGACGGTACTGTTTTTGATTCTTCTTTTGAACGTGGCAAACCTGCAACTTTCCCTGTTACCGGTGTAATCCCGGGATGGACAGAAGGCTTGCAGCTTATGAAAGAAGGCGGATCATACGAACTTTATGTTCCTTCTGACCTCGCTTACGGCGATCAGGGAACACAAGGTATCCCCGGCGGATCGACACTTATCTTTAAAGTGGACCTTATTAAAGTGGAAGCCGCTCCTGCTAACGCACAGCAGCCCATACAATAAAAATAATTATTTCTTCAAAAATATTAAAAAAGCTGTTGTAATTTTGCAACAGCTTTTTTATTCATGATATTCAGTTATCATTCAATAAATTAAGATAAAAATAATTATGAAAAACATCACCCAGGTCTTTGTATTGCTTATCCTCTCAGGGATGTTGCTGTTTTCGTGCAAAACACCACAGCAATCGGACACTACCAATTGTCAACTCAAAACACTTCAGGACACGATAAGTTATATCATTGGAGCCGATGTGGCAAGCAATCTGCGAAAAAATCATTTCGACATCAACCCGGATGTTTTTATTTATTCTTTCAACAAAAACATTAAAGAGGACGACACCTTGATTCCAAAAGAAACCGGTCAGAAAATCATGAAAAAATACCAGAAAGAAATGCTGGTAAAACAACAGACCATCAACCTTGAAGAATCGAAGAAAAACAAACTTGCCGGAGAAGCTTTTTTGAAAGAAAACAAAAACAAAGAAGGAGTAGTTGAACTTCCCAGCGGGCTTCAGTACAAGGTAATCAGCCCGGGAACAGGGACTAAGCCATCATCTGATGATGAGGTTACCGTAAACTACGAAGGTCGTTTTCTTGATGGAAAAATTTTCGACTCTTCTTACGAAAGAAACGAACCGGCCAGCTTCCCTCTTAAAGGTGTCATCAAAGGCTGGACCGAAGGCCTTCAACTGATGAACACCGGCGCCGTGTACGAATTATATATCCCCTCGAACCTCGCCTATGGCGATAACGGCGGAGGACCTATCCCTGGTGGCGCCACCCTGATTTTTAAAGTAGAATTATTATCCATAAAAGCAAAATAATAAATAATCAAAAACACACCACCATGAAAAAACAAACAGTAAAAGTTTTGTTGCTTGCAACCAGCCTGATTATGGGAACCTGGCTTTTCACAGGCTGTGGTAATGCAGAAAAAAAGACCACTATGGAATTACAGGATTTTATCAAAAACCTGGAAGCAAAATATGCTTCCCTTTACAAAGAAACCTGCCTGGCCTCATGGAATGCCGAGACTACGGGCAACGAAGAAGAATATAAAAAAGCCGCCGACCTCGAATACAAGATGTCGCAACTTTTTGCAAATAAAAACGATTTTGAAAAAATAAAAAAAATCAAGGAATCGGGACACATCAAGGACGAACTGTTAGTACGCCAGATGAACATCATTTATAATGCCTTTTTGGGTGAGCAGATCGACACTAACAAGACCCGCGCCATGATAGACAAGCAATCGCAGATCTCGCAAACTTTCAACAAATTCCGTCCCGTCGTGGGTACCGACACCCTCACCGACAACCAGATTGAAGCCACACTGCGCAACAGCACCGACAACAAATTGTTAGAAGAAAGCTGGAATGCCTCCAAAAAATCAGGTGCCGTTGTGGCCGAACAAGTCATAGAACTGGTAAAAATGAGAAATGAAGCCGCAAAAGAATTAGGTTTTAAAAACTATCACGAAATGAGCCTCAGCCTGAGTGAACAAGACCCCGAGCAAATTGAAAAACTTTTCAACGAACTCGACAGCCTGACAAGAGATGCTTTTGCACAACTAAAAAATGAAATGGACGAGTACTTTGCCAAACGATACAAAGTAAAAAAAGAAGAACTGATGCCCTGGCATTACCAAAACCGTTTCTTCCAGGAGGCTCCTAAAATTTACCCTGTAGATTTAGATGTGTATTACAAGGACAAAGATATCATTGCCGTAACCAAAACCTATTATAAAGGTGTTGGACTCGACATTGAAGATATGCTGGCCAAGAGCGATATGTTTGAACGTAAAGGCAAAAACCAGCATGCCTTCTGCACCGATATTGACAGGGAAGGCGATGTGCGCGTGTTGTGCAATACCCAAAACAATGCTTCTTGGATGAATACCCTGCTCCACGAATTCGGACACGCGGTGTACTCAAAATATAACGACCGCCAGTTGCCTTTTTTCCTGCGCGACGCAGCACATACCTTTACCACCGAAGCCATCGCCATGTTTTTCGGCAGGCTGGCCTCCAATCCGCAATGGATGGTCGAAAACCTGGGTATTTCGCAGGAAGAAGCCGCAAAAATTGCCGAAGACTGCCACAAAACCCTCCGCCTCGAACAGCTTACCTTCAGTCGCTGGGCACAGGTCATGTACCGCTTTGAAAAAGGAATGTACGAAGACCCCGACCGCGACCTGAACAAACTATGGTGGGACCTGGTGGAAAAATACCAACTGCTCAAACGCCCCGAAGGCCGTAACCAACCCGACTGGGCATCAAAAATTCACATCGCCCTTTACCCTTGTTATTATCACAACTACCTGATGGGCGAATTACTGGCCTCGCAACTGAGTTATTATGTGGCAAAGAATTATTACAATACCGAAGACCTCAAAAATGTGAGCTTCACCAACAATCCTGAGGTAGGAAAATATATGATCGAAAAAGTTTTTAAACCCGGTATGAAATATGAATGGAACGATATGATTGAAAAAGCAACCGGCGAAAAACTTACAGCCAAATATTATGCAAAACAGTTCGTGCAGTAGCTAAAACTCTTTTTCAAAACCTCAAAGATTTGGGATCTGTTTGCTCCCGAACCAAACAGATTGTGTTACAGTGTTTTTTAATGCAGGGATGCCCCATGAGAATCGTGGGGCATCCCTTTTTAACAATTTTCTGAACAGCACATTATGAACCAGCAAAAAAAATATTTTAATAAACCATTTTTAAAAAATAAAAAATAGTAATTTTACCATATAAAAAAAGACACTATATCATTATGGAAATAACAGGTAAAATAGTTGAAATTTTCCCTGCATTGACAGGGACTTCAGCCAAAGGCGAATGGAAAAAACAAGAATTTCTGCTGGAAACACAGGCACAGTTTCCCAAAAAAATAATTATGGCCAACTGGAATGATAAAATTGCCCTCAAGGAAGAGTATAGAAATAAAACCGTTAAAATAGCCTTTGACCTTGAAAGCCGCGAATACAACGGTCGCTGGTACACCGATGTAAGACCATGGAAACTGGAACTTGCCGGACAGGAATCTCCGCAAGCCGTTGAAGAAAAACCCGCAATCGAAACCACTGACCTTCCCTGGGACAACGACAGCAGCAACGATCTACCTTTCTAAACCGTAGTTACCCCGTAATACTCAATTACCTTTTTGGGGTTAAAAACGAAAATCGCCGGTAAAAATCATGGTGGTAAACATCACGGCGTAGAGTGACATCAAGGCAGCCTGAACTATGCCGACTATGCCAAGAATAAAAGCCACCAATGTCCTGGCAAACGATCCTCCATCGTATTTTGGTTTGCTGACCTTGTAAAGTTGCATGCCATACTTACCTTTATTTAATCCCATAATTGACAATATCAGGGCAGGAATACAACAGGCAATTCCTAAAACAGGAATAAAAAAAACCAGGCTGAGGGCATTGCCCCAGATACTATACTTCAAAGCCTCGGCAGCTATGGGCATGTGCTCCTTTGAGGCAGGCGTATGTTGTGTTATCTCTTCCATAAGTTAAACCTGAATTTTGAAAAATATAGTCGAAAATATGGCCAGGATAATGCATAAAGAGGAAATGATCAATCCAGCAACACCTAAATTGAATCCCAGTTTTGCATTCCGGTATTGGTTATCTTCAAACGACTCTGAATTGTTTTTATAAACCTTTTTTGATTTTTTACCTGAAATCACTGCAACAATAGCTAGGGCCAATGAAAAGAAAGAAACCAATATTCCCCAACCAGGATACCAGAAAAACCAGCAAAAACACAACGACGCTGTGCCTGTAATTATTGAGATTACTGCATTCTTATTCATATTCATAACGATTAATAAACAAGTGCAAAATTAAGCTTTTTAACAACAAATCAGCATTACCCCAAATTACCCATTATCACTTTTCAATTTTTAATCTTGTTTCAAACAAGAAAATATATTAGGCATTTGAAGTAAACCAACAAAACCCCAAAAAGAGTTTTCCTTAATGCAAAACAGCAAATTGAAACAGCCTCTTTTAGAGAATAAAGCTTTGTTTTCTATTTAAAACAATTGTGATCCAGCAACTATAACAACAATCACCCCTATTAGCATGAATAGTATTGCAAGTAACCAGCCAATAAGTCCGAAA
>Ga0116186_1004189_pt1 | contig 11823 bp, 5 predicted proteins | sample AD_JPNNA4_MetaG_FD_89806 | JGI IMG/M metagenome (GOLD analysis project Ga0116186, IMG submission 89806) | Active sludge microbial communities of municipal wastewater-treating anaerobic digesters from Japan - AD_JPNNA4_MetaG | ecosystem: Engineered > Bioreactor > Anaerobic > Digestate | place...
ATGTTCTACCAGGTCTTTACTATTCATTGCCCTGTATTCCTCCGTTTCTGCAATCTACTGTAGGATACAGGGTCGTTTCAATTTTACAGCTTTATCTATATACTACCTTTAAATAACGATAGACAGTATGACGATTTATTGACTATTTTAAAATATTTTTTATCTCCTCCACTCATCATTCAGTCACGCATATATTACTATGAGTAATATACTCATCCAGCCTCCCTACAGAGGCAAGGAGTATCAGCAAATGGCAGATTTTGTCCAGAAGAGCATCACCAAGACCGCGGTGCGGAACCTGACCGCACCGATTGCGAATGCCACCGCATTTGCCGCAATCCCGGCAGCGGTGATCAGCACCAACCCCTTCGGGTGCACCTCCTACGAAGTGGGCGGAGTGACCATCGACCCGGTCGTAAAGACCAAGGAGAGCTATGGAGCCCGCATCCTCTACCAGGATGACGACGGGAAGACCACCGGCACCCTCACACTCCGTGCCCCCTCGACCGCAGCGTTTGCGACCATGAAGTCCGAGGTCCTCGGCGACGAAGAGATGACCGCTGCAATGGGCGGCGACCCGGTGAACGATGTGGAGCGGGAGACCTACTCCCTGACCCTGAAGTGCCACGACCCCTCCGGGGAGCTCTACTTCGTGACCTTCACCCGGTCCGAGGTCCGCATCAGCTCCTACGAGGATGACAGCATCCTCGCGCTCGTCGAGGCCTGGGCCGACACGGTGCCCGCACTGGCGTGAACACCCCCGACAACGGGATGAAGGAAGGAGGGATCTCCCCTCCTCCTAGTGCCGCACGCTTCACTGGCCTCCCGTTGTCACCGGAGAGGAGGCCCGATGGAGTATGAACTTGTTGCGATTGTGCTTGCCGCGGTGCTTCCTGTCTATCCTGCACTCTTCGTCATCTACCAGAAGATCGGGAAATACGATGTGGTGTGCGAGGAATTCAGGAGGCTCCGGGAGGAGCACGACCGCATCCTGAAAGGGAAGGATGTGCATGGAGCAGGAGCTTATTCAGATTCTTGAGCTGGTCGCTGCCCTCATCGCCGCGATCGTGGCATACTGGCAGCACCGGGAGAAGACCAGGGCCGAGGAGGCCACTGAGGAGGCTTTCGCAGGAATGCACCTTGCAGAAGCCCAGCAGTGGGAGGCCGAGGCAGCGAAGGCCGATGTGGTGTCGTTCTTCGACCCACAGGACGACCGGGTGACGGAGCCGCCCGAGCAGGTCCCGGCTAGGTCCTGGAAGATGAGCGATGAGACCAGGCGGTGGGTGACATTCAACCACTCGCCGGAAGAGCAGGCCTCTCTGCTGGCGCAGATCGCCGAGGCGGAGGAGGAGAAGAAGATGCGGTACTTTATCTCGGTACCTGGATGTTTTTACGAGATCGAGTACGGACTGGTGAAGGGAGGGGGGAGGGGGAAATAATAAATTAGGGTATATCTGTATTAAAAGAGAAAATTTATATTTTTCTTGAAATTCTGTCTCTTAAATCAATAGTCTGTTTCAGATATCGACGTCCAGTTGGGGTTAACAGTCGTCCACCTGGTGATTTCTCTACTAGACCCAATCTTCTTAAGTATTCATCAACTTCAATGAAGTCTTGTCGGTTCGTGATTCCTAATGATTGTTGAAGGTTCTCTGCAGATGTAGCGCCAGCACGATTAAGGTATTTTAAATAATTCATGTCAAGGGATGTAAGCCCGTTATAATCAATCCCTTGTTCTTCAAAGAATTCGGCGACCGATTCCCGTGTCATTGATAAGGCAATTCTCTCTAAATCAGCACTTTCTCCTTGTTTGTGTGTGACGCTATAAAAATGAGGAATGAGTGATTCGGAAAGTGCTCTTACAGCCCGTCGGGGTTGGCATTTCAGCCGTGCTGCTATTTCATAACATACATCTTGCGGTAAATTGTAACCATTAAGTACTTGTTTTCCATGCGACCAAACTATCCCGGCAAGTTCATGAATGGTATATGGATGTAAGTAGGTCTTATGTGGTCGGCTTGTAAAAGCTTCAGATAATTTCCCGGAATCGGTTGTTGCCATTATTATTATGACTTTATTGAAATCGTAAATTTCTCCATCAATTGTCGTGATTCTGGCGTCATCCATGGCACTTAGCAATGTTGTTGCGACATCCTTTGAAATTGCATGAACTTCATCGATAAAGATCAAACAAGATTCAATAGAGATTTTTCCTTTCTGTTTTTTTGGAATTTTCATATATTCTGATAATTTGTTTACTAATTGCCTCGGGAATCGCAAATCTGCCCCATTAAAGAGAATTTCTTCTTGGTTTAATAGTTGTCGAGCAATTGCGCGGGCCAAACTACTTTTCCCTACACCTGCTGGTCCAACAAGGAGTTTATCGGGAAAACGAGTTCCCGAAGCTTTAGAATAATTTACTTGATTTATTAATTGTGAAACGGCTTGCGTATGGCCAATCATTCCTAAAGCGTTTAGTTTTGGTGGCCATTCGATATCCTCGTTTGTGGTTTCTTGTGAATCGCTCTTCGTAACATCAACAGTCAGAGGTTTCATAATAAAATTTGACTCTTGAATAGGAGAGTCAGTATCAATTGATTCTAATTCTACCGCCTGATTTGACTTAATGTTTGAATTTGGTTCTTTTTCATTAATTTTTTTAGATTCAGATAGGAGTTCTTGTTTTGGTGATAATGAAGAAGGAATACCCTCAATCAATTCCTGAATGCGATGTTCAGTTAAATTTCGTCCCATAATTATGAACGGATCATTTGCTAATTGACTTTCAGTAACGGGATCATTGCTCCCCAGGAGAACTCGAATAACTTCACCGCGGAATATAATATTAATTTCATTTGTTTCTTGTTTGAATAATTTAATCAACCAATCTCCCCATAAAATCCGCAAATTATCATTAACGGTTCGATCCTGTGCACATCGGATAAAAATCTCTTTTAACATTTCACAACGTGGTGCAGAGAGTGGATCATCCCCGATGATTACATCTGGCAAAGCTTCTGAACAGGCCTTAAGTGTACTCACGATTTGATCACGAGCATGAAGAATTATTTCACTGTCATCGCTAATAGAATCTGAATCTGTTGTTTTAACTTCAATGCATTCGATAACAAATCGATCATTTTCCTTTCGTAAAGCTAATAAATCACATCTTTCAGGGGTTCTTTGGCCCAATCGCAACCATAGGCGGGCTAGCTCGTCATCAATTCCTACAAGCAAACAATCGGGGTATCTATTACGATAGTCACGAGCAGCTAACAACATACCCGCAAGACCTCGAACTCTATTCGGATCTGGATTCCCGTCTTGCTTTATTAAATCAAGAAATCCTGTATTGATTAGCGCAACGCCTTCCAATAGCAACATTTCGAGCTGTTTTATGCTCAGTGAGAGATTACATCTATCAAATATTGGTTTTATTTTCTCTCCAATTCTCTCGTAATTAGGTGCACTAAGCATAATTTGCCGTCTCCCCTCAACTCCTTGTAGAAGTTTCACAGATTTCATACGTCCTTCATTTGGGAGAGCCCGATCGGCAAGGAAAACCCAATGAGAGAGAGGGAAATCACCTTGTAAAGATTCATCGACTATTGTTCGTAAACTTTCAGAATCCGCGGAGGCTCTGGGATAGCTGGAACTTTGCATCTTTTGGACCGCATTGATGATTTCGATGTACTCTGAAAATGGTGGTTCGTTGGGTAAAGGTTCCAATTTAAGGGATTTTTTCATTTTATCTACGATAATGCGATTTCGAACACAAAAGGGACTCATGGGAAGGAGGTGCCCCACATTATAACGCCTTATATGTATCGAAGCTTCATCGAAAATCGCTAAAATATGGACCGGATAATCTTTTAATTCTGTTAATATTTCTTGAATCTCTTTTGGTTTCTCATGGACTTTAAATTGTAATCTCCCACTCGCAATCCTATCTTCTAAAAGATCTCTTTCATCTGTTATGCGCATTGATAATTGAATTCGATGGGCATGGGAGGGTGTACAAAATATCTCAACTCGTATTGCTGGCAATGTTGTTTCTCGGCGTTGATTTAAGACATTGACGAGCTGAGCCATTAGCTTCCCGGGTTCGGGAGGATTGAGAATTGCTATTCGTAGCGGACGTGTATGGAATTTTGAAATGATTGAATACCGATAAACAATTTCACTAAATTTTTTTGCTCCATCAGGGCCTGATAATGCATTTTGCAAATTCTCAAATGTTGCTAGGCCAAATATTTCATTCGCAATCGGTAATAATTGGCTAATACCTTTTCCTTCGGGGATTGTACCTAAACAGATAACATTTAAGAAATGTTCAGGGTTCATAACTTCTTTTTTAATCGCTTTCCTGTCGGAATCACTAATTTGTGAACCAAGTCCTCGGAGTATCGCAGTTAACCTTTGAATACGCCAAAGATGTAGAGGATGTGTGGGTAATAATATTGCTTTATGCGAATATTCGCCATTTTCTAGCTCAATTCTGAATTGGACAATGTCTAACGCTAAAAGTCCCTCGAGAATAATTTGGGCATATTCGTAGCTTAATTCTGATAACAATTGGTAATTATTTTTAACGGTACTATATATTTGGCTACTTAAAGACAAATATTTTTCAATAACCTGTGCGAAATTTTGTCTTCCTCCTAACCAGTTTAGGGGAAAACATACAATATAATCAATATTTTCAATAATTTGAGCGCGTAGTTTGGTGAATTCCCGCCATGTTACTCCAAGATTAAGTTCCATTGAATATTCATTAAAAAATTCGCGATCGAAATCGTCCATAATGGACTGCATTGAATGCGGTATTCCATCGATTGTCACAATAGAATCGGGTGATATAAAATATGGTTCATGCAAAGCTGTTGTGTAATTTTTAATAGCTAATTCTAACGATGGTTCGTTAGATTCAATTAATCCTCCCCAAATTTCGGAAGTACAAAAAACATGCAACCAAGCGAAAAAGTTTGGTTCGAAAGGTAAATTGAATTGCCAGGTTTTATCTCCATATACTATTTCACCATCGATGGATTTTGCTTCATGATCATCAAGATCATCCCATGCACGTTCCAACTCTGAAGCAAATGCTTCGAGCAATCCTTGATTATTATCCAACAGAGCGTCTGCACCTTCGCTTGTAAGCTTATTTCGATCAAGCTTTACCCGGTCTTCCTCATCGCCATTATCTTCCGGATCGATTTCATCACCTTCTAGTTTGTCTGCAGGTGGTCGAAAAATTTGATTTGCTTCTTCAATTGTAAGATTAGCGCGATTTTCTACAGAGGGATTGCGCCGTAGAGCCTCCATTTTTGAATATATTTCTAATAATCGGTTTTTCATTTCTTGATTCTTATAATGTTCAACTCTGCTTCGTCTTTTGGCTATTGAAGCAGCAGATTCCCCAATAATATCCTTTATAGCTTTTAAATTTGTAACAAGTCGTTGTTCCAATTTATCAAGATCATTAAACAAATTCGGATCAGCTAATAATCCAAGACTTGGTAATGCTTTGCGAGGAGCATCATTTGGATCTTGAATCTTATATTCACTCCAATGGGCGAAAAAATTGGCAAGGGCGTCAATGGAACGTAGAGGCCCCAATTCTGGGCTTATTTTTAGAGTTTGTAAAAGTCTCGATTGGGCCCCAGTACTTACAAATTCATCGCTAATTAATGCCCAATCTAATAAAGCTGTAGCGAGCTCTTTTGAATGCGGTTGTGCAAAATGTTTAAGGGTATGAACGCCGGGGTGACTCCCCATCCCCAATGCAATAATTTTTGGATGAGATCTGCGATTATTACGCCAACCTGCTGCTGCATGAAGATCATCTGCAATTTCCATCAAATCGGACATTCCAACCTTATTAGCCAAAGTCCGCAACGAGGTATTATCAAGGTTAAATCCAGCCAATGCAATTGAATATTCTGATGGCTGAAATCCTTCTACTTTCGATAGGGATCTTAAAAAATATTCGATATCAATTTGAGGTAATTTGTCGCGTGCAATATCCTTATCAACCCCTATTCTTGATGCAATCCAGCTAACAAGTGATTGGGCAATAATTTGCTCCTTATCTAAAGACATAATAGATCCTCCGGATTCGGCGCACAGAGTACCAATCCATCAGAAGGCTCAATGGCAAGATTTAATTTTTTCAACAGTTCGATGAAAGCAGACGTATTGGGTTCTAAATCAGTATCATGATCTAATCCAATGAAACCATGGTTTTGAAGAAGATTCTGATCATCTGGGCACGAACCAATACATATTCCCCAAACGTCTCTGAGATCCAATGCAACTTGATCGAATGGAACTATTTCATTCTTAGGTATAACTGACATTAATAGAATTCTAGCCGTATCCGGCTGGAGCTCAAAATGTTTCCGTCGAACTTGCATAGCTCTCGGCTGGGCAAAACCAATTCTTACTGCCAAATCTAAAAAATGATCATCTAAAAATGAGAAATCGACGCTTTTTTTTGCAGACTTAATAAAAATCGAATCTTCAAAGTCCAAAGTCCCTAATTCTCGAAGATTTAAATAAGATTGGTAGAACTTCTCTCGCTGCAGGGAGAATGAATTTTGACTACTTGCTCTTATTCTATTGTTTTTCCCCCCCAAGAAATCCATTAGTAATAAATGTGTATTTTTTCCGAAATTGGAGACTTTAATATCATAGATGAAAAGCCATGAACATAAAGCAATGACTAGACCTCTTAATTTAGTTTCGTGGGAAGCAAATCCTTCTAAATTATTACACAAAATCTTAATTGATTTTGTTTCTCTCTCCATTAAACGAGTAATCTCGTTAATCCTATCATTAGATAACTCACCAAAGACATTCTGATACGGGTTTTGCCAATCTATTGCATCATCTTCTTTTTCTAATAGGGGTTCAATTAATCTCTCAAGAGGGGTCTCATGTGTCGAGATACACTTCTTTGCGAATTCGATAATAAATTGTCCTTCTGAGGAGTTACTTAATATTTGATGAATGAAATGTCCTGCATACCCGTCTTTGCGATGACTTTTAGAATCGAATAAAAGACGGTCAGATAGCACGGTGTAATCAACCCCAAACTCACTGTATGGGCGAAATGCCGGGAAGACAGCATCATCATTATCTACAACACCGTTTAATTGCATTCTTAAAATTTTCAAATCTCCTTCAGAAATTTCGGAAGATATTAAATCGTTTTCTTGTAGCATTTCATACATTCTTTCATGGGTATAATCGCCTTGAAGTCCTTTTCTATTTGAAGAATGACAGACCATTTTATTAAGTAATTCCAATCGATAAGATCTCTCCCTTATAGAAAGAAAAAATCCTGTTGCGAAATGAACAGGTTTCATTCGCATAGGTTCGTATCCTATTGCTGCAAAATGTATTGGTCGTTTATCTTCCCTTTTAGCCATTGATATTCACATCCTCATATTTTTCAAAATTATGAGATAACCGAATTTTGCATAAAGAACGATGTTCTGCATTGAACGTAACATATTCTCGTTGTTGCCCGATTTCCATTGCTCGAAGTTGCTCTAAAAAGACATCGAGTCGATTGATGTCACGTTCTGGAACTAAATGTCTGGGAAGTCCTTTCCTTAGTTTTTGTATAGTATTATATAATGAAAAATCAATTCGAAGACTAGCAATTTGGGTTTTTTGTTTATATTGTAACAAGAGGTGGTCTGGTAGATAGTCAATAGCTTGAGAAATTCTTGATGGTAATCTCGGTGTCAGTAAAGTAAAATGATCGTAGCCTATTCTCTGATTGGCTATATATGAGCGAGTTGGTTTTTCATGGTATCTATGGCCAATCCATAAAAATAATGCATCCCTAATACCATTGAATTGAGGGCAATATGCTAAATTAATGGCCTCGATAATATCTTTCAAAGTCATTTCATCCGCTTGACCAGCTTTACTAATAAGCTGATGGAAATCTTGGGCTATGTCATCTTCAAGCTTAAAAACATCTAATCCATTTTTATGCTCGAAATAAAAAATTCGTTTCATTGCATCGAAACGAGAATGTCCATTCTCCCTTAAATCATAAAGGGGCTCTTTTTTATCAATAAACCAATCGTCTGACTTTGTTGCCGATGAATGCTCAAGGATTAAATCCCATTGAGGATGGCTAAACCGGGAGGGATCGCAATGCTGACGAAGGTATTGAGAAAGAATAAAACGATTATCCGGCTCAAACAAACGTTCTGAATACCAAGATATTGGAGAACCAACGGTTTTATTAAGGGCAATTCCATTACCAAATAACAATCGAGTATTAATTATCCATAATTCTCGGATGGAAGATCGAAGGCCCCGTTCAGCAAGCCTTGTATAAAGCCCAATTAAACGGTCTTTCACTATTTTATTTGATAAATGTTTATAATTTCTAGAAAAATCTAGATCTTTATTTGATAAAGCAAATTCCCTAATTGCTTTATTACTTAATAGACAATCCAATAAAGATCCTACAAAAGTAGTATTAAGCGGATTCCGCAAACTTAAATCAATTACGATTACTTTAGCTTCGGGATTTTCATCTTTTTGAATTGGACCATATGCCAGTCTTTGTTTACATTGGCGATCTACTTCAGTTAATACCAAATTCAAAGTATTATTGGCGTTTTTTCCTTTAGATCTAATTTCATACAATGGATATTCATTGGCTGCAAGACAATACGGTCTTTTTTGAGATATTGCTTGTTGCCATTCGGTTAGGATATAGGAAATATCTCCATGCCTCATGGCAGCCGTTGCATCTGGTTGGACAATCGCTCCTTTTTCTTTAAGTTTTTGTTCCAATTGTTTTATTAGGTGGGTTTTTCCGTCACCTGCATTTCCAGTCAGGACAACACTGAAGCCATCGCTAACCTTCTGAATAATAAAATTCTCCAGTGCAGGTTGATGTATATGCAATCTTTTAAGGTCATCTTCTGTTAACTCATCGGAGCATACACTTGGTCCTGCAGATGCAAGAGACCGCCAGAATTCCAAATCTTTTTTAATATTAGGATCTTCAGGAATATATTCTTCATTTACGATAATATTGGAATCTTGCAGACTCGTTTTTGAATTTCTTTTAATTGGTAATTCCTCTGACAAAGCCCAATGTGATGTATATTCAAGTTTATCAAGGGTTGGGGTATGGTTCAAACGACTCGAGAGCCATCTATCCCTCCAATAAGCGATAATTCTTGAAGTAGAATCAAGATAATTATCAGGTTTTGTTATATATTCTGGCAGTTGGACTTCCTCGCCTCGTAAAAATGGTCTTGCATTTTCACACAGAGGTATACCGTATATCAATCGGTGTTGATTATGCCGCATCAAGATCTCAGGATTAAAACCGATTTCTTTTAATCCTGCAGTTAATTTCCTTAATCTCGGACTAGGCCCTTCTCCGAAAATGCTATTCACATTTTGATATCCTAATTTCATTTCAAGTATTTTATCGATGGCCCTGGCCGTTTCTGTAGAGAATTGCACAGTCCCAAACCCACTGGTATATCCAATCAACTCGAATTTGATATCAGGCTGGTTTTCGGCAATCACATTTTTAGGTAATCTTAATCTATCATACTGACTGTTGCCGTGGGCGTATAGACTTGTTGTACCTAAATAGACCAGGGAGGTATCTCGTCGCAAAGGTTGATTTTTTAATTGAGAACCAATTATTGAGGGTTTATCCCCATATCGCCGGTGATAATCTGCAGAAATTTGAGGACTAAGCATTAATAACGCGATTAACTTTCCTGCCAACAGCAAATTATAAGGCTTTATTGCGCCACAAGTAGTAATTTCGAGCATATTCGTTCCAATATGCTCACTTTTACTCGCAAAAAGCGCAGTTGTCACAGCTACTCGAAATTCTTGGTTATTGCAGATAGAAAGTGAACTGGTGGGATTAAGGAAATCATTCTTAAATTTTTTAAGATAATAACGAGCTTGAAGCAATCGAGCAAGTTCTGCTGCCCTTTTCTTTGCAATGAGCATCTTCCTTGCTTTATCCAAATTTTGATTTGAAACTCGTTTGGTATCAAGGTCTATTACCTCTTCCGAAACAGGAGGAAGCGGATTATCGACATATTCGAGTTCCTGCAATGTAATAGGAACATTTATATCGGTCAGGACAAGTTTAAGTGCCTCTTGTCTCAATTGAGCAAATTTTTCGCTATGACGACGTAAACGTGCTATACTTTCGAGAGATGGATTTTCGATTTCTGAGTATTTTATTAAACCTTGAATTTCGATATTATCTATTGATTTTGAGATGTTAAATTCGAGGAGATTAAGCAGATCTTGGAGTAAATTTATAGAATCTGAACAATTAATTGCCTTCTTAACCCTTTCATAAAAGGAATCATATGTCCAACCAATATAATAATCGCGACTTTTCATTTGCATTGCACAATTACTCAATGCTGCAATTCCAATTATTGCATGATAGGGATGAGAACCATCTCGAATCAAATACAATAGTTGGCGTCCAGGGATAGGAAGCTGCGGAATGGTCCAGGTATATCTGAAATACCGCCATATATCATTTAAATTTATTCCTGTAAACTTATCTTTAATTTGTTTTTCTCCTTCGCAGGGTACAAGTTGAAGGTATGGCTTAATTGCTGATTCGAGTAACTTTGAGCGCTCCTCTTTTTGCTCTTTAATCGCTGGAGCGATTCGATTATATAATTCATTGCCGTCAGCGATAAGGTTAAGAATGGATTTTCTTTTTGAGTTTGACAATGGTTTCTCTAACCGTTCAATAAATTTCCGGACAGAAGGGTCATTTAGTTGGGCCTCCCGGAGTGGACGAAGTTCTTGTCTTACCGTTTCTTTATATTTGACTATTGATTCTGGGTCTGTGAGATGTTTAGGAGAGAAAGAGGGAGAATGTAACTCAAGATTGTATCCCGTTTGTTGAATCTTCCAGCTTAATCGTGCTAAATCAATAATTACTCGGGCAGTTGCTTCGTATAACTCCCTGCTTCCATTTAAATGCGGATAATTTCTTGCCCAAGCAACCTCTACTTCGCAGAGCTGTTCGAGATCTTTATCAACTCGATATTTCTGCCAATTCTCTAGTTGTTTAGCAAGTGCTAAGAATCTTTCAGCGGCAATACCCTCAAGCTGCGGGTATAACTTGGTTATCATAGTAACACCCTCATTGTGTTATTTGGATTTATCGCCATTATTCCTCTCCCTTAATATTTGCTTCAGACGTGTTTCCTGTAAGCCATCGATCTATGGCATCTCTATTAAATCGCCAATGTTTGCCAATTTTTTTGGCATGGTATTTTACCCTCCTTTACGAGTTTATAATGCGTGGATTTCGGAATTTTCACATGTCTCGAAAGTTCTTCTATTGTCATTGCCAGATCTAATTGATTGGACATACGATCCCACATCTTTTTAAAACTAGCAATATCTGATAGTAGTGGCTATTTACTGTGATCAACGATAAGATTTTTTTTATCATTTTAGCAAGGATATCATCAATCAGTGTTATCGAAATAAACTTTACTGATACATCATCAGAATCCCACTCCCCCGCCCTTGCGTCACGCCGGGGGATAGGCGAGTATCCCCCTCTCTCCGCACCCTTCGGACCGGGCTCCTCCTCTCCCAGGGGAGAGGCAGTGATCGAGATAGGGGCCTTTGGCCATCATTCGGTGTCCTGGAGTTCAGCGTAATCGCAGACCGCCCGGTTGACCTGCCGGACGGCGAAGCGGAGCGGGAGCGGAGCAGCCGGACGGGAGAGTCAAGCCTGGCGGTCGTCATCAGGACCAGGTCAACCATCGC
>Ga0116186_1004199_pt1 | contig 11810 bp, 10 predicted proteins | sample AD_JPNNA4_MetaG_FD_89806 | JGI IMG/M metagenome (GOLD analysis project Ga0116186, IMG submission 89806) | Active sludge microbial communities of municipal wastewater-treating anaerobic digesters from Japan - AD_JPNNA4_MetaG | ecosystem: Engineered > Bioreactor > Anaerobic > Digestate | place...
AATTGTTTCATCTCGGCTTTTAGTTTCGTCCATGCTTTCTACCTTCCTTTTTTGCCATACTCTTCCACAGCCTTATGTATGCTTTTGCAATATCGCCTTTTTGCCAGTATAGCTTTGCTAGCAAATAGTGCATATACAATTTGTGCTGTACCATACTTGCAGTATGGCAAAAGAGACAAAACAGCAATAAACCCAAATGATAATCCCTGATATCCAATAAAATAGCCAATTGCCATAAAGAGCAATATCAGCGAGAGCGCTAAATAAAACCATATCTGTTTGGCATTTGTAACGCCATTGAACAAGTCATAGGAATATACAAATGGAACTGCTAACACCAACAGGTTTAAAAACAACAGTAATACAAATACAAGCTTTTGCAATTGCAGTTTCATAGTTTGGGGCAAATAAACATCATCTGTTTCTCCCGGCATTCATCTCCGGCAAAACAATATTAAAGTCCAACTTTAGGGCTATTACTCTAAAATCTCCCCTTCAACCAACTGCACAAAATAAACCAACAGAAATACTTTTTATACTTCGTTACCAAGTAGTAACAAAAAAGCTAAACCTTACAAAAACAAATATGAATACAACAACAAAATAAAGCTTGTAAAAACGTTATTAAATTTCTTTCATTTTTTATTTCTTGCATTTTTTAAACAAAAAGTGAACGATTTTTTAAATGCAAAGAATTATTGTCAACAAATTTGCCTTGCTTATCAAAAATAAAAATGGCCTTTTGTTGCGAATCAAGAATGTAATAATAGTCTCTGTCTGTAAAAATTTCATCTACAAAGCCTAATGGTATTGCACGTTTAGTGAGTTCTGGTTTTACAAAATTCACAACATCTGCATCAACTCCTTCAAAACAATGCCACTCTATTCGTTGAACCGTAAGTTGACCAGGTTGTGAAATTATATCTATATCATCTAAAATTTGAGTTCTTACACTTGCAGTATTACTTATAAAATTTGATTTTACTTCTCTTGCTCATAACAAAGGTGAATTTTGGTACACTGATGCGGCAAATTTTTATAATATCAATAAACACAATGAATAAAATTTAAATGTAATACGGAACAAATTCGGAAAAAACCAAAGCCCATGATTTCAATCTCCTGACTTAGATAGATCATGAAAGAAATGTTAGTTATTCTGGCAGTAGAAAAATAAGAAAGCCGGAAACCATTTTAAATATTGGCGTTCCGGCTTTTATCTGCTCCCCCTTCAGGACTTGAACCTGAGACCCTCTGATTAACAGTCAGATGCTCTAACCAACTGAGCTAAGGAGGAATTTCATCGCTGAAATTTTGTGCTGCAAAAGTAATAGCATTTGTTTAATTACACACATTTTTTGAATAAAAATTTCTTTTTTCGTACTGTAGAATATAAATTAAAGAACGTCAATGAGATAAGTCCTATTCCCCCATTTTTTCTTTATTAGGGTATAGTTTCATATTCATGTATTAATACTAAAATAACTGATACCTAATTAATTGATTTGTCTGATGAAAAAAGGATTATTTATTCTGTTTACGGTAATACTCTGGCCAGTTTTTTTAAATTCTCAATCAAATGATTTTGGGGTCTGGGGCAATATCTCCTTAGAAAAAAATACGAAAAAATGGGATTTTGCTGCGGCTGCCGAAGTACGGGCACAATCCAATGCAAGCGAGCTTAATCGGTCGTCAATACAGTTATCAACAGAATATCAGCTTCTGAAATCATTGAAATTAGGGGCTTCTTATCAGTTTATGTATTTTAATGATACTAAATACAATGATTTTCAGCCACGACACAGAGGAAGCCTTTTTGTTCAAGGCCGTCAAAAATTTGGAGATTTTACCATTGTCTTACGTGAGAAGATACAAGTAACTTCAAAAGATGAAAGCGAACGTATTAAGAAAAGTGGCAAAATAGATACCTACAAAGTTAATCCCGAGTGGACCTGGCGTAACCGCATAAAAGTAGCATATAATATCCCAGATTTTCCTATTAATCCAGATATTTCGTTCGAAACTTTTTACCAACTAAACAATCCCGAGGGAAATACTTTCGATAAACTTCGTTATACGCTCACGCTGAATTATAAATTATCAAAACAGCACAGCTTCGAGCTTTATGAGTTAATTGATCAGGATATAAATGTTACTTCGCCTGTCACCAGTTTAATTACAGGCTTGGGATATACATTTTGTTTTTAAAATTACTATCTTTTAAATAAATTGATACTATGAAAACCCAGGTTTTAAAACACATTTCTTTTTTCATTTCAATTATGATAGTGCTTATGGCATTTGCTGCTTGCGAAAAAGACCAAGATAGCGAAACCCAAAGTGACGATCAAAGTAAAACTACAACATTTACAGGAGTACAAGAAGATTCAACAGATTATGTCCGGGATACTGCCAGTGAATTAAATATTGTTTTAAATGGCAGTTCTGCTACTACAGACGCTAAAGGTGTAACAATTAACGGAAGCGTTGTTACCATTACTACTGCCGGTACTTATAAGGTTTCAGGTTCATTAACTGATGGACAGCTTATTGTTAGTGCTACTAAAGATGATGTAGTACGTATTATCCTTAATGGTGCTGACATAACCTGCTCGAACAGTGCACCTATTTTTGTGCAGAAAGCAAGCAAAGTCCTTATCATGCTGTCAGAAAATACAAACAATATACTTACCGATGGAGCTTCTTATATTTTGGCAAATGCAGATGAAGATGAACCAAATGCAGCACTTTTCAGTAAAACCAATATGACGCTTTTTGGAACTGGTTCTTTAACTGTTAAAGCAAACTATAAAGATGGTATTTCGAGTAAAGACGGGTTAATTATCAAAAGTGGCACTTATACAGTAACAGCCATAGATGATGGAATAAGAGGAAAAGATTACCTGGTAATAAATAATGGCAATTTCACCATTAAGTCTGGTGGCGATGGAATAAAATCAGACAATACAAGCGATGCACAATGTGGTTTTGTCAATATTACAAATGGTATATTTAACATTAATGCTGTAGCTGATGGTATTTCTGCCGAAAAAGACATTGTTATTACAGATGGTACTTTTAATATTACAACTTCAGGCAATGCCAATTCAATTTCTGCCAAAGGGCTTAAAGGTACTAATTTGGTCGAAATCAATGGTGGCATATTCAATATCACCTCAACAGATGATGCTGTACATTCAAACACAAAAGTTGCTATAAATAATGGCTCTCTTTATCTTTCTTCAGGAGATGACGGCATACATGCAGCATCCGAAATATCTGTTTCGACAACAGGAGAAGTAATAATTGCAAAGTCATACGAAGGTATTGAAAGCGCTTCTATTACAATTAACAGCGGGAAAATCAGCATTACTGCTACCAATGATGGGTTTAACGCCACAAAAGGTACAGTGGCAGGTGGTACCGAATCAAATGATGGAAGCCGTTTGTACATTCATGGAGGTATCATTTATCTGAGCGTATCTAATGGAGATGGCATAGATAGCAATGGAAATATTGAAATGACAGCAGGTACAGTATTAGTTCATGGGCCTCAATCAAATCCTGAAGTTGGAGTAGATTATAACGGCACTTTCAACATATCGGGAGGATTGCTGGTAGTCTCTGCCCCCGGTTCAAATATGACGCAAGGTCCGAGTACCAGTTCTTCGCAATATTCATTGAAACTTATCACTACATCTACCAATGCAGCAAATACCCTGTTTCACCTCGAAGATGCTGAAGGCAATGACATTATAACCTTTAAACCTGCCCGCAGTTATTCGTCGATGATTATTTCTTCTCCTGCATTAAAAAATGGTTCGACTTACAAAATTTATATTGGCGGAACCGATACAGGTTCAGAGTCCGGAGGATTGTACACAGGCGGGACATATACTCCGGGAACACTATATCAAAGCTTTACTGTATCAAGCACTGTCACTTCTATTGGAAGCAGTTCATCTGGCGGCCCCGGGGGACCAGGTGGGAGGCCGTAAAGCATAAATAAAATTAATGTTCGTTAATAAGGGAAAAAAGGAAAGCAGCTCAAAAGGCTGCTTTCCGAAACCTAAACCAATGAACAATCCCGACCTTTGTCGGGACATACGAACAAACCAATTAATCGTATTTTTTATTTCTTTTCTTATATATTGTTGATTTCCTGACGACTGAGTATGCCGCAAAAAAACCTACAGCTTTTTCTTTTGGAGAAATATTTGTGGTGACATTTGCAGATGGACCGCTAAATATAGGGTTTTTAGGAAAATATTCTTTCTGAAAACCAATCACAAAATCATAATAATCTTTTGTGATACAGTTAAGTTCTAATGTTATTCTGTCATTCTCCCTGACAATATCCGTTGTATCATCTTTTTCTAAAAAATAAACAGCAAAACCTTCATATTTTTCACCTTCAAAACCTGAATTAGCTGCCGCCCCATATTCCTTGAGGCTATCAGTAACCAATGTGTCATTTCTGATAGCTTTGGTAAGGTAATAATTTCTTCCGCCCCTGTCTTGGCCATATAAATTGATAAGCCAACCTCGTAATTTATCGTTATGGATATAATCAGTTACAGTAATGGTATCAATTCTTGACATATAAGGCAAATAACTGGAAGCTGTATAAGTTTCTTTTACCCCGTTATCATCAACATCCACATTAGAAATATTCAGTGTATATGTATTCCCCGCAACTCCATATACATTGCTGTCTGTAAGATATTCTCCCGGGACTTTAGGGTTCTCGTGCAGGTTGAATGTATTAGTCCCATCAGAAATTGTTACAACTGCACCTGATACAAATCGGATAGGATTTCTGTTCAATGCATCATTTGAATATTTCAAAAGTACTTTATGGGCCATGGTGTCTGTGGTAATAGTACCATCAACCACCAACCGGGTATAAGTCGAATCAAGCTTGTCTTCAATTGGTTCTTCACATGCAGTGATGAAAATAGCAGGTATGATATACAAGGCTAATTTCAATTTGTTTTTTATTTTTTTCATCGTATTCATCGTCTTTTAGAAATAGAAATTATAAGTTATACCAGGAAAGAAAAGGAATGGCAGATAAGTACGTGTTGCCTCTTTTACTTCAGAAGATGTACCTTCAAATTTGTTTTGATAATTGATCATCCAGTCATTGTGGCGCCCATATACGTTGTATACCGAAAATACCCACTCGCCATGCCAAAACCTGTCAGGTGCACCCTTGTCTTTGATGGTCAATGACAAGTCGAGACGGTGGTAATCACGCATACGGGACGAATTGCGGTCTGAGTATATAAACACTACATTGTCATCAATTTCATAAGACCCAAGGGCTTAGTCATCGGTGTACCGGTAGCGTAAACAAAATTGGCAGAAGCGCTGATACGTGGCGTAAATTCATAGTTCAATACCAAATTGACATTATGAGGCTTATCATACGGGGCTTGGTATTCTTTTCCTTCATTAATAGCAGCCACTTTTCTGAATGCCCTTGAGTAAGTATAACTGATCCAACCAGTAAAGGCCCCTTCATTTTTGCGGATAAGGACTTCGGCACCGTAACTATATCCTTTCCCAGTCCTGACATCACCTTCTAAACGGTCATTAAACAACAGGTCTGCATGGTCGCGGAAATCTATTACGTTTCTCATATCTTTATAGAAAAATTCAACAGAAGTTTCAAGGGTATTGTCAAACAAATTATGGAAATAACCTAAGCCGTATTGGTCAGATTCCTGAGGCTTCACATTTGGGCTTGCAGGGAACCAGTAATCAAGCGGCATGCCACCATTAGAGTTTGAAGCAAGTTGCAAATACTGGTAGGTACGCGAATAGCTTGCTTTGACAGATGAAACATCATTGATGGTAAAGTTTACGCCTAAACGAGGCTCCCATCCTGTATAAGTATTAATCAATTTCCCGGCTTTAAATGTATCTGATTTGATATAATTATGATTATCGTCAAAACGGTCAATAATGCCCTTTCCAACATTTTGGAAAATTGAATAACGGATTCCGTATTTCAGGGTCAATTTATCGCCAATTTTTTGTTGATTGGTAGCATAAATACCATGCTCATAAGAATTTGAAGTCTTCTTTGGGAAGTATTGCATTACAGTACTCGATTTGCTATAAGCATCACAAGGGGTAATGGTATGATATGTTGAAGATACCCCAAATTTTATTTCATTATCTGTATTGGCAAACCAGTTGAAATCGAGCTTTAAACCATAGTCTGTCAGGTTCGATTTCCATGAATATTCGGTACTGTCCAGAGATTGGAACAAGTCATAATCATAAGTTGAAGCAATACCGGTAAGGTTTGAGAATAATTTGCCAGAATACTGGTGGTTCCAGCGTACCGTAGCTGTCTTGTTGCCAAAACCTATATCCCCGGCTCCTTTCTGACCAAAAATATCGCGGCCTAAATAACCCGAAACAAATACACGGTTATTTTGGTTGATGATGGCATTCCCTTTCAAATTAAGATCGTAAAAATAAAGTTTTGACTTCTTAAGGTTCTTATCTGTTGCAAGCGGGAAAAACAAGTCAGCATAAGTGCGCCTTCCCGAGATCAGGATGGCAGCCTTGTCTTTAGCAATAGGCCCTTCGATAGTCAGACGGCTGGCTATCAACCCCAAACCTCCGGCTGCAGACCACTTTTTCATGTTCCCTTCTTTCATGCGTACATCAAGTACTGATGAAAGACGGCCTCCATAGTTTGCAGGAATATCACCTTTGTAAAGTTTTACATTGCTAATAGCATCATTATTAAATACCGAGAAGAAACCCATCAAGTGTGAAGCATTGTAAACAGTAGCTTCGTCAAGGATAATGAGGTTCTGGTCGATACCTCCCCCACGGACGCTAAAGCCTGATGACCCTTCGCTGGTTGAAACAACACCCGGCAACATCTGAATAACTTTGATAACGTCCACTTCGCCCATCAACGCAGGCACTTTTTTGATGGTTTTCATCTCAAGCTTTTGAACGCTCATCTCGGGACGTTTTAACTTATCGTTGGTACTTTCTGCTTTTACTACAACTTCATTTATTTCCTTTGTTTCATTGGAAAGCTCAATGTTCAAAGTTGTATTTTCCTTTAGTTCAATGGTTTTGGTTTCGGTTTTGTATCCAACGTAAGAAAAATCCAGCGTGTACTTACCTGGCAAAAGGCTGACACTATAAAACCCATAAGTATTGGCAGCAGCTCCCTTTTTCAGTTCCCTGACAAGTACAGTAGCCCCAATTAAGGCCTCGCCATCACTGGCATCTTTAATATAGCCGCTTACAGATTTCAGTTTCCCTTCAGCAGCAGCAGATCCGGGAGCAGGGGATGGTTCTGCCGCTTTAAGAGAAAATGGGCAAAAAAGAATCAAACTGATTGAAACTAATTGCAAAGTCTTGTTTTTAATTTTAAAAATTTCGTTTTTCATCCTGTTTCTTAAAAATGTGCATCAAAAATATTTTCTATCATTATGTCAAACTAATATTAGTCGGTAAACAGGTAATTTATGACGATGAACCAGCAAAAGCGTTGCGTGAACATTTTCAAAAATCTTCCTTTTTCCGTTTTCGGTACTATGACACCCAACTTTTTTTATACCCCCAATGGAGATAAAAATTTTTTTGTTTTTATGATTAATTGTAATTGAGGTATATATCAACGGAACAATTAACGCATTATTGCTGTAATTAAATGATTAACAACTATTTTGACAAAAATAGCCAAAAAGGGGAATAACCCAATTTCTTCAATGACAGATGGACTCTTTTTTAGGACAATTGACCGGATAAAAAAAGGTTTTACAAGGCCTTCATAACTTATTTCCAGTCGTTTGTCCCAAAAATTGATAAAAACTTCCAGCACAACATCTTCAGCAATCTCTGCCCGGCCAACTTAACGGAAAGATAAATTACACAGCTCAGCGTAATATTGATCAAATAAATACTTTAAGAATAACTCAGCATTATTATCCAGCAAAAAAGAAAAAAGTCGTTTTCAAAATTACTTTTTATGTGCAGGTCAAGAGGTTAGTGCAAATATACATGCTTTGACGAAAAAAGGCATCCTCTCTGATGCCTTAATGAGTTGCTAGACCTTCCAGGTTTTCAAAACCTGAAAGGTCTAGCTTGTTAAAACAACAGTGTTAATCCACTTTTTTTGGTTCCCAAATTCGAAAATTGCCACTACAATGCAAAAAACTCAATAGGTACAACGAACCATCCCAATACCGCTCACCATGATCTTCGGGGATTGGGATATTCCAAAAAGCCTCAACAAAGTCTTTAGCAATAGGATGTGTAGCTGCCAAGCTTGCTACAGCAGCAGTCGCCACCAGCCCTTTTCGGTGTTGAGGATTTATCACTTTACCATCAAGCTCAAACTGGCTGCCAAACTTATCAATGCCTTGTGAAGCAAAGAAAGCCTGGATACGGTTGCTCAAAACCTGCTGCATGGTATCTTTACGCCACCAAGACCAGTCCACTGACCAGTTTGACATAGTTCTCCACGAATCCCATGAAAAGTGGTGCGAATGAGGGTTCCAAGCAATTGGGTGCGGAGTGCCATCAAAATTGGCATAATCAGACGACATCCCGGTTTTGAGATGCTGTGCTTTGCGGAAATAAGCCCTGCTGGTATCCGCAGCAGCTTTCCAAAAAGTCCTTTCAGGCTCAGGGCCCCACATTGCCCAAAGCTCATAAAAAGCAGGAAGGTGATATGATGGGTCAGTAAAATGGTTTTTGCCCGAATCGGGAGCAAACAGTATCATATTGTACTTTTCATTGACCATGGGCCCTACCTTCACCTCTTCATTGATAGTGCGGCCTTTTACCACCGGATGATGGCGCATGGTTAAAAGTATAGTATCAGCGTATGCCTTGTAATTATAAATACCCTGTCCATTGCCCCAGCGGTTGGCAGCAAAATACAAAGACATAGCAAAATACTCTTCACCATCAGGGGCGGCTACCTCAAAGTTGGGAGTACCATTGGGCTTCAACGACCAGCAAAAATAGCCTTTTGAAGGGTGCCCCTCTTTGCGGACGTACATATAAGTCATTGCCCAGTTCCATAAAGCATCAAACTCCTCTTTTTTGTTCATCTGTACAGCTATCATCATAGCATAAGACATGCCCTCGCTACGTACATCGTTGCTATAAACATCCCTGAAATTGGCCAACAAACCATTTTGGTTTTTGCCCGAAACAAAATACAGGCGCTTAGCACTATCTCCATAGAAAAGCTGCTGAAATGCTTTTTCGAGTTTCAAGTTGATTGAATCCGGTGAATGACCATTTTCGGCAAAAAGGTTTCGGTATTTTTTGGTGGCATAAGCTCCTGACCCGGCAGAAGACTGTGCATTTGCAATTGTCTCAGTTGAAATAATTAGAACAAATGCAAGCATACTGAAAATGCTTGTTTTAAAATTGAAATATCGCTTATTCATAACATTTAAAATTAACGTTTTAACGCTAAAACAAAATTATGCCTCAAGTTACAATTTTCGTGGTTATGAATTTGTCTATCAGGATGGATTTTTGAGCAAAATGAAAAAAGCCCTCTCATTTTATAACAAGAGAGCTTTACTTTACAAGCATTACTGTTTATCTTTTTATCACAAATATGCCTCCAACAACGCCTTTATCAGTATGTACTTTCAAAATGTAAGTACCTGCTTTAAAGCCCTCTAACCTAAGATATGAGGTATTAGCAGAAGAAATTTTGTCATATACTTTTTGACCTTTAATATTAAAAATTTCAATTTTGGAAATCAAGGATTCACATTCTACCAAAACCTTGTCTTTTGTAGGATTAGGATATAATTTCAGGCTTACATTTGTCTCTGGAAGCTTAACTATAGCAGTAAAATCTTTCATTTCAACGACAGCAACAGTAATACTGTCATATCGTGCAACCTTATCTAAAAGCATATTGATACTATCTCTGGCCTCCTGAAGCTCAAGTTTGGTTTTTGCCAATAATGAGCTGCATGAGACTCCCGCCTGCGTTACAATTACAACTTTTGACACTTTGCCATTGCTAACAGTTATTTTAGCTTCACGTGACAGTTCACTGTTATTTGAAGAAACCGAAAACTTAATAGTACCGTTACCTTCTCCTGAAGTATTTTCCAAAGTGAGCCATGATTTATTTGATTGTGCTGACCATGCATCAGCAGTATATACTTCAACACTAAATATTTTAAAAAAGGCACTAATATTAAACGAAGATGTAGATAAGACTAAATCATCAGAGGGCGAATAATCCAAATAAACAGTACCTTGGTTTTTTATGGTATTCCATTGATCATAGGCATTTGAATTCCAAAACAACTGACTATTTAAGCCAGCTCCATCATTGTCTTGATTTAATATCTCGAAACGAAATTTTTTGCCTCCCCAATATGCTCCGTACGAAGGTGAAGCTAAGGTATCCCAAGACAATTTCCATTCTTGCAAGTATCCTCCAGCAATATCAGTCTCTTCTGCTTGAAATCCTTTACCAGGTAGATCTGTCATAGGACGGCCATATACTTTTCGTAATTGCCATGCCCCATACATTGGTGTAGAGTAGGATGCTCCATCAGAGATAGTATCGTTTAGTACAAAAAAACTTCAATACAATCTTTTTCCCAAGCATTAGTACTTTGAGCTGTGTCTATTGTTCCATCCAGCACTTTCACTGCAACATAAAGAAAATCATCATCATAAGTCATCTTTAAGGATACCGTATTATTTTTATTGGCAGGTTCCCCCTTGTGTTGGTCCACCGCTTGCCATACCGCTGTTGCAGGCCAATCGTCATCATCGCCATCAATAAAAATAGAATTCCCGGCTGGCAATTTTTTAATCGTTATTTCTTTTGCTTCTGCAACAGAAAATAACGTTATCAAACACAAAAAACATAAAAAATATATTTTCATCAGTATGAGATTTAATGTATTAATAATTGGTATTTACTTCAAGTTTTAAAAGGGGGGTAATTGTATGAAAAAAAACACCTATCCACCAAAAAATTTTAAAATATGTTGGATAGATTAATACTAACTCCAAAAATAAAAATTCGCTTTAAAAAAGGGCATATTTTTATAAAAAAATTTCTTTTGTAGTACATTTTCTAAAATTTACACCCAAAATGCAAGTTATTATTGAAAAAGTCTCCCTTAACGAAGTAGCTCGGTGTTGTGAATTGCTAAACCAGCTTTTTTCGCAAGACCTGGAATTTGTCCCCGATAATGAAAAGCAAACTGCCGGCCTGACCCAGATAATTGATAACCCCAATATAGGAGAAATATTGGTATTGAAAAAAAATAACAAGGTAATTGGCATGGTTAGCCTCCTGTATTCAATCAGCACAGCACTTGGCGGAAAAGTAGCTGTGTTGGAAGACATGATTATTGATAAAGAGCACAGAACTTCAGGTTATGGCAGCATGCTATTGGAAAAAGCCATTGCATTTGCAAAAGAAAGAGGCTGCTTGCGGATTACCCTGCTGACCGATTACAACAACGATGTTGCCATCCATTTTTACAAAAAATACGGATTTGAAAAGTCACAAATGATAGTGATGAGGCAGCTTTTGTAAAAGCTACATCATCTCTTTCAGCGCCTCGGCCATACGCCCAATTCCTTCGTATATTTCATCAGCATTGGAGCAGGAAAAATTCAACCGCATGGTGGACACATCATTTTCCCGACTTTGTCGGTATTTAGCACCAACCCTTTCTGAAAGCCGCAAAAAGTCTGTAAAGTTTTTATAAATGGCTTTGTAGTGCCTGAATTTAAAAATCTGTAAATCAATGATATAACAT
>Ga0116186_1004211_pt1 | contig 11791 bp, 7 predicted proteins | sample AD_JPNNA4_MetaG_FD_89806 | JGI IMG/M metagenome (GOLD analysis project Ga0116186, IMG submission 89806) | Active sludge microbial communities of municipal wastewater-treating anaerobic digesters from Japan - AD_JPNNA4_MetaG | ecosystem: Engineered > Bioreactor > Anaerobic > Digestate | place...
TGGGTTTTTTTGATGATGAACCCGATGGAACTGAATTGAAAGCGCCTGTTTTGGGACAGTTTGCAGATGTTGAAAATTATTTGGATTCCCATCCAGTCGATGAGATGTATGTGGCTTTGTCTATTGACAAAATTGAAATCATCGACCAGATGACTTCGCTTTGCGAGCGCTATATGGTCAGGATTCGATACGTTCCCGATTTTCAGCAATATACCAAGACCAATAGAGTTCATGTTGTTTTTTATGGCAATGGCAATATCCCTGTTTTGATGTTGCGCAAAGAGCCTTTAGAAATTAATTTTAACCGCATCATCAAACAAGTTTTTGATTTTTGCTTTTCATTACTGGTTATTGTATTGGTGTTTTCTTGGTTGTTTCCAATCCTAATTATCCTAATTAAATTAAATTCTAAAGGGCCTATATTTTTTGTGCAAGATCGTTCCGGTAGAGATAATCAATCGTTTCCTTGTTTTAAATTCAGGACCATGTATGTGAATGATGATGCCAATACTGTACAAGCGACTAAGGGCGATTCACGAATTACTAAAGTAGGTGCCTTTTTGAGGCGTACCAGTATGGATGAGTTTCCTCAATTCTTCAACGTGTTGTTGGGAAATATGTCAGTAGTAGGGCCAAGACCTCATATGTTGTCGCATACGGAACAGTATTCTGAATTAATCAATAATTTTTTGGTGCGTCATTATGCTAAACCAGGTATTACTGGATGGGCACAAGTCAACGGCTATCGAGGGGAAACCAAAGAGCTTTCGGATATGGAAGGCAGGGTTGAACACGATATCTGGTATATAGAAAACTGGAGTTTCCTGTTGGATATTAAAATTATTTGGAAGACTGTGATGAATATTTTCCAGGGTGAGAAGAATGCTTTTTAGTAAAGGTTTAAAAGTTTAATTGTTTAGAGGTTTAATAGATAGTTGTAATTTGATTTTTCAGATACTAAAACAGCAGTTAAATAATTAAACTTTTTTAAGCAGCTCCACTTTTAAACTATTAACCGATTAAACAATTAAACCTTTTTTAATCTTAAAACAATTCGATAATTAAACCTTTCTTTTTGGGCAAGAATTCTTATATTTGCAACTTAAAATTATAGTTTTTGTTTGATGTAAAGTATTTGCTTTGTGGTAAGCGTTTTAATGTCAATTCATATTTAAAGTATTTATTACAATTAGGTTTCTTGGAGACTCCTGATTTTTTTTTTTATAACCATTTGCTCCTTGTATTTGATTGTTATTTGGAGTATGGAATCCATTACTAACTAATAGTATCTCGATGAAAATTATTTCTTTATTAAAAAAAACAATTCTGTTTCTTTTTGTTCTACTTGCTTTTTCGTGTAAACCTCGAAAGGAGCTTGTTTATTATCAAAATATTGATGCATTAAAATCATCAGAGCAATTAAACTCGTATGAAATTAAGATTCAGCCCGATGATTTGTTGATGATTATTGTTTCGGCTGATGATCCTGAAACAGCCATCCCTTTTAATTTGAGTACTATTAGCGTCCCTTCGGTGACCAATAATAATGTGATGAACGCCAGAGGTGAGGAATCTATGCAGTCTTATTTGGTAGATGCCAGTGGCACAATTGATTTTCCAGTTTTAGGAAAATTGAAAGTGGGCGGATTGTCGCGATCGGAATTAATGAAATTATTGGAAACCAAGATTTCTAGTTACATCAAAAATCCTATTATCAACATTCGTTTGACTAATTTTAAGATTTCGGTTCAAGGAGAGGTAACTGTGCCAGGTACTTATTCTATAAATTCAGATCGAGTGACCTTAATAGAAGCTATTAGTATGGCTAAAGACTTGACTATTTATGGAAAAAGAGACAATATTTTGGTTATTAGAGAGGTCAATGGTGTGAAAAGCTACACTAGAGTTGATATCACTAAGGCTGATTTTATTAATTCCCCATTTTATTATTTAACCCAGAATGATGTGGTTTATGTTGAACCCAATAAAACGAGAATTAATGGTGCTGCTGTAGGCGCCAATACTGGGGTAATTATTTCTATCACTTCCTTATTGATTACTGTTATTACTTTAATTGTTACTACTACCAAATAAATTTTTCTATGAAAGATCATTTTATGTCCGAGGAATATCAAGAAGATGATATTCATTTAAGAGCTATATTAGAAAAATATCTGATTCATTGGTACTGGTTTGTGCTTGGGGCTTTGCTTTGTTTAAGTGTTGCTTATGTTTATTTGAGATATACCATTCCTCAATATCAGGCTAGCACTACTATACTAGTCAAAGATGATAAAAAAGGCGGTATGCTTTCTGAATTATCTGCCTTTGCCGATATGGGATTGGGCGGTGGAATGAAGAGTAATTTGGACAATGAAGTAGAGATATTGAAATCTCGTACCTTGATTGAAAGAACGGTCAGGGAGCTGAAATTAAACGTTTCTTTGACTAGAAAAGGGAATCTTGTTGATGCTGAACTATATCAAGGTGCTCCTATAAAAGTGGATTTTTTGAACACAAAGCCCTCTTTCTACACTGAATTGATGCAATTTGAGTTTGTGAAATTGACTGCTAATAGTTTTGAATTGACCAATAAAACAGAAGGTGAGGCTTCGAAACTCTTAAGTTCTAAAAAAGAATTTCGCTATGGTGAAGTCATTCCTACTAAAAATGGAGATTTAATTATTACCAAAGGCATTACAGAAAAAGAATTAAACCGATATACCGAAAGATCTATCAATATTATTGTAACTCCTCTTGAAAATGTGGTGGCTAGTTTCCAGGCACGTTTGAATATTAATCCCATTAGTAAAACTAGTAGTGTAGTTGAGATTTCAGTAGTGGATCCTGTAATTACTAAGGCTGAAATTTTTCTGGATAATTTGATAAGAATCTACAATGAAGAAGCGGCTGCTGATAAGAGTTATATCTCGGAAAACACTTCTAAATTTGTAGCCAATCGATTGTTGTTGATTACTCAGGAGTTGGACGGAGTGGAACAGGATGTAGAGCGTTTTAAAACATCTAATAAATTAACAGACATTGAAACCGAAGCCAAACTTTTTATAGAAGGTTCGACTGAGTACAATAAAAAAAGGGTTGAAATTGAGATTCAACTCAATATGGTAGCTTCGATGTTGGATTTTATAAAAAAGAGCACGAATTCAGATTTATTGCCTACCAATATGATTTCGGCTCAAGGGGATGCTCCTAAATTGATGGATTCGTATAACGAATTGGTATTAGAGCGCAACCGAATTTTGAAATCGGCTACAGTAGCGAATCCAACGGTTATTAAATTGGATCAGCAATTAGCCTCTTTGAAATCGAATATTGTGGAAAGTTTGGGTCGATTGCAATCCAATCTTAATATTCAAAAAAGAGATTTAAAGGGTCAGGAAGGATTACTTGATGGAAAAATAGGTGCTATTCCTGTACAAGAACGCCAGTTTAGAGTAATTGCTCGCCAACAAAAAGTAAAAGAAGAATTGTATTTGTATTTATTACAAAAACGAGAAGAAACCGCCATCTCATTGGCAGCTACAGAACCCAATGCCAGAGTGATTGACGCCGCTAAAGCCGCTAAAGTTCCCGTTTCTCCTAAAAAAAGAATTATCTATTTAGCTGCCTTATTATTGGGGTTGTTAATTCCATTAGGGATTCTATATGTTATAGAATTATTGGATACGAAAGTGAAAAATCGTTTGGATATCACTGATAAATTTAACATTCCATTTTTGGGAGATGTACCTCGCTCAGATACTCCAAATGAAATAATTAGCACTACTAGTAGAACCAGTGCTGCCGAAGCTCTGCGTATTGTGCGTACGAATCTTGATTTTATGTTGAATCAAGTTCCTGATGGAAGTGCTAAAACCATCTTTATGACTTCGACTATTCCTGGAGAAGGGAAAACTTTTATCTCGGTTAATTTAGCGGGTATTTTTGCCCTATCTGGGAAAAAAGTTTTATTGATAGGAATGGATATCAGAAGTCCAAAACTTAATGAATATATCGGTTTGCCTAGTCTTAAAGGATTGACAGATTATTTGTCAACTAAGAATGCTGCCATAGGTGATTATATTAATCGATTGAATAATTTTGAAGCCTTTGATGTGTTGTTGGCCGGAAGTATTCCGCCTAATCCAACAGAAATGTTGATGAGTAAAAAATTGGATGCATTGTTTAGCCAATTGAAAACAGAGTATGATTATATATTGGTAGATACCGCTCCGGTAAGTTTAGTTTCGGATACGTTGATAGTTGCTAAACATGCGGATACTTTTGTATATGTAGTTAGAGCAAATCATTTGGATAAAAGAATGTTAGTTGTTCCAAATGGTATGCACAGAGAAAAGAAATTACCCAATATGGCCTTCTTGCTTAATGATACTGATGTTACCAAAGGCTATGGTTATGGCGGTTATGGCTATGGCTACGGTTATGGGAATGTTGTAGCGAAAAAGCCTTGGTATAAAAGGATTTTTATGAAATAAGAAGAAGAGAGGCGAAAGCCTCTTTTTTTTGTTTAATCCATGGTCGTTTTGTTGGTTTGGAATTTGATTTGAAATAAATTTAAGTTGAGATAATGCGTGCCGTAAAAAGGTTTCTATTGCGGTCAACCTGACCAAAAAACAATGAAACAATTCAACTTTTTTTAAGCATTTAAACCATTAAACCTTTTCTAACCGATTCTACTTTTTCTCAAACAAATCAGTACTTTTGCAACTATGGAATTTTCATCAAAACTTTTAGAGACTGCCGTTAATGAAATGTCACAGTTGCCAGGTATCGGTAAGCGTACGGCCTTGCGATTGGTTTTGCATTTGCTAAAACAACCTAAGGAACAAACCAGTTTTTTGTCGCAAGCTTTGACAAGCATGCGAGAGGAAGTGCGGTTTTGTGTGAGTTGTCATAATATCTCGGATGTAGATCTTTGTGCTATTTGTTCAAATGAAAAGAGAGACCATCAAATTATTTGCGTTGTAGAAGACATACGCGATGTTATGGCTATTGAAAACACAGGACAATTTAGAGGGATTTATCACGTTTTAGGAGGTAAAATCTCTCCTATTGACGGTGTTGGTCCCAATCAATTGAATATTAGTTCGCTGGTCGAAAAAGTTAAGTCGGGTGAGGTTGTCGAAATTATTTTTGCCTTAAGTTCTACTATAGAAGGAGATACCACCAACTTTTATATTTATAAGCAAATACAAGATTGTGAGGTGATTAGCTCTACCATTGCCCGAGGGATTTCTGTTGGAGATGAATTAGAATATGCCGATGAAGTAACTTTAGGAAGAAGTATTTTGCATCGTGTGCCTTTTGAAAAGTCATTTAAGAATAATTAAAATATTAATAGAAAAGGATACTTTCAAATTATTAAATGAAAAACTATATTTGTTACCTATATATTTAAAAATGAACAAAAACATATTCTACCTCTTGTTTGGAATTAGTATTCTCTTTACTTCTTGTATTCCTACTAAAGATCTTATCTATCTTCAAAACAAAAACGGAAGTTCAACAGACCTGCCCATTTCCGAAGTAATGTCTAAACCTTATAGACTGCAAGTGAATGATGTTTTGAGTATTACCATCAAAGCAGACGATCCCAAGTTAGTCACCATTTTTAATCCTACCAATAAAGGAGAGACGGATAATGTAGGCTCTTCTTTGTATTTTTCTGGATATACGGTTGATGATCATGGAAACATTCGAATTCCAGTTTTAGGAGAAATTAATGCAATAGGATTTACCGTCGAAGAGTTGAGGCTTAAAATTGAAAAACAACTTTTGGACGAATATTTTAAAAAAGAAGCCAACATATTTGTGATCGTGCGTATGGCAGGATTCAAATATACCATTAGTGGCGAGGTAGGAAGCATGGGAACTAAATTTCTATTTCAAGATCATGTCAACATTATGGAGGCTATTGCTAATTCAGGAGATATTACTATAACGGGTGATCGAAAAGCAGTTACGATTATTCGTCAAACTCCCACAGGAACAGAGATGCACGATATTGATCTTACCGATGTAAATGTAATGAAATCTCCTTATTATCATTTGCAACCCAATGATTTTATTTATGTAAAACCACTCAAGCAAAAAACATGGGGAACTGGTAAAACAGGGATAGAATCAATGTCAACCATTATTACTGTACTTTCTTTATTTACCACTACATTAGTATTATTAAAATTATAATAAAAAGCATCAATGTTAGATATAAAGGATTTTTCAATTTTTGAAGCTGAAACGGGATTTGATTTTAAAGGATTTTTAATCAAAATTGGAAGTTATTGGAAATGGTTTTTGTTGAGTTTGGCTATTACTTTCACCATTGCTTACCAAGTCAATATCCGTAAAGAGAAGATTTATGCAATGGAGTCGGTGATTTCTGTTAAAGAAGAAACGAATCCTCTATTTACTTCTAATACCAGCTTAGTTTTTAATTGGGGAGGTACATCCGATCAGGTTCAAACCATTGCTACCACTCTTCAATCTCGTTCTCACAACGAGCTGGTTGTTGATAAGTTGCAATATTATATTGGCTATTTGGCACAAGGCAAATACAATCTGGTTGATGCATATGGATCTGTACCTTTTTATGTTACTATCGATAAAACTCGTGGTCAACTTGCTGGAACCCTTATTGGAATTAAATTTCTGAGTGAAAATGAATATGAAATCCGGATTCCTTTTGGAAGTAATTCGGCTTCCTTGATTACTTATGCTAACAATTCTTATAGTAACACGAACGTTGCCGTTGGTGAATTTGTCCAAAAATATAAAGTGGGTAAGCAGGTTTCATTGCCCTTTCTGAATTGGAAATTACAAATCAAAGACAATCCTGGTTTTTATAAAGGGAACGAATATTTTGTTCAATTTAACGATTTTGATGGTACTGTTTCGGGTTATCGAGGGGTCAGTGTGAAGTCTGATGACAAGGGAAGTTCAATTATTACCCTTGGAATGCAAGGAACTAATAAGGCTCGAATGGTCGAATATTTGAATTCAACCGTAAAAATGCTTATTAAAAGACAATTGGATAGCAAAAACCAATTTGCTACCAATACAATTCAATTTATCGATAGTACTTTGGTGGCTATGGAAGCGCAATTGAAAGAAACTACCAATGAACTCAAATCTTTTAGAAAAGACAAAAATATTTATGATATAGAGGGAGACGGATCTAAGTTTTCGGATAAAGTATTAGAATATGATGTTCAGAAAGATGAGCTAAGTCGAAAATTGGCTTATTATAATTCCTTGAAGTCCTATTTAAAAAACAGTGTGGATTATGCTAAACTTCCAGCTCCCTCTGTCGCAGGAATTGAAGATCCCAATATTGTTACCAATATTTCGAGATTAATTTCGCTTTCGACCCAAAGGTCAGAGATGGCATATGCTGTAAAAAGTGAAAAGATTTTCAAGGATTTTGACAATCAAATGGAAGCGGTTAAAAAGGTATTGTTAGAGAATATAACTACTGCCAAAACTTCCTTGCAATACGATATGGCCTTAGTTCAAAGCAAAATCAATGAGGCAGAAAGTACCATCAAGCAATTGCCAGAAGATCAACAAGAGCTTATAAAAATTAAAAGGAAATACGATTTAAGCGATAATATTTACAGTACTTTTCTTCAAAAAAGGAGCGAAGCCGATATTGTGAAAGCGGCCAATCTTTCGGATATTCATTTTATTGACCCTGCAAAAGATATTGGAGGTGGCCTTATTGGGCCAAGAACATCAGTCAATTATGTTTTAGCCTTATTTCTAGGTTTACTTTTTCCTTTGCTATTGGTTTTTGGAATCTTCTTCATTAATAATTCCATTCAAAACACAGAAGATATTAGTAGGTTGACCCAAATTCCGTTAATAGGTGTTATTGGGTTGAGCAAAGATACTACTGATTTGGCCGTTTTTTCAAAACCCAAATCGGCCTTATCAGAGTCGTTTCGAGCTATTCGTTCTTCGCTTCAGTATCTCTACAAACAGCAACAGTTGGAAGGTGCAAAAACCTTGATGATTACTTCTTCAGTCAGTGGTGAAGGAAAAACATTTTGTTCGTTGAACATCGCAACGGTATTTGCATTGAGCGAAAAAAAGACTGTAATTATTGGTTTGGATTTACGCAAACCTAAGTTGTTTGATGAATTTAATTTGGCCAATGATGTTGGAGTAGTTAATTATTTAATCAAGCAAAAAACGGTGGACGAAATTATTAATTCTACTCATATTCCTTTTCTGGATGTCATTTTATCTGGTCCTATTCCTCCCAATCCAGCCGAGATGATTATGAGCGACGGAATGAAAGAACTGATTGATGAGTTAAAGAAAAAATACGATTATATTATATTAGATACACCACCAGTTGGTTTGGTTTCGGATGCATTAGAATTGGCGCAATATTGTGATGTAACCTTGTATATTGTTAGACAGAATTTCACCAAAAAAGATATGATTACTTTGTTGAATAATAGAGTCAAACGAGGTGAGCTTAACAATACGAGTATTATTTTGAATGGATTTCAAAACAAAGCCAAATATGGAGCTGGCTATGGCTATGGTTATGGTTATGGCTATGGTACTACAACTTATTCTAACGGATATAATGATGAAGACAAACCAAAGAACATCGTAGAAAAAGTAATTCATAAATTGAAGGGAAACTAAAAGGCTTAGGAGATTGATTTATTTTAAAAAAGTATGAAAGCAAAAGCAAATAATAGCATATTAATAACAGGAGGCGCTGGTTTTATTGGCTCAAATCTGTGTGAGTATTTTTTATCCAAGGGGTACAAGGTCATTTGTTTAGATAATTTTGCAACTGGTCATCGTCATAATCTGAAAGATTTTGTTACTAATGAAAACTTCCGTTTAATAGAAGGTGATATTCGCAATCTAATAGATTGTCAGAATGCAGTCAAGGGAGTTGATTATATTTTACATCAGGCTGCTTTAGGATCTGTTCCTCGTTCTTTAAATGATCCGATTACGACTAATGAGGTCAATGTTTCTGGGTTTTTAAATATGCTTGTGGCTTCGCGAGATGCTAAAGTCAAACGATTTGTTTATGCTGCCAGTTCTTCAACCTATGGCGATTCAGAGGGATTACCTAAAGTAGAGGACGTTATTGGGAAACCACTTTCGCCTTATGCGATCACGAAATATGTCAATGAATTGTATGCCGAAATATTTGGAAGAACCTATGGATTAGAAACTATTGGTTTGCGGTATTTCAATGTTTTTGGTCGAAAGCAAGATCCTCAAGGGGCTTATGCAGCAGTAATTCCAAAATTTGTAATGCAATTGATGCAACTCGAAAGCCCAAAAATAAATGGAGATGGCAACTATTCGCGTGATTTCACTTATATTGATAATGTAATTCAAATGAATGAGTTGGCGATGACCACACAAAATCCAGCTTCTATTAACACGGTTTTTAATACTGCCTATGGCGATAGAAATACCCTAAATAATTTGGTCGATTATTTAAAAAAATATTTATCAGAATACAATCCGAAAATAGCGGAGGTAAAAATAGAATATGGCCCCAATAGAGCGGGTGATATTCCCCATTCATTGGCCAGTATCGAAAAAGCAAAAGCATTGTTGGGTTATAATCCACAATTTTCGTTAGAAGAAGGGTTGAAGGAAGCCGTTAGTTGGTATTGGAAAAATTTGAGGTAGTTTGGAGTTATGAATTATAAGTTATGAGAGCTGTTTGATAATTGACTAAAAGATAATGGAAAGCAGAAATGCTAGAAATAAAAAAATATAAATTGTTAAAATGAAAATCACTAAAATTTGTTGTATAGGAGCAGGATATGTTGGGGGACCGACTATGGCTGTTATTGCTCAAAAATGTCCCCATATTCAGGTTACTGTTGTGGATTTGAATACGGATAGAATTGCTGCTTGGAATGATGAGGATGTCAATAATATTCCGATATATGAACCAGGACTGAGTGCCATTGTAGCCCAAGCCAGAGGAAGAAATCTCTTTTTTTCGACAGAGGTAGAAAAAGCAATTGATGAAGCTCAAATTATTTTTATCTCAGTCAATACTCCTACCAAAACATATGGTAAAGGTAAAGGAATGGCTGCCGATTTAAAATACATCGAATTGTGTGCTAGACAGATTGCCAAAATTGCCAAAGATGATAAAATTGTAGTCGAGAAATCAACTTTACCAGTTCGAACTGCAGAGGCTATCAAGAGTATTCTTGACAATACTGGAAATCATGTTCAGTTTCAAATTTTGTCTAATCCAGAGTTTCTTGCCGAAGGAACTGCAGTAGAAGATTTGTTGAATCCAGACCGCATATTGATTGGTGGAGACCCATCGGTTGAGGGACAGAATGCAGTTCAAGCCTTGGTTGATGTTTATTCGAATTGGGTAGCTCCCGAAAAAATATTGACTACTAATTTGTGGTCTTCCGAATTGTCGAAGTTGACTGCCAATGCCTTTTTGGCACAAAGAATCTCTTCAATTAATGCTTTATCCGAGCTTTGTGAAAAAACTGGAGCCAATATTAATGAGGTGGCAAAAGCCATTGGAATGGACAGCCGAATTGGTCCTAAATTCCTTAAAGCATCTGTTGGGTTTGGCGGTTCTTGTTTTCAGAAAGACATTCTGAATTTGGTTTACATTGCCAAATCTTATGGTTTGACAGCTGTGGCCGATTATTGGGAGCAAGTAATTATAATGAATGACCATCAGAAGAAACGGTTTTCAAATAATGTGGTTCAAACTCTTTATAACACAGTTGCCGATAAAAAAATAGCCTTTTTGGGTTGGGCTTTTAAAAAAGATACTAATGATACTAGAGAATCAGCAGCGATTTTTGTCGCAGATGATTTAATCAACGAACAAGCACAAATTGCGGTTTATGACCCAAAAGTGTCTCATAAAAAAGTTTTAGCTGATTTGGATTATCTAGAGACCAGAAGTACTGATAAAAATGCCAAAGCCATTAGCTCTTTTGAAAGCCCTTACGATGCTTGTAAAGAGGCTCACGCTATTGCTATCCTCACTGAATGGGATGAATTTGTGGGTTATGATTGGCAAAAAATATACGATAACATGCAAAAACCTGCATTTGTTTTTGATGGCAGGAATATATTGAATAAAGTAGAGTTAGAAGCGATAGGGTTCGTTTATCAAGCAGTTGGAAGTTAGTTAGGGGTTGTTTGGAAAAATGTTAAACTGTTTAACTGTTTAGAAAAGGTTTGTTGTTTAGATGCGATTAACCAAATATGCGGGTAAGCACAAATTATTTAGAAGCTGAGGCTTCTCTATAAACACGAAATAAAAAACTAAGTTTTCATTATTGGAAACAAAAAAAATATAAAATTGAATACAACTATAAAAATAGGTATTATCGGGTTGGGATATGTTGGATTGCCATTGGCACGACTTTTTGCTACTCAATATTCTGTTGTGGGATTTGATATTAATCAGTCTCGAATTGACTCTCTTAAATTAGGGATTGACAAAACACTTGAGATTGATTCCGAAAGTTTACTAGAGGTTTTGGTTGCCACTTCAACTTCAGAAAACGGTTTGTATTGCACTTCATCACTAAGTGAAATTGCAGATTGTACTTATTATATTGTTACTGTTCCTACACCAGTGGACAAGAACAATCGTCCCGATTTGACTCCTTTGTATAAATCAAGTGAAACCGTTGGTAAGGTTCTAAAAAAAGGAGATATTGTCATTTATGAATCTACTGTCTATCCGGGAGTTACGGAAGAGGAATGTGTACCTGTTTTAGAA
>Ga0116186_1004220_pt1 | contig 11776 bp, 11 predicted proteins | sample AD_JPNNA4_MetaG_FD_89806 | JGI IMG/M metagenome (GOLD analysis project Ga0116186, IMG submission 89806) | Active sludge microbial communities of municipal wastewater-treating anaerobic digesters from Japan - AD_JPNNA4_MetaG | ecosystem: Engineered > Bioreactor > Anaerobic > Digestate | place...
GCCCATCGCGCGGACGTGCTCCTCCAGGATGTCCTCGTTCTCCTCGACGACGACGAGGCGGTCGACGGATGACGCAAACTCGCGGATCAGCGCGTCGGGGAAGGGCCAGGCGAAACCGAGCTTGAGGACGGAGGCGTCGGGGAACGCCTCGCGGACGTAATTATAGGCGATCCCCTCGGCGATGAATCCGAGCGAGCGGTCGCCCGCCTCGATCCGGTTTAAGTGGCTTCGCTCGGCGTCGCGCGCGAGCTCTCCTAGGCGCGACTCGACGCGCTTTCGCATCTCGCGCCCCCAGACCGGGAGCGGGCAGAAGCGTGAGGGATTCCGCTCGAAATGGGCGGCGCGCTCCCCCGTTCGCTCTCCCGTCTCGACGAGGGAGCGGGAGTGGCTCACTCGGGTGGTGAGGCGGAGTATCACCGGCGTCTTGCGCAGCTCGGAAAGCTCAAGCCCGTAGCGCACGGCGGCGAGGCACTCGGATGAGTCGGCGGGCTCGAGGACCGGGACCTTCGCGAAGCGCGCGAAGTGCCGGGTATCCTGCTCGTTCTGGGACGAGTGCTGCCCCGGGTCGTCGGCGACGCAGACGAGCATTCCGCCCTCGGTGCCGACGTAGGAGAGCGTCATCAGCGGGTCCGCCGCGACGTTGAGCCCGACGTGCTTCATCGTCACGATCGCGCGGACCCCCGCGTAGGAGGCCCCGGCCGCCGCCTCGAGGGCGACCTTCTCGTTCGGCGACCACTCGAGGTAGACGTCTTCCTTGCGGAGGGCGAGGTTCTCGAGGATCTCGGTCGAGGGTGTGCCGGGGTAGCCGAAGGCGGCGCTTACGCCAGCCTCCCACGCCCCGCGCGCGACCGCCTCGTTGCCGGTCATCAATGTTGACATACAGTACGCACCTTGCGATGAGCGGGCATGCCGCTACAGGATGTGGCCGGCGACGACCGCCGCGGCCTGGGTCGCGAAGCAGAGGGAGAGGAGAACGAGGTCCCCGACGGTGACGGGGACGACGCGCGGCCGCGCCGTGCTTCGGGGATCGAAGCCCCGCGTCTCGATCGAGAGGGATAGGGTGTCCACGTCCCGCGCGCACGAGACGAGCAGGGGAAGCGACAGCCTGAGGATCATCCCGACCTTGCGCAGGGGGTTCCCTGTTTCGGTATTGTATCCCCGGGCGGCCTCGGCCTGCAAGACCTGCCGCATCCGGTCCCCGAATGTGGGAATGAAGCGAAGCGCGGTGACGAGCATGATCGAGTACGCGCCGGGGAGTCGGAAGGTCCCGGATACGAGCGAGACCACCTGGGTCTGGCTCGTCAGCGAGAGCATCAGCGGGATCGAGCCCACCGAGGCTATCATCCGAAGCGAGAGGAGGGCGCAGCTCCAGAGCCCGACGTCGGTGACCGCGCCGACGCGCGCGAAGGGGATCGCGTGGAAGACGGTTCGCCCGGCGTCGATCGTGAAAACCTGGAAGAGGCACAGGGTCAGCGCGCCGAAGAGGAGCGCCACGAGGGTAAGGCGAAAGGCGCGAAAGGCGCCCGACGCGAGGGCGACGAGACCCTCGATCAGGATGAGGAGGGCGATCGAGCGGAGGTCCTCGGTGAGGTAGGCCGCCGCGATGAAGCCGAGCATGGCGAGGAACTTGGCGAGCGGGGCCATTTCCCTCGGGTGCCTGATAAACGGAGTGCCGGTCATACGGCCTCCCTTCGCGCGAGGGCGGCGACTTGGTCGGCGAGGGAGCGGACGAGGAGCGCGCGCTCCCCGCCCGAGGCGGGGAGATCGAGGCCGAGCGCGCGCGCGAGGCGCACGATGGGCGGGGCCGAGAGCATGGCGCGGGCTAGGAGGCCCGCGTCGGAGAAGAGCTCGGCGGGGGCGCAGTCCGCCTCGAGCTTTCCCGAGACGAGCACGAGGGCGCGGTCCGCGTAGCGGGCGACGAGGTCCATGTCGTGGCTGACGAGGACGACCGCCTTCCCGCGCCGCGCGAGGCCTCGCGCGAGCTCCATCACCCGCGTCGTTTCCGCCTCGTCCTGCGCGCTCGTCGGCTCGTCGAGGACGAGGACCTCGGGGTCGGTGGCGAGCACGGAGGCGAGGGCCACGCGCTGTCGTCTCGATCGGGTCAGCATCAAGGGATCGGCGTCGAGCTTCGCCGAGAGGTCCGCGCGGGCCGCGGCCTCGGCGATCCTCCCGTCCCATTCCGCGCGGGGAATACCGCAGTGGCGGAGGCCGAACGCGATCTCCTCGCGGACGGTGGCGCAGAGTATCTGCTGGTCGGGGTTTTGGAAGAGGAAGCCGACGCGCCGCGCGAGCTCGCTGGTCCGCGCGCGCTTGGTGTCGAGCCCGCAGACGGAGACTGTTCCCGCGGTCGGCTTCATTAGCCCGTTCAGGTGCTTGAGAAGCGTGGTCTTTCCCGCGCCGTTCGGCCCGACGAGGGCGACGAACTCGCCTGGCTTGACCGAGAACGAGAGGTCCCGGAGTATGGGCGTCTTGCGCACCGACGCGGAGAGCCGGTCGACGCGGATCATCGCGCGGCCCCCGCGGGGACGAGCTCCCCGATCGCGGCGACGGCCTCGGCCTCGGAGGAGGGAAGGCTTCCCTCAAGAAGACCGCGCTCGCGAAGCTCATCGGCAAGCTCGAGCCAGGCGGGGAGGCGAAGGCCCGCGTCGCGGAGGAGGCTTGGTTTCTGGCATGCCTCGGCGGGCGAGCCCCTGAACGCGAGGCGCCCTCGGGCGAAGACCAGGATCTCGTCGGCGAACTCGAGCATCAAGTCGAGGTCTCGCTCGATCACCACGGCCGTCGTACCGTCGCGCGCGCGCATGTCGTCGACGATCGAGAAGAAGCGTCGGGCGCCCTCGGGATCGAGGGCGCTCGTCCCCTCGTCGACGAGCAGTATCCTTGGGCGGAGGGCGACGGCGCTCGCCATCACCAGGCGCTGCTTTTGGCCGCCCGAAAGGGACGCGGTGTGCCGGCGCTCGAAGCCGGCGAGCCCGACGCGCGCGAGGGCGTCCGAGACGCGGCGCGCGATCTCGTCGAACTCGAGCCCGCGTTGGACGAGGGCGAAGGCCACTTCCTCCTCGACGGTCAGGCTGATGATCTGGGAGTCCGGGTCGTCGAAGACGCTCGTGATGATCGCGCCGATCTCAGCGTGCCCGCGCTCGGTTGGGTCGGACCCGTCGACGCGGATCGACCCGGAGAAGGTTCCCGGGAACACGCGGGGCGCGGTGCCGTTGAGGAGGCGGAAGAGCGTCGTCTTGCCGGAACACTCGGCTCCGGTCGCGCAGACAAGCCTGCCCGGGCCCGACGCAAAGCTAACGCCGTCGAGGGCGGGGCCTTCCTGCCCGTCGTAAACGAAGCCGACGGACTCGAGTTGGATCACGATGCGACGTCCGGGTCTTTCAGCCGGAGCACTCGGCGCAGAGGCTCGTACGCGAGTTGGGTTATAACCGTGTTGGCGATCGCGGTGGGCACGACCACGGAAAGTATCATCACGTATTTCGCGCCCTTGCCTTGGGACATCAAAATGAAGGAAAGAATCAGCACGAAGGTAACCCCAGAGGCGAGCGTCGAGAGGAAGGTGACGAGGGCGGGCTTGAGGCTGTACCCGGCGATCGGAACGCGGTAGCGGGGCCTCGAGAGGAGGTAGCAGGCGAGACAGCCAATCGGCTCGGACACGAAATTAAGGAAGGGAACCGGCGAACCCGAGGTCAACTGGGAGAGTATGGCGGCGACGATCCCGATCGCGAGGGCTTGGACGAGCCCGGGACGAACGAGCAAGATCGCGAGGCAGTACATGGCGATGATGAAGTTGGGGGTTACCGGCAGTTTCGGAAAGAACATCCGGATGACCGCGCCCGCGGCCAAGAGGATACCAGTCAGGATAATATCCCGCGTCGTCAGGTGTTTCGTCGTGCTTTCGCTCATCGTGATCTCCTTTTATATCGGTATCATATCAACACCCGGTGTTTCTGTCAATAGAAACACGTCGAATAAAGTCGGCTTATATCATAGAAATGAACTAGGGTTTTTGGGGATTTTTCGGCAAAAAAAGGAAAAAAACTTGATACATCCGATTTCTCGGGTTACAGTAATACAAAATTCGTTAGGGAGCATATGATGGCAGATAAAAAAGGGATCGGCAGGCTTGACGAAAAATTGGTGAGTTTGAACATCGTTTCCGGTCAATTCATGACCGATTTGCCCGTCGTGCACCAAAAAATGAACACCATACTTAAGAAAACCGGCAAGGTGCTTACCGATCGGATATTCGACAAGGGGAACGCCGAGCTTCGCGCCTGGCTCGTGACCTTAAGCCGCCGCGGCGCTTCCCAGGAAAAGCTTACGGCGTACCTTCGCACGGGTTTTGCCCACCTAACCTACGATTTTATCGAGTCCCAGTACCATCAAATCAGCATCGACGACCTCGTCGCCCGAACCATCCTCTCGATGAAGCGGCGCAACCTGCACGCGTGCTTCTTTAAGCCCCCGGCCGATCCGCCGTCAACCCCGGTTAAGAAGAACACCGCCGCGAGCGGGAAGGTCGTCGCGATCAAGAAGAGCGAACTCGCGAAGAAGAAGAGCGCGAAAAAGACCACGGCCAAGAAGCCGGCGGCGAAGAAACCGGTCGTCAAGAAGCCTGCGGTTAAGAAGCCCACCGCGAAAAAACCGGCGGTCAAGAAGCCAGCCGTCAAGAAGGCCGCGGTTAAGAAACCCGCGGTTAAGAAGGCCACCGCTAAAAAGCCGGCGGCGAAAAAGCCAGCGACCAAGAAAGTCGCGGCCAAAAAGCGCTAAGCGTTTTTTTCAGGAACGTTTGCTTCTATAAAAACGATATCCTCCGTGCTACACTTCTTTCTATGAGAAAGCTCGTTCTATTGCTCAGCCTCGTTCTCGCCGCCTTCCCCGCGCGCCCGGCCCCGGCTCCGCGGGCCCAGGGCGATAGGCCCATCGTCGCCCTCGTGCTCGCCGGCGGAAGCGCCCTCGGCCTCGCCCATATCGGGGTAATCAAGGTCCTCGAGGAGCAGGGCATCCCGATCGACATGGTCGTTGGGACGAGCATGGGCGCGATCGTCGGCGGGCTGTACGCGGTTGGGTACACCGTCGAGGATCTCGAGCGGATCGTCTTCTCGGCGGATTGGACGGGGCTGTTCTCCGAGGACTCGAAACCTATGGACGAGACGTACCAAAAGCGCATGGAGCGAGCTCGGTATTTCGCGCGCGTCGGTTTCGATTGGGACGGGTTTCGGCTCGGCGGCGGCTACCTGACGGGATGGAAGATACTTCGGCTCCTCGACGCCCTCACCCTCGGGATCGGCGATGACGTCGACTTCGATAGCCTGCCAAGGCGGTATCGCGCGGTCTCGACCGACCTTGAGCGAGGTGACCGCGTCGTGCACGAGCGGGGCCCGATCGCCGACGTGATGCGCGCGAGCATGAGCATTCCCGGGGTTTTCGCCCCGTATGAATTCCGGGGCTGCAAGCACGCCGACGGCATGCTGGTCGCCAACCTGCCCGTCGACGTCGCCCGCTCGCTCGGCGCGGATTTGGTAATCGCGGTAGAGTTCACGAACAAGAAAAGCTCGAATGCCAAGGCCTTCGATCGCTCGCCGATCGCGCCGCTGAGCCGTTCACTCGACATCCTCGTGCGGACGACGGAAGCCGCCCAGCGTTCCGCCGCAGACTTGGTCATATCGGTCGACGTTTCGGGCTTCGACGCGTCCAATTTCGATAAGGCCAAGGAGATTGCCGCGCGCGGCGAGGAGCAAGCGCGCGCGCGCGGAGAGGACCTCGCGGCCTTCCGGTCCCGCGCGAAAGTCGCGGCTCGCACTGAAGGTGCGGCTCGCACCCAAGGTGCGGCACCTGCCGTTTCCGCGCGCGAGGCGCCGACCGTGAGCGCGGTGTCCGTGCGCGGCGGGTCCTCCACGGACAGGGCGTGGCTCCGATCGTTTCTCGAGCCCCTGATCGGTAAGCCTGTCGATCCCGCGGCCCTTGACCCCGCGTTCCAGGCGATTGACCGGGACGGGCGCTTCGACTCGGTTCGCCTTTCGCTCGACCCGTCGACGGGCGCGCTTACCGCGCGCATATCTTGCGAGCGCGAGGACGACGCCTATCTTGGCGCCTGCCTTTCGTACTCCGCTTCTTATTCTCGTTTCTTGGTCAGCAACCTTACCTTCGCACCCGGCGTTGTCGTGCGCGGCTTGCCGACGGATCGCTCGCGGTTCGAGGTTTCGGGCGAGCTCGTGGACGCACCCGGGGTCGAGGCGTGTTTTTCCCAGGGGCTATACGGGACCCTTCGCGCCGACGCGTTCTACGCCTTTCGCCGTGAGTTCGACGTCTGGCTTGGCAACGACACGCTGGGCTACGAGTATCAAACCGTGTCCCAGCTGGCCGGCCTTCAGCTTGCCTTTGAGCTCGCGCCTGGCTTCGAGCTGTCCGCCGGCTGTCGGTACGATTGGGTGCTTGGGGCGCGGTATCCCGAGGGGTTCGACGGCGACTCGGTGGACCAGGCCGCGATATTCTTCGGTCGCGCCGCGCTTAGCGACGTCGATGCACACTGTTTTCCTTCGCGCGGCCTCACGTTTCGCCTCGAGTCGCTCTCCGCGTATAAAGGACTATTGTCCGAACGGTCCTTCGCGACGCTTGAAACCTCGGGAGGCCTCTACATTCCCGTCTCGGACGACCTCTCGTTCAACATCCTTTGGATCGCGGGAACCGATTTCAGTAAACTGGGGGACGAGGGCAACGCCGCGCCGCGATTTTACCAAAGCGACCTTTCGAGCCGCGCACTCTTTCCTGGTCACCTGCAGGTCACCGAGCGTATCGGGCATCACGTGTACGGGGCGGGACTCGGCGTCCAGTATCGTCTCGGTCTCTCGGCGAGCGTAATCGAGGTGCCCGCCTTTTTCGTCGCGCGGGGCGCGTGCGGGGCCGTGCTCCCGGAGCTTTCTCCCGCCTCGGGCGCCACGCGTCTCCATTGGAACTGCGCGATCGGCGCCGGCATCCGCGCGAGCGACGCCTTCGCCATCATGCTCCGGGGCGGGGTGTGCCGCAACACCTCGGGCGACTACCTTCCTTTCGTCGCCCTCGACCTCGGCTCGATCGGTTTCTAAGGGAGAAAAAAAGCGATCTCCGCACATAAAAAAAACCGCTCGCGCGTCTTGAATAGCGAGAACGATGAACGCAAAACCTAAGCTTGAACGAACATGGGAAGCCGAACGCGGCCGAATCGTCGCCTGGGTCTCGTCGCGGGTCGGCGAGGCCGAGGCCGAGGATATCCTGCAGGACGTGCTCGTGCGCGCGCTTTCCGACCTCGACGCCCTGACGCCGGTACGCGATCTCGCGTCATGGCTATGGCGCGGCGCGCGCAACGGGGTGATCGACGCATGGCGTCGGCGCTCACGCCGCGCGACATCCCCGTTCTCGGACCAATCCCTCGAGGTGGAGGCGCTTCCCGACGCGGGAAGGTCCCCGCACGAGGACCTTGAGCGCCGAGAAGACCTCGACCGCGTCAGGCGCGCGGTCGACGCGCTGCCGGAAGATCAGCGCGAGGTCGTCGTCGCTCAAGCCATCGACGGTGAAAGCTTTATATCGATCTCGACGCGCACGGGGGTTCCGGTCGCCACCCTCGCCGCGCGGAAACGGCGCGCCGTGAAGCGGCTCGCCGAATACCTTGACGACGACCGGCAATAAGGAGTGACGTATGCATATACACGGTTGGTGCTGCGGCGGTGACGGGCGAAGATGGTCCGTGCTCGCGATCGTTGGCATGGTCGTAGGAGGACTCGCGTTCGCGGCGGCCCTCGCCCTCGCCTTCGGCTGGGTAGTGATGATGCTGTGGAACTGGTTGATGCCGACGCTTTTTGGCCTTCCCGTCATCAGCTACGCGCAGGCATGGGGACTCGTCCTTCTCTCGCACATCCTCTTTAAGGGCGGGCATTGGGGCGGCGGGCCAGCAAGGGGCAAGCGACGCGCTCGGCACGACGGCCCGTTCTGGAAACGATGCGAGGGCGACGGCGACGAGGCTGCGGGCGTCGGGACGCGGGAAGAATCGCGCCCCGAGGGCGGCGCCTAAGGGCCAACTACCTGGTTGCGGCCGGCGGCCTTTCCCCGGTACATGGCCGCGTCCGCCTCGCGGATTAAGTCGTCGATCGACGCGTCGGGCCGATAGGGAGCGACGCCGATCGTCACGGTCAGCTGGACTTCCGCGTCCCCGATGCGTACGCGGAGTTCCGAGACCGCCGAGCGGATTTGCTCGGCGCGGAGAAGGGCGGTCTCGACGTCGATCGATGCGAGATACAGGAGGAACTCCTCCCCGCCCCATCGCGCCGCCATGTCGCCCGGGCGGATTGCGGCTTGCAACGCCGCGGCGAGCGCCTGCAGGGCGACGTCTCCGGCCTCGTGCCCGATCGAGTCGTTAAGTTCCTTAAAGTGGTCGATGTCGGCGATGAGCACGCAGAAACGCCCGGCGGCGCCCGGCTCGGTTTCTCGGTTCAGCCTCTCGAGCACCACGCGCCTCGTCCATAGGCCCGTTAGGAAGTCGCGGTCGGCGACCAGTTTCAATTGGGTGTACGCCTCCTCCGTCCGTTCCTTCTCCTCGATGAGCTGCCGGAGATAGTCGTCGAGCCTCGACCGGTACGATGCCGAAATCCTCGAGAGCCTTAGCTCGAGGAATACGAGCAGGACGATGGCGGGAATGAGAAAGAGGAGCGACGACGCGACGATGAGGGCCGCGTTCCGCGCGAAGAGCCTGTCGAAGCGCTCCCGTTCCATCTCTAGGATCGGTTTCATGTCGTCGTAATATACCCCGGTCGCGACGACCCACCGCCAAGGTTCGTAGTAGGTCGCGTAGCTCAGCTTCTTTCCGATCTCTTCGGATCCGGGTTTCTTGAACCAGTATTCGTTGTAGAAGTCCTCGTTGGCGAGGACGCCGTCGAGCTCGTCTCGGTACGGGTAGTTGCCGAGGAAGTCCTGGGTCTCCGTCGAGAGCAGCATACCCTCCGTCTCGGGGAGGTTCGGGTGGACTCGGCGTATGGCGTAGCCGTCGCCGCCCCGCTCGTCGAGTATCTCGTTTACCCAGATATACCCATCGTTCGGCACGCGCGCCTTTCTGATGTGCGCCGCTATACGGGCCTTCGCCCGCTCCTCGATCGCCGCGGCTCGCGCAGTCGGCACTGCCTGTATCGAGTCGAAACCCTCCTCGAGGGCAGAAAGGTCGCGTTCGCACTCGATCTCCCCGATGGTTCGTTGAACGACTGATTTTAGGAGTCGTCTACGCGCGTCCAGGATGTTGGTCTCGCTCACCGAGAACCATGCCGAGAGGTCATGGCGCAGGCGGTAGAGGTGTGTTGCGTCGATGAGGGCGACGAGGAGCACGACGATGGCGACGGCGCCGCGGTAGTGGACGCGATCCGCGCCGATGGAGTTCAGCCGATTCATGGTAGCTAAAGCATAGGCTAGCATTTGTGGGCTGTCAAAGGTGGAAAAAACCATCGTTCTGGATAAGAAAGTTTCCGTTGCAAATTAATTAAAAATTTCGTATACTAACGATATCGCGTAAAGGAGGCTACGAGCCATGACCAATTTTGAGTTCCAAAACCCCACCAAGATCGTATTCGGGAAAGAGGCCGAGGTCTCCGTCGGCAGGGAAACTGCCGCCGTGTCGCGGAACGTGTTGCTCCATTACGGCGGCTCGAGCGCCGAGCGGTCGGGCCTGCTCGATCGGGTTCGGTCGTCCCTGAAGAAGGCGGGCGTCGCGTTCACCGAGCTCGGCGGGGTAAAGCCCAACCCGCGCGTGTCCCTCGTTCGCGAGGGGATCAAGATATGCCGGGAAAAAGGTATCGATTGCGTCCTGGCGGTAGGCGGGGGGAGCGTCATCGACTCGGCGAAGGCGATCGGCGTCGGGGTCCCGTACTCCGGCGACGTATGGGATTTTTACGAATACCGCGCCGTGCCCGAGCGGATGCTCGCCGTCGGCGTCGTGCTGACGATTCCCGCGGCGGGAAGCGAGTCGAGCCCGAGCTCGGTGATATCGAACGAGGAGCTACTGCTCAAGCGCGGTCTCACGAACGAGGTCCTTCGCCCCCGCTTCGCGATCATGAACCCGGAGCTTACCTTCAGCCTCCCCGCGTACCAGACGGCTTGCGGCGCCGCGGACATAATGGCGCACGTCATGGAACGGTATTTCACGAACACCCGCAACGTTGAGTTGACCGACCGCCTGTGCGAGGCGACGCTTCGGACGATAATCTCGAACGTGCCGGCAGCGCTTCGGGACGGCTCCGATTACGCCGCGCGCGCCGAGATCATGTGGGCTGGGACCGTCGCCCACAACGACCTCCTTGGCACCGGTCGCGAGGGCGATTGGGGCTCGCATTCCATAGAGCATGAGATCAGCGCGATCTACGACGTCGCGCACGGCGCCGGGCTCGCCGTCGTCTTTCCCGCCTGGATGCGCTTCGTCTATAAGCACGACGTCGCGCGCTTTGTCCAGTTCGCTCAGCGCGTCTGGGGCGTCGAGCCCGACTATTTCAACCCGGAGCGCACCGCGCTCGAGGGCATCGCGCGTCTCGAGGCTTTTTTCGTCTCGATTGGATTGCCCACGCGGCTGTCCGCCATGAACGTCGGCACGGACCGCATACCGGAGATGGCCGCGAAGTGCACGGGAAAGGGAACGGGCACGACGGGGAATTTCGTCAAGCTCGACGAAAAGGCGGTGCGCGAGATACTGACCCTCGCGAAGTAATGCCCGCAACTCGGCCCGCAGCGCGGCCGGGTCAGCCTTTTCTCTTAGCGAGGTGGTCGGCCCAGGCGCGATCCGATTTCGCGATGTGGGTCAGTAGCCAGGAGCCGAGGAAGCCGTAGAGGGCGATGACCGCGTCGGGATCCGGCTGCGCAAGGCCGCGAATCTGTCGGGTCACCTCGGCGACGAAGGCCGCGTGCTCAGTCTTGTGCGCCTCGATCTGGGGGTAGGCGTTGCGGCGCATGAGCGCCTCTTCCTCGGAAAAATGGTAATGCGTGTAATCGGTGAGGCTCTTGAGGCTCTTCGACATCGAGGCCGCCCGGCTCGCCTCGGGCGCGTCGAGCACGGCGTGAACGTCGTTGATGACCAGGATGAGCTTCTTGTGCTGAAGGTCGATCTCGTCGACGCCGGTCGAAAGCGAGTCGTCCCATTTAAGGATGTCTTTCATAGCATAAGTATACTCGAAGGCATGCGTACCCGCAACGCGGCCCGCAGCGCGGCCCGCAGCGCGGCCCGCAGCGCGGCTCGTAGCGCGACCCCGAGCTTGCCTTACGCCGACGCCGAGGGTATACTGTCTCGGTGAAATCGCGGATTAGGATAGGCATCGCGGTCTTTCTCGTTCTTTCCGGGCTTTCGTTCGGGATGTCCGTTTCCCGCGTCTTCGCCCTGCTCGCGGCAAAACGGGACGACGCGGGCACGGCGTCGGCGACGTATCATTTCGCCGTCTACCTGCCGCAGAACCGCGACTCCTTCTTCGCGAAGGTCGTGGCGGGAGCCCGCAAGACCGCCGCCGCGAACGGGATCGCGGTCTCCTTTCATTCGATCGAGCTTGACGACCCGGACTTTCGCGTCTCCCCGCTCATCGGCGCGGACGGGATCATCGTCTGCCCGTATCGGGACGAGGACCAAATCAAGACCCAGCTTGAGGTCCTTCGCGAGCGCAAGATTCCCGTCATCATCATTAACCACAACATACCGAACGACGCGCCCTGGCCCTTCGTCGGGACGAACAACTTCGACCTCGGGAAGAAGGCCGCCTCGGCCATACTCGCCTCCGAACCC
>Ga0116186_1004222_pt1 | contig 11771 bp, 8 predicted proteins | sample AD_JPNNA4_MetaG_FD_89806 | JGI IMG/M metagenome (GOLD analysis project Ga0116186, IMG submission 89806) | Active sludge microbial communities of municipal wastewater-treating anaerobic digesters from Japan - AD_JPNNA4_MetaG | ecosystem: Engineered > Bioreactor > Anaerobic > Digestate | place...
CGCTCTGCGGGTGCCGGCTCTTGACCCCACCGGGGCCGGGGATGTCTTCGGCGCTGCGCTCGTCATGGGGACGTTGGCCGGCTGGTCCCTCAAGGACCGCTTGGCGTTCTCGGCGCTGGCGAGCAGTCTTGCGCTGCAACAGTTCGGTGGTTCGCTGGCGGCGCCGGGCTGGGGGGACATCGCGGACTGGTGGCATTGCCTGGAGGGCAATCAGGCCACGGACTCCTACACGCAGTCGATCAGGCGTCGGTATGCCTTCCTCCAGGACATCGTGCCGCACGTTCCTGTGAGCGCCTGCCGTCGGGCTTCGGCCACGATCGCTCGCCTCGGCGACCTGCACGGCCTGCACTGACTCCCGCTGCCATTTGTGACCCCAGGTTCGTCGGTTCAGCCACCTTTGGGCACTGCGACGCTCAGTTTGTGACCCCAGATTCGTCGGTCGGACGCCCTGAGCGGTGAGGCGCCACGGCATACGAACCTGGGGGCACAAATCGTTGAGAGGGTGGCACTGCCGGGGCATACGCGACGAACCTGGGGTCACAAATGGGGCCCGGTAGCGCGCTGCTGAGTCAGTCGCCGGCGATGCCGGTCCGCTCGACGCCCGCGACGATCCACCGCTGGAGGAACAGGAACATCAACAGAAGTGGGGCAATGGCGACGAGGGCACCCATGAAGAGCTGGGCGTAGTTGGCTGATTGGGCCGTGACGAATGTCGAGAGGGCGATCTGGACCGTCCAGGACTCGGCATCGCGGCCGATGACAAGTGGCCAGAGGAAGGCGTTCCAGGAGCCGATGAAGGTGATCGTGCCGATGGCGGCGGCGAAGCCCAGCGAGTTCGGGACGACGATTCGCCAGAAGGTGCCGAAGTAGCCGAGCCCGTCGAGGAAGGCGGCCTCCTCGATCTCCTTGGGGAAGCTCAGGAAGAACTGACGGAAGAGGAAGGTGGCCAGCGCCTGGAAGAGACCCGGGATGATCAGGCCCCGCAGCGTCGAGATCCAGCCCAGGCTCGAGACGAGGACGAAACTGGGGACGAAGGTCACGGCGGCGGGGATGAGCAGCGTGGCGGTGATCGTGTAGAAGACAGCGTTGGACCAGCGGTAGGGGATGCGCGCCAGTCCATAGCCGGCCAACCCCGAGATGATGAGGACTCCGATGGTCTGGGTCACCGCGATGAAGGTGGAGTTCCACATCGCCCGCGCGAAGTGCAGGTTGGGGTCGGCGAAGAGGTTGGTGAGGTTCTCGAGGTGGATCGATGGGGGGAGCCAGTGCCACGTCGGGCTGCTGTAGTCGGTGTTGGCCATCAACGCGTTGCGCAACAGCAGGTAGAAGGGGATGAGGAAGAGGATCGTGGCCACGATGAGGGCGGCGTAGCGCAGTGCTGTCCCGACCCGGTGGGTGGCACTCCTGTCGACGACGGCCATCAGTCCTCCTTGCCCAGGCGCATGATCCGGCCCTGCACGATGGCGACCAGCGCGATGACGAGCGTGAGGATCACCGCGCCCGCGCTGCCGTTGCCGAAGTCCTGACCAGAGCCGAGGGCGATGTAGTAGAGGTAGACCAAGGGCGGCCGGGCGTAGGGCGGGTAGTTGCCCATCGTGGAGAGGATGTTGAAGAACTCGTCAAAGGCCTGGAAGGCGTTGATGATGAGAAGCAGGATCACGGCCGTCGACGTGGGTCGGAGCAACGGCAGGGTCACGTAACGGAACTGCTGCCAACCCGTCGCACCGTCGATGGCAGCGGCCTCGTAGAGGGTCGGCGAGATGCGCTGGAGTCCGGCGATGAAAAGGATCATGTAGAAGCCGAGTTGCAGCCAGATGCGCACGCTGACAATGACCAGCCAGTACCACGGGGGATCGGTCACCGAGAGCCAGAGCACCGGGTCGCTGCCCATCGCTTTGAGCGCCTGGTTGAGCATGCCGGTCGAGGAGCCCGAGAAGATCGACATCTTCCAGATGAGGCTGGCCACGACATAGGAGCAGGCGGTCGGGATGAAGAAGACCGACCGGAAGAAGGCTTGGGCCACCCGTGTGCGATTGACCATGATCGCGGTGCCGAGCGAGAGGGCCCACGTCGCCGGCACGATGAACGCGGCGAAGACGATGAAGGTCCACAGGGAGCTCCGGAAGGACGGGTCCTTGAGCATCCCGATGTAGTTGTCCAGCCCGACGAACTCGGTCGGGGTGACCGTGTTGTACGCGCTGAAGAAGGAGAGGTAGAGGCTCCAGAGGATCGGGACGTAGATGAAGAGGACCAGGCCGGCCACGAAGGGGCCGACGAACACCCAGAACCAGAGGTTCTGGTTCTGGCGCCCGCGCAGCCGAGCACCCAGCGACCGGCCGACGCGAGGGCCAGTGGTCGCCGGGTGCTCGGCGTGGGTGGTCATGTTGTGGGGCGCGAGGCCGGTGAGGAGGCGGTCGGCTGGTTCAGCCCAGGACTCGCTTGACGTCGGCCTCGATGACCGGCTTCATCGTTGCGATCTCCTTCATCGGGTCGGCACCCTCCTTGACGATGCGCGTCATGCCGTCGCTGAAGGCGGTCTGACACTTTGGAGTCCAGAGCATCATCGTCTGGGCGTGGCCGTGGGCGAAGGCGGCATCGGCGGCGTCCTTGCCGGGGCCGTCCTGAAGGGTTTTGGCCTTCCCGATGAGTGACTTGCGCGCAGGGATGTGGTAGCCGTAGGCCGTGGCGAAGTCCACTTGGGAGTCGGTCTGGTCCACCCAGAGCCACTTCGCGAACTCCTTGGCGGCGTCCACATTCTTGCTGCGGGCGCTGACGCATGAGCCATAGGCCCCCATCGTGACCGTGGCCTTGCCACCGTCACCAGCGGGCCACGGGATGACGCCGAAGTCGTCCTTGAGACCCTTGATGATGTCCGGGAAGGTCCACAGGCCGGTCATGGCCATGGCGCACTGTCCGGCGATGAAGCCGTCGGCTGCCCACCAGTCCTTGGGGTCCTGGCTCATCTGGGTGACCTTCTCGGTCCAGAGCGTGTTGAGGGTCTTGAGGGCAGCGCCCGCCTTGGGGTCATCAAACCCGAAGGAGCCGTCCTCCTTGAGGAATTCGAATCCCGCACCCCAGAGCAGGTTGCCGCCGACGAGCCCCGCGCCACCGTCGTTGCCGAGGTAGAGGCCCTTGACGTCGCCCTTGGTGAGGGCACGGGCCGCAGCGACCAATTCGTCGAGCGTCGTGGGCGGCTTGATCCCGGCTGCGTCGAGCATGGACTTGCGGTAGACGAGCAGGATGCAGTCGATGAGTTGCGGGATGGCCCACACCTTGCCGTCGAAGGTGTAGCGCTTGATGATCTGCTCGTTGAAGTCGGACTTGGCATCGCCGAGAGCGTCGGTCATGTCGACGACCTGCTTGCCCTTGATCATGTCGATCGTCGGCCCGTTGCCGTATTCGAACACGTCGGGACCGGTGTCGGTGAGCAGCGAGGCTGCCGTCGTCTTGTCGTAGTCGCCCGGCTTCCACTCCACTTTCACGGTCGCCTTCGTGTAGGCCGCGGCGTACTTCTCGACAGCCTGCTGGGTGCCTTCCTCGCCGTACTGGTGGTACCACTGGCTCAGCGTCACCTTCTCGCCGGAGGTGGCCCCTCCGCTCGCGGACGCGCTGCTGTCGGCCCGGCCGGTGTTGCTGCCACAGGCCGTGAGCGCACCGGCTGCCGTGATGCCACCGCCGATGGAGAGAAGTTGCCGCCGGCTCAGACCGAAGGCGTCCGTGGAGTGGGCCATTCCTGCCTCAATTCCGCACCTGCCCCAACCTGATGTGGGGACCGTGGGAGTCACTGTGCCGCAGAGCGGCCACCTCGGCAACGCATGTGCGGACATTGCTCGAATCGTGTCGCAACCGATACCCGCACCGGTATGCGTTGCTCAGGCGCCTTTGAGCCCGAACACCCTCTGGTAGTGGGACAACTCACGCTCCAGAGCATCGATGATCGTGTCCGCTCCGCGGAAGCCGTGGCCCTCTCCGGGATAGACGACGAACTCCACGTCCTTGCCCGCCGCAGCCATCGCCTCGGCCATCCCCCGGGCCTGTTGGAGGGGGACAACCAGATCGTCCTCGCCCTGCAGGAGAAGCAACTCGCCGTGCAGGGACTCGACGTGGAAGAGCGGTGAACGCTCGACGTAGATGTCTTCACCTTCGGGCCAGGGGGCGACCAAGCTTGTCGTGTAACGGGATTCGAACTTGTGGTCCTCGGAGAGCAGAGCTCGGAGGTCGCTGATCCCGTAGAGGCTGGTCCCGGCGGCGAAGGCTGCACTCGAGGTGAGTGCCCGCAAGGTGGTGTATCCGCCTGCCGATCCGCCACGGATGGCGAGCCGGTCGCCGTCGACCAGACCCTTCTTGGCCAGCGCGAGGGCCCCCGAGACACAGTCATCGATGTCGACGACACCCCACTGCCCGTTGAGCCGCTCCCGATACGCGCGTCCGTAGCCCGTGCTGCCGCCATGGTTGACGTCGAGGACCGCGAAGCCGCGCGTCGTCCAGAACTGGATGCCGGACTGATACGACGAAAGGGCCTGCGAGGTCGGCCCCCCGTGGACGAAGACGAGAAGGGGTGGGCGCTGCTCCGCCGGGCCCGTCACGTCGGGATTCGCAGGGGCATAGAAATTGCCGTATGCCGTGAGCCCGGCGCCGTTGGTCCAACTCACCTCCTCGGCGGCAGAGACGAAGGCGGGGTCGATCGGTTCGGTGGAGGAGGCTGCCAGGACGACGACCGAACCGTCCGGCCGCAGCCGGACAATCTCCGGCAAGCGATCGGGCAGGCCTCTCTTGCAGGTGATCTCGTCACCTGCAGCGTTGATCAGCTCGGTGTGGGAGGCCTCGATCGGCAACGGAGTGAGTGTGTCGATCGAAGGGTCGACGAGGGCCAACGCGCCGCCGGCAGGATCCGGGTTGCGCAGCACCAGACGGCCGTCGGCCAAGAAGGCCAGGTCGCGCATCCCCAGCACCCATTGCGGGGCGGCGAGATCGGCGGCGACATTCAGCACCTGCCGGGTGGTGCCCTCCTCGACGATCCAAGGGTTCCACCAGTTGGACTCATCGGAGATGAACCACAGCCGCCCGCTCGGGTCATAGGTGGGCTGCGCCACCGAGATGCCCGGACCGCCGGCCACCACGTGGGTGGTCGAGCCGCCGGGTTCAGCCAGGAGGGCATCGATCGATGCCTCGTGGAGCGCGGTGGAATCCCACGGCATGTCCGGGTGGTTCCAGGACACCCACGCCACGCGGGTCCCGTCGCCGGAAACGGTCGGTCGTGAGACGAAGTCGGTCCCGGTGGCGATCACCGACCCGAAGTCCTCGTTGGTGTCACCCTCGCCCCGGAGCACGAGACGCACCAGTTCATTGACCGGCTCGCGGGAGTCATCGCGATGGTCCTCGCGGACGGCATACACGTGATCGCCGTGCACGACGAGACCGCCGAAGCGCACATCGCCTTCGGGCGTGATGGCCACGGGGTCATTGGCCCCAGGGTCGAGCCGCCGAAGCCGGCCATCCGCGAAGTGGCTGAAGACCACGGTCCCGGACGACACGGCATACGGGCCGCCGCCGTACTCATGGACACGGGAGCGGACGTTCCACGGCTCTGGGAGCACATCGGCGACCTCACCTGTCGTGCCGTCGTGGCGGACCAAGACGGAGCGTCCGCGCTCCCACGGGCGACCCTCGAGCCAATAGGTGTCGGGGCCATCCATGGCGACCTCGTCCAGCTTGGCCTGGGCTCCGGTGAGGGTCGCGGGCGTGATCGGTGAAGGCCAGGTTCCGTAGGGGAGGGTCGTCGTCTGTGGCGCCATGCCCCCACCGTATGCCGTCACCGCCGACGTCGATCTCCGTCTCCTGGGGGAGGGGGCCGGGGCAGGAGTTCAGCCTCGCGCAGGAGGCGGCACCGGGCCGGTCGGCCTAACGTCGAGGTCATGACGAACACCCTGATCAGCGACTTCTTCCTGGCGGTGCTCGACCCGGCCAAGGGCAAGCCAGTCATTGACGGCCAGAAGTTCAAGGTGGCCATGGCGGGCACGGCGATCCTCGAGTTGGTGCGTCGTGAAGTGCTCACTCTTGTGCCCGAGGGCAGCCCTCTGGGGAAGCCCGGGCGACTCGTGCGCACTGGGGGAGGTGCCGACGCGGGAGGCGGGTCCAATCTGCCTCTCGATCCTGCGCTGCAGGATGTGGTCGACCGATCAGACGGGCGCAAGCCGAAGGACGCCATCGCGCGCATCGGTGGCAGTCAGACCTGGAAGGATCGGGTCACTGCGCTGCGGGATCTGGCGGCCGCACCCCTCACCGCCGAGGGTGTGCTGCACCGGGTTGACAGTGAGGTCATGCGGGTCTTCCCCACGGTGCGCTTCGAGGTGAGCAACCCACTGATCCGGGACCAACTCATCCGACGACTCGCTGCGATTCTGCGCGAGGAGGTGCCCGTCAACGACCACGACGCGAGCGTGCTCTCGGTCCTGCATGCCGCGGACGCGTTGCCGAAGGTCTTCCCCGGCGAGGACAAGAAACTGCTCAAGGCCCGAGGCAAGGCCATCTCCGAGGGTGACTGGGCGAGCGAGGGTGTGCGCAAGGCGATTCAGGAGATGAACGCGACGATGATCGCCGCCATTGCTGCGGGCGGTGCCGTGGCCGCTGGCTCCTCGTGAGACACGACGCGCTGGCTCAGACAGCCGAATTCAGACAGTCGAGAACAGCCGCAGGTCCGGCTGGAGCTGCTCGATGCGGTCCGGAGACAACTATCGACTGGCTGTGAAGAGGTCGGTGAGTTCGGGGATGCGCGAGCGGTAGCCGTCGAGGAGCGTGGCGGCCGTGGTTGCCGAGTCAACCAGCGGGTGGAGCGCAAAAGCCTTGTGCGCCAGTCGGGCTGAGCGCTGGGACGCAGCAGCGATGACGAGTTCGTCGACGGCCTTGACCTGTTGGGCCAGGCCGAGCATTGCGCCGTCGAGACGTGCTGTTGATCGGGCGCGAGGTCCCCGCGAGTCGACATCGCAGGGCACCTCCACGACTGCGTCGGACGGCAAGTCGGGGATCGTGGACCCGTTGCGAACGTTGAGGATCAGCGAGGCCGGCTCGTTGCGCGCGATGGCGGCCATGACGGCTAGGGCGACGCCTTCGTAGCCACCGGAGAGATCCTCTTCTTCTCGTTCCTCGCCGTCGGCACGGGTTTCGGCCATGTAGGTCTCCTCGCGCTGCCGACGGGCGGCCAACCAGAGGTCATGACCCCCCTGAGGGTGGGCCCGAACGGCGTTGTAGAAGGCGTGCTGCTGGTCCAGCAGGTATTCGCCGCGCGTCTGCGCCGAGCCCTTGATCGACGCGATGGCCTCGCGGGTGAAGTAGTAGTAGTAGAGATATTCGTTCGGAATGGCTCCCAACTCCTGGAGCCACTCAGGGCCGAAGAGGCGCCCCTCCTCGGTGGTGAGCAGGGCGTCGGGGCTGGCCAGGAGTGCCGGTAACCGATCAGTGCCATCGACCGTCAGGTGACGGAGCCAGCCGAGGTGATTGAGCCCGGCATACCCGAAGGCCTCGGCGCCCGTGCCGGACGGTGCACCGATCGCTTTGGCGGCCCGGCGACCCAGACCGATGGGGGAATCGCAGATTCCCAGGACGCGGTCGCCGAGGACCCCCTGCATGACCTGAGTGATCATTCCGGCCGGGTTGGTGAAGTTGATCGTCCACGCGTCGGGTGCTCGGGTGTGGATGCGCTCGGCGACTCGGACGGCCACCGGGAGCGTCCGCAGCCCGTAGGCGATCCCTCCCGGCCCGACCGTCTCCTGACCCAGGCATCCCGCGTCGAGCGCGACCCGTTCGTCCTGCGTGCGACCTCGGGCGCCTCCGACACGCATGGCGGAGAAGACGAAATCGGCTCCGTCGAGGGCCTGATCCAGATCGGTCGTCGTGGACACGCGAAGCGTCCGATGGCCAAGGCCCTGTTGAGCGAGGGTCGCCGCCATGACATCGAGGCGGCTTTGGTCGATGTCATGGAGGACGAGGTCATCGACCCGCTGGGGACCTTCGTCGGCAAGCAGTGAGCCGTGGAGCAGGGGGACACGGAAACCGCCCCCGCCGAGAATGGTCAGTCGCACACACGCTCCGATCTCACGACACGACTCTGGCAGGGATCTGGCCGAAAGGCCCGTGATTGGCCCACTCGACCGACCAGCGGTCGAGTGCCCTGCGAATGGGCCCTGGGCGATATCCCGGTGAGCTGCCACCGCCCTGAGCGTTAGCCTTGGACGGCGCGCCAGGTATGCGCGTCGCCCGATGGCGTCATCGATCCTCAGGAGTCCTGCATGTCTGCCCAGATCACCGTCCACATCGCCGGAGACGAGCGATCGGTGGGGGAGCAGACGACTGCGGCCGACGTGTTCGGCGAGGACCGCGCGGTCGTCGTGGCGCGGGTGAATGGTGACCTCGTGGACCTGGCCCACGTCCTCTCCGACGGCGATGTCGTCGAGCCGGTGCGCATCGACGAACCCGATGGCCTCATGGTGCTGCGGCACTCGACCGCCCACGTCCTGGCCCAGGCCGTCCAGCAGGTCAACCCCGACGCCAAACTCGGCATCGGACCGCCCATCCGTGACGGCTTCTACTACGACTTCGACGTCAAGATCCCGTTCACCCCCGACGACCTCAAGAACCTCGACAAGGTGATGCAGAGGATCATCAACGAGGGCCAGACCTTCCACCGGCGTGAGGTGACCGATGGTGAGGCGCTGCGGGAGTTGGCGGGGGAGCCCTACAAGTGTGAGTTGGTGGGCCTGAAGTCCAACGCCGAGGATGCCGGCGAGGGTGCGTCGGCCGAGGTCGGCGAGGGTGGCCTCACCATCTACGACAACCTCCGCAAGGACGGCACCCGCGCCTGGGGCGACCTCTGTCGCGGCCCGCACATCCCCAACTCCAAGCTGATCGGTAACGCCTACAAGGTGATGCGCTCTGCCGCGGCCTACTGGCGGGGCGACCAGGCCAACCCGCAACTCCAGCGGGTCTACGGCACCGCCTGGCCCACGAAAGCCGACCTCACGGCATACCTTGACCGTCTTGCCGAAGCCGAGAAGCGCGACCACCGGAAGTTGGGAGCGGAGCTCGACCTCTTCTCCTTCCCCGACGAGTTGGGCTCTGGGCTCGCGGTCTTCCATCCCAAGGGCGGTGTGCTCAAGCGGGAGATGGAGGACTACGTCCGGCGGCGGCACCTCGAGGAGGGCTTCGAATACGTCGGCACCCCTCACATCTCCAAGGACGGGCTCTTCCACACGTCGGGGCACCTGCCCTACTACGCCGACACGATGTTTCCGCCGATGGAGTTCGAGGGTGCCAACTATCGCCTCAAGGCGATGAACTGCCCGATGCACAACCTGATCTTCCGGTCGCGCGGTCGGTCCTATCGCGAATTGCCGCTCCGGCTCTTCGAATTCGGCTCGGTCTATCGCTACGAGAAGTCGGGTGTGGTGCACGGCCTGACCCGCGTACGCGGGATGACGCAGGACGACTCGCACTCCTACATCACGCCCGAGCAGGCGCCGGCGGAGATCAAGCACCTGCTGAACTTCTGTCTGGGGCTCTTCCGCGACTTCGGGCTCGAGGACTTCTATCTCGAGTTGTCGACGCGCGACGACAAGCACAAGGACAAGTTCGTCGGGAGCGACGAGGACTGGGCGATCGCGACCAAGGTGCTCGAGGACGCGTGTCTCGAGTCGGGTCTCGAGCTCGTGCCCGACCCCGGTGGTGCGGCCTTCTACGGGCCCAAGGTGTCGGTGCAGGCACGTGACGCCATCGGGCGCACTTGGCAGTTGTCGACGATCCAGTACGACTTCAACCAGCCCAAGGGCTTCCAGTTGGAATACACCGCGGCCGACGGCTCGCGCCAGCAGCCGGTCATGATCCACTCGGCCAAGTTCGGCTCGATCGAGCGCTTCATCGGGGTGCTCACCGAGCACTACGCCGGCGCCTTCCCGCCCTGGCTCTCCCCGGTGCAGGTCTTGGGGATCCCGGTTGCCGACGACTTCAACGACTACCTCTGGGATGTCCTGACGCAGATGAAGAAGCAGGGCATCCGGGTCGAGTTGGACGACTCGGACGACCGCTTCCCGAAGAAGATCCGCAATGCCTCCAAGTCCAAGGTGCCCTTCATCCTCATCGCGGGTGCCGAGGACCAGGCGGCCGGCGCGGTGTCCTTCCGCTACCGCGACGGCTCGCAGAAGAACGGCGTGCCGGTGGCCGAGGCGATCGACGAGGTGCTGTCGGCGATCCGGGAGAAGCGCCAGGTCTGACTGGCTGGTGGGGGTTGCTGGTCGGCGGCTGTCCGCATGGTGGACACCACAACCGGTGTATGCCGTCTCGCTGGCCACCGTCGTCACACCGGTCCCGCGACACGCCGGGGACACGCCAGAGCCGGAAACTGGTCGCGAGCTTCTTCGCGAAAAGTGTTGCGGCTGGCTCGGATCCCGATTAGAAATAACCCACTCGATCACTTCGGTGAGAGAGGGACCGAGAGGAACACGGTCCGCAGCAGAACCGGGAAACCGGGGAAGCAACCAGCCGGTGATGCGGCAGGGCGGAGCGAAGGAGTCTCGCGAGACGAGGAGCATCACGCCGAGTCAACTCGAGGCCCCGGGAACTCATACTTCCCGGGGCCTCACCCTTTGCCCGAAGAATGGGCCGCTAGGTGGGGAGCCTGGCCGGGCGCGCAGAGGGTTGGAGGCGGGCCATAGGGCAAAGGTGTGTCTGGTGTCGGGCGTGTCATGACAGACCGGCCCAGCCCTCTGCGGAGCCAGAGGCCTTCGGCGGTGAGTCCGGCTGCCGAAACACCCCTCAGCCAGACACACATTCTTGGCCTAATCATTCGGTAGGCCCTGTGCGGGCTTCCGTGGGCCCCGGTCGTGCGGGGTGAGCACCCCGAGCAGGACGAGCACGAGGGTGAGTTGGGCGACGCCAAGGCCACCCCAGAGTGCGTGTGGCCAGATGAAGGAGTCCATGACCAGGCATTCGCCGGCGATCCAGCCGATCATGACCAGTCCGGCGGTGGTGTGCCCCAGTGGAAGCCAGCGCGGGGCCCGGATGTGGACGGCAGCAGCGGCCCACTGGAAGCCACCGACGACGACGCCGAGGAGGAGCGCGGCGAGCACGTAGCGGCCCTCGAAGAGGGTGCCGTCGAGCATGAACGCGTAGCTCTCGGGGATGGTCAGGAGGGTCACGAATCCGAGGACCGTGCTGAGAATCTGGACGATGGCGATGCCGAGGAGCGCACCCCGGACCGTCCTCATGGGGACCATCATCCCGCCAGCGACCGCCGCTGTCTGTGGCCTGAGTCTCGGACGGTGAGCCGGGCCGGCCCTGACGACCCTCGCCCGGCCGGTGCCCTCCACGCGGCGGCTTTCACGTGGTCACATCACTGTCAGGCCAGGACCTTTCCGCGGTGTGAAGCGATCAGGACGCACTCGCGTGAAGACATCAGATCCCGTCGAGTTGAACCTCGTCGTACACCTCGCACGTCACGAGGACTTGAGGTTCGATGCTCCAACACCACGCGTGAGGACCGCGGAACGGACGCGCCGACGCGGCACCGCTGCGGGCCTGGTTCAGGGTACGAGCAGCCGGGCGAGGAAGGTTGAGAACACCGCCCCTCGGGTCAGGTCCGTGCGGGCCTTGACCAGCGAGGCGCCGCAGCCGGTACACCGCGATCATGTCCGGCCCGCGGTCGTGGTGCCGTTGCGCTTGAGATCAGCGCCGCATGGAGCACACGCACCGGGACGTCCACCACCACGTCCAGCCATCCCCCC
>Ga0116186_1004225_pt1 | contig 11761 bp, 8 predicted proteins | sample AD_JPNNA4_MetaG_FD_89806 | JGI IMG/M metagenome (GOLD analysis project Ga0116186, IMG submission 89806) | Active sludge microbial communities of municipal wastewater-treating anaerobic digesters from Japan - AD_JPNNA4_MetaG | ecosystem: Engineered > Bioreactor > Anaerobic > Digestate | place...
TCACCATGAAGACGAGGCCGCCACCCGACGCGGCAGCCTTTTCGGCCATCGTGAACTCGCTCGTGACCCGCTCGCCGGTGACGGCGTCGATGCCCTGCCCGAGTGCGAAGTACACGTCCTCCTGGCGCCACATCACGCCCTTGGGCATACCGGTCGTTCCGCCGGTGTAGAGCACGTACAGGTCGTCGGGGGAGCGGTCGCCGGGCAGGCCGTCCAGGCTGCCGGACTGATCGACCGTGGCGTCCTCGTAGGACACGGATCCGAGCGCAGCGAGGTCGGCGCTCACATCGGTGCCGTCGTCACCGATGCCCGTGTGGACGTGCACGAACGCCTTGAGACGCGGCGCCTTGTCGCGGATTTCGGTGACGAGCGGGGCGTACTGGTCGTCGAACACGAGGCCGACGAGGTCGGCGTTGTTGAAGATGTACGCCAGTTCGTCGGACACGTACCGGAAGTTGACGTTGATCGGGATCGCCCGCAGCTTGAAGCAGCCGAGCATCGTCTCGATCCACTCGTGGCAGTTCTGGGCGTAGATGCCGACGTGGTCGCCCACGCCGATGCCCTGGGCCCCGAGGTGGTGGGCGATGCGGTTCGCTCGCTCGTCGAGCTCCGCGAAGGTGAGGCGAGTATCGCGGTCGACGAGGGCCAGACGGTCGGGGACGGCGTCGACGACGTGCTCGAACAGATCAGCGATGTTGTAGGCCATGCTCCGAATCTAGAACATGTTCTCGTTCCGGTTCCCGTTGATCACGGTGGATCGGTGGCGGTCAGCCGATCACGGCCGCCAGTTGCACCGGATCGGCCACGACGACGTCGCCGGCGCGGGGTGCCCAGGCGGGCAGCCGATCGCACAATCCGGGCCCTCGATCGGGCAGCTTGACCTCGCAATGGGCAATCACCATCCAGTCGGGATGGATCGTCGCGATCTCGCGCAGCTGTGCGAGGTTGAGCGTGTCCACCGGTTCGTCGGTGGACCACGATGCCCACGAGACGGGGAGCCCGAGTCCGAAGGTCAGGACGTGGTCCTGGTCCGGCGGGCGCTCGATCGATTCGAGCAGCGCCGCCACCTCGAGTCCGCGGCGGTACTCCCGTTCGGCCTGACTGCGACCGGTGAGGGTCCAGAGCGGTCCGGCGGCGACGAGGACCACAGCTGCGACCGCGGCGACGTTGCGCCGTTGCGTTGTCGTCGATCGCTCGATCGCCTCGATCCCCCCGGCGAAGCACATCGCCATCGGGAGTTGCCACCAGTACGACCAGTAGTCGTGGTACGTCGCCCCCTGCCAGAAGCCGACGTGGTAGACGAGGCACACCCCGACCACGGTGGGGAGATGCCGGCGTACCGCTGGAATCCTCAGCGCCGGGAGTGCGGCGAACATCGCGAGCACCAGGACGATGCCGTACACATCGGCGAGGTACTGGATCTGAGCGACGACCGCCTCGCCGACGGTGAACGGCACGTCGGCCGCCCCCGACCGGAACAGGAACTGGTCGGCGAGTCGGGTCAGTCCGCCATCCGCCCAGGCGATCCACGCGATCGTGACCGCGCCGCCGATCGCCAGTCCGGTGAACACCGCTCGTCCGGTCGTGGTCGAGGTTCGGTCGCCGCGGCGCCCCCGCACGAGTGCGACCGTGGCGATGATGACGGCGAAGAACACGGCCTCCCACCCGGCGAGTGCGCAGCCGGCGGCCGTGGCGACCACGAGCCACGACCGTTTGGGTGGCGTCGTCTCGGCGGCGACGACCTGGCCGAGCAGCACCACACCGAACGGCAGCCCGAGCATCGGGGTGTCGGGCATGCTTCCGTAGACGAAGAACATCGGGAGCCCGAGCCCCGCGATCGTCCCGATCGCCGCCGCCCACGGTGAGGACACCAACAGTCGGAGTAGGCGGTAGGTCGCGGCGATGAGCACGAGCGCGGCGATCACCATCGGAACCCGCAAGCCCGCCGGGTTGTCGCCCGTGACGGCGTGCCCGATGCCGAGCAACCAGTTCAGGAGCGGCGGGTGGTTGGAGTAGACGCCGTGCCCGTTGGCGAGCCGCGATCCGAGGTGCGAGCCGAACGGGTCGTCGACGAGCTTCCGTGCGGCGGAGCCGAACACTCCGGCGTTCTGCCCGTCGTGGCTGAGGCCGAGTGGTGCGCCGATCCGTTCCCAGCTCGAGGTCAACCACACACCGGCGAAGAGCGCGACCGCCAGGTCGGGGAGGCGGAGTGCGCCGGATCGGTCGGGCGATGTGGCGGCGTCGGGACCGGGCGTTCCGCTCCCGCTGGCAGGGCGGACCGGGCGAGCCGGCGGCGCGATCGTTGAGGACATGTTCTCCTCGTCGGCGCGCGGGTCCGCGCTTGTGAGGGAAACGCACCACGATCCCGCCGCGGCGGCCGGGTGTCAGCCCGTCGCGGCCTTCTTGGAGGAGGGTGCCTTCTTGGCGGGCGCTGCCTTCTTCGCGGCGGGCGCCTTCTTCGCAGGCGCGGCCTTCTTCGCCGGTGCCTTCTTGGCCGGCGCGGCCTTCTTCGCTGGCGCGGCCTTCTTCGTGGCTGGTGCCTTCTTGGCGGGCGCTGCCTTCTTCGCCGTCTTGCGCTGGGTCGGCACCGGGCGGGTGCTGTGCTCGGCGAGCACCGATCGTGCCGACTTCTGGACCACGCTGGGGCGACGTCGCGAGGCCGCCGGCTCGGGGGCCGGCTCCGGCGCTGCTGGCGCGGGTTCGGCGGATTCCACCCCGATGCCGGCGGCGTCCTTCAACTCGCGGAACGCCTCCTGGACGTGGTCGGCCATCTCCCACACGTCGGGCACGAGCGCCGGGTCGGCCATGAACCCGAAGTCGACAGCGTCGCGATAGCTGAGGACGGTGACGTTGAGGCCGGCGCCCTCCATGATCGGGCCCATCGGATACGCCGCCACCAATTCCGCCCCGGCGAGATAGAGGGGGAACGGGGGGCCGGGCACGTTCGAGATCACGATGTTGTGGATCGGTCGGTGGTGGTCGGCCAGGCTCATCGACGAGTACAGCCGCGATGCCATCGCGAAGGTGCGGGGCGCTGCGTACTCGCCCCAGTCGGTCAACATGCGTGCCCCGACGGCGTTGTGCTCGGCCTTGGCCCCGACGGTCGAGTCGGAGATGGTACGCAGACGCTCGAGCGGGTCGTCGATGTCGGTGGCGAGCGACGTGAACATCGCCGAGACCTTGTTGCCGCCCTCCCCGACCTCCTCGTCGGATCGGACCGACACCGGGCACACCGCCAAGAGCGGGCCGTCGGGCAGTTCGTCGTGAGCGATCAGGTAGCTGCGAAGGGCGCCGGCGCACACGGCCAGCACGACGTCGTTGACCTTGACATCGAGGGCCCGACGAACGGCCTTGAGCTCGTCGAGGGGGATGCGGGCGAAGGCGACGCTGCGCTTGGGCGAGATCGCACCGTTCCACGGGGTACGCGGCGCCGTGAGCGGCACGGCGCCGACGGCACCATCGGGGTTGCGGCGGTTGCTGACGACGTTCGACACGCTCTGCACGGTGCGCCCGACGAGGGGCACCATGTCGCGGCTGCGACGGAGCTTCGAGGCCAGGGCGTAGGTGACGAGCTCGAGATCACTCGGCACGTGCTCGGGTTCGGCCGGCTCGGCGGGCGGCCGGGCGGGCGGGTTCGGCTCGAGGTCGTACAGCTCGGTCATGATCTCCGCGCCGGACGCGCCGTCGATCGCCGAGTGGTGGATCTTGGCGACGAACCCGATCCGGTTCTGCTTGACACCCTCGATGACCCAGATCTCCCAGAGGGGACGGGTGCGGTCGAGCGGGATCGACGCGATCTGCGCAGCCACCTCGGCCAGCTCGCGGCGACCGCCAGGGGCCGGTACAGCGATGCGGCGGACGTGGTAGTCGACGTCGAAGTGCGGATCCTCGATCCACACGGGGTGGTGGAGCTGGAACGGCACCTCGACGAGTCGCCGGGTGAAGGCGGGGATGCGGTGGAAGCGCCCGACGATGTGATCTCGGAACGCCTCGAACGAGTACCCGCCGGGCATCGTGGACGTGTCGTAGATGCCCGTCATCGCCACGTGCATGTGCGCGCTGGGCGTCTCCAGGTACAGGAAGGTGGCGTCGAGTCCGGACAGTCGTTGCATCAATCCCCCGTGGCGAAAAGTCGAGGGCCATTCTGTCGCACTTGCGATCGCGCCGCGCCCTGCAGACATGAGGCGATCGCCTCACGAATCGTTGGTGCGGCGGCCCGAACGACGGTGGGCCAAGATACGGAGATGGAACCCGTGCTTCGATCTGCCGTGGGTGGCGCCCTCGCCATCGTCAACGCCCGCAAGCCTCGGATCCGCAGCCGGGTCCTCACCATTCCGTCGTTCTTCTCCGGATGGATCACGACCGAGGCCGCGGGGCTGCTGCTCCTCCGACGGGCGGTCCACGCCGTCCGGGCGTGGCGCCTCGGTCGATACCGGACGACCCAGGGCAAGGTCGCGCTGGCGCTCGACGCCGTCACGATGGCCGGCCTGGTCGGCCTCATCCAGCAGGGTCGGCGCACCGACGAGGAGTTCGAAGCCGTGCTCGCTCCCTACCTCGACGCCGAGACCCTTGCTGCCCGACCGTCGTCGGTTCGCAACGGTGCGATCATCCCGCTGTTCACCGGCGCATCGACCACGAAGCGGATGCGTAACGTCGGCTATGTCGAGGACGCCCGGTGGCGCAACAAGCTCGACGTCTACCAGCCGAAGCGGGTTGAGGCGGCGGCCCACGAGCAGGTGCCGGAGGGCGAGGCGCCGAAGGGGAGCGTCCCGCGTCCCGCGATCGTCGAGATCCATGGCGGCGGCTGGATCCTGGGCGACAAGAACCAGCAGGGAGTGCCGCTCCTGCACCACATGGTGAAGAACGGCTGGGTCGGGTTCAACATCAACTACCGCCTCGCGCCGAAGGCGAAGTTCCCCGAGCAGTTGATCGACTGCAAGCGGGCCATCGCCTGGATTCGCCGCAATGCCGTCGACCTCGGGGTCGACCCCGATTTCATCTGCGTCACCGGTGGATCCGCTGGTGGGTACCTCACGTCGATGATGGCGCTCACCGCCAACGACCCCGAGTTCCAGCCCGGCTTCGAGGACGACGACACCACCGTGCAGGCGGCGGTGCCGTTCTACGGGGTGTACGACCTGGAGGACTCGAACCACGCCATGGCGAACGGCTTCGACGACTTCCTGAGGTACGTCGTGGTCGGCACCAAGATGGCCGACGACCTCGATCGCTACCGCCGGTTCTCGCCGTTGCACCGGGTTCACGCCGATGCTCCGCCCATGATGATCGTCCACGGCACTCCGGACACGCTCGTTCCCGTCGAGCAGGCCCGACCGTTCGCCGAGGCCATGGCGAAGACATCGGAGCATGCCGTCGTCTACGCCGAGCTCGCCGGCGCGAACCACGCGTTCGACATCTTTCCGTCGCCGCGTTCGGTGCGCACGACCGAGTACGTCGAGCGGTTCCTGTCGGGCGTCCACCTGGGCCTGATCAAGTGAGTGCGACGCAGGAGCTCCGTCACGGGTGGCGTGGGCGGGTCAAGTGAGTGCGACGCAGGAGCTCCGTCACGGGTGGCGTGGGCGGGTCAAGTGAGCGAACCACTCTGGGTTCCGGACCCGGCGGGCGCTGCGTCCTCGGCGATGGCCCGTTTCCGCGACGCGCATGGCTTCGCCGACTACCCCGAGCTGCACCGCTGGTCGGTGGCCGAGCCCGACGCGTTCTGGGCCGCGTTGTGGGACTGGACCGGCATGATCGGTGACCGAGGTGAGCGGGTGCTCGACCTCGGCGCCACGATGCCCGAGGCACGGTTCTTCCCCGACGCCCGGCTCAACGTGGCCGAAGTGATCCTCGACGGTCGGGGCGCCGACGAGGAGTCCTGGATGTACGTCGGCGTGGACGAGCGCTCCGGCGAGGGGAGCGCGGTCACGCGGGCAGAGGTTCGTCGCACGGTCGTCGACCTCGCGTGTGCCATGCGTGCAGCTGGTGTGCAGCCGGGTGACCGGGTGGCGGCGTGGATGCCCAACATTCCCACGACGATGATGGTCATGCTCGCTGCGGCATCGATCGGGGCGGTGTTCAGTTCGACGTCGCCCGACTTCGGCGTCGACGGCGTCGTCGACCGTTTCGGGCAGATCGAGCCCGTGCTCCTGTTCGCCGCCGACGGCTACGCCTACGGCGGCAAGTCGCTCGATTGCGTCGATCGCCTGGCGACCATCCGAGCGGCACTCCCGTCGGTGCGACAGGTGATCGTCGTGGGCCACCGCCAGGGCTACGGCGCGGACCCGGTGGGCGAATGGCGAGCGATCCCCGACGCCATCGGTTGGGGACGGTTCCTCACCACGGCGCCGGCCGAGGCCGTTGCCTCGTTCGAGTTCGAGCGGTTCCCGTTCGACCATCCCTGGTACGTGCTGTTCAGCTCCGGCACCACCGGTGTGCCCAAGTGCATCGTCCACCGCACCGGGGGAGTGCTGCTGCAGCACCTCAAGGAGCACCAGCTGCACTGCGACATCGGTCCCGGCGATCACGTCGCGTACTACACGACGTGCGGCTGGATGATGTGGAACTGGCTGGCCTCGGTGCCGGCGTCGGGTGCGACGGCGGTGTTGTACGACGGCTCGCCGTTCCACCCCGGCGCGGCTGCCATGACCGATCTGATCGAGGCCCAGGACCTGACGTTCTTCGGGACGTCGGCGAAGTATCTCGACTCGCTGCGCAAGGACGGCTTCGTGCCGCGTGAACACGCGGCGATGTCGTCGCTGCGCACGATCGCGTCGACCGGATCGCCCCTGTCACCGGAGACGAACACCTGGGCGGTCGAGTCGTTCCCTGCCGGCGTGCACCTCGCGTCGATCTCCGGTGGCACCGATCTGTGCGCCTGCTTCGTCGCCGGTGATCCGACGAGTCCGGCCTGGGCCGGCGAGATCCAGCGTCCCGGCCTGGGTATGGCGGTCGACATCTTCGACGAGCAGGGCCGACCCGCCGGGGTCGACGAGCGCGGCGAACTGGTGTGCACGGCTCCGTTCCCCTCGATGCCGCTCGGCTTCTGGGCCGACGACGACGGTTCGCGCTACCGCGCCGCCTACTTCGACAAGAACCCCGGTGTGTGGAGTCACGGCGACTTCGCGTCGTGGACCGAGCACGGCGGCATGATCGTGCACGGTCGCAGTGACACCACGCTCAACCCCGGCGGTGTGCGCATCGGCACCGCCGAGATCTACCGGCGCGTCGAGCAGGTCGACTCCGTCGTCGAGAGCCTGGTCTTCGGTCAGGACTGGGAGGACGACTCTCGCATCGTGCTCCTGGTGCGTCTTGCTCCTGGCGTGGCGCTCGACGACGAGCTGTCCGCCGAGATCAAACACACCATCCGGGTGGGGTGCACGCCGCGCCATGTGCCGGCCGTGGTCCTCGCCGTCGACGACCTGCCGCGGACGCGTTCGGGCAAACTCGCCGAGCTCGCCGTGACCGACGCGGTCAACGGCCGTGAGGTGCGCAACACCAGCGCGCTGGCCAACCCCGAGGCGATCGATGCGATCGCGACGAGGCCGGAACTGCGTTCCTGATCCGGCGCGGTGCGGCGCTCAGAAGTGGGAGCGGATCGCGGCCTCGGCCTCGGGCCGCTCGGTGAGGCGTCCGGCCCGGTTCTCCTCGAGCAGCCACTTGAGCAGGCGCCCCATCTCCGGACCGCGGGGCACGCCGAGCTCGGCGAGGTCGTCACCGTTCAGGACGGGTCGCTCGGCCTTGCGGGCGTCCTCGACCAGCAGGTCGTCGGATCGGGTCGTGAGCGCGTCGACGGTCTGGTGCACACGACGGTGGACATATGCGTGCCGTGAGGTGACGTCGGAGTGTGCGAGGCGGATCGCGTGGTCCCAGTCGTCGCCGGCATCGAGGCGGATGCGCCGCACCGACGAGTCGGTCCACGAGTCGAGATAGGACTGTGCCCGCGCTGCGATCATGATGGTCCGGATTACCGGTTCGGGATCGAGCTCGAGCACCGCGAACCGCTTGCGGATCAGCTTGGCCCCGACGATCTCGTGACCATGGAACGTGACCTCGCCTCGCTCGACGCGGCGAGTCAGCGGCTTTCCCACGTCGTGGAAGAGCGCCGCCAGCAACGTGACGTCGCCGGTGTCTCCACACTGCTCCACGACCTTGACCGTGTGGGCGAAGTTGTCCTTGTGGAGGTCGCCGACGGGATCCTCCGACAGCGTCTTGAGCGCCCACACCTCGGGCAGCTCGTCACGACGCTCCGACAGGAGCGCCGCGAGCTGCTCGGCAGGCCCGTGCAGGGCCGCGACGAGTTCATCCTTCATGGCGGCCTCCTTCCGGCGCTCCGGGACCGGCGGCAACCGGTCCCGGTCTGATCTTGGCCGATCCGGAGGTGGTTCGTCAGATCATTCGGTGTGAGGGCACGCGGGACCTACGAGATGAGCGGTGCCCAGCGTCGGCGCCTGCCCGTGAACCGACGCGCTGCAGAGGATGGTGTCGCCGCGGCCCGATTCGGGCGCGCTGGCGCACCATCCTCAGCGAGCACGAACCTCAGCTGTCGATCTCCGCGAGGACCTCGCCGATGATCTTCGTCACCTCGTGGGGAGGCAGCACGTCACCGCCTTCGTGGTCGGCCACCTCGGCCGCGAAGTCCTCGACGGAATGGACACCCCCGACGAGGACGTGGCGCAACGCCTCGGCGCTGGCGTCGGGATCGTCCAACTCCTCGACGGCGTCGGCGATGTCGATGTCGGGGTCGGCGGCGACCTCGTGGATCACGTGCATCGCCGCTTCGCGGCCCGATGCGGTCGACACGGCGGCCTGGCCGTCGTGCTGTTGCAGATCCCATTCGGACAGCGCCTCGTCGTAACCACCTTCGCCCGGATGCAGCGTCATCGTGGTGGCAGTGAGGGTCTCCCCGCTCTCGGCGGCGGCCTCGACCGCCTGCCGGTCCGGTTCCACGGGTACCGTCAATGTGCCGTCGTCGTTCCTGATGATCTCCATGCCCCGATGTACCCGGGGGACACGAGACCCAACCGCGGCCGTCGGGATCGGCGCCGGAGATCAGGCGCCGATCATGCGGAACGTGGCCTCGATCAGGTCGTCGAGGAAGGCCTCGGTGATCGGCAGGTGGGTGACGAGGTGACGCGTGAAGATCGGACCGACGAGCATCTCCCCGCAGAGGACCAGGTCGACGTCGTCGCGGATCTGGCCCAGTTCCACACCCCGCGCCGCGATGGCCATCGCCGCCGCCTTGCGTTCGGCAGTGGAGCGGCGCTGGAGCTCGAGGATCTCCTCGTCCCGGAACGCCGCGTCGACGAGCACGGGCAGCATGCGTCCCCACGCCCCGCTGTTCAGCTTCGCGGCGAGCTCGCCGAGGTGGGCTCGGAGATCGGCACGGGCATCCCCCGTGTCGGGGACGGCTTTGACTCCGACCGTGGTCATCGCCGCCTCGTGCACGATCTCGGCCAGCGAGCGCCAGTGGCGGTAGATGGTCGTGCGGGCCACGCCGGAGCGGCGGGAGATCGCGTCGATGCTCGTCCCGCCGTAGCCGGCGTCGCCGAGGAGGTCGAGGGCGGCCTCGATCACCGCGGCGCGACTCCGCGCGACGCGAGGATCGAGACCCGACCGCTCCGCTGCGGTCACGAGCCGATCACCCGGCCGACGCCGGAACCGGATCGACGACGCTGCCGTGCTCCGGTGTCTCGTCGGGGATGAGGTTGCCGGCGACGAGCGCACCGACCGCAGCGACGGCGGCCGCCACGAAGAAGGCGATGCGGCTGCCGTTGACGAAGGCCTCGCGGGCGGAGTCGTGGATGAGTTCGCCCGCGGACCGCGGGATGAGGCCGGATCGGACGGCCTCGTCGGACACCCCGAACGCCTTGCCGATCGAGTCCTCGATCAACTCGCGGGGACCGGCCGGGATCGGAAGGTCCTTGATCCGGTCCGCCATCTTGGAGCTGAACCCCGACGCCAACACCGATCCCATGATGGCGATGCCCAACGCGCCACCGACTTCCCGGGTCACGTCGTTGACGGCCGACCCGACCCCGGACTTCGACAGGGGCAACGACGACACGATCATGCCGCTCGCCGGCGCCATCAGCGTGGCCATGCCCGTCGACATCACACAGAGGAAGATCGCGAGGTGCCAGTAGGCGCTCGTGACCCCGAGGGTCGACATGCCGACGAAACCGAGGGTGATGAGGCCGAACCCACCCCGGACGCAGTTGCGCACCCCGAACCGCGCCACGATCTTCGGGCTGCGAGGCGACACGATGATCATCACGACCGCGGACGGCAGCGTGCGCACCGCGCTGCCGAGCGCCGAGTACCCGTGCACGAACTGCAGGTACTGGGAGATCAGGAAGAACGTTCCGAACATGCAGAAGAAGGCGAGCGTGATGGCCAGGCTGCCCATGCCGAACCCGCGGAGTTTGAAGAGGCGCGGATCGAGCATCGGGTGGGCGGCTCGAAGTTCCCAGGCGATGAACGCCGCACCGCCGACGAGCGCGAGGGCGAACGTGCCGATGACGCCGCCGCTGAGCCAGCCCCATTCGGGACCCTCGATGATGGCGAAGACCAGGCCACCGAGCGCGATGACCGAGAACAGGGCCCCGGGAGGATCGAGCGCTTCGCCATTGGGGTTCTTGGAGTTCGGCACGAGGAACCACACGAGGCCGATGAGGACAACGACGAGGGGGATGTTCACGAGGAACACCGAACCCCACCACCAGCCGGCGTTCAGCACGATGCCGCTCATCAGGGGGCCGATGGCGCCGCCGGCGCCGGCGAGACCGGCCCACGTCGCGATCGCCCGCTGCCGCTCGTGGGGCGGGAAGACGTTGGTGATGATCGACAGCGTGGCCGGCATGATGAGCGCGGCGCCGATGCCCATCACGGCGCGGGCGGCGATCAGCTGGGCCGGCGATCCGGCGAAGCTGGCGACGAGGGCCATGCCGCCGAAGATGACGAGGCCGCCGAGCAGCGCCCACTTGCGACCGAAACGGTCGCCGAGGGCGCCGGCGGGGAGCAGCACACCGGCGAAGACGAGGGCGTAGGCCTCGATGATCCAGAGCGACTCGGTGGAGTTCGCTCCCAGCTCGCGGATGATCGTGGGGATCGCGACGTTGAGGGAGCTGACCGCGACGACGATCGTGACGAGGCTGATGCAGAGGACCGACAGGATCAGCCAACGGCGGTGGTAGATGGCGGGGTCGATGCCGTACGTGTCCTCGGGCTCGGTGCCGGAGGATGCGGCCGTCGCGTCGCCGGGCGCGACGAGGGGGGTCTTGGGTGCCATGGGGGGCCTTTCGTGCTGCTCAGTGCTCCGGGAAGGTCTACCGGCCCGAGGGGCAAAACGCAACAGTTGTGTAGCGTTTCCTGGATAGCGCGGTCAGGACTGCAGCAGCGCCTCGGCGATGGCTCCCGGGATCGTGGACGGTCCGCTCAGCGACACCCACCGACCGCCCACCGATGTGGCCAACGCCTCGGCGTCGGCGGTGTCGCCCTCGGGCGCGATGACAGCGAGGTCGCCGAGCGCCACGAGCGCGGCGGCATCGGCGGTCGGGTCGTCGCCGGTCGTCGACCGGGCGTCGGACAGGAGCAGGGTGACCCGTCGGCCCGCGGACGACCGTTCGAGCTGGCGACGCGCCGTGCGCAGAGCGAGACCGAGGTCGGTGACGCCGTGGCCGCGCAGGCGGAGGAGGTCGCCGACGACCTCGTCGGCATCGCGGCGTTCGTCCTGCGCCTTCACCACGATCGCCGTGCTCGCGAA
>Ga0116186_1004232_pt1 | contig 11754 bp, 9 predicted proteins | sample AD_JPNNA4_MetaG_FD_89806 | JGI IMG/M metagenome (GOLD analysis project Ga0116186, IMG submission 89806) | Active sludge microbial communities of municipal wastewater-treating anaerobic digesters from Japan - AD_JPNNA4_MetaG | ecosystem: Engineered > Bioreactor > Anaerobic > Digestate | place...
ACTTAAAAAACAGAAATTTTCTGAAAGAACTTGACTTTACTCCCGAAGAGATGAAGTTTTTATTAAAACTGGCCGCCGACCTGAAAGCCGCCAAATATGCCGGTACGGAACAGCAGATGCTGAAAGGCAAAAACATTGTGTTGCTTTTTGAAAAAGATTCTACCCGCACACGCTGTGCCTTTGAAGTGGCTGCCCTCGATCAGGGTGCTCATGTTACCTATTTAGGTCCCAGCGGTTCGCAGATGGGCAAAAAGGAATCGATGAAAGATACGGCCCGCGTTCTCGGAAGGATGTACGACGGAATTGAATACCGCGGTTATGCACAAACCATTGTGGAAGAGTTGGCCAAATACGCCGGAGTGCCGGTATGGAACGGGTTGACCAATGAGTTTCATCCCACCCAGATACTTGCCGATTTTCTTACCATGAGCGAACATTGTAACAAACCATTGAACCAGATTTCTTTTGCTTTTGTGGGCGATGCCAAAAACAATGTCGGCAACTCGCTGATGGCCGGTGCGGCCAAAATGGGCATGGATTTCAGGGCAGGAGCTCCCAAATCATGCCAGCCGGATAAAAAATTGGTGGATGAATGCAAAAAAATTGCAAAAGAAACCGGAGCAAAAATAACTATCACTGACGACCCGCAAGCCGCCGTAAAAGGAGTAGACTTTATTTATACTGATGTTTGGGTATCAATGGGTGAGCCCGATCATGTATGGGTGGAACGCATCAAATTGCTCAAACCCTATCAGGTAAATGCAAAACTCATGAAAGCCACCGGTAATCCCAATACCAAATTTCTGCACTGTTTGCCGGCTTTTCACAACCGCGAAACCAAAATCGGCGAAGAAATATTTCAGAAATATGGCCTCGACGGGATGGAAGTAACGGAAGACGTTTTCGAATCAAAAAACTCTATTGTTTTTGATGAAGCTGAAAACCGCATGCACACCATTAAAGCGGTAATGGTGGCCACGCTGACCTAGCATCATATGCCTTGCCTTTATACACTGGCATGAACAGGATATCGCGGTTTTTTGTTAGGATCAGAGGTAAACAGTTTTTTCGCAAACTGAAAAAACTGTTTACCTGGTTCCTTATAATATTTTTTGTGGTTTATGTTGCCTGTAATATAGTTATTTATTACGGTTCAAAGGGTTTCTTGTATGGCAATCAGGCCGCCACACCTGCCAGTTATGTGGCACTGGTTCCTGGTGCCAGTGTGTATGCCAACGGACAGCCTTCGGAAATACTCGCCGACAGGCTGGATAAGGCTTTTGAGCTATACGAGGCAGGTAAGGTGAAACGTTTTTTATTGAGCGGCGATCATAGCACCCGGACATACAACGAAGTTAAAGCAATGAAAAACTACCTGAACAAAAAAGGGGTGCCCGACAGCGTGCTTTTTACCGACCATGCCGGCCTGGATACATACAGTTCAATGGTGAGGGCTGCCCGGGTGTTTGAAGTGGACAGTCTGATTGTGGTAACGCAGACTTTCCATTTGCGCCGGGCGGTTTATATTGCGCGTAAACTAGGGTTGACAGCCTATGGATACCGGGCTGATGTGCACAGGTATCCCAGCATCAATTACCTGATGATACGTGAGAGCTTTGCCGGTATTAAAGCCGTTTTTGAGGTGCTTTTTCATGTTAATCCCAGGTTCGGCGGAGAAAAAATTCCCATCACCGGAGACAGCAGTAAAAGTTACGATTGATAAGCAATACTTTGTTGCCGGATTATTCCAGGGATTGCATTTTTTTATGGTTTTGTATCAACCGTTCGATTACAGCTTTTTTCTCTTCCGCTTCGAGCAATTCCTGCTTTTTGTTGTCAATGGATGTTTGTATCTGATGGTAATAGTCTGTAGCGTTTTTTCCATCAGCTTTTAATTGCTTTAGCTGTGCTTCGTATTTTTTGTTTTCGGACGACAAAAAGCTAATGCGCGACTGTATGTGTGCAAGGTCATTGTCGAGGTTTATACCGAGGCGTTCGTTACATTTCTGGAGTAGTTCGAGCAGCATGGTTTCGCGGGCTAAAAGTTTGTTGTACTGAAATATTCTTTTGTCTTCGGCCTGTTTGAGCTTTTCGTATTCCTCTTTGGTTTTAATGTAATTTTCTTTTTTTGTTTTTTTATTGGCTTCCAGTTCGGCCATGTTTTTTTTCAGATCATCCATTTTTTCATGGTTGGCATCCTGCCAGCCGGTGAGGGTGCGTTCTGCTTTGGGAATTTCGTACCGCACCGCGGCCAAATCTTCTTTTAAAACCTCGATAAGTTTGTTTGTTTCATCTGAATTGGCTAAGTTGTAAATGTTATTGTTGTATACTTCATTGAAGTTTTCGGCCACCACGGTTTTTTCCTGATTATCCAGGTATATTACAAATTCTTTATTGGCGCGTTTTACTTCCGAGGAATTGAAATTTGCTGTTTTTATATATTCATCCATTTCTTCCAAAGCTATTTCTTCGCCTCCAATGATTATGATAACCGATTTTACCTTAACCAGCATATTGTTTTTAAAATCATCGCGGGTTTCAATTTTCCATGCAAAATTGATTTCCTGAGGGTATAGCATCCCTGTGTTGTCAGGGTTGAGCAGGATGTAATAATTATAAGTTTTTGATTTTTCGGGTTTTTACTATCGGGAATTACAATGGGAATATCTATCCGAAGAAATGTTTTGCCGGCAATACCTGTTTCTTTTTTTTCCAGGCTGTGCAGTTTGCCGATGATGTCTTCCATTTTGCTAAGCACATCTTTTTGGTAATTCATATCCTTAACGAAAAACCAATAATCAGAAAAGTCATAATTCTTTTTAAAACTTTCCACTTGTCCAACAAAGGATTTTCCGGGTTTCCCGCCTCTGACACCGGCGTGTTTTCCGCAATAGATATAGGCCCAGTACACCTCGTCGTCTTTCCATACGTAAATTTTGTAAATGCCGTCCACGGTGCCGTCATCGTTCAGGGGCATGATGCCCGGTTCGTAAGGATAACAATAAAAACCCTGGTTTATCATGCGGCCGTTGAGGGTATTCAGGCGGATATCGTCGGCGTTTGAATAACCGAGTTTTTCGCAGCCTTCTTTCCAGATGATAACACCTTCGAACTGCGAAAAAGGAGGGAGGTCGTGCGGGATGATGGTAGGCATGTTTCTGCCCTTGGTGCCATAGGGCAACATTACAAAATTCAATAAGCCTGTCCTGGGATTTACCTCACTGTCTTTGTCGTATTGAAAGGCACAATGCCAGATGGGATTCTTTTTATCACCCGGCACCCAGGCGTAGTTGTACGGTTCAAGCTCTCCATTGAGGTTTCTGCCTTTGCCTTTTAAAACCACGGTTTCATTTAAGTCCCTCCAGTAAATATCGTTGAAATATCTGAAGAGTTCATATTTTCCGAAGCGAAGAATTTTTTCGTTGGGCTGGTGCAGCAAATCATAGACTTCATTTTTGTAATTGTCGATAAGCCGGTATGGAATATCATTGACGGTCAGGTTATTTTCCGCCAGGTATTTCTTTGTGTTGAACCGTTGCAATATGCACTGTTGAATTTCCGGGGGCGTTTCGTTTGAGAACTGTCGTGTGGCGATGTCGATGCTGTCGCAGTACATAAGGAAAAAAGTTTCCATCCATTCGTACGCCAGATCAAAATTGTTGGCATCTTTCCAGGATCCGGAGCCTTCAATTTGCGGGAAGATCAGTGTATCATAAACGGTTTTCTTCCCCATTTTTTTCTTGATATAAAAACCTGCCAGGTCGGCCGTAACCCGCCCGGAATCGATGCCTAAACGCGGTATGGTGGACATGAAGGGCTTTTCTACGGCTACATTTTTGCCAATGTTTTGGTTGTAGGCTGAATCCACCATAAATTTATCTTCGGTGATATTATAGTGCCAGATACAGCCCAGATCATAAGAATGATGGTTTTTTACTTTTTTACCGGGCAAAAAGTTTATTTCATCCGCCGTATAGCCCAGGTTAACCAGCATGGATAACAAGGTGTTGCCAAACAGCAGATAATCGTAGGCCGTGGTGTAGGTTCTTATTCCATAATCCATTTTGTTGTTTGGGCCGACAAATCGTCCGTCAAACAGTCCCATCACATACTGGCTTCCATACTGGTTGGTATAGAATTTTTTTCTCAGATTAAATACCTCTTTCCATTCGTCCACAGGCGTTGCCTTTTTAGTGGAATCACTCACGCTTTTTCGGGGATTATCATTTTGGCCAAGGGCTGAATGGGGTAGTGAAAGGGAAAAAAGCATGTACAGGAAAAGCGCAAAAATAAATCTATACAGGCAAATGTTCCTGCGGGAGGCAGGGCATACGGCTCCCTTTTTCAGAACCATGGATAGTCCTAATGAAAGATTATTTTTTTTATTTAAAAACAAAATAGATTCTATTAGCAGCCTGTTAATGTTTATCAGTTCAATATTTTTTTAATTTACAGCATATTTTTCCTCTCTTAATTTCATCTCAACAACCTGAAAAGCTGCATTAAATATTTATATCATTTTATACAAAAATACGAAAAAAAGGTTACATAATCAATAAGATATAGTAAATATATATTCTTTGAATTCCTATTTTTCTGCAAGGAATATTGTTGATTGCTATAAACATACCATTATAAAGGGCTATTGCCTTTGACAGGACTAAACTTGCGTAATAAAAATCGATGTTACACTGAGTGTGGAGGATTGGTCAAGAGATGATGTTAACAATACTGGTATATGCCCGGAAAAGATATCAATAAACAACCTGCCGTTATGCGTATTGATAATTTCTTACTGTATTTTTTTTGTTCGCAACCTTAGAGAATTCAGTACCACAACGATATCAGAAAATGCCATGGAGGCTGCAGCAATCATGGGATCTAAAAGGCCAACGGCGGCAATGGGCAGCGCGATGACATTATAAAAGAAAGCCCAGAAAAGATTTTGTTTTATTACCGTCATGGTGTTTTTGCTGATCAGGTATGCTTGAGAGAGCAGATTTAGTTTTCCGTTCATCAGGATGATTTGTGCCGATTGTATGGCAATTTGTGTGGCGTTGCTTAGAGAAATGCCTACCGTTGCTTTTGAAAGGGCGGGGGCGTCGTTGATTCCGTCTCCCACCATGGCTACGCCGCCGGTTCTGTCAAGAGTTTCGATGACAGCGAGTTTTTCGGCAGGCATTTTTTCGGCAAAAAACTTGTCGATCCCGATTTTTCCGGCCAGGTCGCTGCATTTTTGGTGTGAGTCGCCGCTTATCAAAAAAGTATTAAAACCCTTATCCCTGAAAAAAGATAAGGTCTCTTTTGCATCCGGCCTGGCTTCATCCTGAATGTCTACTGTGGCCACCACAAGGTTATTCTTTATCAGGTAAATATCATGGAAGTTTTCATTTGTAAGCCCTGCGGCTGCATTATATGAACCGGCGAAATAGGTATTACCTTGTAAGTCTTTTGCACCTATGCCTGTGCCTTCTTGTTCTTTGATATCTGTCAGATTAACAATTTTTTCATTTTGAAGTTCCTGTGTCAGTGAAACTGCGATAGGGTGCGACGAAAATCTTTCCAGAGAAAACAGCAGTGCGCGGGCTTCTTCCTGATTTATTCCGAATGTTTTCATTTCGCGGATGACAAAAGCTCCTGTAGTCAGTGTTCCTGTTTTATCAAAGGCAATGTTTTTCATCGAGCTGAATTTCTGCATGGTGCTGGCGCCTTTGATAAGTATGCCCAGTTTGGCCACCCTGCCAATACCTACCACCACTGCCGTTGGTATTGCAAGCCCAAGGGCACAGGGGCAGGCAATTACCAGCACGGCAATGCTTCTGAGCAACGAAAATTTCATGCTGACATCAAAAACAAAAAAGTTCAGGATAAAGGTAAGAATGGATATCATGACCACGACTGGCACAAACCAGGCACTGATTTTGTCTGCCAGGGTTTGCAGTTGGGGCTTGTCCTGCTGGGCTTTTTTCACCAGGTCAATAATCTGGCCTAACACGGAATTTTCACCGATGGCCGTTGCTTTTACTTTAAGGTTGCCTGATACCAGCAGGGTGCTGCCAACAACAGTGTCGCCCGTGTTTTTTATCACGGGCTGACTTTCTCCGGTGATAACTGATTCGTCGATTATTCCATTGCCCCAGATAATTACTCCGTCGGCAGCGATTTTATCACCGGTATTGAGAAGAAAAACATCTCCGGTTTTTATTTTTGACGCTTCTGTTTCAATAATCTTTTCATTACTGCCCATGAGAGTAATTACTTTTGCTTTCACCTGCTGCATTTTTACCAGTTCATCAACCGCAGAGGTTGTTTTTTTCACGGAAAGGTGTTCAAGCATATTTCCAAGAAAAATCAGGCTGATAATGCTTGCCGGCGTTTCGTAAAACTGGTAATTATGCCCGAGACCCAAAATGGTGCCTGCGAGGCTGTAAAAAAATGCTGCTGAAGAACCCAATGTTATCAGAACATCCATGTTAGGCACACCCGAACGCAGGGAATAAAAAGCGCTTTTGCCGAAATGCCACATTCCAACCGTATAAACAGGAAGACACAAAAAAAGTTGAAATATCGGATGATGCAAAAATTCAAAAGGAAGAAACATTGCTGAGAGCAAAGGAACAGTAAACACCAACGAGAAATAAAATTTTACTTCTATGCTGCTCAGTCTTTTTTTAGTTTTGTTTTCTTTTTCGCTGAGGCCGGTGGCTACATGATAGCCCATAGCATTTATTGTATTGATGGCATCATGCACTTGTTCTTTTTCATCATAACTGAAATGCACTTCCCCATTGGTAAAATTAACATCTACCTTTTCCAGCCCTGACTTCTCCAGTTGTTTTTTTATTCCTAAGGCACAGTTAGTACAATGCATGCCTTCGATAATAAGCACCGTTTCTTTTGATTTTTTCATTTACTTATCTGCTTTATTGGTCTAAGTCCGCCAAAGATTCTTTATGTTTTTTAACAAAGATAAAAAAAAAGGAGGCGCTGGTCAAGCGGTATATCAATAAACACTATTTTTACAAAACCTAATGAGTTTAAAAACTATGCAACCGTTAAAATTTAAAGATGTTGCCATAACACCCGGAAATAGTAAATGGGATGCCAGTATCAGGCGTGAAAAAGCTATTTATAAAAAAAAGGATGACATACGCAGCGATTTTTCACGCGATTATAACCGTATTCTTCATAGCAAAGCATACCGCCGCCTTAAACATAAAACGCAGGTTTTTTATGCAACACAGAATGATCATGTGTGCACGCGTATTGAGCACGTAACCCATGTGGCTTCGGTGAGTTACAGCATTGCCAATTATCTTGGATTAAATACCGAACTGACCAATGCCATTGCTATTGGCCATGATTTGGGACATGCCCCTTTTGGCCACGAGGGCGAATACATCCTCCGTAAAATTGTGATGGATGAAATGGGCGAAACGTTCTGGCACGAGAAAAACAGTCTTTTTTTTGTGGATAAACTGGAAACTCTTCCCGACCTGACGAATAAAGATCATAACCTCAATCTAACCTATGCCGTGCGTGATGGCATAATTTCGCATTGCGGAGAAGTAAACGAAAACGCTATCTTTCCGCGGCAGGAGCTGATTCGGCTGGAGGATATCGAAAAGCCCAATCAATATGCTCCTTATACCTGGGAAGGCTGTGTGGTGAAACTTGCCGATAAAATTTCGTACCTCGGGAGGGATATTGAAGATGCTCTTACTCTTAAAATCCTTGATAAAGGACAGATCGCCGAACTTTCGGAGATAGTGGCCGGAATAAAAAAAGTGAAGGTCTGGCAGATTAACAACACCATCCTGATGAATGATTTTGTGATCAATCTCTGCAAGATGAGTACCCCCGAAAAAGGGATTTTATTCTCAGAGAAATACCTTAACATGATCAATTCGGTAAAAAATTTTAACTATAAACACATCTACCGGCACAAACGTCTGGAATATTACGGACGTCTGGCTTCGCTGGTGATTAATTCTATTTATTCAGCTCTGGCTGCATTATACGGCCCCAAAAATATACTGATAAGTACCCTCGACCAGCAGGAGAAGATATATCCTTCGCTGATAGGGGCTTTTAAGTACTGGCTGATGAAATATTCGGACATAGACCTCGTAGAGCGCAAAACCACCAAGTTTGGCAATCAATTGGTATATGATATCAATAGTGAAAAAGATTATAAAATGGCGATACTGCATTATATTTCTTCCATGACAGATCTTTTCGCCATGAAATTGTTCGGCGAATTAACCCGCTTCTGACAGTTTTCAGGAAATTAATACATTTGTAAAATAAAAGAGGTCGTTATGGCAAAAAAAAATGACAAAATGAAACAAATTATGGATCGTTTTGTAACCAGGTCGCAATTAAAACAAAAGGTCTATCAAAATACACTTCATGTTTTTAATGAGTTAAAATCGGTGGTAAAGGATTTTGCGGCTGAAACACAAAAAAATCTAAAAAAGGACAAGCTTTCCGGGATACCTGTAGAATATAAAGTAAAGGGCGATTTTGAAGCCGAACTTACCTTTGCCGGTGATACCTTGTTTTTTACCATGCATACCAATGTTTTTGAGTTTCCGCGCGAACATAGTATTATGCGCAGCTCCTATCTGAAGGAAGATCCGGGCAGGGCGTATTGCGGAATAATTTATGTGTACAATTTTCTGGCAGATTCAATGCGATATAACCGCGAAAATGATATAGGATACCTGGTAGCCCGTATTTTTGTGAACAAAGAATTTCATTTTGTGGTTGAAGGAAAAAGACAAAATGAGTTTTTAAGCAATTCTTTTGTGCAGGAATCCATAGATTATCCAATACTAAGGCAAATACTTGAAACAGCGGTGCTGTACTGTCTGGAATTTGATCTTTTGTTACAGCCGTATGATATGCAGAAAGAAATTACCGTGAGCCAGATTAAGGAATATTCATCAAGTATTAATATAACTACTGGTAAACGACTGGGTTTTCGTTTTCAGGCCGACCCGGAAGAACAGCTTTAGCAAAGAAAAAAAACAAATTATTGTAAAAATTTTTTTTGAAATAAAAAATAATCGTATCTTTGCACCCTCAAAAATTGAGAGAAAACATTAGGCCCGTTCGTCTAGTCGGTTAGGACGCCAGGTTTTCATCCTGGAAATCAGGGGTTCGAGTCCCCTACGGGCTGCTAACAAAATTTTTATAAAATGGCTAATCATATTTCATCAAAAAAGAGAATCAGGCAAACAAGCACCAAAAGATTGCACAACCGTTATTATGCTATTACCATGCGTAATGCATTAAAACAATTCAGAGCACTGAAAGAAAAAGATAAAGCAGTTGCTGAAATGCCTAAAATGGTTTCCATGATTGATAAGCTTGTTACTAAGGATATACTGCATAAGAACAAAGCCGCTAACCTTAAATCAGGTATGGCAAAATTTTGCAGTTCCCTGAAATAAATTTTTTTTTTAATATTTTTTTTAACCCTTGTCAAAAGCAAGGGTTTTTTTTTAAATAAAATTTTATAATTTTACATAAAAAAATATACGAAATGTCTGAATTGAGAAATATCAAACAGTGGGCTGAGGACGATCGTCCGCGTGAAAAACTCATTTCCAAAGGAAAATCAGTACTTAGTGATGCTGAGTTGCTGGCAATATTGATGCGGTCGGGTTCCCAAAAAGAAACTGCCGTTGATTTGTCGAAAAGAATCCTGTCGGATGTTTCGGACAACCTGCTGGAATTATCAAAACTTAGCCTTAATGATTTGCTGGGTTACAGCGGTGTGGGCGAAGCCAAGGCATTGAGCATTATTGCAGCCCTGGAGCTGGGCAAGCGCTGCCGTGTGTCGGAGGTGGCCGTCAAGGAAAAAATTTCGGGCAGCCGGGATGTTTTTGAATATTTTCAGAACAACCTTGCCGATAATCAATATGAAGAGTTTTGGGTGTTATTTCTCAACAGGGCAAATAAGATATTAAAAAAGAACATCATCAGCCAGGGAGGCATCGCGGGTACGGTGGCTGATCCAAAGAAAATTTTTAAAGCAGCCCTCGAAAACAATGCCTCCTCGATGATACTTTGCCACAATCATCCATCGGGAAATATAAAACCCAGCGAGGCAGATATCAAACTTACCAGGAAGTTGAAAGATGCCGGAACCCTAATGGATATCAGCGTATTAGATCATATCATAATAGGGGATAATACCTATTTTAGTTTTGCTGACGAAGGACTGATGTGATGATTGGTTTTACTGATTAACACCGTGTCTCTAATAAATACCGGGGTGGGGGCAAACACTTATTTGTGTTTTTTTATCATCTGGAGTGACCTGAAAATGTGCTTTTTTGATGAGGTTCTGAAAACGCCTTCATTTACAGAACGTACTTCTTCAATGGTATAAAATGTCTGCGGGTTGTATTGGTTCAGCACGTTAATAAATTCTACTAGGTCTTTGCGCTTTATGATGGAAAGGAGCACTTTAACTTTTCCGGTTGCGCCTTCGGCATGCATAACGTTAATGCCGTAATTTAGTTCTCTCAGTCTGATAATCAGATCGGCGGCTTCGCTCTTGAGCATCACCCTGATGATGACATTACCTATGGACATTTTTTCATCCAGCAGCATGCCTACATAGTTGCCCATGGCATAGCCTCCCGCATAGGCAATATAGCACAACGGGTTGTCCAGGTGTTTCATAATTTCTCCAATGGCCAGCAACCATATCAGTGCTTCGAAAAAAGCAAATACCGGCGCCCATTTTTTAAATCCTTTGGCAACAAATATCATGCGGAGGGTGCCAACGCTCTGGTCGAAAATACGGGCACAGAAAATTAATAATGGAAGGATCACCCAGGTGAAAACCGGTGCATCGCTGCTTAAAAAGCTTAAAATAGTCATTTTTATAATTTTTTCAGTGTCAAAATGATAGTTAATAAACTTGCTTGTGCATACTTAAATTGTTGGAAAAGGCTTGTCTTTTCTATGGCCTGTTCAACAATCCTGATAAAATAGTAATGTGGCGATATGATTAAAACTTCATTTGCAGCCCAATGCCATTTTGTGTCAGGCCAAAATCCATATGGTAAACGGCTTGAGCTGTTTTCAGGGATTGTACATACATGTCAAATGCCTTGTTCATTTTTTTCTTAGCAGAGAAATACAAAGGCAGTCCTGCAGCCAGAAAAGCACATCCCGCCCCCATATATATTCCGCTGGCGCCCATGTTGGTATTGTCTTTTTTTCCATCGGTAGCGCTAACCAGCAAGGCAATGGATCCGAAGACCAACAGGCCGCCACCGGCTCCTACCAACCCACGGCTCAAAGAATAGCGTTTGTAACCGCTGCGGTACATTTTATAGGCTTCGGCATTGTCATTTACGTCGATGAAATTTAAAATATTTTTCACCGTACGGTCGCCGACTTTGTCTTTGTATATATCGTTTTTGCCATTTTCGTATTGAATCATAAATACCTCTTTTTTTGGTACGCTAAATACCATGTTGTCGGTGGGCTGGTTTTGTTTCCGGGCTTGTTTCAGTTGTTGTTTAATGTTGCAGGGCAACTTGTCGTTTTCGTTGAATACATGAAATTTTATGAGTTCATCGTTTGCCTCAATGACATTTACTTTGATTTCTTTGCCGTTGTTTTTCAAAACTACATCCTGGGCGGTTGCCATAAATGAAACAACGCTTATAAGCGCTACAAAACATATTTTTTTCATGATTAAGATATTTTAAAATCAGGGCACAAATA
>Ga0116186_1004236_pt1 | contig 11747 bp, 11 predicted proteins | sample AD_JPNNA4_MetaG_FD_89806 | JGI IMG/M metagenome (GOLD analysis project Ga0116186, IMG submission 89806) | Active sludge microbial communities of municipal wastewater-treating anaerobic digesters from Japan - AD_JPNNA4_MetaG | ecosystem: Engineered > Bioreactor > Anaerobic > Digestate | place...
ATAATTAGGTGCGGGGGATGGGATTCGAACCCACGAACACCTTCGTGACTGGACCCTGAATCCAGCGCCTTTGACCTGGCTTGGCAACCCCCGCAAAAGAGGCAGCACTCCTCATGCACTCGTACTATTTAACAGTATTCGTGGGATCTCTCTGCCGGCAGAGTCCGGATATTAATTTTCCTGCCTTCTCCGCCCTGATGACTGATTTAGGATTAAGCAAGAAAAAGGATCGCAATAACCTTGGTTAAAATCGCAAGCATGAAATCACAAAAGAGATTGCACATGCCGCATGGCTCCTCTGGGAAAAGCTCAACAGATCCTACAGGGAACTGGATCACAGACGGTGCAGTGAAGGGAGAAGAATTCGTTCTTAGGCCTGCCTAGGCCTCATGATTGCTGATACAGAGCTCTCGACCAATAAAAGACGCCGGAAAAAATCCACATCTTGAGTTATGACCCATCCGTCGCAGCTGTTTCATTTGCTGCTGCAGATCTTCTTTATGTATCGATAGAACCAGATTCCTTCCCCATCCTCATAGAATGTGATCTTCTCCGCCTTCTCTCCCACCCGGATCTTGAGGGTACTGTTGTGAAACTCATCCACATACTCCACGTCATCGATTAAATCCAGGGGAACAGTTTGCACGCTATCCCAGGCAATTCCGGGCCGCACGAAATGAATGTTTTTATCTGTGGTCACCAGATAGCCCAGAACCTTGTCCAACATGCCCATTCTGGCTATAGCCAGCATCTGCTCCGAAGCCCGGCTGTGCAGTATGGCAGGGGCAATCTGCACCAGGCTCTCCCCTGCCGCATCCAGTTTTTTTACTGTTCTCTTAAGCTTGCCCGGAATCTCCACTCTTTCCTCTTCAGCCATTTGATTCATAATAATAAAAATCATTTCAAGTTACAATCTTCTCCAGACAGCCCTTCTCCAGAGCTATCCTCACCTCTCGGGCCAGCCTGCGACCGGTGGACATATTGGTCCTCCATAGGGCATTGCCGTAGGGATGACCCACCGCCATATGTACATTGGTGCCCCCTCCAATGCGCGGCGCGACGTCGTAGATATAGAAATTGAGGTCCTTGTCCACGCAGGTCTGCAGGCAGAAGGGACCGATTATGCCCGGACTGTAATGCTCCTGGGTTGCAGCCACATACTTTTCTGCCAGCTCAAAGGCCTTTTCCAGCAGAGACTCGCGAAGGGTGGCTGAGTTGTGCCCGCATACGGTGTACTCCGGATTGATCTGCTTGTCGTTCAATGAAAGCTGCTGCGGGGCAGGCAGGCGGCAGTGGCCGTCCAATGAAGTCTCAAAGCGCCAGTCTATGCCGATCAGCTCGATCTGTTTGCTGATGGGAGAGTAGAAGAAATCCAGATTGAAGACCGGACCGATGATATAGCGCTCGATTCTTGCCAGCTCGATTCCGTCTTGGTCTATGACATTCTGGCGCAGCAGAGCCTCAGCCTTCTGGCAGTACTCCTCATAAGAGGAAGCGGTAAAAAATCCCCGCTCAAGAGTTTTGACGGCGTGAGGAAGCTTGACCATGACCAACTCTTTGATGTCCTCCGCCTCCACCGGCTCGGGAAAAGGCAGGCCAGCCTTCTCCAATATCCAGTAATAGTCCCTTTTGTCTCCCCTCTCCTCGGAGCGGAGCAGATTTCGCGAGCCGAGCAGGGGCACGCAGAACTGATCCTCAACCGCATCTATTCCACAATATGAGGTGAAGGAGCGGTTGGGGACGAAAAGAACATTCTTGTTCTTGATAATCTCCTGATTTTCGGGCTCAATTATCTGGGAAAATCGCTTCAGCATCATAACCTCGTCGATCATGCCCCCCACAATTCTGCCCGATCTATCCCTGCTGGCGCGGAAGTATTTCACATAAGGCTTCTCCCGTCCCTCCTTACAGACAGCCAGCGTCCTGAAATCCTCTTCAACTGCGCCGTCTGCCGTATCCAGGGCAGAGTGGGATGCAATCATCCCGATTCGCAGATCATCGAGATCATATCCCCTCAAGACCTCTAAGATCCTGCTGCGGTCGATCAACTCAAAGCACCTCAAAATAATCTTGTTGTCCGATCATATTTCCATCCCAATTAATCAAGATGACCCTACCCCTCATCCTATCTTCCCTCGGCAAGATCTCCTTGCTAGCCCTAAAGATCATGCCGGGCTGTTCTCCCCACCTGCCCCTCTGCATAAATTTTCCCATCCTTGCCTCAGATAGAGGCTTTTGATCCCGTCTTCTTTTGCTTATAGCTCTTTTGCTTATCCTGGCAAGATCAAAGCATCTGCTCCTGTTGATCCTTTTTCTTCTCTCATATCGATTTTAGTATATGTGCTCGTCTTGCCTGCTGCCGGGATTGCGCGATTCAATGGTATAGGCATTAATTCACGCCAACGGCCTTGTCAGGTGAGTCATTTCCCTGGGCGGTAATAAATGATGCTGTTGTTCCTTTAATATTTTTAGCGCGTGGAAAATTGCCCTCTATCAAATGCCAAAGATCTTTATATATTCCATCCAATCTACGGTTTTAAGTTTTGATATATAGAGAAATTATTGCTTTGAGCTGATGCTGCATCCAGGGCTGGTCAAATCGTTAAAAGTAGATCAAGGAAGAGGTTTTCCTAAAAGCAGGCTGCTGCTATGAAGCGAAGTACATCCGATGGCTTCACTGCACAGAAGCCACAAGTCCGGTCGTCATCAAGATGCCAGAAATGGCAATGGATTTAAGAAGAGCCGCCCTATTATTGGATGGAGATGAGCAAAATGGTCAGAGTCTTGGTGCCCCTGGCAGAGGGCTTTGAGGAGATCGAGGCAATCAGCGTCATAGACATCCTGAGGCGGGCGGATATCGAGGTGGTCACGGCTGGACTGACGGAAGGGATGGCAGAGGGCTCACATATGGTCAAGGTTCTTCCCGACACCAGCCTGGAGCGGATAGACTGGCAGGATTTCGATGCCTTGGTTCTGCCGGGCGGGGCACCTGGATTCGTCAACCTGGGAAATGACCAGCGCATTCTGGACATGGCAAAAGAGATGGATCGGGCCGGAAGATGCGTCGCCGCCATATGCGCTGCTCCATCAGTGCTGATCAAGGCCGGGGTCTTGCAGGGCCGCAGGGCTACGATCAGCCCCTCCGGCGCAGCCCAGGTTAAGGCCTGTGCCGACTTTAAGGAGGATCGAGTGGTGGTGGACAGGAATCTTGTCACCAGCCGCGCCCCAGGCACAGCCCTGGAGTTTGCCCTAAGGCTGGTGGAGCAGCTTGCCGGCCGGGAGAAGATGGAGCAGATCAAAGCCCAGACCATGGCGGCATGCTAGAGGCAGGGCGGGATATGCCTTGCTCGCCTTTGCATCCCATCTGCCCCGATTCGGCTCAGCTCCTTAGGGCTGGAAAAATTGGCCATATGAATGCGGAAAGGAAATGCTTATAACCGTTTGCATCAGTTGACCTGACCAGGTGAACTCTAATGAAATGCGCTCTGTGTCTTGTGGAGAAGGAGACCGTCCCGGTCAAGCTCAATCTGGCTACAATCCACGGTCCCAAGGACGAAATATTCAATATCTGCAAAGAGTGTCTGGACCTGGCACATCAGGCATACCTGGATAAGGATTTCCTGGCCGCCAAGGCCGGGACCGGTGCTGCGCCCCATGACGCGCACGGAGCGCATCACTGATCTGAGATCCATTCTCTCATGAAATCCGTACTGGATGAGGAGAAGGCAAGGGCACTCTTCTCTTCCTGCCAAAAGGAATGCGATGTGCTCATCTCCCTACTCCGGATGGTCATTCCCAACTGGGACGAGGTGGAGTACGTCCTGGAAGGCAGGCCTCGTATAGGCACAGAGGGCTGGCATGCCATTTATGATCTCTTCTGTCGATTTAATGAATCCCATCCGGGAGAGAGCATATTTCCGGGCGGGCTGTGGCTGTCGATGGGATTTATCAAGGATGAGCAATTGGGCCCCTGGCAGGTGGACTGCTCAGATATGAAATTCATCTTCAAATGAGAGGCTCAGTTTTCGACGTCGCCCCTGAATCCCTCTCCGGCGGAGGGCGGCATTAAAGATGAAGGCGATTCAGATCAAGGCAAAGGTTTTATAGCCAGGCGGGACATGGTCAGCATTATGACACACGAAATCTCTGTGGGGAATCGTCTTCTACGACGAACTTTTGCTTGTTGATGAAAGAGTTTCCATTTTCGATACAACCCTTAGAGACGGCGAGCAGACTCCTGGCGTATCTCTGACCCAGGAGGAGAAGCTCCAGATCGCCAGGCAGCTTGACAAACTGGGAGTCAATGTTATAGAGGCCGGCTTTCCCGTATCCTCCAAGGGCGAGTTTGAGAGCGTTAGGCAGATCGCCAGATCCGGGCTGCAGGCCCAGGTCTGCGGCCTCTCCCGCATAGTAAAAAAGGATGTAGAGGCCTGTCTCGACGCCGATGTGGGCATGGTCCATGTTTTTTCTCCAACCTCGGATATCCAGATCGCTCATACCATAAAGATGAGCCACGATGAGATCGTGGCTGCGGCTATGGAGGCGGTAGATCTGGTCAAGGACCACGGCAGAACCTGCCTCTTCTCGGCCATGGATGCCACCCGCACCTCTCCGGAGTTCTTGCATCGCATATTCAAGGCCGTGGAAGAGGCGCACTGTGATATCATCAATATCCCGGATACAGTGGGCGTGGCAGCTCCCTCCGCTTTCTACCGCTTTGTCAAGAACATCTGCGATGATGTCCATATGGTGGTGGACGTCCACTGCCACAATGACTTCGGGCTGGCCGTGGCCAACAGCCTGGCGGCGGTGGAGGCCGGAGCCAGGGAGGTGCAGGTATGCGTGAACGGCCTGGGAGAGAGAGCAGGCAATGCCAACCTGGCCGAGACGGTGATGAGCCTTCATTCCATCTATGGGGCCAAGACCAGCATCAAGACCGAGTACCTGGTGGAGACGGCCCGTCTGGTGGAAAGGCTTACTGAGGTCAAGATCTCCCCTACAGCTCCCATAGTGGGAGAAAACGCATTCTCTCATGAGAGCGGCATTCACAGCCACGGGGTCATAGAGAACAGCAAGACCTTTGAGCCGGGAATCATGACCCCGGAGATGGTGGGGCACAAGAGGCGCATCGTGCTGGGCAAGCACACCGGAAAGCATGCCGTGGCCAAGGTGCTGGAGGAGGCGGGCTACAGGCCCACTGAGGAGCAGCTCCGGGAGATACTGGAGAGGGTCAAGGAGCTGGGGGACAAGGGAAAACAGGTCGCCAACATAGATCTTCAGACCATAGCCGATGTGGTCATAGGAGAGGTGGCCAGAGGGAGCCAGGCGGTGGTTCTCAAGGAGGTCTCGGTCATGACCGGCAACATCATCACCCCCACAGCCACGGTAAGGGCTCTGGTGCGGGGCAAGGAGAGGGTCCTGGCCAACACCGGTGTGGGACCGGTGGATGCAGCAGTCAATGCGGTGCAGGGCCTCCTGGATAGCGACACCTCCATTCATCTCTCCGACTTCAGGATCGAGGCTATTTCCGGGGGAGCTGACGCACTGGCCGAGGTGGTGATCGGGGTGGAGGATGACCAGGGGCGCAGGGTTGCCGCCCGCTCCGCCCGCGAGGACATAGTCATGGCCTCGGTGGAGGCTCTGATAAGCGCCATCAACCGACTGATGCTTCTCAACTCCGGAAGCAAAAAGGCTTGAACTGAAAAAAGTGAGCATGCGGCATCAAATGCCAGCTCTCACTGCTTTTTTATTATGATTAATGTCCCCAGGTTGAGAAAGGGGCCATAATCGGTTAGTAGGGCTCAGGGTCCAGGTTAAGGGCAAAAGGTTTATATTCGACTTGTGTCGTACTACGTCATGTGCCGTAAAAACAACGGCAGCCGAGGTAGAGGAGTGGGGGCTCCTTTTTATCGGCAATCGATGGCGGAAAATGGCTGGCCCTCTTCCCTCCCAGGGCCGCATTTTTCCGTCGATCGCTAAAATTTTCCTGCTGCCATGTTAAGATATAGCATAGCACACAATTCTTATACTTATTCCACATTTCCCAAACCATGATTGTTCGAGTCCAGCGCTCCCATCTCTCCGGCGAGGTCTTTGCCCCGCCTTCGAAGAGCTATACCCATCGGGCCATTCTCATAACCTCCCTGGGGCCGGGCGGCAGCATCAAGCGCCCCCTCCTCTCGGCTGACACCAGGGCTACCATCTCCGCCAGCCAGGCCTTTGGGGCGGAGATCGATATCGATGAGGATGTGAAGATCAAGGGCGTGGCCGACCGGCCCCGGACCCCGGAGGATGTGATCGATGTCCTCAATTCAGGAACCACTTTGCGCTTCTGCTCGGCGGTGGCAGCTCTCACCGAGGGTGCGGTTCTCACCGGCGATGCCTCCATCCGCAGCCGGCCCAATGGGCCGCTCTTGAGCAGCCTCAGCGACCTCGGGGCCCAGGCCTTCTCCATCCGCAACAACGGAAAAGCCCCTCTGGTGGTGCGGGGAAGGATTAAGGGGGGCACGGCACGCCTGGACGGTGGCGTAAGCTCCCAGTTCCTCTCCGCCCTGCTCATCTCTGCTCCTCTGGCGGAGGAGGAGACCAGGATTGTGATCCAGGGTGAGCTGAAGTCCCGGCCTTATGCGGAAATGACCCTGGATATGCTGGCCGAGGCGGGGATAAGAATTGAGCCCGGTGAGCAGGAATTCCTGGTGCCGGGCAATCAGAGCTTCGGCCTGAAGGGCTACACCATTCCGGGCGACTTCTCCTCCGCCTCTTATCCCATGGCTGCGGCAGCTGTGACAGGAAGCGAGGTGACGGTAAAGGGAGTGCTGCCCTCCCGGCAGGGAGACTCGGCGATCATCGATATCTTGAGACGGATGGGGGCAGAGGTATCCTGGGACAGGGAGAAGGGCGACCTCAGGGTAAGGGGCGGCGAGCTCCAGGCTGTGGATGTGGATGCCGGCCGGACGCCTGACCTGGTTCCCACCATTGCCGTTCTGGGAGCGCTGGCGAGGGGAAAGACCACCGTCTTCAATGCCGAGCACGTCCGGCACAAGGAGACGGACCGGCTGCATGCCATGGCCGTGGAGCTCTCCCGGATGGGCGCCGACATCAAAGAGAGGCCTGACGGGCTGGAGATCACAGGCGGCAAGCTGCATGGGGCAAAGGTGCACGGCCACCACGATCACAGAATAGTCATGGCCCTGGCCGTGGCAGGACTGGTGGCCGGGGACACGGAGATAGATACGGCGGAGTCGGTGGACGTCTCCTATCCCGGATTCTTCGCCCGGATGAAGGGGCTGGGGGCGGAGGTGGAGATAAGCTAAAAACAGATCTCTTGAAGAGATGCGAGGTTAGCCTTTCCTGATAATGCCGACACTTAAAGGCGGTCCTCGTATCCTTCAGCAATTATTTCTTCCGCAACGACCAAAGCGTAAATGTTCCTGGGTAGCCTTTTAATGCAACATCTTCATGCGGCTCCCATTGAAGCTGCTTATGCTGAGCGGAACCCAGCCCATCGATGTCGTTTTTGGCTCTATCGCTCAGGCATATCTCCTTGCCTTTGGCCCCTCCGAATCCAATCACCCTGGCGGCGAAATTAACAGTATCACCGAAGACATCGCCTTCCTCCACCTGCATCGGCCCGATGTGAATGCCGGCCCGGATCTTTATCTGGGGATGGCCCGTGTCCTTTTCTAATGCCAGGGCATAATTCAAAGCTGCGTCTGCGGACTTGAATGCTGCCATGAAGCCATCGCTCAAGGTTTTGATCTCCCGACCATTAAACCTCTCAATCAGCCTGTGGCTCTGAGCAAAATGTGCTCGTCTAATCTCATTCATGGCTTCGTCTCGGAGTTCCACTCCCAATGAGGTCGAGCCGACAACATCGGTGAAAACGATGGCCAGGGTGACGCGCTCGCCTCCAGCCCAATCCCTGAAGCTCCTGGTGCTCATCTCGCCTTTGGCTGAGACAACGAAGGCATCAAAGTCCCTATGCCGGTCTGCGGATCGGTCCATGGCCTCCACTTTTGACTCAAAGTGAATACGCTCTTTGGGCTCGGCCAATGACACAATTGCCCCGCAGGGACAGGCAAATTCCTTCTTCCCTTGACCCACCAGAAGCTTTACGTAGTCATCCGGTATCGGGTGACCGTTGGAGCAGACAAAGAACCGCACAAGGTCCACTGTACCATTCAGCGCTCTGCGCCTGGCATGGGCGAGAACGTACTCCTCGAAGTGGAAACATGTCTCTGCGCTTGCCTTTTCGTCGAAAAAGAGTATCAAGCGTCCCCGAGCCTCAGCAAATTCCTGCAGGAAGATCCCGCACTTTCCGCCCGCCTTGGCGGTGAATATAGCGGCGTTGCGCCACATCTCCGTCCGGCCGGTGGTGAACAGTCCGCTGTGGCCGAGGCGCACGGCTAATGTGGCATAAATGCTCTGAACCGGCCCGTCGAAGGTGATGGCGACGGCTTTGCCTTTGGGTTCAGGTGCGTCTTCGTAGTCCCTGTTGAACTGGGAGGGGAAAACCAGGTATCGCCCGTCGTCTGCATTCTCTCGTAGCGCCAGGTCATGGAGGACGAGCTCCTCTACAGTAGCATGTAGCAGCAGCTGCTCCTGGCCCGGATCGGAGACCTTTTGCTCCGCAGGCACGAAGAACTTGCCTTTCAGAGCCACCTCTTCTGCCATTGAGCCGAGACCATCCGGCTCATCCTTTGCTGTGATGACCATGGCCGAGGCGTAGGCGTCCAGAAGCTCGGGCTGGAGGAGAACGTAGCCTCCGAATGTCAGACGGCGGATAAGATCCCGGTTTTCCAGCCGCCCGATGCATGTGTCGAACTGGTCCCGCAGTATCTCCCGCTTCGTTGGTGAGGTGACCTCGGCTGATTGGCTCCAGAACTTCTTTAGATAGGAGACGATGGAGTTGGAGGGCTTTGAGGTCACTGATGTAGGTTGGATCATCTCGCTGTATAGCTCATTGGCTGTATCAAGGAGCCGACCGGTCTTCTTCACCTCCAGAAGGAACGATTTGATGTCGGCAAATAACTGGGATGAGGAGACCTCCGGCAGCTCTTCCCAGAGGATGGCCTGCTCGATGGCTTCCCTCAATTCCTTGATTTCCCAGCCTTCCTTGGCGCTGGTCTTGAAATAGCCGTCAAAGCCGAAGTCTTTGAGGACCGTCTGCAACCGATCCTCACCAATGGACACCCCGCCGCGGTCATTGCGGGCGGAGACCATGTACTTCTTCATTGGGACGCAGGAAGAGCCCTGCCTCTGCTGCGCCAGCCGCAGAGCCCGCTCCCAGTGCCGAACACCTGCCAGGGGATCTGTTTCGCTGCGGGCATCGAAGACTACCAGGGCCACTGCCACCTCGTTTAGGTGGAGCTGATGAATGACGCGGTAGCCTGGCTGTCCGGCTAGATCCCAGAGCAGCGTCTCCCGGGTCTGAGTGACATCATCGCTGATTTTAACCTCCTTTGAATCGAGGGTCCAGACTCGCCTACCAGGGGTCGAGTCCGTAGCCTCGAAGGGAAGGTTGTTCAGAACCAGACTCAGTCCTGTCTTGCCCACGCCTGAATCGCCCACCAACACCACTTTGGCATTAACATAGTGAGCTTCTGGCTCTGTCACCTTGCCAGGCTTTGTGGTGAGGGGAATGTACCAGACCCTAAGCGTCTCGTCGTCTGAACCCGATACCATCATGTTGCCGTCGGATGTGACGGCAACGCACCTGACTACGTCGGTATGTCCTCCGAATGTTGCTCTGCACCTTCCCGTCTCCAGGTCCCAGGCCTTCAGTGTCTCATCCCATGAACCCGATACGACCGTCTTGCCATCGGATGTGACGGCAACGCCAAAGACGCCTTTGGTATGGCCTTCGAATGTTGCCCTACACCTTCCCGTCTCCAGGTCCCAGACCTTCAGCGTCTTGTCGCCTGAACCCGATACGACCGTCTTGCCATTCGGAGAGACGGCAACGCCATAGACTGCGCTGGCATGGCCTTCGAATGTTGCTCCGCACCTTCCCGTCTCCAGATCCCAGACCTTTAGCGTCTTGTCCCATGAACCGGATACGATCGTCTTGCCATTCGGAGAGACGGCAACGCCCCAGACTTCGTCGGTATGGCCTTCGAATGTTGCTCTGCACCTTCCCGTCTCCAGGTCCCAGGCCTTCAGTGTCTTATCCCATGAACCCGATACGACCGTCTTGCCATCGGATGTAACGGCAACGCCCAAGACGCCTTCGGTATGGCCTTCGAATGTTGCCCTACACCTTCCCGTCTCCAGGTCCCAGACCTTCAGTGTCTTGTCGCCTGAACCCGATACTACCGTCTTGCCGTCGGATGTGATGGCCACACCATAAACGTAACTGGCATGGCCCTCGAATGTTGCTCTGCACCTTCCCGTTTCCAGGTCCCAGACCTTCAGCGTCTTGTCGTCTGAACCTGATACGACCGTTTTGCCATCGGATGTAACGGCAACGCCATAGACGCTGCTGGTATGGCCTTCCAGAACAACCGGCCTCCCACCGGCCTTCCCTTTTGCTGCCTCGTGGATTACCTTTTTAGACGCTTCCACACCGCAGGCAGCCAGAAGCTTCTCATAAGTCTCATCAGAGGGGCTTCGCCAGTCGATGTAAGCGAAATGGGCGATGATATCGGGCTTAGTGCAGCTCTCTATCAAAAGGGGGATAAACCGTCGTTGTTTGTTTATAGGATCACGGAAGACTAAAGTTAGGTGCTCCAGTGCTCCCCATTCCGATGCAAAATAAGTCGGAGACATGGCACATGAGAAGGGTGCGGGATTGCTCCAGACCCTGCTGGATTTTGAGGGGAATGGAGTCCCCTGGCCTTATAGCCCAGGCATCCAGCCATACCCGCAGTCCATCTGCCTTCAGGCGCTCGGCCAGAGTATGGACCTTCTCTTTATCCTTGGAGCTGTAGCTCAGGAAAACGTCGTATTCGACCGTTTTAGCATCCCCCAATGCTTGATTTTGAGATGAAGCTGATAATTTTCTCACACAATAATCGGCTCAATGGCGCAGGAACCCTTTTATTTCTTTTGCTCATTTTCCACTCCTGCGAGGCATATGCTTCCCCTTTCAAGAGGAGCCACTGTGCCACTATATGACGAATTGTGGTTGGCCGTGGGCGGAATGGTGGCCGGGGACACGGAGATAGATACGGCGGAGTCGGTGGACGTCTCCTATCCCGGGTTCTTCTCCCAGATGAAGAGCCTGGGGGCGGAGATGGAGATAAGCTGAAAGGGATGAAGGCAAAAGAGACGCCTAGCCCTCCCGGCGGGATTTCCTGAGTGTAAAATCTTATTAGTGGTCAAGTCATTCTTGATAACCAATGAACTCCAGGATCGTCCAGAGGACCCTGGGTCTGCTGGCCATGCTGCTCGGATTGCTTATGATCCTGCCGGGAATAGTATCAGCCATATACAAAGAGCCGTTGGGAGTGGTGGCATTTGGCCTCTCCTCTCTCTTCTCCATCAGCCTGGGATTGGCGCTTTCCCGTCGCGGAGAAAGCTCGAGTTTGAATCGCAAAGAGGCCTTTGTCACTGTATCCTTGAGCTGGCTGCTCGCTGCTGCTCTGGGCTCTCTTCCCTATCTGATCCTGGGCTTCGGCCTGGTTGATGCATTCTTTGAATCCATCTCCGGCTTTACCACCGCCGGAGCCACCATCCTCAGCGAATTCAACTCCCAGGGCTACTGGATCATAAACCAGGATTTGGTGCGGAGCAGCCTGGCCTATGCC
>Ga0116186_1004241_pt1 | contig 11738 bp, 13 predicted proteins | sample AD_JPNNA4_MetaG_FD_89806 | JGI IMG/M metagenome (GOLD analysis project Ga0116186, IMG submission 89806) | Active sludge microbial communities of municipal wastewater-treating anaerobic digesters from Japan - AD_JPNNA4_MetaG | ecosystem: Engineered > Bioreactor > Anaerobic > Digestate | place...
CATAAAAGCGTGCCCCGGCAACACACCTGTCAGTATCATCGGGAAGCGGATAATCAGAATCACCCAGGCGATGATGGTAAAGCGGGTAAGCAAATAGATTATATTTTCCGATTGGCAGTTCTCGGAACGGAATGTTGAGGCCGCACAGCCGATAACGATAGGTGACAGCATTTGAAAAAGACTCTGAAGCGCATAAAGATTATTACGTCCGAAATACCAGTAAACAAGAAGCAGGCTTATCCAAAAGATCCATAAACCGAGAGGAAATGTAACAAGACGGATGTTTTTAAAACAAATCAAAACTGAAATAAACATCGGGATAACCCACGCCCACCCTGAAATGTTAAATCCTAAAATTTCACGTCCACCGATGAACCATGGAATAATCGCCGCCGCGATAATCAACAGCATAAAGCGGTTCATACCGCGATAATCTTGATAGTCATCATAATAAGCGAATTCGCCCTGCGGCAAATTCACAGGCGTTACGTTTTTTATCTCATTCTCCTGCATATTCATCTCTAACTGATTACCTACCGCTCTCCGTTCTCCGATTTCCGATCGCCGGCCTCTGTCCTCTGCTCTCCGACCTCTGACTTCCGCCTAATAGCCTATGCTTTTAACCTTGAACGTAGAACATTGAACATAGAACTTCTCTTTTCCTTCAGTCTTCAGCCTTCGGCCTTCAGTCTAACAGCCTGATAAAGCGCCCTTATACTCTCACTAAACATCGGATACGCATATTTCTCTTCCACACATTTTCGTGCAGCTTTACCTATAGCCTTTCTTTTTGCTTCATTATAAGCTAATCCAACAATGCAATCCGCAAATCCATTAACATCTTCCGAAGCCACAAGAAATCCATTTTCCCCATCTTGAATGATTTCAGCTAGACCATCAACATTGCTAGCAACAACTGGCTTTCCGCAGGCCATTGCTTCAATGGCAGTCAGGCCAAAGCCTTCAAAACGCGAAGGCACTACTACAATATCCATCAAACCCAAAGAGCGCATTGCCTCACTCCACGGCAAGCGCCCCATCCATGTGCAGGCATCAGTTATGCCCAAATCACTTGCAAGGTACTGCAAGTGATTTTTCTGCTGACCATCACCAACAATTAAAAGATGCGCGTCAGGCACGGATTTTTGAACAACCGCGAAAGCTTCCAACAAAACATCCACGCCTTTTTCAGCACTTAATCGCGCCACGGTGCCGATGACAGTTTTGCCTGAAAGGCGTTTGTGCATTTCTAAAACGTTCGGCGTTTTTTCAGCAAGCGCTTTGTCTATTGCTTCAATATCAACCGCGTTGGGGATGGTCAAATGCTTACGGGCAACACGGCTTGAATTAGACGGATTCAACAAAAACGAATTGCCGAACCAGGATTTTTCCGCCGCTTCGGAAACGCAGGTGAAACAATCTGTCAATAAAGCGCCCAAACGTAAAAAAAAATGCGCCATAAATCCATGCGGTGTGCCCGGATAATGCGCCGTTGCAAACACAACGGGCACTCTCGCCAATTTGGCGGCAATAATCGGCAAAAGTCCCGGGGCCATATATTGCACATGAACAATATCAGGTGACTTTCTGCGAAAGATAGCCGAAAGATTACGGATAAATTTTATAGTGCCAGTATCCCTCGACCATTTCAAAAGCGAAACATCCGCACCCGCGGCCTTAAAGTCTGCAACCATCTGTTCATCATATTCAAAATAACAACAGACTTCAACGTGATAACCTGTTTCTACAAGCGCCTTTACCAGCAAAAGCGACTGCTGTTCCGTTCCACCTCGCAGAAGGCAGGGGATTGCAATGATGACTTTATTATTTTTGGCACGTTTCGCGTGACCCATAGTTCAGCAAATTGTGGTAGTTTATTTTGAAAGGAACAAGCAGGGTCCTATATAATCTGGCTTATCGAAACTGCTATGTTCATGTAAATACATATCAAGACAACGATAGTTATACTCTTTAAGAAACTTCTCCATTTCTTTGTTCGTATAACCGAAAATAGGCCAATTGTAGGGATGCAGTTCACATAATATCATTGCAGGTTTCATTGTCTCCCATGGGAATCCTTTTAAAACAGGCAATTCTGCGCCTTCGACATCAATCATCAGAAGGTTAACCTTTGTCAAATTAAAGCGACAAATAATATCGCTAAGTGTTTCAACCTTAACTTTACATGCAACTCTTTTGCCTGCACTATTTTCAGGAAGTAAATAGCTTTCCGAACCTTGGGTAACAAAATCCATCTCACCAGCGCATTCAGATACGGCGCGTTCGACCACAATCACGATGTCCTGCAAGTTATTGCGCTGAACATTCTCTTTGAGAATTGCAATATTTGCCGCATCAGGTTCAATAGCAATAATCACCCCCCCCCGATTATTTTGTTTTAGCAATCCGCCGATTAAAAGAACGTACTCTCCATGATGTGCACCGACGTCAATAATCACAGGATTTTGAATGTATTCAATGGCGTTGCAAACCGTATGCGCTTGTACAAGATCCGCATAAGCAACTATTTTAGAACGGCATTCATCATGTGGCAGGCGTAAACCGCGCCGACCAGGCCACACAGTATTGGGATGCAAATTAAGCGCAAGGCCCATTGCCTTTTCACGCCTGCCGCCTGATAAGAGCCAGAGCCACCTTAGGCAAGATTGCCATGCTATAAAAACAAATCTTTTCAATGTAATCGCGCTTCTTTCAAAAACGTATTAAGGGCTTGAAACACTTGTTACGGTTGATTACTTTCATGCCTTTATTTTTTGTAAAAACGGCAATAAATAGATAAATATAAAAAACGTGCTAAGTAGAGCATACCTAACAACAAAATATTAATTTTAAAATATTTTTTATAATAATATAAATCACTATCAAAAATTAATTTTTTCTTTTCAATATTTTGGAGGTATTTTGATGTTGTATATTCGCCAATAGACAAAACACTTACAGAAGGATAAAAATACATTTTGTAACCAGTTGCGTGTAACTTTTCTGTTAATATTTTTTCTTCACTGTATAAAAAAGTACCAGCGTCAAAACCTTCTATTCTTATAAAAATATCAGTATTTAAAAGCATGAATGATCCTACTACCCAATAACAATATCCTTCCTGTTCGTTCTTTCTCTTCTTAAATTCTTGTATTCCGGGTGATAGCCAGTTAAATTTTGAAAGTATTTGACTTTGTCTTATAGGGAAAAAAATGTGCCATAACGAATAACGTAAAGGGCCTACTCTGTCATAACGCGGAGAAATACTCGCGCCATTTTGATCAATCATTTTTGGCCCAATTATTCCAATTTGGGGATTCGTCTCTATCTTTGCAATCAGTTTCTCCACAACATCTTCAGATAATATCTCGATATCATTATTTGAAAATAACAAATATTGAGGATGAAAATTACTGATCAAAAATTCTGCGCCAAGGTTATTACCTTTGGCAAAACCTAAGTTCTCCTCGGAATTGAGAATGAAAACATTTTTTTCTTTATCTATTGTTTTATTTACGGAGATAATGCACGCGTCTAATGAAACAGCAAACTCATGTTCGTCTTGTGCTGAAAAAGAGTTGTTAACAACAACTATTTTTTTAAGTGTTTTGATTTTTGTTAATTCGTTTTTTATAAATTGAATGGTTTTTGCAGTCGTTTTATAAGAAACAATTACAACACCAAGTGGTACTGAAATATTGTTGTTTAATTTCGTTATCATCAGTAGGGTAATTATATAAAGTTATGTGTTTTTAGTTATTCATCAATGAGGGATATTTGTGCATATAGTGTGTAAGGTTTTATTGATCTGTGCACATTTTGAAGCTTCATTTTCATGTGGGCAAGTCTTTGTATGGTTGTTTTCAGTCCAAGAGAAAGCAGAAAACTTTTTATTACTTTAATGCCTTGATAACTAAGCTTTAATTGTAGCTGTTTGATTAACCTTTTCTTTTTTTTGTGGCCGATTGCCCCATCTTCTTCAAATCGTGGAATGAAAACCGGATGATCCAAGGATTCAGTATTTTTCCAGTAATAATGGGAACCTCTATTATAATTTGCTATATTAAATAATTCCAGATGCATGCCAACTGATTTTGTTAACTGGACAAGTGATTCTTCAGAAAGCCACCATAAATGTAATGGTGGTGCGTCTGTCACCCATAATGCGGAAGAGTCAAATGCGCTTTTATTTGGTGTAGTAAGCAAAATTATGCCTTCCGGATTTAATAAATTTTTAAGTTGAATTAAAAATGATTTAATATCAGGGATATGCTCAATAACTTCTGTTGCTATAATAACATCATATTTTAAATTGGTTATCTGTGCATATGAAATAGCATCTGCTGCATAAAAATAAGCTCCAAATTTTTCAATCGCCATTTTAATGGCGGAATGAGACACATCTATGCCTGTTGCCGAAAAACCCTCTTTGTTTAGTGCATAGGTCAAGTACCCTAAGCCGCACCCTATCTCCAATATTTTCACTTTCTTCTTGGCAAATCTTTTCAAACTATGTGCAACGAAAAAATAAACATCTTCTTGAGCGGCAAGATAGTTTAAAGGTTTTTTCTTGCTAATAATTGATTTTGCATATTGATTGTATCTTTCATAGCCATCTAGCCCATCACTTTTTTCATATATTTCGTTATATATGTTTCTATTACATATTATTGCGTCAGCAAAGGACGTATTGCAATAATTGCAAAATAGAATGTCATAAAACTTATTTTTAATATAACTGGGATGATTCTTGTAAATAATTTCTACAGATTTTGAGCAAATAGGGCAGTGCGGCATTTTAATTTAATCTTTTTATTTTAGTTATACCTAATTCAGCAAAGCATAATTTCATGCCGTCGCAACGAGTAATCCATGCTAGACAAAAGAATGCTATAAGAAAGCTCAATGCTGTCAATATGAAACTCGTATAAAGATTCGCTATCGGGTGTGTTTGTTTGAAAAATAAAATCAAACTTATCGATGCAGCGTAAACCAAAAGATATTTTATGAAATATTTATATAATCGATTGCCAAGGTGCAACAATCTGGTGACAGAAAACATTGCCATACAGAATATAAGAAACCTAATGATTGTAAAAGTAATCAAATAGGTATAAAGGTCCCAAAGAATCAGCACACCAAAATTCAGAAACAGCATTATCTTACTGATTACATTAATGATGAAATATTTGTGAACATTGCCAGTGCTGAGCAATGTAATGTAAAACACGATGAAAATCTGTGCGGCAAATGCACCTGTAATAATAATCTGAAACATTAAAATTGCAGGTTCCCATTTGGCTGAAAACAGCAGAATAATTATTTCGCGGCCTGTCACTAATAGTAAGCCGCATAAAAAAAATGAAGCGAAGGATAATATATGAAATATTTTTGTAAAGGCTTGTTTAAATCTTTCCGGCTCATTTTGCAAAGCACTGAGTCCTGGAAGCAGGACACTTGCTAAGGTTGATGATGTGTATCGTTCACTAAAAGTTTCCAAAGATTTTGCCCTGTAATAATAGCCTAACGTTGTGGTATTTAAAGTTTTACCGATTATTAATGAATCTGCATTCATGAAAAGCGTATCCATAATTCCGTTAAAAAACATCCGGGAACCAAAACCCCATAGTTCTTGAAGTGACCGTATTCTGAAACGACTGCCAATGCGCTGTCGATAAAAAAAATATAATAATAAATTGGCCAGCAATTGATTAATAATAACCTGTATGGCAAGACTCCATACACCAAAGCCGCGCCAAGCCATATATATTGCGATTACACCGCTTATGAAAGACGCTATTATATTTGTTACGGCAATTATTTTAAAATTCATTTCACGACGCAATCGTGCGCGCGGCACAATACCAAACGAACTTATAATAAAGCAAAGTGATATAAGTCTTGTAAGATTGGTAAGTTGCGGGTATCCGAAGAAGGCGGCAATGATGGGCGCTGTGGTAAAAAGAAGCGCAGCAAGTACCAGACCAGCAAAAACATTCAGATAAAACACCGCCGCATAATGACTTTCTTCAACCTCGCTTCGTTGTATAAGTGCCGTGCTAAAACCGAAATCCTGAAAGACTGCAGCAAGATTGAAAAAGACCATCAAGATAGCAAGCAACCCAAAATCTTCAGGCGCCAGTATGCGGGCTAGGATAATGGAAACGACAAAGCCGACACCTTGAAGGCCCACGCGCCCTGCAAAATCCCAAAATAGCCCTTTTAAGCTTTTTTCTTTTAATGATGCCATAAGGTGGTTAAGTTAAAATAGTTTTTACTATGTATTGTATTTATTATTCTTCCGCTTGCATTTCCATCACCGTACGGGTTGTGCGCGCGGGACATTTTGCGGTAAGCGGCGGTGTCGGTCAGAAGTTTTTCGGCCTCACGGCAGATGAGTTTGGGGTCTGTTCCCACAAGTTTTACGGTTCCTGCGTCCAAGGCTTCCGGCCTTTCGGTAGTTTCGCGCATGACAAGCACGGGCTTGCCCAGGCTGGGGGCTTCCTCCTGTATGCCGCCGGAATCGGTCAGGATGATGGTGGCGCGGTTCAATGATGAAAAAAGTTCTAAGTTCAACGTTCTATGTTCTACGTTAAAAGCCAGGTAAATAGACTGAAGACTGAAGGCAGAGATCAGAGGTCTGATGACAGAGGTCTGAACCGAAATGTTTCGGAGTAGGAAGCATCCCTGCTCCATCTTCTAATAATTTTTGCGCCAATGTTTTAATGGCTTTGCAGATGTTCTGGAAGCCTTCGCCGAAGTTTTCGCGACGATGCCCGGTAATCAGCACAAGCTGTTGACTGCCTTGCAAGATGGCTTTGGGGAGTTGCGCGATTGCGGGCGGTTTTTTCTTTATTTTTTCGAGCGCCAGAAACAGGGCGTCGATGACGGTGTTGCCGGTGACAAATATTTTTTCAGGCGCGATGCCTTCCTTAAGCAGATTTTGTCTGGCCTTTTGCGTGGGCGCGAAATGCAGGGCGCTGAGGTGCGTGGCCAGAACACGGTTTGCCTCTTCAGGAAACGGTGAGTATTTGTTGCCTGTGCGCAGGCCGGCTTCGACATGGCCGACGGGTATTTTGTGGTAGAAGGCGCACAAGGCGGCGCAGAAGACGGTTGTGGTGTCGCCCTGGACGATGACGATGTCGGGCTTTTCTTTTGCGAGATAGGTGTCTATGGCGCTGATGGCTCTGGCAGTTAAACCGGCAAGGGTCTGGTTGGGACGCATGATGTTGAGATCAACATCGGGTTTGATTTTGAAGACCTTGAGCACCTGATCGAGGATTTCTCGATGCTGGGCGGTGACGCAAACTTTGCATTTGAAACGCGGGTCGGCCTTTGCCGCCAGAATTACTGGCGCTAGTTTAATGGCCTCAGGGCGTGTGCCGAAGATGAAGGAGAGTTTTTTCATAGGTTAATAGACCGAAGGCTGAAGGCTGTCCCCATCCGCTACGCTTCGGGGATAGTTCCACCAACGTTTCGCGCGTCGTTTCTCTCGCGCTCAACGGGTGTCACTAAAGGCTGAAGGGAAAAAGGTTCAGGGTTCAGCGGTTAAATTTTCACCCACCCTCAGTCCCGCCCATCGATGGCGGGAAGTGAAAATGGAGGACACAAAACTGTTTAAGTCTATATTTTTCTTACTCTAATTTTATAATTGTCTATAATAATCAAGCTATTCGGCAAACTTCTCTCTGGTATTTGTTTTAACATCCGGGCGATGGCTTGTTGGGTATTTTCTATTGTTGTAGGCCAGACTCGCAGTCGAATGACACCATGATGCGCTCCTAAAGGATACATGCGAGCGTCAGCAAAATCCTCGTCATAGGTCAGCACTATTGCTCCATTTTCTTGTGCCCATTGATAAAGAAAGCTGTCTGACTTGCCCTCAAATCCTAAATCTTTTACGTGTTGAATAGTCCAGTCAGGGCGTTGTATTCTTAGCCACTCGGTAACAGCAAAGGGGACATTTTGATCAATTAGAAAGCGTAATGACGCTTCAGGCATTGGCGATGACCTGTTCTTCATCAATAATTTCTGCGGCGTATTCCAGTGTGCCTTGAACTTTATCCCTGGTTAGTTCAGGGTAAGCCTCTACAATTTGATCTATTGTGTAGCCGCCCGCAACCATGCCTAATATGTTTTTTACCATTATCCTGGTTCCACGGATTACAGGTTTTCCGCCACAGATTTGATGGTCAATTTGTATATCTTGATTCATATTTATACCTCTTTTTAAATTATTGTAGGTTTATTATAATATTTCAGTTTTTTTATGCAAGGTCTAAAAATAGTGAATAGTGAATAGTGGATAGTGGATAGTGAATAGTGAATAGTTAGTTAATAGTTGATGGTGGATGGAAACAAGTTCTACATTCTCCCACGGCGCTATGCGCCTGGGATAGTTCGGCTAACGTTTCGAATCACCATAGGTGATAATTCAACCTACAAGTTTCAGCGCGCTTCGCTTCTGCAACTTGGGTTTCATTACATCATTGCATTCGTTCTCAACGAGTCCTCACGATATGTTCAAGGTTCAAAGTTGAAAACCGGTGGCTAGTGACTGGTGACTGGTGGATAGTCCAACACTAGTTGATGGTTAATGGTGAATAGTTGTGGGGTAGTACCTCTTCTTTTACCCTCTTTTAAGGGTATTACCTCTTTTTTTTCCAGTGTGCGCCGGGGCCTCGGCCGAGACATTCGACTTGGGCTGCCTGTTTTTTCAAGCGAAGAATTTTTCTGACCATGTCATGACTGACGCCGGGACAGGCACGTTCAATATCTGAAAGTGTAAATTCGTCGGGCAGTGCTTTGATTGCGGCTTCTATAATTTCTGTTTTGGCTCCGCGCGGGCTTTGTGTGATATCCAGGCGGCTTTCAAACTCGCGGTAACCGGTTTTGAGGATAAACATCAGGTAGTTGATGTATGGCCAGGGGTCATGCTTGCCCTGGTGCCATCCTTGTGAACTCTGTTCAAGGGTTTCGTAATATCGTTCTTTATTTTGCTCGATCACACGCTCCAGACTGATGTATCTTCCGACTTCATACCCCAGATGATAAGTTTGCAGTAAGAGCAGAAGGCGCGAAACTCTGCCGTTCCCATCGCGAAATGGATGGATGCATAGAAAGTCGAGGTTGAAAGCTGCAAGGGCAAGAAGAGGATGTACCCATTTTTCTTTGAGGGCGCGGGACCAGAGTACTACGAGTTTTTCCATGTATGGAGGTGTTTCGGCTGCGGTGACTGTTTTGAAACGGATGCGTTCACGGCCGTCGCGGTATTTTTCTATGATGTCGCCGTCTTTTTCTTTGTATTTCCCGGCGTCCCAGATTTCGCCACGTGTGACGCGGTGCAGTTTCAGGATGGTTTCGACAGAAATGGGTATGCCGGTCGCATCTTGATGAATAAGATTTAATGCCTCCCTGTAGCCCCGGACTTCTTCTTCATCGCGGTCGCGCAGCAACGGTTTGCCGAAGACGATGGTGCCCACGCGTTTTTGATCGATTTCGATGCCTTCAATCCGGTTTGATGAGACGGTGCTTTCAATCAGGGCATGTTCGCGCAATACCTTCAGGCGCTGAGGGACTTGTCTGGTGTACAATTTCTGACGGCCACACGCCTCGGCAAGGTCTGCGATGTACCAGGCCGTGGAAGCGGGGATTGTTTCAGGTTTGTCGGAAAATTGTTTTAAGGTTTGCATTTATAGTTTATGGTTCATGGTTGATAGTGGATAGCGAAAAAACAGTTAAGAGTGAATAGTGCATTTTTTTATTGTTGATTTTCGAAGAGTCTGCGTTCGAGAAGTGATTGCATATCTCTGCGCCCATCAGCGATCAGCAAAATGTATATTTTCTCGTCGTTAATTCGGTAAATTAATCTATAGGGTTTGAAAAAAACTTCACGGTATTCACGTATGCCCAAGGCCAGAAGTTCTTTCGGATAGACTCCTCGTTTCGGTGATTGGGAAAGGCTCTGACAAGTCTTTTCTATTTTTGTGAGAACGTTATCTGCCTTTCCTACCGCATCGTGCGTTGCGATGTATTGATATAGGTCTTCAATATCACGAATAGCATTGGCTGTAAGAAAAACGTTGTATGGCATCAACGAATATCCTTCTTTTCACGCAAACGCTTAATAACTTCTGTAGCAAGCTCAACTTTACCCGCCTCGATTTGTTGATTGCCAAGTGCCAGTATTTTTAAAAGCGCCATTGTTTCCAACGTCTGTTCGTAACTTTCGATATTTTGTATGACAACTTTTGCTTCACCGTTCTGGGTAATGACCAGCGGCTCGTTTTTATCGCTCATGGTCCGTACGATTTCGGCAGCATGAGCCTTTAGGTAGCTTATCGGCTTGATTTGACTTGATAATTTCATTAATTACTTCTCCTTGTCCTGCGTCGTTATACTCTCAGGATAATTCGACTAACGGCTCCTATCGTCATCGCGTCTCATTATATGGAGTGGACTTATTATAGTCCTTAAACAGGTCGATTGTCAAGGTTGTCTTAAAACGGCTGAAGGAATAAAAAGTTCTAGGTTCTATGTTCAAAGTTAAAAATACAGGCTGAAGGCGTTTAGACCGTCCCGCAGCGCTACGCGCTTGGGATTATTCGCCTTACGCTTCGAGCGTCGTTTCTCTCGCTCTTAGCTTGGCTCACGAAAGGCTGAAGGGAAAAAGGTTCAGGGTTCAGCGGTTCAACGGTTCAAAGTTAAAAATACAGGCTGAAGGCGTTTAGACCGAAGACTGAAGGGAAAGAAACGGTGAATAGTGAATAGGAAGGCTTAAAACTACTACTCAGAAAAAACACCTGTGTCGAGCCATTCTTTTTTGAGAATGGTCCAGAAGTCTTCCGCCAGGCCTTTGCGCACGTAGTCGTAGGGCAGCCAGCCGTAGCCTTTTTCGCCCCAGCCGGTTCCCCAGGAGTTGCGGATGAGCAGGGCGCCGGTGGTTTCGGCTTTGCTGTGGGTGTTTTTGATTTTCATTTTGTCGTCATAGCCCACGGCGACGATGGCATGTCCGCCTTCGATCTTTTCTTTTGAAGAAGGGAAGGGGATGCGGCCGGTGGTTTCCGCCTGTTCGATGGAGTTGTAAACGGTGAAACCGAACATAGCCGGGTGTCCCTTGGCCAGCCAGGTTTTGAGGTTGGTCAGGAGTTTGGCCGGTTCCGTGTTCGGCGGATCGTGCCGGAAGTATTTGATGGTCTGAAAATTTGACGCAAAGGCGTAGGTAAAGGCGTTGGGTTCCGCGTCGAATTTCTTTTCGTCGTCAGTGTAGGGCCAGTATTCTTCCGGGGGAACGCCGAAGAGGACCATGGCACCGATGGTGGTGCGAAGGTAGGCGCCGGTGTCGCCCTTGGCTTTCATGAGGTTGCGGGTGACTTTGTAAAGGAAGAGGCGCGAGGCGTCAGTGTGCCTGCCGAAGACTTTGCGTTCGTAGTATTCGATGATGCCGACACCCGCATTGGCGGTGCAGGAACCGAGCATGCCCTGATCTTCGACAGATGAGCACCAGGGCCGGAGATCAACGGAAGAGGGGAGCTTTTCCGCGGTGACTGCTTTTGTCCGTTTAGGTGTTGCCGGTTTCAGAAGAGTTGCGATTTCTTGTGTGTCTTCCGTGTAGTCCCGGAAATCCGGGTAATCGGGAAGCCAACCCATGGAGCGTTTGTGATAGCAAGTAATCATTTTTGATCCTCCTGTGAGAAGTATGGATGACTCTGCTGCATTAGACGGTTTAGAAGTTTAGA
>Ga0116186_1004242_pt1 | contig 11738 bp, 12 predicted proteins | sample AD_JPNNA4_MetaG_FD_89806 | JGI IMG/M metagenome (GOLD analysis project Ga0116186, IMG submission 89806) | Active sludge microbial communities of municipal wastewater-treating anaerobic digesters from Japan - AD_JPNNA4_MetaG | ecosystem: Engineered > Bioreactor > Anaerobic > Digestate | place...
CAGCCCCGCGTCGTGGTCGAAGTTCGTCGGCGTGACCGTGAGCACCAGGTTCTTGACCTTCTCCGGGTGCAGCGCGGCGTAGATGACGCTCATCGTCCCGCCCTGGCAGATCGCCATGATGTTCAGCTGGTCCAGCCCGTGCTTCTCCAGGATGAAATCCACGGCGCCGTCGATGTAGCCGTTGATGTGATCGTCGAGGTTCAGGAACCGGTCCTTGCGGGTCGGGTAGCCCCAGTCGAGCATGTAGATGTCGAGGCCGGCGTTGAGGAAGGTCTCCACGACGCTGCGGCCCGGCTGCAGGTCGAGCATCGTCTCCCGGTTGACCTGGGCATAGACGATGAACAGCGGCGTCTTGAGCAGCGGTTCCGTCCTGGCGTGGTAGTGCTTGAGCTTGACGCGGTCCTCCTGCCAGACGACGTCGTAGGGGGTCTGGGCGATTTCCGTATCCAGCGGGCTCATGAGCACCTCCCGGGCCTTCCGGAGCTGCTCGTGGAACTTCGCCGTGTCGCCGGCCACCCGGGCCATGATCAGGTCGGCCGCCATGGCGTAGGGGGCCATCATGTCGGAGAGTCGGGCTTTCTTTTCACTTCCCATTTCGCTTCACCTTCCTCTCGAGTTCCTTCACCCTCTTTTTCAGGATGTGCAGGTCCCGGTACAGCTCGTCCATGTCGCGGTTGGTGGGGATGGGCAGGTTCTGCAGCAGGTCCATGAAGAACTCCGACCGGGCCGCGCGGTAATCGTGCAGGCAGTTCAGGGTCTCCGTCAGGGTGTTCATGTAGTCGTCGGAGCGCAGCAGGGACATGTAGTGGTCCTCGAGCTTCTGGATCCAGAGCTGGTAGAGGGCCTTGGAATCCTTGATCGCGGCCTTGCCCTCCTTCTCCATCTTGGCGATCTCTTCCTGGACCGCGTAGTAGGCCTTCTCGACGGGGATCATGAGCAGCTGGATGAACTCCGTCAGGGCCGACTGGTAGTCCGATGCCTTCTCGACGGCCTTGTTGAACCGTTCCTGGTAGTAGCGGTTGATGCCCAGCTGGGGGATGTTGAGGATCTTCCGGAAATCCTCCGCCTGGGCCTCGTAGAAGGTCTTGGTCATCTGCTTGACGACCTCGGCCATGTTTTCGGGCTCGCCCGTGGCCGTTGCGCCCGTCATCTCCGCCCACTGCTTTTCGAGCTTGATGGCGTACATCCAGAAGGGCTGCATCACCTTCAGCATCAGGTCCGGGACGGATTTTGCGGCCTGGATCTCCCGGGGCTCGGGCAACCCCACAGCGGACGACAGAGCCTGGAAGAATTCGAGCAGGCCCTTGCCGATTGCCTCGGGGCCCGGCGTCTTTCCCTCCTCGCCCGTGCCGGCCGGCACGGCGCCGAGAGGGGCCTGCCAGGCCTGGGCCGTGCGCTTCAGGGCCTCTTCCCAGGCGTCGGCCTGGCTCTTGATCCAGTCCGCAAAAACGACGCTCTGTGCGCTTTCCGCTGCCTTTTCTTTCTCGGTCATGTCCTACCCTCTCTTTTTCGACGCCTCGGCTGTTTGGTGTTCCGATGGTTTCCGGCCCGGCTTCCGCGCCTCGTAGAGCTTCCCGTAGGAGGCCATGAGGGCCTGGAACTGCTCGGCCTGCTTCTGCATGAGCCCCTCGAAGCCCTTGACGATTTCGGAGGGGTCCGATTCCTTCGCGCCGGGCCTCCTCTTCGTCTTTTTCAGAGACTCCTCGAGCTCCTCGACCTTCTTTTTCAAGGCTTCGTTCTCCCTGGCAAGGGCCTCGTAGTCATCCCGGGGGACCATGCCCATGAGACCGAGGAATTCCTGGTAGGACTGCATGAAGTCTGCGGCGGCCTTCGTCCACATCTCGGCGTAGGGGGCGGGGGGGTCGGGTTTCCGGTCGAGGCCGTAGAATTTCTGGAAGAGGGCGAGCTGCTGTTCGAAGGTCTTGAAGCCTTCGTTCGCCAGGCGGCCCAGGGTCTCGATCTGCTCCTGACCCCTGGCGGCGCCGAGCAGAACGTTGCCCCAGAATTCGAGGAATCTCCTGTCCACGGGACTGTCCCTCCTTGGTTGGTTTGCGGCAGGGCAGTGCGGACCGCGCCGGCGATGAGCCCGGGGCTATGCCGCGCAGTCGCCGTTGCAGTTCAGTTCGTCGCTGATGCCGTCCAGGTCGAGCTGGTAGCGGACCGGCCCGCGGTAGCGCTCCCGGAAGCGCCGGTGCAGGGCGCACTCCGAGGTCGGCAGGGACCACGACGTGGCGATGGCGCCGTGTCCCTTGGGGAACACGCTGATCTCCACGTCGATGAAATCGGCCGGCGCGAGCGCCGCTTCCCGGTCGACGAGGTCATCCTCCTCGGCATAGCAGAGCAGCCACCGGATGCCCTTTTCCTGGATGCGCTTGAAGTTGAGGGATCGGCCGAAGAGCTTCACGGGAAGGGTGCCGTCACCGGATACGGGTTTGGTGAAGGAGTCGAAGCTCAGCTGGGTGATCCCGATGGGCAGGTCGTTGCGCTCGTAGATGAGCCAGTAGTTCAGGGCCGCGGCCGTGGGAGTGATGCGGATGTGCTCGAGGTTCTCGCGGTTGAACATGGTGAGATCGCGGTAGTACGTGAAGACGGGGGCCTCGCGCTCCATGCTCTTGAGCTTGTAGACCCAGCTCATGACCTTGCCGTCCACGATCAGGTTGCCGTTCGGCAGCGTCTTTTCCGCGTAGCCCAGGTCCCGGAAACGGGGGGGGATGTGCTCGAGGTACTCCACGAGGGCCTTGCTGCGGGTGCCGTCCATGGGGGCGACGCAGGTGATGAAGGCGTCCACGAGACCGTCGAGCTCGCCGGACATCAGGTTGAGGGCCGCGACGAACCCGCCCTGGCAGAAGCCGTTGAGGGTCACCGGCCTGCCGTGGCGCTCGCGGATGACCTCGCAGAAATACTTCATGTCGAGGCAGTCGTTCTCCCCGGTCATCGTCTGGACGGCCGGGTTGGCGTTGATGTCCTTCATGATGCGGATGTAGGTCGGGATCCCCTGGTTGGCGAAGCAGTGGGTGTAGCTCTTGTTCTCGCCGGGCAGGAAGGCGAGGATCGAGGCCCCCAGGACGTAGGGCGGGATGATGAGAACGGGCTTTCCGCCCGGGCGGACCTCCGCGCAGCCCTTCCAGGGCAGCACCTGGTAGAGGATGAAGCGGTCCGTCTCGGCGGCCTTCACGTACCCGCCGTCGTCGAAGTGGAAGCCGAAGTGGGGCTCGATGTCCCGGATGGCCCTGGGGTACTCGTTTGTGAGAAGTTTGAGAAGGTGGGAGAGGCGCTCCGCGTGCTGGGCGATGTCCTCTCCCTCGCGGTCAAACAGGGTGTTGAGCCAGGCCGAGTGCCTTCTGCGCATTTCGCTGGCGTGAAACTGGTTCATCGACCGCATCGAGCTGAGAAGGCCCTTCCTGGCGATCTCCATGTTGAAGTGCAGCAGTTCGAGATAGTCCCGGGCCGTCTCCTGCGGCCGGTGCTCGACGATCTTCTTCTTCTCGGTCCGCTGGAAGGAGTTGAGCGCCACCCAGTACGGGGCCATGAAGTCGAAATAGTAGCTGGCGACCCCGTTGATATAGGTCTGCGAGGCCTTGAGCAGCTCCGCCGAGGACAGGGCCATCTTGAGGCCGACCTCGGCGGGTTTCAGCGGCAGGTTGAGGAGGGTCCCCATCAGGTCCCTCGACGGCACGCGGACAAACGGATACATCGTCGAACCTCGCCTTGATCCGGACCGATCCCGGTCCGGGAGCTATTCGCTACTTCTCCTGGAAGAAGGCTTCCATCTTCTTGAAGTTGTCGTCCACGAGCTTCTTGTAGTCTTCGTAGCCCTTCTTGTACATCGAAGCCCACTCCTTGGCGGCCTTCTTGCCTTCCTCGGACATGCCCGAGGCCTGGTCGATGTAGAGGTTGAAGACCTTCTCCATCTGCTCCTGGAGCATGTTGAGGTTCTTGAATGCGTTCTCGTAGGCGGACTTGTTGAAATCGATCATCTGCTTGAGCAGGTCCTTGGGCTGCATCATATCATCCCTCCTTGTCGCTGTCGCCGGTTCTTACTTTGCGGACTTCGCCGCCTCGGCGAAGAAGTCCTCGACCTTCTTGAAGCTCTCGTCCACGGCGGCCTTGAAGTCCTCGCCGCCCTTCTTGTAGGCCTTGATCCACTCCTGCACGGCCTTCTTGCCCTCTTCGGGGAAGCCCTGCGTCTGGTCCAGGTACATCTCGAACATCTTCTGGCTCTGCTCCTGGAGCATCGTCATGGCGTTGTAGGTGTTCTCGAAGGTTGACTTGTAGAAATCGAAGGTCTGCTTGACGACTTTCTTCGGGTCCATGGAAAAATCCTCCTCGGTGTTTTTTTGTACGGGCAATATAAACGGTCCGAGGCGGCTTGTCAAGCAAAATGTTGCAACGCAACATAAACATTGTTTCGCGATGCAAAACAATATATTAACTAATTAATTCGATATGATATAAATTTAAACCCCTCCAGTAAATCACATTTTTTTGTTATTTCATGTCGCACCGTAACATCCCGCGATGCCCTCGCGCACGGGCCGACCGCGCGGCACTCTGCCTGCAGTGCCCCATCCGCAGCGCTCCCGGCTGAGCAGGATGGCTGAGCGGCAGCCTCGATGTGTCGGACTGAACGCATGTGCGGCGCAACATCCGGTTTTCCGGCGACTGGGACAGAAAAATACTACATGAAAGAGGTGCACCGTGGCAACGAGAAAAAAACGACCTCAACGGTCGCTGCGCTCGAGCAGGAAGCGGATGATCCGGCTGTAGTAACGGTCGAGAACCGTGCGGGAGCGGAAAAGCCCCATGTGGCCCGCGTCGCAGCGGAGAACGAGCCTGTCCGACGGGGCGACCCCCTCGATGCGGTCCACGTGGCCGATGGCCTGGCCGCAGGGGGCGATGTTGTCTTTCGTGCCGCCCAGGGCCCAGATCGGCACCGACGGGGGGTAGTCCTTGACGCCGATACGCCGCCCCCGGATGTCCAGGGTGCCCCGGATCAGCGCATTGCGGACGAAGACCTTCTTGTACGTGTCCCGGAGAAAGCTTGCCGGGAAGTCGTGGCTGTAGTTGTACCACTGGTAGAAGGCCATCTGGCGGCTTGCCTTATCCTCGTTGCCGTCGCGAAGGTCCGTGAGGAGCTTCTTGAGGTTGTCGAAGTGCTGGGGCATGCCCAGGATGTAGAACCCGAGCACCTGCAGGCGGCCGTCGTAGACTGCACGGCCTTCGCCGGGCAGACCCGGCGGGACCCGGCTTCCGAGGGCCGTGGTCAGGAGGTCGATGTAGGGTTCGCCCATGGCCCTCGCGAAATCGGAAAGGAACCCCCTCTCGGCGTCGGTGTTCATGGGTGCGCCCGCCGAGCCGAAGGTTTTGCCCAGGTGCGGGAAGAGGATGAGCGTCGCCATCAGCAGCGGCCCCGGCTGGCAGACGGCCACAAGGTGCGCGGGGTGTCCCGTCTTTTCCTTCAGGGTTTCGAGGATGACCCGGTACTGCTCTACCTGGCCCTCGAAATCCTCGTGATGCCTCTTTCCCTCCACGGTGAGGGGGATCTCCTGGGCGCATTTCTGCTCGACGATCGCCATGCGCGTCAGGCCGCCGTCCCGCATGAAGAGCGCGACACGCTCGGCGATGTTGGAGTGGTGACCGGCCCGCGGGGCGAAGACGACCGTGTAATTCCCGATGTCGTGCCTCTGCTCTTTCGAGACGTCGATCAGCCGCATGCCCGGGAGATCGAGCAGCACCGTACCCGTCTCGTTGAAGCATTGGCAGGGAGGCGCCTCGCAGAAGAGCTTCAGGAACTCGGCCTCGCCGTGCCGAGTCCGCTCGTAGCGGCGGGCGGGCATGGAGAGCACGTCCGCCATCGCCTTGGCCATCTCCCGCTCCATGCCGTCGAGGCTGTCGGCCAAAAGGCCGGCGGGCTGCTCGACGGGCGTGCCGGTGATGAGAAAGCGCCACATCTCGAGACCGATGCTGCCTGCCGCGGCGAGCGAGTCGAGCCAGAGCAGTGACCATCGGTTGCCGAGGCTGACCATCTCGGCGGACAGATCGAGCGTTGACCGGACGGATCGCAGGGATCCGGCGAGTGCGGGGGCGAGGGTATTGAGGGTGTTGGGCATGTTTGCTCCTGGGTTCGGTTTCTCTTCTTCCTTTCTCCCGTTTTCAGGAGACCGGCAGCCTAGCCCTCGTAGTATTCCCGGAAGGGCCTGAACCCCTCGTCGATGATGCCTTTCATGGCCGCCGTCTGCTGGCGGACCGCCTCGAACCAGTCGGTGATCGCCCGCTTGCCCTCGTAAGGCACGACGGGGGACTGCTCCAGCAGCGTCTCCAGGGCTTTTTGCGAATGCGACTGGACGGCGAGCGACGCATCGAGCGTCCGGGTCAGGGTGGTGTGACAGAACTGCAGGGTCTGCTTTGCCAAGGCGTTTCTTTCCATGTTGAGGGCCTCCAGGGTTGTGCGAATCATCGCTGTTTGGGGGACGGTTGTAGACTGCATACAACATTTTGTCAAGTCAGATGATGCAGTGCAGCATAAGGATATAGTTCAGGCTTCGACGAGGGGCATTTTAAAGTTTTGATTTTCAAAGAATTATCTGATACACGAAGGATCATTCGCTTCTGCAGTGCTCTGTTTGCTGCACGGTTACATCTGGTTTTTTTCAGCATGGCGGGAGGAAACGGGTTTATGGCCGATCGGGTGGTGATCAAGAAGTACAACAACCGGCGACTCTACGACACCGAGAGGAACGCGTACGTGACCCTGGCCTCGCTTTCGGAGATGATCAAGGAGGGCCGCCAGATCGAGGTGATCGACGCCCAGACCAAGGAAGACGTGACGGCCTTCACCCTCACGCAGATCATCCTGGAGGAGGCGAAGAGCAAGCAGTTCCTGCTGCCCGTCCCGCTGCTGCACCTCATGATCCAGTTCGGCGAAACCGTCCTGGCGGAGTTCTTCGAGAAATACCTCCAGCAGGTCGTCCGAAACTACCTGGCCTACAAGACCTCGGTCGATGCCCAGTTCGCCAAGTGGCTGGACCTCGGGGCGCAGCTCTCCCAGCAGGCCCCGCAGGTGGCGCCCCCCTTCAATCCTTTCCTGAGCGTCTTCGACATGTTCCCCAAGGCCCCGGCGGAAAAGCCCAGGGGGCCGAAGAAGAAGGAGCCCTGACAGGCGGGGCGGCTGTCCGTTCCCGCTGCTGCGGGTGAGAAGAGGGGATTGCCATGCGAAAGTTCGACGTCATCGACCCCTGGCATCTTAGCGGCCGCGCCACCTATTCCACGGCGGTCCGGAGGGGCCCCTTTCTCTTCATTTCCGGCCTGATCGCGCGGGACCCCGAGACAGGCCGGATGGCGGGCAGGGGCGACATCGTCGAGCAGGCCGAGGTGATCTTCCGCAACATGGGGAAAATACTGGAAGCGGCGGGCGGCACCTTCGATGACATCGTGAAGACGACGGACTACGTCACGACCCTCGAGCGCTACCGCGAGACGGCCGCCGTCCGGAAAAAATATTTCAGGAACGGCTATCCCGCCGCCACGGGCGTGGTCGTGAAGGCCCTGGTAAACCCGGATGCGCTGATCGAGATCGACGCCGTCGCCATGATTGAAAAATAGGGGCCGGGGAATATTTTTTGCTTGTCAAGGAGGGTGCGCCTGTTGAGAATGTGCGCGAGGAGATGCATGACGATGGTGTACGATGTCCTGCTCCGGCTGATCCTGTTTTCGGTCTGCCTCGTCCTGGCCGGTTGCTGACCTCTCCGCTGAGCGGGACAGGTCGTGTCCCGCAGCGCGGTGAAGCGGACCCGGTTCAGCAGAATCCCCGATTCCGGAGACCGGAGGGTATCCGATTGCACAGGAAAAAAAAGAGCCGCCTGTTTCTTCTTCCCCTTGGGGCCATCATCCTGGCGGGCAGCCTCGCGCTCCTCGGCCAGCACCTGTCGGCCGCTCCCGCCCGGGCGAGCATGCCCGTCCCCGTCCACGAGTTCCCCTCGCCGCTTCTGCTCTGCGGGGAGAGGGTCCCCCTCGAGAGGCAGGACGTCTGGGAGATGATGGACCAGGCCTTCGTGCTGTCCGTCTACAACCACGATCAGGTGATCCTCTGGATCAAGCGCGCCAACCGGTATTTCCCCTACATCGAACGGCGTCTGCGGGAGCGGAAGATGCCCGACGATATCAAGTACGTGGCCGTCGTGGAGAGCTCCCTGAGGACCTATGCCGTCTCGTCGGCGAAGGCCACCGGACCCTGGCAGTTCATGGAAAAGACCGCCAGGCGCTACGGGCTGCGCGTGGACGGCGCGATCGACGAGCGGCTCAACTTCGAGAAGGCCACCGAGGCGGCGCTGAACTACCTGGAGGAGCTCCACCGTCAGTTCGGAAGCTGGGGCCTTGCCCTGGCGGCCTACAACTGCGGCGAGGACCGGGTGGCGAAGAGCCTCGAGATGCAGCAGGCGGCCGGCTACTACGACCTGGACCTTCCCCAGGAAACGGAGCGGTACATCTTCCGCATCCTCTCGGCCAAGGTGATCCTGACGAACCCCGAGCGTTACGGCTACCGCACCTCCGCGATCCGGGTCTATCCCGTCGTCGAGACGGACCGCATCGAGCTGCATGCCCACCGCGAGGTGCACGTCAACGTCATCGCCCGGGCCTGCGGGACGAACTACAAGACCATCCGCGAGCTCAACCCCGAGATCCGCAACTCCTCCCTGCCGCCGGGCCGCTACAGCCTGAGGGTCCCGAAGGGGACGGCGAAAGATTTCCGGGAAAACTTCGAGAACGTCCTTTCGCAGGAGACGCCGAAAAACGGCTCGAAGAGAAAAATGTGAGGCCGGGCCCCAGGGCCACGGGCCAGGCTGCGGGCGAAGACCGGAAAAAGATCGGGGAGCGGTTCCCGGTCTTTTTTTTTCGATTTTTCGCTGGACCCTGAACCGCGGACCCTGTACCCTGCTCTGCGCCCATGGACTACACGGTCATCCGCTCGCGAAGGAAAACGATCGCCATCGAGGTCACGAGGGAGGGGGAGGTCCTCGTCCGTGCGCCCCTTCGGCTTGCGAGCCGCGAGGTGAGCGCCTTCGTGGACCGGCACCGCGCCTGGGTGGCCCGGAAGCTGGCGCAGGCCGCTGCGCGCGAGCGATCCCGGGAGCCCGGCTGTCCTGGGCAGGGGGCGACCTTTTACTACCTGGGCGAGCCGCACCGCCTGCGGTTCGTCGAGGGCGGCGCGTACCTGCGGCGGGAAAACGGCGAGTTCCTCCTGGGTTCCGATCTGGCCCGCAGGGCGAACACGCTGTTGCGCACCTGGTACCGGGCGAGGGCCCGGGAAGTTCTCGAGGACCGGGTGGGCGATCTTGCGGGGCGGATGGGCCTGGCGGTGCGCGGCGTGCGGATCACCGACGCGAAAGAGCGGTGGGGCTCCTGCAGCGCCTCGGGCACCCTGAACTTCGCCTGGCGCCTCGTCATGCTCCCGCCGGGCATCATCGACTACGTCATCGTCCACGAGCTGGCCCACCTCGTCGCGTTCAACCACTCCCGTCTCTTCTGGGAATGCGTCGCCCGGGTCATCCCGGATCACCGCGCGAGGCGCCGGTGGCTGCGAGAGCACGAGCGTTGCCTCGGGGCCTGATCACGTCGCGGATTTCGGAATCATCGCGGAAGACACCCCTGCGGAACACGGCGGGGGCACCGGAGGAGGGGGACCGCAGCCGGCCGAAAATCCTTGACAACGGCGGCCGATGACGATAAGAGGAATTGCATACAAAATACAATCCATGCGGCGGGAGACGCCGTCCGCCCGGGGTCGGGCGGCCGGGATCGGACAACGGGGGAACCCCCTCGAACGAGAGGCTCCGTGGAGGAGAAAGGAGGAAGAGGGCATGAAGAGAATCGTCGCACTGGCACTGGTTCTGCTCCTGGCAACGGGCGGCGTCGCGCTGGCGCAGAAGAAGGACTTCCCCCGGCGGGACATCACGAATGTCGTCGTGTGGGGGGCCGGCGGCGGGACGGACGTCTGCAACCGCGTGATCTCGGCCGAGATGGCCCCGATCCTCGGCGTCAACATCAACGTGATCAACAAGCCCGGCGGCGTGTCCGGCTCTCTCGGGATGAGCTACGCGTTTGCGCAGCCCCACGACGGGTACACGCTGGCCGGCGTCTCCGAGTCCTGCGTCACCGCGGCGGTACAGGGCGGCTGGGACAAACGGATGAACGTGTGGGATTTCTTCATCGTCGGCGGCTCGCCCGACGTGATTTCCGTCACCCCGGGGACCCCCTGGAAGGACCTCAAGGAACTCGTCGAGGCGGCCAGAAAGAGTCCCGGCACGGTCAAGGCCTGCGCCAGCGGCGCCGGCTCCATCCATCACCTCAACCTGCTGGCCCTCGAGAAGGGCGCGGACGCGAAGTTCCAGTTCATCCCCTACAAGGGATCGGCGCCGTGCCAGACCGCGGCCATGACGGGGGAGGTCAACGTGGTCGTCACCTCCGTGGCGGAGCAGCAGCAGCTCATCCGCGCAAAGCAGTTGAGGCCGCTGGCCATGCTGATTCCCGAGACGTTCACGATCGAGGGCTTCGGGACCATCCCCTCGGGCTTCAAGCCGTACCCCGCGCTCGCCAAGCATCTGCCGATCTACCAGGCCATCGGCTTCGCCGTCGCGGCGGACGTGCCGGCGGATCGCAAGGCGGTCATCGAGTCGGCCTTCAAGAAGGCCATGCAGTCCGATAAGATCAAGAAGTGGGCGAAGGAGAACTACTACGTCCTGTCGGGCAAGACGGGCAAAGCGGCCAGGGACGAATTCAACCGCCTCGAGTCGCTCTTCTCCTGGACCCTGTGGGATCTCAAGGCCGCGACGGTCGACCCGGCGACCCTGGGCATCCCCAGGCCGTGATCCCGGGCCTTGCGCGGGGAGGGAGCCCGGCCGCCCGGACTCCCTCCCTTGTGTTTCGGGCCGGGGCGGGAAGGGCGCCTGCCCCGGGGCAGAGAGGAAGCGGAACGTAGATCCCGACGAGAGAACGGCAGACCATCCGCCGGAGGCGACCCCGTGACGATCGATAAAGGTCAGATGCGGAGGAAGGATCTCGTGTTCGGCATCGTCCTGATGCTGTTCGGGGCCTGGATCGTCGCCGAGACGGTCGCCCGGGTGCCCATGAAGGGAAGCTGGGGCGGGGTCATGAACGTGTGGTACGTCTCGCCGGGGCTGTTCCCGATCTTCATCGGATCGGTGCTGTTCCTGTTCGGCTGCATCCTGACCGGCATCGCCGCGAGGCATCTCGGCATCGCCGCCATTCGCGAGGCCGCGCGCTCCCGCGCGAGGGCCCTTTCGGAGATACGGGACATGCCGGAGCCGGTCTTCCGGTTCCTGGCCGTCGTTGTCATCCTCGTCTTCTACATCTACCTGTACATGTCCCGCATCGACTTCTTCCTGAACAGCACCCTCTTTCTCGCCGTCATCATTCCCGTCTTTTACCTGGACGAGACGCAGGCCCAGCGTCGGCTCTTCGGGTTCTACCTGGCGGGCTCCGTCCTTCTTCTCATGGCCTTCGCCCTGGGGCTCGACAGGCGGATCGGCAGCAGCGTGCCCCATGCGCCCGATTGGCTGTGCCTTCTGTTCACGGCTGCCCTGGCCGCCTGCGCATGGAGCCGTGCCCGCGGCAGCGGGGAGCAAATGAAAAAACTCCGGCTTGCCCTGTCGATGGCCGTTGCGACACCCCTCCTGATCGGCGGGCTGTTCAAGTACTTTCTCCTGGTCCCGCTGCCCCGG
>Ga0116186_1004250_pt1 | contig 11721 bp, 9 predicted proteins | sample AD_JPNNA4_MetaG_FD_89806 | JGI IMG/M metagenome (GOLD analysis project Ga0116186, IMG submission 89806) | Active sludge microbial communities of municipal wastewater-treating anaerobic digesters from Japan - AD_JPNNA4_MetaG | ecosystem: Engineered > Bioreactor > Anaerobic > Digestate | place...
TTCATTAACATATCAATTTCTTTAGCTGCCGAATAAGAGAGGTCTAAAATTCTTCCTTTAACAAAAGGGCCTCTATCATTTATTTTCACAATTACAGATTTATTATTCTTAAGATTTGTTACTTTCACTAAAGTACCAAAAGGTAGTGTCCTATGAGCAGCAGTTAAATTTGAAGACTTATATTTTTCACCACTAGCAGTTCTTTTATTTTCATGCTTCATACTATAATATGATGCTATACCTAAATTATTCTTTTTTTCATCCTGCAAGTTATTTGCACTTGCTACCTTTAAGATCAAAACAATTAAAATAAAAGTTATTTTAATTATTTTTGTCATTTTCCATATCCTCATTTATTTTACTTAACCATATTAAATATTTCAAATATTATTCCAGAATTAAGAAATAAAAATCAATATTTAATATAGAAATTTCAATATTTTATTTTTTATAGTAAGATAGCAAGTAATTTTTGATTGAAAATATTATTACTAAAAAGTACTATTTATTATTAAATAATAATATTTTTAAAAAATTATCATGGTATTGTATAAATATCTATTTAAAAAAATCTTATTTTTTTAAAACTAACTTAAAATTTTTATCTTTCAATGATAACTAAAGAATATTTTTAATAAAAATAATTATTTTTCTATATTGATATTAAACAACAGATTATTTATATTAACCAAAAATTTTGGAGAAAAAGATGAAAATACTCGTTACAGGTGGAGCTGGGTTTATTGCTTCACATATTGTAGATGCATATATTGAATTAGGTCATGAAGTTTATATAATTGATAATCTTATAACTGGTAATAGAGATAATATTAACCCCAAAGCTAGGTTTTATGAAATAGATATACGTGATAAGAATATATCAGAAATATTTGAAAAACACAAATTTGATATTGTAAACCATCATGCAGCACAAATTGATGTCAGGAAATCGGTTGCAGATCCAATATATGATACCGATATAAATATTTTAGGTTCAATAAATATATTACAAAACGCGGTCAATAATAATGTTAAGAAAATTATCTTTGCATCTTCAGGTGGTGCTATTTATGGAGAGCAAGAATATTTTCCAGCAGATGAGAAACATCCAGAATATCCTGTATCGCAATATGGTGTAGCTAAATTATCTTTTGAAAAATATCTATATGCATATAGGTTTATTTATGGAATTAATTATATAGCTTTAAGATATTCAAATGTTTACGGACCAAGACAAAATCCTCATGGAGAAGCTGGTGTTATTGCTATTTTCACCGAAAAAATGCTTTCAGGTATTACTCCAATAATTAATGGAGAGGGCAAACAAACACGAGATTATGTATATGTTAAAGATGTTGTTCAAGCTAATGTAAAAGCATTGGATTGTAATGAATCGGGTTTCTATAATGTTGGAACTGGAAAAGAAACTGATGTTAATACTTTATTTAGGATAATTTCTTCAAAAATTGGTTCATTTGAAGAAAAACATGGACCTGCAAAACCTGGCGAACAAATGAGGAGTGTTATTTCTACCAAAAAAATTGAAAAAATAATGGGATGGAAATTAACAACAGATTTGGAAGAAGGTTTAACAAAAACTATAGAATGGTTTAAAAACAAACATAACTTATAAATATTTAAAAACCAATATTAATATTAAATAAAGGAATATAATACTAAGATCTGCAAATAAAACATAGCAGCAAATATTATCATCAGAATAATGAGGCCTAAAAAAGTTTTTAAGCTGTTGAAGTTATTAGCAATACTTAATCCTTTATAAAATAAAAATATTGAATAAATAACGCTCAAGATATCTAATGATACTAAAATATAAAATGGAACTGGTTTATAAAAAGAAGGTGGAGGAACATTAGTAAAAAGATACATTCCAAAAATAATTAACTCTGTTGGAAGTACAAAAATTGTTGCCAAAACTATTGGTGTCAATGAATAAGCAAGAATGGCTCTTATATTACGTAAAGAACTCTCCCCTTTTAAAATCCTTCGTGTTATAAAAAAAGAAAAATATGAAAACAAAGAAAAGTTTATAATTCCTAATAAAGGTCCAAAAACCAATGAAGGCAATAATAAATATAATAAATTAGAATATAATCTACCAAAAGAAGTAATAGAATATAAAGTAAATAAAAGACTAAAACCTGCAAAAGAGAATAACAAAAATATGTAATTTTTCTGTTCAGAAAGACATATTTTGTGAAATGTGAAACCCGGTTTCTCTAATACTTCAATAATTGTTTCAAACAAATTTAGATTTGGTACCCTTTGTTGAAGAAATCCACCACACTTTTTACATTTTTGGTTAAGAATAGAATTTTCTTCTCCGCAATTGGGGCACTTTAATTGTTTCATAAAACCTCATTAATAAAGGCTAACGGCTACTATATTAAAATACGAAGGTGAGTAAATAAAGTTACAAAAAAGCTGTCAAAAATTAATTTGACAGCTCTCTTTCTTTACAATTACTTTTGAGCACTTTTTACATTACTTATCATTCTTTTGGCTTTTTCTGTAATAATTTCAAATTTATCATTTGCAATAGCCTCTTTATCAAGTAGATCAGTACCTGCAGCAACTGCATAGGCGCCTGCTTTGATAAACTCTCCAGCATTATCTACTGAAACACCACCTGTAGGCATAAGTCTTAATTGTGGGAATGGACCTTTAACATCTTTAAAATATTTTGGGCCTAAAGCTGTAGCCGGGAATACTTTTACAATATCTGCCCCATAATCCCAGGCACTAAGTATTTCAGTAGGTGTAAAAGCACCAGGAACCATCATAACATCATATCTATGAGCCATTTTAATTGTCTCAAGATTTAAAGCAGGACTTACGATAAACTTTGCTCCAGCTAGTATTGCCGCTCTTGCAGTTTCAGGATCAAGAACAGTTCCAGCGCCTACTACAAAATCTGATGAAACTTTCTTTGATACTTCTTCTATCACATTAAGAGCATTAGGTGTAGTAAAAGTAATCTCTAAAAACTTTACTCCACCATCACTTAAAGCATCAATAACTTTCATAAGTTTTGTTGTATCATTCATTCTAATAACAGCAATAACTGGAGATTCTTTAACTTTTAATAAAGTTTCAACTCTACTCATTTTTAATTCCTTACAATAATGATGAAAATCAAAACACATTAAAATATATGAAAAATTGTAATAATTTCAAGTTTATTTTTAATCAGTGATAAGAAAAATAATATTTTTTATTATTGTAATTTAATTAAAAAATTTCACTTAATTTTCAAAAATTACTTAATAATTAGAAAAATTGACCATTTATATTCTATTGATTTTCTCATATAAGATTATATATTACTCTTTAGTAAACATAAATAAAGAGAACAATGATTCTTTTTTTAATTTTAACGTCAGTACTAGTAATAACCATTCTTGTACTCTTTATTGTTAAAAGAATACATAATGCGAAAGAGAAAAAAATTTATTCATCATACGAATTAAATTCTCAAGGGCTTGATCTTTTAAATAAAGGAAGTTATGATGAAGCAAAAAGATATTTTGAATCAGCAATAGAATTAAATCCCCTTGAAGCTACGTTTTACTACAATTGTGGAATTAGCGAAGTTAATGCCCATAATTACCCTGAAGCTATAAAAATGTTTAAAAAGGCTTTATACTTGAAGCCTGATATGTTTGAAGCATATCTCAATATTGGTGTAATATATTATGGAAGAAACAAATTAGAAAATGCAAGAGTAAACTTAGAGGCAGCACTTGAATTAGAACCTAAATCTGAAAAAGCACATTTCTTTTTGGGTAAAGTCTTCAAAAAACAAGAAAAGTATCGTAGTGCAGTACATCATTTTCAAAAATGTGTAGAATTAAACCCAAAAAATTTAGCAGCTCAAATGTATTTAGGAGAAATATTTTTACAAACGGAAAACTATGATTTAGCTGAAGAAAAATATAAGCTCCTTAAAGAATATTACCCTGAAGATTATGAAATTTTTGAAAATTTAGGATTCATTACATTCAATAAGAAAGATTTTTCAAATTCCCTTGAATACTATAAAAGAGCATTTGAAATAAATAAATATTCTCATAATGCAGTTCTTGGAATGGCAAAATGTTATTATAATCTTGGTGATTACCAAAAAGCTTTTGATACCGCTGAAAAAGTTATAGATATGCAGCCATCAGAATGTGAAGCCTATTCCATTGCTGGAAAATCATTATTTGAATTTGGAAAACATGAAGAGGCATTAGACTATTTTGCAAAAGCTACATCATTATCAATAAAAGATGAGAATATATATAATTTAAATTCATTATTAATGAATAAACTTGAAGAAATTGAATCACGTTTAAGGAAAGACAACCTAAATCCCCATCTATACTATTCTGGTGGTTTTATTTATTTCCATCTAGGTAAATATAACCTTGCACGCGATTATTTCGATAAAAGTTTTCAATTTAATCATAATATTATAAAATCTTTATTTAATATTGGCTACTGTTATTTAAAAGAAGATAATACTGAAAAAGCTATAGAATATTTGCAAAAAGTTTTGGAGCATGATCCAAACAACGCTGAAGCATATCATCTATTAGGTTCTGCATATTATAAATTATCAGATATTGATAATGCTATTCTTTCATATAAAAAATCATTAAGTTTAAACCCTGATAATAAATATTGTTTGAATGATTTAAATGTTACTATTGATACGACATTAATAAAGCTCAATAATCAATTAGCTGAAAAGCCCAAGGATCCACATTTATTATTTGAAATTGGGAAAATGTATTATTTTAAAAATGATTTAATTAGTGCTATTGATAAAATTTCTCAGGCAATAAATAGACAAAAAAATTTCTTAGAGGCTTATAAACTTTTAGGTGAAATTTATATAAGCAGAAAAGAATTTTTTTTAGCATTAGATCTTTATCAAAAATATTTAGAAATTGATCCTAATGAAAAATCTTTCTTTAAACTCTCTGCAGATTTATACTATGAGCTTGGGAAATATAAATATGCTTATGAAGCATATAGAAGATATATTGAGTTAGAAGAAAATGCAATTGATGGTATAATAGGAATAGCTAAATGCCAACTAGCCTTAAAGAATTACCAAAAAGCTACTGAAGAATATAAAAAAGTATTACAAATTGATCCCGATAATATTGATGCTTTAATTGGTTTAGGAAATATTGAACAGGAATTAGGAAAATCAGATGAAGCATTAAAGTATTATGAAACATGTTATAAAAAAAATCCAGACGATTGGAAAATAAAACTTCGGCTTTCTGAATTTTACCTTAGTGATGGCAACTATAAAAAGGCTCTAGATTTCACTCAAGAAATACTTCAAATATATCCTGATAATGAAGAAGCAAGTTACTTAATAGGTATAATTTATAATAGAATGGGTGAATTAGCTATAGCTTTAGATAAATTTTTAGAATATATAAAAAAATTCCCGTATGGTAAATATACGGGAAGAGTAAATGAAATAATAAGAAAAATTAAACAAGAAAAAGAACTTCAAATAATCTCCAGATATGATTATAGATAGCTATTTATCTAATTCATAATTTTTTCTCATATTAAATTTGTTCTTAAATGTATCATAAATATTAAATTCAGAAACATTAGACATACTGATATATTTTGGTATGTTATCTTGAAAACTTATATAGCAAAAAGTAAAATCCCCTTTAATATCTTTAGTAAATTGACGATTTTTACCATCTGAGATAATAATTATATCTTCGCCATACTGCGTTTTAATATGATAACCTTTTGCGAATTTATCCAATAAATCAATTTTTTCAATATAATAATCATTATAGTTTATTTCATCTTTATTCTTAAAAGGAAGAATTATTGTTGCAATTCTATCATCAATATAATTACCTATTGATTTTTTTCTAAATATTAACCAATCAATTTCTCTGTTTTCCTTTTCATTGGGTAGATCGGTTAAATCTGCCATACCTTTATCATGAATCTTTGTAATATTTGGTAAATCATTTTTATCAAATAATAACAAGAATCCATTATTTTCTTTTGAAATAAATCCAGTTTTTATTTCTTCCATATAAGAAGGTGTATGAAAATTAAAATCGATATCTTTATCCTTTTCTTTTGTAAATATTTCATCTAATATCAACCAATATTTATTTTTTACAAAAACAATATTTCTCCTATGCTTTGTTTTTTGATATTTTAAATAACCATTATGTGTTGCAGCAAAAAAATCAGTAAGATTTTGTGTAACCCATATTTTATCATAACCTGACATATCAATTTTTTCAGGTACAGCTTGATTTATTGTTATCATATTATGAGATAAAGGATGTTTATACCATTTAGAATGTAGAGTATCAATATAACCATATTTTCCAATCCCTGCATCTAAAGCTATTGGAATACCATTGGCATAAATTTCGAAATCAAGATGATCATAGTGACAATGATTTTCAAATCCACCATAATTTATTATCATAAAATAAGATAAAGGGTCCCATGATTGACGCATTACAGCAAATTTTGAAATTGGGAAATCAACAGACTTTACTATCGGTTCTTTTGGCACTACTTTTAATTTACTTAACTCTTCATCAGTAAAATTATTTTTAACACCACCTAAGAAATCACCTCTATTAAAAAATTCAGCCATTTCTTTAAAAACCGAAATTATGTTTTTTGTTCTTCTAGCATCATTAAAAGGAGCAACTACTCCAATTGGTGTATTTGTTAATACAAAAAATTCAACAAATTTTTCTATTCTATTTAGATACTTTTTTTGAAATGAATCATCATTTTTAAAATATTTTAGCATCATCATATATCTATAGTAAGTAGCGAACATTCCATCAGCATAGCTAGGTGTTCTTTCAACATATCCACCATCATCAAAAATATCTTTCGTTATATGCAGCTCCATGTTTTTTCTACTTTTTTCATACCAGAGATTTGATTCTTTAAATTCCGGAAAAATACATGAAACATACGAAAGTGCAATTGATGTAAAAGTTTGCCAATTATACGGATGAAATGGAGTTTTTGATAAACATTCAAATAACCATCTTGAAGAACCCAATATAATTTTTAACATCCTTTTATTTGTTTCAGGATTCATATATTTGCCAAACACTCTAAATGCATCAATCAACCGATTTGTTCTTACAGATAATCCTAATTCATACCATACAACATCATAAAGAACTTTATGATTAGGTGCTTTTTCTATCTCTATACCATCAATCTGTTCATACCATTGATTAAAAGCATCTTCAAATATTTTTGGGATAGTTGTATCTTTTGTAATCAAGAAATAATTTATTTGATCCTCAATAAAATTTAAATAATGTACACCCCATTTCGATGTTTGTTGATAGGAATGATTAAAATCTATTTTTTTACCGAAATTTACTCCATATATCGAATAACCTTTATCTGTTGAATAAAAGTCATTTGCAGATTTAATAATTCTTTCTTCCCTACTTTTATCTTTTTTAATATCATTGATAAATTCATCAATTTGAATAAAATATCTTCTATTTTGAGAATCATAACAAAAAAGTCGATTGTTATCATTTCTTGATGAAAAATATTTGAATAAAATTTCAGATATTTTATTTTCATCTTTTAGATAAGATTTTAAACTCTTATTCAATTCGGGAATATCAAGTGAATTAATTAATTCTTCATCAGAAATATATCTAATTTTATTATTAAAATAATTTTTATCTAAGTATACATCGTGCCATTCAGATAAAATTAATTTTGGGTCAATCTTTGAACGGTCTCCATGCTTAATAACCTGTCTACACAGAGGGCAATACCATTTACCATTTTTAAAATAAGGATCAGAATGGGCTGATATAATTGGTCCAGAATTATTCTTTTGTGCAAAAAGAATTATAGTAAAACAAAATAATAAAAACATTAAGGTTTTAAATTTCATCTCTTCTCTCCGCAAAAAATTAGTTTTAATTAAATTTTTTCGTGTTTTATTATTTCCCTTTGAGAAATTATAAAATCTTTTAATAATCTCACTCTAGTCTCAAATGATTCCTGTTCATTATAAAGAAAAGGATCTCTATTATAAAATTTTTTAAATTTTTGATAGCATGAATCAATTATTGGAAATAAGTTTTCTTCAGTAAAATATTTTTCAACAATTAACATTACAATATCATTATATCTTTTTCTATAATTCTCATTTTCAAGAATTTTTTTAATTATATGATTATTTCCTACTACTCCAACTTTAAATTGAAGGTTAAAAGATTTATCAAAATCCCAAGGAATAATAACATAAGGTGAATTACCTCTCTCTTTATAAAAATAAAAATTATTAGCTAGCCCATCTGTATTATTCATTATAGATGTTAAAGCATGATATTTAATATAATTATCTACATCAAGTAATTTTTCAAGTGAGTTTGTATTTTTAGTAATATCTATTGTGTCAATTAAGTGAATAAATTCAGATAGATTTGAGAAATTATTATCGTCTGGAATTTTTTTCTCAAAAGTAGCTTCTGGATTATTTTTATCCATAAAAGTAAATTTAGCATCAAAAACAGTTTTAACCAATTCAAATACTTTTTTATTCCTTCTCTGAAAAAAATCCTCATCGATCTTCTCAGTTAATAAAAACAAACCTTTATCTTCATTATTGATTTTTAAAAATATAACTTCTGAGTAAAAAGAAAGAAAACCAAATTGCTTATATAAGTGTGATGCTAGCTGGCTTCTAATCAATGTGTTATCGGAAACCTGAGTACTTAAATTAAACTCTTTTAATCCTGCAATTAAACCATCAGAAAGTGTTACTTTAAGACCGAATTTTGGATAGAATCTAGAACCAGCACCTTGGGGTGATAAATGTACTTTGTAAATTTTATTATTATAATATAAATCTGCTGGAACAAAAGTATCTTTAAGCTTATTTTCAAGTAACTCTGTATAATGTTCAGGTTTTATTGTTATGCTAATTACAGACAAGGAATCATTTGAATAATCTGTATCTACGATTAAATCATTACAGGAAATAAAACATAAACAAAAAAATAAAAAAAACTTTTTCAATTAAAACCTCACAAAAACTTCTAAAGTTACACGAGAATCGTATGTTGAATAATCATCATCGAATTTACTTTTTGTTAAAAGTAGATCTCCATTCAATCTTAGTTTAACTTTTTTAGTCAAATAAAAATCAGATCCAATCAAAAACTGAAAAGTATGATACTCTAAAAATTTTGAATCTGGTGCATAATAACTTAACAATAAAACAGGTTGAATTTTTTTTATAAAATCCTTGTCTATTTTAAATTCATAAGAATTAGTAGATTTTATTGCAAAAATCTTAGCAAAATCTTCTATTGATTTTGATTTTCTTATAATATTCTCATTTGGATCATCAGCATAAAATACTTCAAAATTTGAGTAAAAATTATTTGCCGCATACATAATATCGAATTCAAAACCATGGGAATCCATTTTATATTCACCAATTCTATGTTGAAAAATATACCCTAAAGAATAAGCGATATCTTTAAAATGATAACTTAGTCTTGAGAAAAAACCACTGTTTAATGAATTTTCTTTATAAAAAGCTATTCTGTAAGAGAAAGGCAAAGAATCTTTTTCATAATCGTAATTTTTATACAGCATAAAACTTACCGATCTTCCTGAATAACCAAGATCAGAAAATTTTCTTTTTAAATAACTATCATCAATTGTAAAATACTCATCTCTTGAAGTGAGTTGTTCGATTCCAAATACTTTTTTTATATTACCAATTCTAAATCTTAATAAATTTGAATATTTATATTTAACAGAAAATTCTTTTAATCGAATAATATGATCTTCATCATCACCATATACATCAAATTCGGCTGATATTTCATCATTAAACTTCATTTCAGTTTCTAGCTTAGCTTCATAATAAGCTTCTTGATTATATTCTTTAAGCTGATTAATATCATGCCATTTATATCCTGTAGCTCCATATCCACTATATTTTAGCTGAGAAAACGAAATATTAAGAACCAGAAAAATAAAAAATAATAGATAATTTAATTTCATATTTCACCCAATTAAATTACTGTATTGAATATAATTCTGAAACGTTCATTTTACCACGTAAAATAAACTCTCCAACTTTAATAATATTATATGATTCTTTATCAATAAGTCTATTATATAATTCACCAGAAATTAAAAGATCAGATTTTAATTCATGACATTTAGCTAAAATTCTCGAGGTAGTATTCAATACATTACCGTGATAAGCTAATTCAGTTTTATAAGTACCAACTTCTGCTGCAACTGAATTGCCAATATGTAAAGCGGCTCTAAACTCTGGTATAATACCAAATTCTAATAAAAATTCTTCTCTTTTTTCTTTTATACATTCTTTTATATCAAAAAAACATTTTATACAATTATTGTTATCTAACCCATCTTTAGTATCCCATGTAATAACTATTTCATCACCCACATATTGATATACAATACCTCGATTTTCATTTATTACAAAAGATATTTCAAAGTAAAACTTTTTTAGAAAATTACTATACTTAATATTATCTAAAATTTCTGCAATAGAGGTTGATGATTTTAAATCAATAAACATAAAAATACGTTCACTTTCATTCTCAGTAGAATATTTACCAAAAATATATTTCCAGAAAACTGTTTCGCCTAAAAATCTGGTCATCTGTCTGATTGAATTAATTAATATATTCGCAAAAATTATATAAATAACGGATAGATGAAAAAATTTACTGTATGCTGTATTGGTTAATACTACTTTCCATTGGGATAGAGGGATATCATCAACAATCATATTTTCAACAACCACAGCAAATAAATATAATATAATAACGAAAATCAAAAATCTTTGTGTGCGAAACATAAATACAAGAAAGAAAGGTAATTTTTTAGGTTTTATTCTTAAAGATATTGGTTCAATTATTGCAGAAATTATTGCCATAATAAATGATATCAATACCCCTAAAGTAATTATTATTTGTAAGCTATCTGCACCCAATGGTACACCAGTTACTTCATTTGCATCGTAATAACGAGTAACCACAAATATAAAACTCATTATTAACCACGCAATAAAAAAGTATAAAAAGGCTCTTAAAAAATTAATTTGCTTTGGACTTAATTTCATATTATACTTTAAGTTTTGATATATTTTTTTGGATACTCAAAAAAAACGAGCTTACACTTTTTTTTGCCTATTTTTTTCCATGAATCTTCTGAAAACTTTAAAGCCACAATTCCTGTAGTTGGAATATTATCTATGTATACATTGGATAGATAATTTGATAAATCAGTAATTCCAGGATTATGAGTTACCATAATAACATCTTGGTAAGAATCTTCAAAATCTTTAATACATTTAATTAATATTTCATATGATGATAAATATAAGTTAGAATCTTGAATTATATTTTCAGTTGCTATTCCAAAGGATTCAGCGAAAAAATTTGCAGTTGATAAAGCTCTATTTGCAGGGCTAGAATAAATAGCATCAACCTTATCAATTTTTGATTTTAATAATTTAGCCATAAAAGGTGCGTCTCTTAAACCTCTTTTATTTAAAGGCCTATCAAAATCATCTAAATCCGAATTACTCCAATCTGATTTAGCATGTCTAATTAAAAAAAGATTTTTCATAAGGAACTAGTCCAAAATAAAAAA
>Ga0116186_1004272_pt1 | contig 11677 bp, 7 predicted proteins | sample AD_JPNNA4_MetaG_FD_89806 | JGI IMG/M metagenome (GOLD analysis project Ga0116186, IMG submission 89806) | Active sludge microbial communities of municipal wastewater-treating anaerobic digesters from Japan - AD_JPNNA4_MetaG | ecosystem: Engineered > Bioreactor > Anaerobic > Digestate | place...
GGAAACCGGGGACGGATTCGCGATGATGTTCCGACGCCCGAAGAGCGAAGAGGGGACAAAGACTGTGTGTCTGAGGGCCATGGAACGCGATCTCTGGTATCACGTGCGGATTGAGGGCAGTTCGAACTGCCAGCATTTCATAGGTTGGCAACTGGAGGACCTTTCTGTGAACATTACTGAATGCCCCGGAACCAGCCTGATCAGGTACGCTCCCGCGGAAAGTGAATCAGAGGGTTGAACGGACCGCGTCAATGGGAAGAAGATGATGCCAAGGTCGGTAGGAGTGTCGAGCTACGCGTTGGTGGGCGTGGTAATAACGATCGTGTGTATCGGATGTGCGGCCATCACCGGCCGCGGCGCACAACGAACGGAGGCATCGGTGAACAGCGAAGAACAGCAGATTCGCCTTGCATTGGAACAATGGAAACAGGCACCGGAACAAGACACGCGGGGCATGGCGCCGCGAACGAGTTTCAACTTCGCCCGGGCAGCCGTTCAAGTTACGGGTTCGGCGGCGGTGGTCGAACCTGTGTACGCCCTCACGGGGTGGGGACTCGGGGTGTTCAGCTTCTCTCTTCGCAAAAAGGATGACCAGTGGGTTTTCAAAAGCTGGCGCCATGTCGGTGAAGGCGTGATTGAGACCGCGCTCCCCGATCTCGACCCCGGGTACCTTCCCCTCCTGAACCGATGGATGGAGGCAAATCTCGGTTGGGTTCAGAAGACGTTGCGGGAAAACCCGCCCAACGGTGGCGACCAGATACTGCGGCGCCACGCACTGTGCATGCTGGATGAGCCGTTGCATATCCGCAGTGCGCCCGCACTCGAGCCGGTGAAACAGTTCATCCGATCGAATGTTGACTTGGCAATTTCGCAGATCCGCACCGAGCGGGTTGCCGCCGGCGCCACCATCTGGAAATTCTACAACCACGGCTGGGTGGTAAGAACTGCGAACCACACCTGGGCCCACGATATCTACGAAGGCCCTGAAGGGCTGATCACGGGCGACCAGATAGATGCGATCCTCGACAAGGTCGAGGTGCTGTTTCTGAGCCACTGGCATGGCGACCACTCATCGCCGCGGGTGATGAAACGTGCACGGGACAAGGGGATTCCGGTACTCGTCACACCATGGCCCGCAGAGGGGGGATATGCGGATTACATCAGGTCGGAAATGACCGACGCCAACGGCTCCCTCGATTGGCTCACGGTTGTGCAACCGGGTTCTTCAGGGGAAATTCGGGGATTGCAGTACCACGCGTTCCCGGGGCATCAGGATCAACTCCTCAACAACGCATATGCCGTCACCGTGGACGGCATGACGATTCTGCAAATGGGTGACCAGTGGAATCTCGACGACTTCGTCTGGATTGACAGCGTGAAAACGCGCCAGCGAACGGATATCCTGCTGCCGAATGTCTGGACGGCACAGATGAAGCGGGTTCTGGCCGGCGTTGCACCTCGTGTTGTCGTACCGGGTCACGAAAACGAAATCGGCCACTCATTTGAGCACCGCGAACCGTATGATCAGGCGTATGAGGTCCTTGCACCGGCGGAATGCCAGTGGCATGTGATGGCGTGGGGCGAGCGCCTGCACGTGGAGCCTGCGCCGCAGCAATAGCGCGCCCCCTTTTCTACTGGAACCAAACGCATGAACCCACAGAAACTCCTTGTCTTCGGAGGGCATCCGGACGACCCCGAATCGAGTTGCGGAGGCCTGATCGCCAACGCGGTCGCCGCCGGGCACACTGCACACTGCCTCTACGGCACCAACCACAGGGTCGGTTATACGTACTTCGGCAGACCGGAAAAGGAGGTCCGCTCCGCAGAGGCCATCGCCGCATGCAAAATCCTCGGCGCGACGTGGGAGTTCCTCGACTACCCGGAGCATCTCGAAGTGAACCCCGAAACGCGTCGGCGCGTTGCCGATGTGATCGCGGCCTACGCACCCCACATCGTCGTCGCCCACTGGCCGGTGGACACCCACCCCGACCACCGCTCAGTCGGCATCCTCGCCTTCGAAGCCTACCTCCTCCACCGATCCTACGCGTTCTACTTTTTCGAGGTGATGACGGGCAGGCAGTCCATCCGTTTCACGCCCAGCCACTACGTGGACATTTCCGCCGTCGCCGAAACCAAACGCGCCGCGGTGATGTGCCATCTCAGCCAGACACCGGACGCGATCTGGGTGGATCACGAAATCATGCACCGCTTCCGAGGAAGGGAGTGCGACGTAGAGCGTGCGGAAGCCTATCTGCGTGTGGATCGGGAACCTGGGGGATTGTTGCCGGGGATGGTGTTCTGAAAGGCGGGAGCGCGTTTTCGCGAAAACGCACTGCGGCGGGCAGGACCCGCCGCAGTGCAAGATCGAACGCTAGAACTCGTCCGGGTGCCAGATCGTTGCCGCGATATACCTCTCGGTATTCACGCCTTCTTCCGTGGGCGGATCGTTGAAGTAGTACACCGTCACGATTTTTCCGTCCGCGCGCTGCACGGTGCGCGTGTAGCCGACGTCTGACGCGCCACCGTCTTCGCGCAGGATGATCGGGTCGGTCCAGGTCTTCCCATTGTCCTCGCTCACGAATGCGCGGATGCCGCGCGGCTGAACGCGGTGTCCCCACGTAAGCACCAGACGTCCGTCCGTCATCCTGATCATCGCGGGTGGATTGCCTCCCATGTCGGGCTTCACCGGCTCGCTCAGGTAACTCCACGTGCAGCCTTCGTCATCGGAACTGAACACCTGGCATCCATGTTCCGGGCGGAAGTTGCAACGAAGCGCGGCGAGAAGGCGGCCGTTCGGGAGGCGTACCGAAGCCGGCATGATGGTCCACCCGGCCAGCTCCGGACCGATCCAGGAAAGAAACTGGAAAGTTTTCCCACCGTCTCTGGTTCGTGCGCAGAACGCCCTTCCCTCGTATCCATCGGATTTGTTCGCCGCGAGGAACACTATCGCGTCGTGGTCGCCCATGACCTGGTAATCCGTGCGCCCGGCGATCCCCTTCAGCCCGAAGAAGGGCATCTGGTACGGGCCCTCCCACGTCGTGCATCGGTCGTAGGACACGTAGAAATATGTGACTGATCCCGCGTGCACCCCGGTGGCCAGCACCTTCATCGCGAAGTCTTTCTGCGTGAAGGTTATCCCGCCCGGGCAGTTGACGAGCGGCATCTCGTGAATGTCAAAGTGCGGCTTCCGGATCAGTTCCCATGTAACGCCGCCGTCACGGCTTCGGACCTGTCTTCTACCGGAGTTCTCGTCTCCCTTGATCGGGTGCCCGGGGAATTTGTGCAGGTCCAGCGCGCCCTCGTTGAATCCCGTGACAATTTCGTCACCCCACGACCAGATACCGTTGTTTGCCGGCCATCCGCCAAAACGTCCCGGCTGCTTGAAAACGATCACATGTTCCACGTTCCGAATCCTTTGCGGTAAGTGTTTCCCCGGTTTATTGCTCGTCGCCGGTCCAGTACGGCTGGAGTTCGACGAAATTGTACATGGTGCTCTGGCCGACAGGTGCTCCGGGTTCGCGCGGAGTCGCCCAGTCAGAAATGGTGATTTTCCCGGTTTTTGCCGTTGCACGGAAGACAAGATGATGGAGATTGAACCAGTAGCGGTGATCCCGCCCGAATGGTTCGAGTTTTGTCGTTGGATGATTCGGCAGCGGCGACTGGAAACACTTCTCTTTCACCAGCTCACCGCCTTCGATCCCGATCTTCAGCATGTGGAGCTTCTCTTCCGACTTCCCATTCACGAAGTCGTCGTAGTCTCCGCTGATAAGTTTCACGGAATAGAGCCTACCTGGAACGAGATGCCGGATCGGCTGTGAAATTGCATTCGGGCGAACCGAACTCCGTTTCACCACCATGACAGAATTGCCCACATCCGTAACCGACCATCGTCCCTGCAGAGCACTGTAACCGTCGATGCTCTTCACGGTGCAGTTCCTCTCGATGTTGACGGGAACGTCCCAACCTTCCCAGTTGAACGCGAAGTCCGGGTTCTTGATGTGCGGAAGTTCATACGTGAACCCGTAACGTTTGCTGAGAAGGTCGGTGTTTCCCTCGATGCCGTAGTGGCGGTACAGCTGCGCGGTCCATTTGAGGGTCTCTTCTTCCGCGTACCCGGAGGTCCAGCCCGTAATACCGTAGAGCCCCCTCAAAGCCGGTTCGGTTGCGAGATAATGGAACTGCATGTCGAGAAAGACTTTGTAGTCCACCGATGGGTGCGCATTCAACGCGAACCCCATCGACATATACCCGAACGCGATAATCATGGACTCCTGAACGCTCGGGAAAACCTTCTGCCACAGACGGATCTTTTCGCCGATCCGCTCTTCGATGAGATCCTTCGCGATCTCCTTGTCGTGACGTTCTTGCAGGTACCGTTCCCACGCGATGCGCGACCCGCTCTGTATCGCCGCCCGCCAGAACGGGACGCTGGAATTGCTCGTGTCCTCGGCATTGTAATTACCCCAATCATTCCGGTCGGGGTAGTGGGACCCACAGTAAGGGTACAGCTTTTTCCCTTTGAACTTCGGGTCTGCCCCCAGCCGGCGTAGGGCCTCCGCAAAAGCCGGGTAACGGGCATCGTCCCCGCTGAAGAACTCGTCCAGCAGCAGACCGTCGAAAGCCGGGTCCGCCATCCCGGGTTCCCCGCCCCACGCAGAAACAACCTCACCGGCGTCGGGACGTGCGCTCTTGTCGAAGCTTATCCCTCGTTCGACGATCCATTTCCCGCCAGCGCTCCGCCATTCCCTGTTCTGGGCTTCCTGCTCGGGGCTGCCCGTGCCTATCACGGTGTTGACGTGAGGAAGCACGTATCTCTTCAGGAACTGCCAATCGTAGGGCCCATAATCCTTGACGAACGGATTGTATCCGTACTTCGTGAACAGCAGTTCTGGGATCGATCTGATCGCAAGGCGTCGAGCAGGTTTCCCGTGGACGGCCAATACGTGCTCACCCTGGGGGAGGTAGCACATGGCTTCCAGGTTGCCCGCCAAGGAGCTTTTCCACGGGTGAGGGCGTCCGTTGATTCTCAGTTGCCTTGTTTCCGGCTTTTTCCCCTCGCAGGATATGAAGACCCAGCCCTCGCGAGGGGTGCGGAACTTCACCACGTCGCCGGATTCGAGTTTCGCGTGCGACGCGAGCTCGACCACTAGGTTGTTCAACCTTTTCATTCCGACCTCCCAGCGAGTGCCCGGCTCTACTCAGAATCCGTTTCAGAGCCCGGGATCATCCGATATCCGCGTGGTAGGCCTGCAGGCTCTTTACTTCCCCACGGCCCTGCCTCCATGCGGCAATTCCTTTTGCCGCGGCGATCGCGGCAGCAGTCGTAGTCACGTAAGGAACTTTGTACTTTATCGCTGCTTTGCGGATGTAAGAATCGTCCGTAAGGCTCCTTTTGCCCCCGGGCGTGTTCACTACGAGGTGTATTTCGCGGTTCTTTATCGCATCGGCAATATTCGGGCGTCCCTCGCGCATCTTGAGGATGGGAGTAGACGGTACCCCGTTCTCCGTCAAGAAACGGTGCGTGCCTTCGGTAGCGCGTATGGAGAACCCCAGTTGGACGAATCTTCGGGCCGCTTCCAACGCCCCTGGCTTGTCGGGATCGGTGACGGTTATCAGCACCGTACCGTGGAGCGGAAGAGGCGGCGTAGCAGCGGCTTCAGCTTTGAAAAAGGCCAGTCCGGCGTTTTCGGCAATTCCGAGAACCTCTCCGGTGGATCTCATTTCCGGTCCAAGGATCGGGTCCACCTCCGGAAACATGTTGAACGGAAGTACCGCTTCCTTGACACCGAAGTGCGGGATCGGGCGCCTGCGCAGGTTGAGATCAGGGAGCTTCGCTCCCAGCATCAGCCGCGTGGCGAGGTTCGCCATGGAGATGGCGCAGACCTTGCTCACGATCGGAACGGTTCTGCTGGCACGCGGGTTCGCCTCAAGGATGTATACCGTGTCGTCAAAAATGGCATACTGGACATTCATCAGGCCAACCACTTTGAACTCAACTGCAATCCGTCTGGTGTATTCCTCAATCGTGTCAATGTGTTTCTGGGGGATGCTGACGGGCGGGATCACGCACGCGGAATCGCCAGAATGCACGCCCGCAAATTCAATGTGCTCCATAACTGCCGGGACAAATGCGTCCGTTCCATCTGCGATTGCATCTGCTTCCGCCTCGATCGCGTTTTGCAGGAACTGTTCTATGAGAATCGGGCGTTCCGGGGAGATATCTACGGCTTTCGCAACGTATTCACGCAGCATCTCCTCGTCGTGCACCACTTCCATCGCGCGGCCGCCGAGAACGTAGGACGGGCGCACGATCAGCGGGTACCCGATTTCAGCGGCAACACGAACGGCCTCCTCGACGGAACCGGCCATTCCTGAATCAGGCTGCGGTATGCCCAGCTCCCGCATGCGCATGCGGAACCGATCGCGGTCTTCGGCAAGGTCGATGGATTCTGGCGACGTTCCCAGGATGCGCACGCCATTCGCGGCCAGTTCGGCGGCAAGGTTGAGTGGCGTCTGCCCGCCGAACTGAACGATTACGCCCTCCGGCTTCTCCTTTTCGTAAATCGCGAGAACATCCTCGAGTGTCAACGGCTCGAAATAGAGCTTGTCGGATGTGTCGTAATCCGTAGAGACGGTTTCGGGATTGCAGTTCACCATGATGGACTCGTACCCGGCGTCCCGTAAGGCAAAAGCCGCGTGGACACAGCAGTAATCGAATTCTATACCCTGTCCGATCCTGTTTGGCCCACCACCGAGCACCATGATCTTCTTCTTGTTCTGTGTTACCGGTACGCGATCTTCGCCATTGTACGTGGAATAGTAATACGCCGCATCCGTCGCTCCGCTCACGCGTACGGCATCCCACGCTTCCACAACGCCGAGTTCGGTTCTTCTTCTCCGGATGTCGCTCTCCGGAACTTTGAGGATCTTGGCGAGGTACCGGTCGGCGAAACCATCCTTTTTTGCACGGATGAGCAAATCGTCCGGCGGCAACGACCCTTTGAACCTCAGCAGTTCTTCTTCCAGGAGAACGAGCTCCTTCATCTGTTCGATGAACCAGTGCTTGATGTATGTGCGCTCGTGGAGTTCGGCAACCGAGGCTCCCTTTCGAAGTGCCTCGTACATGATGAACTGCCTCTCGCTGGTTGCCCAGCGGAGCATTTCCATCAGTTCTTCGAGGGAACGGCTGTTGAAGTCCTTCGCGAAGCCCAGGCCCCAACGGCCTGTTTCCAGAGACCGGATAGCCTTTTGGAAAGCTTCTTTGTAAGTCTTCCCAATGCTCATCACTTCACCGACAGCACGCATCTGCGTGCCAAGCCGGTCCTCGACGCCCTTGAATTTTTCAAACGCCCACCGCGCGAACTTGACGACAACGTAGTCTCCACCCGGCGTGTACTTCTCGAGTGTCCCTTCCCGCCAGTAGGGGATTTCATCAAGCGTGAGACCGCCTGCGAGGAGCGAAGAGACGTACGCGATCGGGAAACCGGTAGCTTTCGAGGCGAGAGCCGACGAACGGGAGGTCCGGGGATTAATCTCTATCACGACGACGCGACCTGTTTTCGGGTCATGCGCGAATTGGATGTTTGTCCCGCCGATAACCTCGATCGCTTCGACTATTCGGTAGGAGTAATCCTGCAATTTGAGCTGGAGTTCGGGGGAGATGGTGAGCATCGGGGCAGTGCAGAATGAATCGCCGGTGTGCACGCCCATCGCGTCTACGTTTTCAATGAAGCACACCGTAATCATCTGGTTCTTGGCGTCGCGGACGACTTCCAGCTCCAGTTCTTCCCACCCGAGTACCGATTGCTCTATCAGCACCTGCCCGACGAGGCTTGCGGCCAGACCACGGGCGACGATAGTCCTGAGCTCCTCGAGGTTGTAGACAAAACCTCCTCCGGTCCCTCCCATGGTATACGCGGGCCTCACCACCAGAGGGTAATCAAGGCGTTGCGCGATCTCCTCGGCTTCTTCGACGCTGTTGGCGATCTCACTTTTCGGCATGTCGATGCCGAGGCTTTCCATGGTTTGTTTGAACGCGAGACGATCCTCCCCGCGTTTGATCGCATCGACATTCACCCCGATGACCCTCACGCCGTATTTGTCGAGAACACCCGCTGCTGCAAGCTCAGATGACAGGTTCAGGCCCGATTGTCCTCCGAGATTCGGCAGAAGAGCGTCGGGCCGTTCCTTGCGTATGATTTCCTCCATCGTGTCTTTGTTCAGGGGTTCGATGTAGGTGAAATCGGCCATTCCCGGATCCGTCATGATGGTTGCCGGATTCGAGTTCGCAAGGACGATCTGGTATCCAAGCCTCCTGAGAGCCTTGCACGCCTGTGTTCCCGAATAATCAAACTCACAAGCCTGCCCGATGATGATGGGACCGGAACCGATGATCATGACCTTTTTGATGTCGTCGCGTCGGGGCATACCTGGTAGCTCCTCAGATTTTCTGTGCATTCCCGGCACCCTGAAAACCCCCGAACGTGCTGCGCATGCTCAGGGGTCAGGCGGCAGGATCGCATGGTGCGAAGAACGTGCAAAAGCGGGCTGAGCGTGGGAACTCAACAGAATGAAAAAGTGATCACTCAAATTTCCGGAAAAGACGGGAACGCGTCAACTGAGTCATTCGGGGCTTCAGCGCGGGGGGTACCACACGGCCATTGCGTCGGATCCATTCCCCGTGAAAAAGCGCTCAACTACTGCAAGTTTATGAATATCCACCACGTGCACGCCGTCCGTGTGCTCGCAGCCGACGAACGCACGATCACCTTCGGGTGAGAGAACGATTCCGATCGCCTGACTTCCCACGGCAACGCGCCCAACCTCTCTGCGTGTCACCGTTTCAATTGCAACCAGTTCCCCATGCTCGGTCCAACTCGGAACGAGTGCAAGCTGCCCGTCCGGGGCGAACGCGACACGAACAGGCATCCCGGGGCACGGGAATGTCTCTGCAACCTTATGCGAGGGGCGCGAGATCACGGTGATGGTGCCGCTCTCCTGGTTCAACGCCCAGAGTTCGCGGCCGTCAGGAGTGATTCCGAGGCCTTCAACTCCCTCCTGGCAGGGCACCAGAGCCGCCAGCGCTCCATCAGTGCGCCTCAATACAGACACGTCCTTCGTCACGATATTTGCGGTGTAAAGGAAATCACCCTCGGGTGAAACAAGAACCATGTGGGAGATTTTCCCGCACGTAAGGATGGCGCGCGTGACCTCATTCGTTCGCGTATCCAGCTCAACCACGTACCCCTTCTGCCCGGCCGTGAAATACGCCCACCGACCATCCGGCGCCATTGCGGCGCCATGAATGCGTGAATACTCCCCGGTAGAAATCTGGCGAACATGCTTCGCCGCAACCAGGTCGATGAGCGATATGGTATTGCCAGGGGGTGCGTAATTCGAGAGATATGCCCAGCGGTTGTCCGGCGTCACGACTATCTCGTGCGGGTTTGGGCCTGTCGGGATAGTTTCAAGCACTTCATACGAGGTCAAATCGACAAACGACATGGTGTCGTCGTGCTTGTTGCATACCAGCAGGATCGGTTGTTCTGGCATGTGCGAGGTCTTCTTTCTCGAGGACGGAGACGGGTGCGCCGAAATCAGGTGTTCGATCCATCAAGCATCTTTTCGCGGCGACCAATTTCGTTCAATAACCAGAACATCGGCTCTGCGCCGCCTTCACGCGTACAGAAGAAGTTGAACAGCATAATACCATCCGCGCCATCCTTCCAGAGCTGACGTGCTATCTCCCGGTACCGGTCTGGTTCGCGCTCAAACTCAATGGAACCGTAGATCGGCAGGTCGGACGGCAAGAGCCTGCGGAAATCCCCGATGGGAAGGGGATGCGTATTGCGGAGGTAATGGGAAATCGTCACGAAATCGATCAGCCCTTCTCGAGCCCAGGAGACGGGGTCGAGTCCCAACCCGAGATTCTGTTCCGGTGTTTCCATTATTCGTGCGCTGAGCAGAATGGGCCTGCCTCGCCGGCCTGCGACCCTGTTCGTCATGGAACGGATTGACCTCACGAATTCGGTCATGACGGGCAGGTTGGATGCCTCCTGTCCAAACCGGAAATAGATGGGGAAACGCTGAAAGTCGAGATCGAGACCATCCAGAGGGTAGCGTTCACACACCTCGGTCAACTGCGAGAGCACGTAATCCCGGACCTCTGGAACGGCGAAATCCAGACCAGCCGGCAACCAGCTTGCCACTATCGGGTGGACCGGACCCAGAATGGTCTTGTGGAGATCAGGTAGAGGGTCTCCCACCTTCCCGACTCTCCACTCCGGGTGTTCCAACCAGAATTTCGACAGGAGTACGCTGTCCGGCTCCTCATCAACACAGTGTACCTCGTTCAATCGGAACGTGACGAAGGTTTCGCACCCCTTTTCCTGCGCACGCGAAATGACCAGTCCAAGAGGGTCGTGGCCCTGTTGAATCAATTGCCGGAAATTGAGAATCCCGCGTTGGAACGATGCAGGCTTGTTGACGGCGGGATCCTTGAGCGCTTCCACCTGTTCTGCGGTCAGCCGGTCTCCTATCAATTGCCCGGTCTCACCTCGAAAATTCATATCCATGCCGTAGTTGCAGCACATGAAAAACGTCGTGATGTCTGTATCCACGATCTCGTCCACGTAACGGTTGACGTTGTCGACCGTCATGGGGTAGTCGTAGATGAACATGTTGTCAGCGTCGCAGTTGTAGATTACACGCGTTCTTCTTTCCTGCATCTGAGAGCCCCTTCAGACTCCAAATTCAGTCTGCGTTTCTGATGGTAGCGCGTCCTTCACCACAGGGTTGACGAGCCGCCCGATTCCATCAATTGCGATTTCAACAATGTCGTCCGGTTCGAGAGAGAAATCATCCGGGGGAGCGATGCCGGAACCCGTCATGAGGAATACTCCGAAAGGGAAGTCATTATCGCGGCTCAACCAGCCCAGTATTTCGGGGATACTCCGCTTCATCTGGTTTGTGTTCGTCTCGTCGCGAAAGACAGCCATCCCTTCCCTGATCACTACCAGCGAAATGGGGAGATCACGCGCGAAATCCGGGTCGTCCGACACCAGAATGGTCGGCCCGAGCGCGCAACAACCGCTGTATGTTTTCGATTGGGTCATGTACAGGGGGTTTTCGCCCTCGATATCACGGGACGTGACGTCGTTTGCGCAAGTGAAACCGATGAGCCGCTGAGCGGGGCTCAAAAGCACCGTAAGTTCGGGCTCTGGAATGGTCCATTCGGAATCCGACCGCACGCGAATGCTTCCGAACGGGCCTGCCACCCTGTGAGGTGTTGTTTTGAAGAACAGTTCCGGCCGGGCTGCGTCATACACTTCGTCGTAAAAAAGTTTCCCTCCGTGGGACTCATCGACGTGTGACTGGCGCATTCTCTGGTACGTAACACCAGCGCCCCAGATCTCCTGTTTGTCGATCGGCGGCAAAAGGTGCCTCGAACCGGGTGCGGGGGCGTGTTCGAGTTCCCGGATGTGCAGGCGATTTTTGCTTCGTTCTGCCAGTTCCGTGATGCCGCGCACGTACTCGATCGGATCCGGCAGCGCGAGCCATGTTGAGATGTCTGCGCAACCCCGAGGGTCGATCGCCGTTGCGTCAACCACGGTTTCCTCGAAAACGATCCCGAGCCGGGCACCCGTTTTCGGTTCCCAGAACCTGCACACCCTCATCA
>Ga0116186_1004295_pt1 | contig 11647 bp, 9 predicted proteins | sample AD_JPNNA4_MetaG_FD_89806 | JGI IMG/M metagenome (GOLD analysis project Ga0116186, IMG submission 89806) | Active sludge microbial communities of municipal wastewater-treating anaerobic digesters from Japan - AD_JPNNA4_MetaG | ecosystem: Engineered > Bioreactor > Anaerobic > Digestate | place...
CCGCGTCGCGCATGGAGCGGCCGGCGATGGCGATCTTGCGGTTGAACTTCTGGGCCGCGGCGGCGGCGATCTGCACGCGCGAGATGAGCGAGGCAAAGGTAGCGACAATGATCCGGCCGGGCGCGGTGCGGAAAACATCCTCGAAGCCCTGAGCCAGGTCCATCTCCGACTCGGTCCAGCCGGGCCGGTCGGCGTTGGTGCTGTCGGCCATCAGCGCCAGGACGCCGCGCTGCGAGAACTCGGCCAGCTTGGCGAAGTCGGGCGGCCATTTGTCAATGGGCGTGTGGTCGAACTTGTAGTCGCCGGTATGGACGATCAACCCCACCGGCGTCGTAATGCCAAAGCCGACGCAATCGGGGATGCTGTGGGCGACGTGGAACGGCTCGATCTTGAACGGGCCGATCTCCAGCACCTCGCCGGCGCGGAAGGAAACCAGTTCAACGTCGTCCAGCCGGCGGGCCTCGCGCAGCTTGGCCTCGATGAGGCCCAGTGTCAGCGGCGTGGCGTAAATGGGCGCGCGAATGTCCTCGATGATGTGCGGCAGCGCGCCGATATGGTCTTCGTGGCCATGCGTAATGATGATGGCGCGAATTTTGGAGAGGCGATCCTCTTCCATCAAGTAATGATAATCGGGAATGATGAGATCGACGCCTAGCATGTCATTTTCGGGGAACATGACGCCCGCATCGACGATGAGGATGTCATCCTCATACTCAAAAGCGGTCATGTTTTTGCCGATCTCACCTAGCCCCCCCAGGGGTAGAATACGTAATACACTTGTCATATTGATCCGCTATTATATGAGATTTTGGCCGGCGCGTCAAAGTTACTCAGAGGCGCATGAGGGCGGGAAAGCAGGGACGACAACGAGCTTCAAGCGAGGCTGCAAGGAGGAGGACAGCTCTGGCGTCTATGCGTTGTGTTCTCTTGCGGGCAGAGCGCTAGATGGTCGTGGCCCTGCTAGATAGTCGTGGCCCGCTGGACGACGACCCACAGGACGAAGATGAGCACGGCCATGATCGCGACCAGGGCGAAGGTCAGCGGCCAGAGGCTGCGCGGCCGCTCTCGCGGCGGCCCGCCCCCCTGCGGTACGGGTGGCGGCGCCACCACAGGGACGGGGATGGAGGCTGCCGGCGCATCGACCACGGGCTGCGCCGCGGTGAGCCGTGCCGTGGGCTGGGTGCTCTCCTCCAGCCGTTCGCCGTGCTGGATGATGGCCACGGTGATGTTATCCTCGCCGCCGCGCTCGCGGGCCAGCCGCACCAAGATGTCGGCGGCCACGTCCGGCCGCTCGTCGCCGGCAATGGCGGCGATCTCGCCGTCCTCCACGTGCCGGGTCAGGCCGTCGGAACAGAGTACCAGCAGGTCGCCCGGCTCCAGGACGATGGGGTAGAGATCGATGGGCGGCCGCTTCTCCGAGCCGATGCTATAGAGAATGACGTTCTTGTAGGGGTAGTGGACGGCCTCTTCCGGCGTCAGAGCGCCCTCTTCCACCAGGCGGGCGACGAGGCTCTGGTCGCGGCTGATCTGTTCCAGCCGCCCCTTGCGCCACTGGTAGGCGCGGCTGTCGCCAACGTTGCCGATGAATGCCTGGCCATCCTGGATGACCACGGCGACCATCGTCGTGGCCATGCGCCGGCTGTCGTCGCGGCCAGCGGCCAGGCGGCGCAGGTCGGTGTTGGCCGCCTGCATGGCGTCGATGAGTCGCTGCCCCCAATCGGTGCGGCCATCGGCGGCCAGGTAGTGGTGGAGCGTCCGCTCGCTGGCGTACTGGCTGGCCACTTCCCCGGCGTCGGCTCCCCCCACGCCATCGGCGACGATGTAGACCGCGCCGTGGCGGCGGCGCTCGTCCTCCGTGGCTGGCTCGTAGACCTTAACAAAGTCCTCGTTGTGGCCACGCACCAGACCGGTGTCGGTGCGCCAGGCGGCGGAAAGGGAGATCGTCTCTGCCATCACGGGCACTATAGCAAAACCCCACCCGGCGGCAAGAGCAACAACCCAACGATTGCCTGACGCTCGCCCACACCTGACAGGTCTGGCCTCTCGGTTACAATAGGGTAACGTTGCCAGCGGCCCATACACCCACCGCCGGCCAAGACCAACAGCAGGAGATAGCCTATGCCCGCCGACAACCGCCGCCCCCACTCCGAAACGCGCACCATCCGTACCCGCGCCCGCGCCAGCCACTACCGCGAGCAGGTGACGCCCATCTATATGGCCTCCGGCTTCACCTTCGACAGCGCCGACCAGGCCCGCGCCGTCTACGGCGGCGAGGAACCGGGCTATGTCTATACGCGTTGGGACAACCCCAACAGCGCTGAACTGGTAGCGCGGCTGTGCGGCATGGAAGGGGCTGAGGCGGGGCTGCCGATGGCCTCGGGTATGGCCGCGCTCTTCACCATCCTGGCCGGGCTGCTCAATAGCGGCGATCACGTGGTGGCCTCCCGCTCGCTCTTTGGAGCGACCCACCAGCTGCTGACGACCATCCTGCCACGCTGGGGCATCGCCCACAGCTACGCCGACTGCGAGTTGACCGAGACGTGGCCCGGCCTCTTCCGCCCGGAGACGCGCCTGTGTCTGGTGGAGACGCCCTCCAACCCCGACCTGACGCTGGTCGATTTGGCCTGGGTGGCGGCGCTGTGTCGCGAGCGCAAGGTCTTGCTGGTGGTCGATAATACCTTTGCCACGCCGGTGGTTCAGCAGCCGCTGGCGCTGGGCGCGGACCTTGTCGTTCACTCGACGACCAAGTTCCTCGACGGCCAGGGGCGCACCATCGGGGGCGTCATCCTCGGCGACCGTCTGACGGTTAACGAGCTGACCCATTTCGCCCGCCAGACGGGACCAACGTTGTCGCCCTTCAATAGCTGGCTGCTCAGCCAGTCGCTGGAAACGCTGTCGCTACGCATGGAGCGCCATTGCGCCAATGCCCTGGCCCTGGCCGAGTGGCTGTCGCGGCGGGCCGGCGTGGAGACAGTGCGCTATCCCTTCCTGCCGTCGCACCCGCAGGCCGAGCTGGCGCGGCGGCAGATGTCGGCCGGGGGCGGCATCGTCACCTTCGAGGTCAGCGGCGGGCTGCCGGCCGGGCGGCGCTTTCTGGACGGGCTGAAGATGTGCGACATCGTTGCCAATCTGGGCGACGCGCGCACGACCGTCACCCACCCGGCCAGCACCACCCACAGCGCTCTGACCGACGGCGAGCGCCGCGTCGTGGGCATCACCCCCGGCCTGATTCGCGTCTCCGTCGGGCTGGAACATATCGACGACATCATCGCCGACGTTGACCAGGCGTTGGGAAATTAGGAATTAGGAGTGAAGGCCCGGCCAGTCAGGGGCAGTAGCCAGTTCGTTGGGGCGCGCCGGTTCCAGGCCAGCGCTTCGGCCGGCGGGGCGACGATGGCCAACATGTGGGCCGCGTCGATGGCGTAGAAAGCCTCGGTCGGGTCAGACTCGGCCAGGGCGGGCGGAGCGTCGGGCGGCAGCGCGCAAGCGCGTCTCAGTGGCCGCCGGAGCATTGAAATCCAGCCGCGCGTCCAGATCGGCGGAGGAATGGATCGTCATAACCCGGAATGATAGCCAGCAAAAACGCCGCGCCCAAACGAGTTGGGCGCGGCGCCTTGCTACAGGAGGAGAAAGAAAATGAGAAGCGTTTTTGCTGTCCGTTCTGCCATCTAGATGACTGGCGGTCTCATGTTCTTACCCCATAGGTCAACTGGTTACGGCTGCAACTCCCAGACGCGGGCCTCGCCGGGCGAGCCGGGGCCGTAGAGCCACAGCACACCCGTCTCCGTCATATTCAGCTGGTCGCCGAAGTCGATAATCCCGAAGCGCGTCCGCGGCGAACGTGCCGGCAGCCAGGTGAAACCGATGTCGCCGTTCTGGAACACAGTCAGGTAGCGCTCGCCCAACGGCACGATGTTCATACCTTCGATGGTGTCGATCGAGCCACTGTAGTAGTAGTCGAAAGCAAACGCGGATGCGTCCATCGAGGTGTTGAAGAAGTTCGACGCGTTCATGCCGATCTGCTGGCCACAGAAGAAGAGCACGAAGTTGCCGGAGTTGGTCTCGTGCTGTGTGTAGAAGGAGGCGCTGGCAGCGCCGGTGGCCAGGTTGCTGACCCAGGTCAGGCTGCGGCCGTCGCTGGGGGCGCTACCAAACGCGCCGGAGGCGTCGTAGTTGAACACCTCGTAATCGAACGTGCCGTCGCCGTCGAGGTCAAGGTCGAAGCCGACCAGGACGTGGCTGGCGTGGGAGTAGCGATCCCAGGTATTGACCGCCAGACCCATGACGAAGGAGTCCACGGGGCCGCAGACGCCGGCCGGAACCGGGTAGGTCTGCACGCCGACCCAACGCAGGTCAACCGGGGCAGTCTGGCCGCCCAGGGGCGGGTCGCCAGCGATCTGCGGGCTGCTGCCCAGCAGCGAGTAGGTGTCGATGTACATCGGCGATACGCCGGTGTTGCGCACCCAACCGGTGTTCGTCTGGGGCACGAACCCGGTCTCCGGACGCCCGGCAGCCCGCGGCAGGACGTGCCAGGCCACATGGGCGTCCGCGCCCTGTCCGTTGGCCCCGACGCCGATGAAGCGGATATAGCCGTCATACTCGACCAGCGTCAGCGCATCCGGGTTAGCGCCCTGGCTGCCGCTGTTGAGCACCCACTCGTGCAGGGGCCGGCTCAACCGCGGCCGGATAAACATGCGCACGGGAACGCCCACAGTGCCATTGGCCGGAACCGTGATCAGCGTGGGCACCGTCACGCGCACTTCGCCGTTGGCGTCATTGTCGTAGCGGTAATCCACTTCCGAGCGCAGCGTTACGGGGCTGTCGGTGTAGTTGCGGATGGTGACGCGCTTGAGCATGTCGAGCTGGCCTGTCACCTCATGGAAGCCAAACGACAGCGAGCCGGTCAGATCATCGCGATCCCAGGCCGCAATGGGCGAGTGGAGCGCGCGATCGACGCGCACTTCGCCGCCGCCGATGCGGCTGATGGCTGCCAGGTAGCCGCCGAAGAACTCCGGCGTATTCATGATGTCCGTCTCAGCGGTATTCATCAAGAGCGACTTGATCTCCGCCCAGGAGCGATCCGGGTAGGCGTCCATCAACAGAGCCGCCGAGCCAGTCACCATCGGGGCCGCGCCGGACGTGCCACTGAAGGCCTCCGTGCCCGTGCCCGTGCCGTGGATGGCCGAGACGGACGCGCCGGGTGCGCCGATGTCGGGCTTGGCCATGTTGAGGCCGCCGCTCGGGCCGCGGCTGCTGCTGCCGACCATGTGGCCGACCAGCGGGATGTCATTGGCCGGGTCGAAAGCGACGATCACCTGGCCCTCTTCCAGAGCATCCTTCAGCAGTTGGGCATCAGCCTGGCTGATCATGAAGCCGGGGACGCTCGGATCACCACCGCCATAGCTGCCCGCGAACGGTTCGCCGGGGGTGATCAGGCCAATGATGCCGGCCATCGCGCCGCCCGCGGCGATGTTGCTGATCTTGATACTGAACGCGCACGTGCCGCGATCCACCAGGACGATCTTGCCGGTCAGCGAACCAGCCGGGAAGGCAGTGCAGCCATCGAGGTTGCCGCCACTGCCGTCGCCATACTGCAACGGGGCCTGGATCGGGTCTGTGACTTCAGGCGACCAGGGCTGGTGCACGGCCGCGTACAAACCGGCGATGCTCTCCGGCTCGACAACTTCCATCAAGCCCTGCGTCGCCGAAGGGACGTTGGTCTGGGCCACAGCCAGTGCTGTGACCGCCGCGGCGGGCGTGCCGTGGGCATAGGGCTTGTCGGCGCTATTGCCGGCCGAGGCCACCGTCAGGACACCGGCGGCACTGGCGTTGTCCACCGCGTAGGACAGGTCATCCCAGCGCGGGTCGCCATAGGGCGAGCCGAGGGACATGTTGATCACGTCCAAATGGTCGCTCGTGTCGCCATCGTTATTGGGGTCAACGGCAAATTCAATGGCCTGGAGCAAGGGCAGCCCGGCGCAGGAGGTCGAGACCGAGGAGCAGGCCTTCAGGGCGTAGAGATCGACGCCGGGGGCCACGCCGAGGTTGCCGCCGATGATGTCGGCCACGTGCGTGCCATGGCCGCCGCCGGGGCCGTCATCCAACGGGTCGGGGTCGGGCATGATGTCGCCGTTGGGCCACTCGCTGCCGACGAAGTCATAGCCGCCGACGACGCGCTCGGTCGGGAAGGTTCCCGGCTCGATGATCGTCGGGTCGTTGTTCTCGTAGGCTTCGACTGTGCCGGGGCCGCCGAAAACGGCGTGGGTGTAGTCGATGCCGCTGTCGATCACGCCGACACGGACGCCAGAGCCATCGTAGCCCTCGTTCTGGACCGCGGTCGCGCCGATGTAGGGCACGGTCTCCGACAGATCCAGTTCGTAGTTACGGAGCGGGGTGATGGCGACGACGTTGGGGTTGCGGGCCAACTGGGCCAGGGTGGCGCTGTCGGCCTCGATGACGACGGCGTTGAGCGCCATGCGCAGCGTGGCCAGCACGCGGACGTTGCTATCGAGCGAGCGGGCCGCGGCGACGACTTCGGCCTGCTGCGAGACGGCCGCGGCCATCGCGCCTTCGGCGGCCGGAGCCACCGCCAGCGCCGGTTGGCTCAGACGGACGACGACCTGCTGCCGGCCGGTGGCGTTGCGCAGTTCCGGCGCTAGCCGGAAGGCCGCTTCGGCGCCGCTTACCTGTATGGGCGTGTCCAGTCTAAGGGTTTTGACCTGATCAGGAATGGTGCGCCCGGTTTCAGCGCGTGAGGGCTGCGTAGCGTCCTGGGCAAAGGCAATTGACGCGGTAATCAGCAGCAGACCGACAATCACCACTAGCTTAAGAGTGTTCTTCCTAGACAACTTGGTCCTCCAAGGATTCGTTGAGCAAAAGCATCGGATCATTGACCGGGGCGGCCGGAACGGCTGGTCGCAGACCGGTGGAACGGTGTGGAGGGCTTGCGGATCAGTTGGTTTTTGCGGGTAGCACGACCTCCTTGCCGGCAGCCGGCAGCTGAGGAGCAGTCACTGATGATGTCGCTATTGTCAGAATGGGCATGCAACAGCCACACAGAAAGGACATTACCCCATTCAAAACACAGGTAACGTCAGTAGTTTAGTAGCCGATGCTTACAAACTCTCTTACAATTCTTTCACGGATTGTTCACGCTTAGCTTATCCTGGTGGGCGCATCGGTCAAGGGCAGACCAGCGGCTAAGGTGGACAGGCAGACAAACATACGTACAATCGTTTATTGACAGTGGATACCGTTATACAGGCTTCTGGGCCACAAGCGGCAATCGGTAAGGAGGTTGGAGGATATGGAACGTCTGCGACGCGATTTCAGCACGATCACGCTGGTCATGATCCCGGTGGCCATTGCCATCAATATCGCCATCGGCCAGCTCATCTACACGCTCAAAGTGCCTCTCTATCTCGACTCCATTGGCACGATCTTCGTTGCCGCCGTGGCCGGGCCGCTGGCCGGGATGCTGACCGGCGCATTGACCAACCTGGTCTGGGGCCTCAGCGGCATCAACTCGTTCTACACCGCCTTCTGGATCACCGGCGCTGTTATCGGCCTGGTGGCGGGGCTGTTCTCGCGCTTTGGCTGGTTCAAGGTGTGGTGGCGAGCCATCATCGCCGGCGTCATCACCGGCCTTATCGCCGCCCTCATCTCCGCGCCCATTCTCACCTACGTCAACGGCGGCGTCACCGGCTCGGGCACCGACGTGATCACCGCCGTCTTTCGCAATGCTGGCCTGGGCATCCTGCCCTCAGCCTTCGCCCAGGGCGTCTCGTCCGACCCGCTGGACAAGGCCATTTCGTTCTTCATCGTCTGGGGCGTCATTCGCGCCCTGCCGTTGCGCTTCCTGGATCGCTTCTCGCGGGCTGAAGACATCCGCTAAGGCGGCTGTCTGGCGACTATGAGCACATCCTTCAGCCTGTACATTCCGCGCGAGAGCGGGATGCACCGCCTACACCCGCTGACCAAACTCGCTCTCGTCGCTTTCTGTCTGGTGCTGGGGCTGTTTCTGCCGGGGGTCTGGTTGACCTACCTGGCCTTTATGCTGCTCATCGTGCCGCTGGCCGCGTGGGCGGGGGTGTTGCCGTCGTTCCTGCGCGCCGTTTTCAAGACGGCCCTGCCCGTGGTGATTTCCGTGTTCCTGGTGCAGGGGCTATTCTGGCCGGGCGGCACACCCATCTTGCACCTGGGGCCGCTGTCGCTGAAGCAGGAGGGCTTGCAGTTTGCCATCCGCAGCGCCGGCCGCTTCATCACCGTCGTCAGCAGCTTCCTGCTGCTAACCTTCACCACCCGGCCCGATGGCCTGATGTTGGCCCTTAGCCAGCGCGGCTTCCCCAACAGCATCGCTTACATCATGCTGGCGACGATGCAGATCGTGCCCCGCTTCCAGACCAAAGCCAACACCATCCTGGACGCCCAGCGCTCGCGCGGCCTGGAGACGGAGGGCAACCTACTCGTGCGGCTGCGGGCGCTGCTGCCGCTCGTCCAGCCGCTGCTGCTGGGCAGCATCATCGACATCGAAGAGCGCGCCATCGCCCTGGAAGTGCGCGCCTTCGGCCGGCCGGGGCCGAAGACCAGCCTGCTCGTGCTCCACGACACGCCCGCCCAGCGCGTCCTGCGCTGGCTGCTGCTGCTGGCCATGCTGGCCGTCATCGGCTGGCGGCTCTATCTGGCCATCGCGCCGAGGTTGGCGGCATGATCCGGCTGGGCGATGTGACCTACTTCTACCCGCGGGCGACGACGCCCGCGCTGGCCGGCGTGACGCTGGAGATTCCCACGGGGCAATTCTGCGCCGTGATCGGCGCCAACGGCGCGGGCAAATCCACGCTGTGCTACACCCTGGCCGGCTTCGTGCCCCACTTCTACCGTGGCAAGCTGTCTGGCGGGGTGGAGGTCGCCGGCGTCGATGTGCCGGCCTCGTCGCTGGCGCAACTGGCCGGCCACGTCGGCCTGGTCTTCGCCAATCCGTTCAACCAGATCACTGGCGCGCGCTTCAGCGTGCGCGAGGAGATCGCCTTCGGGCTGGAGAACATGGGCGTGCCCCTGGAAGAGATGGCGACGCGCGTCGAGGACATTCTCGGCTTTGCCGGGCTGCGCGACCTGGCCGAGCGCTCGCCCTTCGCCTTGTCCGGCGGGCAACAGCAGCGGCTGGCCATCGCCTCGGTGCTGGTCATGCGCCCGCCGGTCATCGTTCTCGACGAGCCGACGTCGCAACTCGACCCCATTGGCTCCAGGGAGGTCTTTGCCGTCCTGCGCGACCTGGCGGCGACCGACGCGGCCACGGTGGTGCTGGCCGAGCAGAAGCTGGAGTGGGTGGCCGTCTTTGCCGACCGCGTGATTGTGCTGCACGAAGGGCGTATTGTGGCCGACGGGCTGCCGGGCGACGTGTTGGCCTCGGCCGACCTGGCCCAATACGGCTTGCAACCGACGCGCTATACCCAGGCCGCCCGCGCCGCCCAGGCCGCCGGCTTCCGCGCCGACCGAGACGACCTGCCCGTGACGCTGGAAGAAGCCGTGGAGTTCTTTCGATGACCGCCGGCGGACAACGGACGACGGACGACAGAGGGGCGGCGACTGGCGCGGCCCTCGCGCCCATGCCCATTGTGGTGGCGAACGTGAGTTTCACCTACCCCAGCGGCACGCAGGCCCTGCGCGGCGTCAGCCTGCGCGTGGCCCCTGGCGAGGCCGTGGCCATCGTCGGCGAAAACGGCGCGGGCAAGACGACGCTGGTGAAACACCTTAACGGCCTGCTGAAGCCCAGCGAGGGGAGCGTGGTTGTCGGCGACTGGGACACGCGCGAGCATACTGTGGCTAAGATGGCCGCCCGCGTCGGCTACGTCTTTCAGAACCCCGACGACCAGATCGTCGAGCGCACCGTGGGCGACGAGGTCGCCTTTGGGCCACGCCGTCTGGGGCAACCGGAGGCCGAGCGGCAGGCCAACGTGGCCGCGGCGCTGGCGACCGTCGGGCTGACTGACGCGGCGGCTACCCACCCCTATGACCTGACCACGCCACAGCGCAAGCTAGTGACGCTGGCGTCGGTGCTGGCCATGCGCACGCCCATCGTCATCTTCGACGAGCCAACGATGGGCCAGGATGCCGGCGGTGTGGCCCTCATCGGCGGCATCGTCGAGAGCCTGAAGGCCGAGGGGCGCACGGTGCTGACCATTACCCACGACATCGACTTCTGCGCGGCCCACTTCGGCCGGGCCATCGTCATGGCCGCCGGCCAGGCGCTGGCCGATGGCCCGGCGGCCGAGGTGCTGACCCGCGCCGACGTGCTGGCCACGACCAACGTCGAGCCGCCGCAGCTCGTTCGCCTGGCCCAGGCCCTGCGGCTGGCGCGCGCGCCGCTGACAGTGGAGGGGTTTGTGGCGGAGATTGTGGGAAGGGGGCAGTAGGCAGTAGGTCAGTAAACAGTAGGTCAGTAGGTCAGTGGGCGGCGGTCGGCGGTCGGCGGTCAGCGATAGCACGGAGGCTCTCCTCATGGTCATCATCCTCGGCGACATTCTGGCAGACTATGCCATTCGGGTGGAGCAACTCCAACTGGAGCCTAAGGACTTGCAGCGTGTCTCCTACCTGGCTCTAGGGCCAGGGGGGGCGTGCAATGTGGCCATCATGGCCGCGCATCTGGGATTGAAGGTGGCCGCGCTGGGCGAGGTGGGCGACGATCTCTTTGGCGAGATCGTCCTCGAAGGGCTGGCCGATGAGGGCGTCGATGTGAGCGGCGTCATCATCAGCCCCGGCGCGCGGACACCCGTGGCCAGTGTGCTCGTCGACGAGCGCGGCGAGCCGGCCTACCTGGGCTACCCCGGCAGCTTGCAGGTGATGAGCCTGTCGGAGGCCTGGCGGCCAACGATTGGCACGGCCGAAGCCCTCTATGCCGATGGCTGGGCCGACCACGAGGGCGTGCCCGCCATCGTCCTGGCGGCGCTGCGCGTGGCCCGCGAGGCGGGCGTGCCGACCTTCTTCGACCCCGGCCCCGGCAACCCCAAGATCGACAACGCCTGGCACAGCGAAGCCGCCGCGCTGGCGACTGTTCTGCTGGCAACCGAGGACGAGGCCCGCCGCCTGTCGGGCGAGGCCGACCCCGTCAACTCGGCCCGCGTCTTGCTGGAGCGGGGAACGCAACTGGCGGTCATCAAGCGGGGCATGGCCGGGGCGTTTCTGCTGACGGCCGACGACCTGCACATTGCCCCCGGCCTGCCCGTCGTGGCCCGCGACGCCACCGGCGCGGGCGACAGCCTGGCCGCGGCGATCATTTACGGCACGCTGCACAAGTTCGATCTCCAGACCCTCGGCGACATCGGCAACGCCACTGGCGCGGCCAAGGTGCTCAAGCTGGGCACGGGCCACAACATGCCCACCGTGGCCGAGGTCAACGAGATGTTGCGGCGGTTTGGCTCGGTGGTCGTCCTCTCCGGTGAACCGGCGTAGGCCGAAATCGCCCAGCGGCGGTGGTCATCTCAGATCACGAGCTGCGCCCCCAGCACGAGAAGGAATAGCAGCACCAGCCGCCGGAACGCGCCGGGGTTGACGTAGCGGCACAGGCGCACGCCAAGCAACTGCCCCACCAGCAGCGCCGGCAAGCCGATCAGCGCCGTGCGCAGGACGACGGGCGTGAAGTGGCCCGTCA
>Ga0116186_1004308_pt1 | contig 11618 bp, 12 predicted proteins | sample AD_JPNNA4_MetaG_FD_89806 | JGI IMG/M metagenome (GOLD analysis project Ga0116186, IMG submission 89806) | Active sludge microbial communities of municipal wastewater-treating anaerobic digesters from Japan - AD_JPNNA4_MetaG | ecosystem: Engineered > Bioreactor > Anaerobic > Digestate | place...
AATTACAATCAATAAGGTAAATGACTTCGAAGTAGAAGATGGTAAAGTCACAATAGATACTAATGATGAAATCAATTTCAGTGGAAATACCTCCTCAATTTGTAAGGTTATTTTAAGATGGGAAGATAAAATTTTTAAACTTGATGAGGAAATAACCAGCTCTACTGATTGGATTTGGGATTTTCCCGGCTCATTGAAAAATGGAGAGTACAAATTCAAATTTATTGCAGAGTGTGGATATCAACATGAAGAGTATATATTAGAGCTTACCATTGATGGAGATGAAGAGATTAAAACGGAAATCGAAGAAACAGAATTTGAGATAGTAACAGAATCTGAGGAGTCAGAAGATAACAACAACGAGAACGACAATAAAAGCGATAAGACAAAATTATTTATATTTATTGGTGTTGGAATATTGTCAGTTTCTGTAATTGTTGCTTATCTTGTTAAAAAAGGAAAAATAGAGTTGTGGAATAAAAAGACAGAATAATGCTCATTTTAGTTTCTGCTTACATACAACATAAGGATTTGTAGACCTAGTGGAACGAAGTTAGCAACAACCATTCAGCAAGTACGACACACTCAAAGCTTTATAAAAATCACTTCTCTTATCCTTTTCATCGTTTCATAAACATGCTATAATGGATTAATAAGTTTAGTAAATACGTAATGAATGGTTTTGATGCTCACGAGTTTTTTGGACTTGATCGAGAGAAACAAGTTGCAGAACTCAGTCGGTTAATAGACACAGATCCATTGAGGGCTATGGAATTCATGCAAACGACGATTGAGACAATTTTTAGAAACGATATACCTTATAGACCTGGTAAAAATGTTGTTGGTAATCCAATACCAGGGACTAGACAAGCTATGGTTAGAGACATCGATACAAAAAATGGGTTACAAATTATAGTAAGGGATTCAACAGAGAAGCGCGAGCTGTATTTATCTACGCATACCCTCGTACAAGGACAACCAATTACCACAAAGACCAACCGAGACATTGTTAGTATTACGATTCAAGATGGGAGAACATACATATCGTGTCAGATGGTTAATGACGGACAGTTACAACTAGATATGATTCAAGAGCAGTAGCTACAACCTTCCTTAAGATCCTAGAAGAAATATTACAATATAAACCAATTTTGAATGAAAGAGATCTCGAGCTAGGAATAAGAATAAAACTTGGTATTGATAAGCATTATGGTTGGTATAATGGATCTGGTAGGTATTGTGAAGTTATCCGTAATAGAATATTGACCGAACTAGAAGAACTACTCAGAAACTATGGCTACTCATTGTCGCCAGAATGGCAAGCAACACTCGTATCAGCCGAGAGACAAGACAGTTTAAACGACACAGCTGCATCAAGTCGATTGTATTTCCCAACTGGTGGTTGCTCTAGCCTAACTAATGTATGGATTGCAACCTGCTACGCTATCCAAGATGCATACGAAAGGGAGCAAGGAGACCCCGGTATCAAAGTAGATCCCCAGAAACTAGATTTCTTAGTGGTAGATAAAGGAGCTAGGTCAATAGGTCAATATTAGAAACGAATCAATTCATGTAGAAAGTAACTTGTTGGTCACTTCAAGAGAGATAGGTCGGAATGAGATTGTTGCATATAAAGACCCCGTTGGAGCTAAAAAACTGATTATACGAGTTCAGGTTAAACCACATCATCCTGACAATCCAATTCAAACTCAAGATATTAAAAAGTTGAAAGAGGCTTTATCACATGATGATGATATCGGAATATCCGTAACATCAGGAAGTTTTTCCTCTGCATGTACAAGAGAAGCTAGAAGTTCAAAATCTCATATTGAAATGATAGGCTTTTCAAGATTAATTGAATTGTGGATACAATTTTATACTAAAATGTCCGATGAAGATAAAAAAATACTTCCATTATATTCAGTATATTTTCTGAAATTAGACGATTAAACTAAAAAATAAAAGAAAAAATATTAACTAACTATCTTGAATAGATTCCATTTAATAGAAATTTAATTATTTGTTTTTCTCAAAATAGTATTTTCTACATCATTTCATACAAAGTCTTTAAACAAGAATTTTATGAACCTACAAAAATTTTATATTATCCCCTTCAAGAATTGGTTTAAATATTTGCTTCCAATTACGATACTTTTCACCTTCTCTTGAAACAGAAGAGACGTAGTTTGGAGAATAACCATGACGCCCATCAGTATACAAGATAAATATAACCTTAGATACATCTGCAGGTAGTGAAAAATAAGGGTTAATCAGTGTATAAACCCAATCTTCGTCATTTACTATTGTATGGGAATGAAGACCCGGTGGAAGGCTAGTATTTAAAAAGTCTAAATACAGATTATCATTTGGATCTGCAATCAAAAACACAAAAGGTGCCTGAGAAGATTGTATATGACTAATAATCTCATCCATTTGACTAGCAGGTCGTACACCTGCATGAAGTCCAACACGTACAACATCAATTTCAGTAAGTCCTTCTACCTATTTAATTACCATCTGAGTGAAACTTGTCGAATCATATCTTGGTCCATTTGGATCATATTCTGGACTGAAAATTCTTGGTCGAAGATTCGACAATGCTGTTTCAGAGAGATTCAAAACAACACTCATTATTTTAATTAGCTCAATTTAATTTTATTTTTTTCATCTACTCCATGCACTTCAACACAGTAACAAGCATGTGGGGTCGGTTAGTTGATGTTATCATAAACCTTGAACCAAACGATATTTCACTAGTAGATAGGGTCATAAATATTCTTATATCAGGTAAACCTGACTACCAAGCAAATTAAAACTGCTTCCTATCAGTGTAAAATGTTATAATTACAGCTAATAATGTAGAAGATGTATTGATTGGAAGTAGAAGATGTAGTAAAACAACTTGAAAGAATCTTTGAAGCTATAACTAGATATCAGGAATCTAGCCGTTATTTTGACTTTGTTATGGAATATATTATCTATGTTTCAGAAGAAGAACAGTATATTCCAAATGCAATAAAGCATCTATATAAAAAGGGAGAACTCGAATTTAATGATATTTACTATTTATGCTTTGAGTATGATTTATATAAGGAGTATAAGAATGGGAAGAATGGTAAAAAGGGTAATCACCAATTCTTTAAACCTTTCTTCTTGAATAAGAGATTCGCTAAAGAGATAAACTATTGGCAGAGAAGTTACAAATATACTAAAGAAGAATATGAAAGATGTAAGGATGAAAAACACCTAGAATCTATTGCTTTAACAAGGTCGCCACAGAAAGAGGAATTTGTTTTTGATATTGAGAAATTACATATAAAGTTAATTAGAGAGCTACAGGAAAAAACAGAACAATCTGTCTGTATAAAAAATGGGAATGTCCTTTTTAATGATGGTAAAGTTGTTATTAAATTCCGAGATACCTTGATGAGCAGTATTATTGAACAATTAAGTAATATCAAGATGGGTTCATACATCAGTTATGATGAGATTGCAGAGAATATTGGTGTTGAATATAACAAAAGCTTTAGGGATAAGATGTATCAAGCATCAAGGAGAATTAACAGTAAGATTCTTAAAGAAGTAAAGGTTGATAACTTCCTTGAATATGATACAAAACAAGTCCGAGTAAATCCAAGAACATAGTGTTGCTAAACATTTAGCAATAACCTTTCCTGTAACCTTATATTATGACTAAACAGGTTTCAGGTAATAATCAAAAATATAGACATTTAAAGCACTTACTTAAGGAAAAAGCAGGTTTAAAGGCTGAAAGTGAACAGATGTTTGCAATTGAAAAGCTTATTAGCTTTGTAGTCCTTTTAGATGAAATTGAACAAGAAAACATTAAGTTAAAGCAACAGGGCAATGGAAATAAGTGAAATAAGTATTGATTTAGTAAAACCGAAAGATGGGTTAATAGGATTCGCTAGTTTAGTCATCGAGGGAAGCATCTATCTAGGTAACATAGGAATTATTAAAAGACTAGAAGATGATTCATTTCGACTTACATATCCAACGAGAAAAGTTGGAGAAAAAAGTTTCAACATCTATTACCCAATTAATCAAGAGACAGGGAAGATAATAGAAAAAGCAGTAAATAAAAAATTAAAAGAAGTATTGAAAAAGAATGATAGACACAATAACCCTATCTATACCAGTAACAAAGGTTGATATAGGTAATTTAGAACAATTTAGTCCTTCTGCTAGTAATGTATTTACTACTGATAGAGGATATCGAATATATACAAGGAACCCTACTCCCATGGAAAAAAGGTTAAAGATTTATGTCCCTGTCTATACATTATATAGAAGGTATAGGGATTCTGTTGATATAAGTTTAAATATACAATTCTCTATACCCAAATTGCTTTATGGAAATAATTTTCAAGAAGTATCTGATGATGACTTTGATAGTGTTATTAATATACTTGAAAACAAGTTACCATCTCATCGGATACATATATCAAAAGAACGGTTAATAAATAGTAAGGTTGTTGCAATCCATTTCTCAAAAAATATTTTACTTTCAGAAGGTTTGAATTGTTCAATGGTAATTAATCAATTGGTAAAAGCAGTTGATACTAACCTAAAACAAGATGTTAAGCAGGTTCAATTTAAAAATGGAGGTCAAATACTACACATTCATACAAAGGACAGTGAATTTGCGATATATGACAAGGTAAGAGAGTTGGAACAAGGAAAAATTAGTGAAGATAGAAGCATTGATAAGCAAGTATATACTCAATTGTATCTCCTAGATGATGCCTTACTTAATAATTACTTACGATTAGAGTTTAGAATGGTAGGACAAAAAGCAATAACAAGGAAGTTAAGAAGTTATGCTGATGAGTTCTCTAACACACCATTAACCTTTAAGAATTTGTTCAATAAGGACATATCAAAAAAGATGTTAAGTAATTTTTGGAAGAGAGAGATAAGGGATAGGTATTTGAATATTATATGGAAAGATATGGACTCATATGAGTTACTGTTATCCTTAAAAGAGAAAAATGAAGATTTAACGGAAAGAGAGTTAATAGAATTAATATTTTTACAAAGTATGATTTCTGAACGAGGTATCCCTACTCTACGAGCTACAATGGGTTGGATAGGTAAGAAAAGTTATAAATGGACTAAACACAGGAAACTATTAAGAAAGATATGCATAGAGGATAGTAGGAGTTATATTATTAAAGATATTGATAATCAATTAGATGAGTTTTCTTTGTTTAAGAAGATTCCGGATAGATTAAGGGAAAAAGTTAATATTTTTTAGGTTGAATTAGCTTGAACTTTATTTTAAAATGATAAATAATGATAAAGATGAGTAAAGAAGAATTAAATGCCCAAAAGTTTTATACTATAGAAGAAGTAGCAAATCTATTAAAACTTTCCTATTTAACTGTGTTTAGATGGATACAAGCAGGTAAACTATCTGCTTATAAAGTTGGTAAAAGATATAGAATTGAAATATCTGATTTAAATAACTTTTTAGAAAGAAGTAAAAAATATGGCAACACTACAATTTAAAGGTAAAAACATAATATGGAATCATCATATGTCTGTTCCATACCATACTTTAGATTTAGATGAGAAGTTATCATATAAGCAGGATAAAGCAAATGGAAATCTAATAATAGAAGGTGATAACCTACCTGCCTTGAAGAGTTTATTACCACAATATGCAGGAGAAATTGATTGTATTTATATAGACCCTCCCTATAATACAGGACAGGAAAAGTGGGTCTACAATGATAATGTTAATAGCCCATTGATTAGAGATTGGATTGGTAAAGAAGTTGGAAGTGATGATTTAACTAGACACGATAAATGGTTATGTATGATGACACCTCGTTTAAAGTTACTTTATGAATTATTGAAAGAAAGAGGTGTTATGTTTATTAGCATTGATGAGCACGAAATTGGCAATTTGACTGTTCTGTTAAAAGAGATTTTTGATGATAATTGTTTAGACTATTTAATTTGGAGAAAAACTGGTAAGCAAAGTAATACCAAAAGAATTGATAGGGTTAAAACTACACACGAATATGTTCTTGTTGTGTATAAAAATAAAGCAAATACAAGATTGAATAAGATAAAATTGCTACCCAAGTGGGCAAACAAATATACAAATCCAGACAATGACCCTAGGGGAGTTTATAAACAAGGTATCATTTCAAACAAAGAAGACAAATCAAATCCAAATAAACCAAACTATTATACAGTTACTACTCCAACTGGTATTAAGTACACGAGGGAATGGTATATTTCAAAAGAAGAGTTTTTAAAACTAGATGAAGATAATAGAATTTTTTATCCGAAAAGTGGGAATGGGGTTCCTTCATTAAAAATATTTGAGAAAGAGGAACAAGATTACTATCTGGATAGTATTATGGACAGGTTTGGAACATTTACTAAAGCAAAAAGTGAGATTGAGGAATTTTTTGGTGACAAGAATTTATTTGAAACGCCAAAACCTACAAAGTTGCTAAAAGAGATAATCAGGAGTGCTACAGATACAAATTCAATAATCCTTGATGCTTTTGCAGGTTCAGGGACTACAGCCCAAGCAGTATTAGAGTTAAATGAAGAAGATGGAGGTAATAGAAAGTTTATCCTTATTCAAATGCCAGAAAACAGTAAAAAAGAACCTAATAAAAATATTTGTAGAGATATAACAAGAGAAAGAGTTGTTAAAGTAATAGAAAAGAAATTAGAAAACAAAGAAGTAGGATTTGAATATAAAAGAGTTGGACAGCCAATAGATGCTGAAACAATCCTATCAGGACAATTACCTACATATAAAGAACTAGCCAAATATGTATTCTATCTAGCAACAGGGCAATCATTAAAAGAAGAAGATATTGATGAGAAAAAGTATCTAGCAGGAAAGATTGACCATACTGAAGTATACCTACTCTATACTCCTAATATGGAAGAATTAAAGAAAATGGCAATAACCTTTGAATGGGCGAAGGATATATCAAAAGGGAATGAAAATAAAAAGATAGTATATGCACCTGCTTGCTTTATGGATGATGAATATTTAGAACAGTTCAATATGAAGTTTGTAAGTATTCCATATAACCTATTTGAAAGAGAGAAATAGTATGATATTTAAACCTTATCAAACAAAAGTAGCTAAAAAGTTAAAAGAATATTTAGAGAAAGCATCTGAATTAAAAGAAGTATTAAAAGATGTTGACCCAGATGCTTGGGTTCAACTTTCATTTACTAAAGTAGGACTTACAACAGTTCCTGATACGCCCAGAAACGGTTTAGGAAAGCTATACCCACGATTATGTATTAAAGTGCCAACAGGAGGCGGTAAGACCCTTCTAGCAGTAGAAGCAATACGACAATATCAAGAGTTGTTTGTTAAAAGAAAAACGGGATTAATTGTATGGATAGTCCCTTCTGAAATAATATATTCTCAAACAGTTGAGAGGTTAAGAGATAAAGCAGACCCATATAGACAGTTACTTGACCAAGCTAGTGCAGGGCATACTTTAATTGTTGAAAAGAATCAAGAATTAAGAGCAGAAGATATAGAAGGAAATCTTGTTGTATTAATGCTTATGATTCAATCTGTAAACAGGCAGACCAAAGAAAGTCTGAAGGTATTTATGGATAGTGGTTCATATAATTCATTCTTTCCACAAGATAATAGATATGATTTACATCACGAATTATTAGAGAAAGTTCCTAATTTAGATGTATTTCAAGGTATAAACTCCTTTATGCCACAAGTTAAAACTAGTTTAGGAAATGTATTAAGATTAACTAGACCATTAATTATTATTGATGAGATACACAAAGTATTTTCAGAAAAAGCAAAGGAAACTATTAATAGCTTGAATCCATCTATGGTTGTTGGATTTTCTGCTACCCCAAAAGCAGGAATGAATATCCTAATATCTGTTACTGGACAAGAGTTAAAGGATGCTGAAATGGTTAAACTAGATATGAATATTATCTCTCCAAGAAGCAATGAAGATTGGCAAACAATGGTTAAAGAGGTGAAGGATTTTAGAGAGAAGATAGAGAAAACAGCAGATGAGTTTAATAGGAATACAGGACAATATATACGACCAATAGCATTAATACAGGTAGAAAGAACAGGTAAAGAGCAAAGAGGTAGAGGTTATGTTCATAGTGAAGATGTCAAAGAGTATCTAATAAGTATAGGTGTAGCAAATGAAGAGATTGCTATTAAAACTAGTAGTGTTAACGACATTGAAAATGTAGATTTGTTATCAAGAGAATGTGTCATAAGATATATTATTACTAAAGATGCCCTAAAAGAAGGATGGGATTGTCCATTCGCTTACATTTTAGGAATAATTCCAAATGTTAATTCAAATACAAGTGTAACCCAACTAGTTGGAAGAGTGTTAAGGCAACCATTTGGTAAGAAAACATCTATTCCCCTACTTGATGAAAGTTATATCTATTATTGTAGTGGACATACAAAAAATATACTCACTACTATTAGAAACGGGTTCAAAAACGAAGGTTTGGATGATTTAGCAAAATATCACCTTAATACAGAGGTAGATGCAAGTGAATCTGTTAAAAAGATTGTTGAGATTAAAAGAGAAATAAGAACAAAATATCCAGAAAGTTTATATCTGCCAATATGGTTAATAAAGGAAGATAAGAATCTATATAGAGAATTTAATTATAGTATAGATATTAAACCTAAAATCAATTATGAGGTGTTAAATTTTGAAGAAGTAGTAAATACTATTATCCCATTAATTGGAACACAAACCTTTGAGACGGCACTAATAAAGGTTGGAATTGATGAAGGACACATAACAGAGGAAATGACAAAAGAAGTTAGAATTAGTGATGTTAAGTTTGATACAGAATACTTAACTCGTAGGTTAAATGATTATATTGAAAATGCTTTTCTATCAAGAGATATCTCTGAAAAATTGTATTCCCTACTAGAGAGAAAAGTGAGAAATAAAGAAGATTTGGGTAAATATAATGGATTTGTTATATCTGAAATAATAAAAGCTTTTGAGGAAACAAAAAGAGTTCAACAGAAAGAAATCTTTGAGAAAATGGTTAATAATAAAACCTTAATACTAGCAGTTAGTGATAAAGAAATTGGTTTCAGATTCCCAGAAAAGGATAGTATAAAGGATTATCCTCATAATCCATACAGTTATTACCTATATGAAGATTTCGATATTACAAGTATTAATGGTTTAGAACTAGATGTAGCTAAATATATTGATGAGCAAAAGAATACTCTTTGGTGGGTAAGAAACAAAGCTGAAAAAGGTTGGTATGCAATACAAGGATGGCAAGATAAAGTAAAACCCGATTTTGTAATAGCTAAAAAAGATGATAATGGAAAATTGGAATTTGTATATATAGTTGAGAGTAAGGGAGAACATCTAGAGGGTAATAAAGATACTTTGTATAAAGGTGATTTGTTTAATTTTATTAACTCAATGCCTATTGAAAAATTAGAAGCTGAAGGTGTAGTGAAGGCAAAGCTGAATGACAAATTCTATTACGAATTAGTCAAGCAAGATAATTATGAAAATAGAATAAGTTTTAGAATGAATTACACCAATGAAGGCAATAATAATAGCTAGAGTTTCATCTAAAGAGCAAGAAGATGGTTTATCTTTAGATGCACAATTAAGAAGATTAGATAATTATATAAAAGATAAGGACTTTGAGTTACTCCACGAACCTTACCAAATAGTTGAAAGCTCAACAAGAGGCGAGAGAAAGAAATTTCTGAAGATAGTTGATGATGCTATTGAGCAGACAGGGAAAGAACCATTAGCCATAATTACAGATAGAGTTGATAGATTTCAAAGAGGATTCAAAGAACAAGTGTATTTAGATGAAAAGATTAGGAATGGGAAAGTAATACTACATTTTGTATCTGAAAATCTCATAATAGATAGTAATTCGAGGACAGATAGCTGGATTAGATATGATATGTCTATTATGGGGGCAAAAATGTATTGTATGTATGTTAGTGATAATACTAAAAAAGCTCTAGAAGAGAACCTAGCACAGGGTAGACCCATTGGTAAACTTCCTGTAGGGTATCTAAATGATAAAGATACTATAAATGGAAAAGAGCGTTCTAAAGGAATCATAGATATAAAAAAAGCTCCTCTTGTAAAAGAAGCTTTTGAACTCTACTCCACTGGAACATACTCATTTAAGAAATTAGCCAAATTAATGCGAGAGAAAGGGTTAACCACTAAAGGTAAAGGTCATATTGAGAGACCTATTTCGACATCTCATATTGAAAGAATGCTCAAAGACCCTATTTACTATGGCATATATAGAATCAAAGAAACCGATTATCCTCATAATTTTGGTAACATCATCTCAAAGGAGCTTTTTGATGTGTGCCAAGAAGTTAAGGAAGGCAAATCAAGATATGCTGAAAGGTATAGAGATAAAGAATATGTATTCAAAGGACTATTGAGATGCAAGAAGTGTGGAAAGATGTTTTCTACATATACTACAAAGGGTAATAACTATGCCCAGTGTAATACCTCAAAAGAAGAGTGTGGAAATATGAATGTATCCGAAAAGATACTACTGGAACAGCTTAAGAGTTACTTGGAGGGACTTGTAATCCCTCCAGAGTATATGGAAGAAATTATTGAAGACATTAATAGAATCAGTAAAGAGAAAAGGAAGTTTGAAGATGAACAAGTTGAAAGAATAGACAAAAGACTCAAAGAACTTGATAAGGAATTGGATACTTTATTAGACTTTGCACTGAAGAAGAGTATTACACAGGATGAATACAATAGAAAAGCAATGGAACTAAAGGATGAACAGGAAAAATTGTTATATAAAAAGAATAGATACTTTGATGCAAGTATCAACTATGGAAAAGTAGTTACAGACCTAATTTCTATTACATCTAGAGCTTGGGAAATATTTGAAAGTTCTAAAATTGAAAGAAAAAGACAACTTCTTGGAATGCTATTCTCGAACCTTGAAGTAGATGACAAAAAGCTATATGTAGAACTGAAAAGTCCGTTTAACTTGATATATGAATTGAATAAATCTCAAGAATGGGGTCAGTTACTGGACTTATTCATAAACTTTAAAGTAGAGTTTAACATAAATCTAAATAATATAACTCTATTACTAAATTATAGTTTCTAACTAATCCAAAGCCCACACAACTTGTTTTGAATCAAACGAAAAAGGCTCATATATAAATTCAAATTCAGAGTTTGATTTGTCTTTTGGAACTTCAAAAACTAACCATCCCGTAGCTTTTCTTGTTGGTTGAAGATCTCCTGCTGACAATTGATTATCTATATCGGCAAAACCTTGACTATAAGTTAATCCATCTGTATCAACTAGTTTGTAATTCCAAGCATTGTAACTTACACCTTCATTAGATACGTTTTCTTCTGTTACCTTGACAGCTAAAAATCTATTTCCATCTTTAGGTTTCATAAATTGGTTACTCGATGTATGAGTCTTAACTTCTAAAATTGAAATTTTCTTTCCATCTATTTCAACAGTATCTGATTGTTTATAAACAACAGGTTCAACTTTTTTTTCTTCATCTTTTTTTACATTATCCTCAGTTTCTGTAGTCGTGT
>Ga0116186_1004317_pt1 | contig 11612 bp, 11 predicted proteins | sample AD_JPNNA4_MetaG_FD_89806 | JGI IMG/M metagenome (GOLD analysis project Ga0116186, IMG submission 89806) | Active sludge microbial communities of municipal wastewater-treating anaerobic digesters from Japan - AD_JPNNA4_MetaG | ecosystem: Engineered > Bioreactor > Anaerobic > Digestate | place...
ACCGCGCCGATCAAGCCCGCCGGACACGCCGAGAGCCACGGCCGCTCCGTCCACGCAATAGCGCCCTTCGCCCCGCAGATTCGTATTGTCGGCGTGGGTATCGTCCTCAGCGCTGTAATAGTCAAGGCTCATCACCAGCCAGCCCGTAGCCCCGTCGTCCAGCGCGACCGGCGCGTACCAGTTGCCCATTGGCGTCTCTCCGCCGAGGCTCCATGGCGCGTCAATCAAGCGGATGCCGTACTCGATGACCAGCCCCGCAACAATAATCGCCCCCAGGATAACCAGATTGCGGATTGCGCGGCTCTTGCCACGGCCTGAAGTCGTCATGAAGCTCTCCCGACGGGGTCACTCGCTTTCCCCCAACGCAAACACCCGCGCAAAGTAGCCATCCACCAGTCCATCCAGTTCCGCGCGCACATCGTCCGACAGGTCAATCCCTGCCAGCCGTTGGGCCAGACGCTGCTTGAAGTCCAGTTGCATGTGGCGGTAAATCTGGATGCGTTGCGCCTGGGGCGACCCGGCCCCGTGCATCGACTCGGTCAGATAGCCCACAGCGTTGCGGCCGAGGGTCATGTTCTCCACCAGCCGCAGGATGCGCAGGCGGTGCTCCGTAGGCACGCCGGCGCGGCCGCGCAGGTACTTGTCCAGCAGCGGCCCCAGCTCCTCGTCGCGGTAGTCGGCTTCCGAGGGCATGGTGACCATCAGTCCCCCGGCAATGTCCTGCGCCAGGCGGCTGATCTCATAGGGGAAGCGGGTCACGTGGTGCTTGCAGACATTGCCCAGCATGTCGTCGCACAGGTAGACGCCGGAGGCCAGCGGGATGCTCTGATGGGACGAGGCGATGCCCGTGGCATAGATGGTTTCATTCAGGTGGGTCATCTCCACCAGCTTGTCGCGGATGTGGGAGGCATTGGCCACGCCGTTATAGTCGGCCGCCGTGGCCGCCGCGCCGATGAGCACATCGCCCACGCCGCTCTTGCACACGTAGCTGCGGCGGTGGTAGCAGGTGAAGCGCTCTACCAGCATGGCAGCAAACTCTGTCTCGCCGTCCATGAAGATCAACTCGTTGGGGATGAACACGTCCTCGAAGATGACCAGTGCCTCCTGCCCGCTGTAGTTGGCGTTGCCCGCGTCCAGCGTGCCCGGTTCCATGCTGCGCGTGTCGCACGACTGCCGCCCGTAGACGTAGGTGATGCCCGGCGCGTCAACGGGAATGGCCCCGACGATGGCGTAGTCGCGGTCGGCGGCCGACAGGCGCATCGTCGGCATGACGATCAACCAGTGGGAGTTGACGCAGCCGGTCTGATGGGCCTTCGCGCCGCGAATGGTGACGCCCTCGGCCGTGCGGCGGCTGATGTGGACGTACAGATCGGGGTCGGCCTGCTGGTGGGGGGCCAGGCCGCGGTCGCCCTTCACGTCGGTCATGGCCCCGCCGATGACTACGTTGTCGCGCTGCGCCTGGGTCAGAAAGGCCAGCAAGCGCTCGTGATAAGGCGTGCCGTGGCGCGCGTCCATCTCATACGTGGTCGAGTGCAGCGCGTTGAGCGCGTCCATGCCCACGCAGCGCTGGAAGCAGGTGCCGGTGAGCTGGCCCAGCCGCCGCTGCATCTTGTTTTGCCGCACCAGGTCTTCGGGGCTGGTGGCGATGTGGAGAAAGCGGTTGACACGTTCGCCGGTATAGGGCGAAACGGCCGATGCCAGTTCCGGGTGCTGCAGGGCCAGGTCATAGGTCTCGGCTACGGCGTTGATCGACGGCTGGATGAGCGGGTGATCGACAGGTTCGTCGACCAGTTCGCCCAGGACGTACAGGCGCAGATTGCGCCCGCGCAGACTCTCGATGTAGTCGGCGCCGCTGCGTAGCGGCCGTTGTTGGGCCACATACTCGGTGTGAACTTCCATTGTACGCTCCTGTGTCCGCCGGAGACGGAGTCGCTCAATTGGCCGCCGGGTCCGCGCGGGCAACGGTAGGGCCGATATTGTAGCGCCGCGGGCCGGTAGCGGCGAACGCGCCGTAAATAAGATCGAATTGGAGCTTGACTTGGAGTAAACTCCAGGTATTACACTGTGGTCCGGATCGTCGGGAAGTCTGCCAGCCTGTGAATATACAACCAATGACAAATTGGGGCTTGACTTAGAGTTAACTCCAGGTGTTACACTCTTCAACGGAGGTTGAGAGATGAAGATTTCGCATGTGAGCGAACAGTGGGGCATCCCAGTGGATACGCTGCGCTACTATGAGCGCATCGGTCTGCTGCCAACTGTCAACCGCAGTGAAAGCGGCATCCGCGATTACAGCGAACTGGACTTGAGGCGGGTTGAGTTTATCAAGTGCATGCGCGGGGCCGGGCTGCCGATAGAGGTGCTGGCCAGGTACATGGATCTGGTGCAGCAGGGCGACAGCACGATTGAAGCCCGCAAGGACATCCTGATCCGCCAACGCGCGCAGCTTGCGGCCCGAATGGCCGAAATGCAGAAAACGCTCGACCTGTTGGACCACAAGATCGAAGTGTATGAGCAGAAGATCTTGGAGAAGGAGCAGGTGATTCATCAACTGCAAATGGACGAGTGGGAAAGCGTACAAGGCATTTGAAATAGGAGAACACGAGACATGGCACTACCAACACGCACACTGGGTCAGAGCGGCCTGGAGGTTTCGGCGCTGGGGCTGGGCTGCATGCGCATGAGCTTCGGCGACACGCCCACGGACAAAGACGAGATGATCACCTTTCTCCACCAGGCGGTGGAGCGGGGCGTCACCTTCTTTGACACGGCCGAAGTCTATGGCCCCTTCACCAACGAGGAACTGCTGGGCGAAGCGCTGTCGCCGTTTAAGGACCAGGTGGTCATCGCCACCAAGTTCGGCTTCAAACATGGCGAGAACGGGCCAAGCCCCCGCACCGGTGTGGATAGCCGCCCCGAACAAATCCGGCGCGTGGCCGAGGCATCACTCCGGCGGCTGCGCGTCGAGGCCATTGACCTCTTCTACCAGCACCGGCCCGATCCCGATGTGCCCATGGAAGACGTGGCCGGAGCAGTGAAGGAACTGATCCAGGCGGGTAAGGTCAAGCACTTCGGACTGTCCGAATCCAACGCCGACCAGATTCGCCGCGCCCACGCGGTGCAACCCGTCACCGCTCTGCAGAGCGAGTACTCGATCTGGTGGACGGAGATCGAACCCGAAATCCTACCCACGGTAGAGGAACTGGGCATCGGCCTGGTGCCCTATAGCCCGCTCGGCCGCGGCTACCTGACCGGCAAGGTGGACGAGAGCACCACTTTCGACAGCACCGACATTCGCAACCGCAACCCCCGCTTCACCCAGGAAGCGATCAGGGCCAACCGGGCCGTGGTCGAGTTGCTGGAGCGGATCGGCGCGCAGCACAACGCCACGCCGGCCCAGATCGCCCTGGCCTGGCTGCTGGCCCAGAAGCCGTGGGTCGTGCCCATTCCGGGAACCCGCAGCCTCCGCCGGCTGGACGAGAACCTCGGCGCGCTGGACGTTCACTTGACGGCCAACGATCTTAGCGACATCAAAGAGGCCATGTCCCACATCACCGTCGTCGGCCATCGTTATTAGAGAGGTGCGAGAATGGAAATCAAGAAGAATGGTACACAAACGTCCGGCAAAGGGCCGGCGGAGTGGTTCACCGGCGCGGTGCGCATCGACCCCCTCCACAATGCGCCGGCGCCGGCGCGGGTGGGCTGCGCCGCGGTGACGTTCGAGCCGGGCGCGCGGACGGCATGGCACAGCCACCCGCTGGGCCAGACGCTGGTGGTGATTGCCGGCTGCGGCCGGGCGCAGCGCTGGGGTGGGCCGGTCGAGGAGATCAAGCCGGGCGATGTGGTCTGGATTGCGCCAGGCGAGAAGCACTGGCACGGGGCCGCGCCGGCGACGGGCATGACCCATATCGCCATTCAGGAGTCCCTGGACGGAGGGACGGCGCAGTGGATGGAACATGTCAGCGACGAACAGTACCTCGGCCAGGCGGCCTAGGCGGGAGCCGAACGAGATGGCCATTGCCTCCACTCAGGGCCTGACCGCCGTCGCGACGGCAACCGTCGCGACGGCCTCCGGCCGCGTGGCCGGTGGGGTCGATGCCCGGTCGGGCGTCTACGCCTTCAAGGGCGTGCCCTTTGCCGCGCCGCCGGTCGGCGAGCGCCGCTGGCGGCCGCCGCAACCGCCGCCGCCGTGGGCGGGTGTGCGTCCGGCCGATCGCTTTGGCCCGCGGCCGATGCAGTTGCCCGCGTTTGGCGACATGAACTTCCGCTGTGGCGAGATGAGCGAAGATTGCCTCACTCTCAACGTCTGGACGCCCGACCCGTCCCCGGCGGCGCGGCTGCCCGTGCTGGTCTACTTCTACGGCGGCGGCTTCATCGCCGGTGACGGTTCCGAGCCGCGCTACGACGGCGGCCGGCTGGCCGGGCGCGGGCTGGTGGTCGTGACGATCAACTACCGGCTGAATGTGTTTGGCTTTCTGGCCCATCCCGAACTGAGCGCCGAATCCCCCCACGGCCGCTCCGGCAACCAGGGCTTTCTGGACCAGCGCGCGGCGCTGGGCTGGGTGCGCGACAATATCGCCGCCTTTGGCGGCGACCCCGGCCGCGTGACCATCGCCGGCGAGTCGGCCGGGTCTATCTCGGCCAACGCCCACATGGTCTCGCCACTATCGGCCGGGCTGTTCGCGGCGGTCATTGGCGCCAGCGGCGGGTTGCGTTCGCTGCCGCCGCTGGCACCGGAGGCCGCCGAACAGGTCGGGCTGGCTTTCGGGCAACGGATCGACGCGCCGTCGCTGGCGGCGCTGCGGGCCGCGCCCGCCGATAGGCTGTTGGCGGCCACCAGAGGGCTGGCCGCCCACGACTTCCGGGGTGTGGTCGACGGCCACTTCTTTCCCGCCGAGCCGCTGGCCGCCGCAACTGGCTGGCCGGCCGCCCGCGTGCCGCTCATGATCGGCTGGAACTCGGCCGAGATGGACTACCGCGTGTTGCTGGGCAACCGCGAGCCTACGCCGCGCCACTACGCCGCGGCCGTGCGCGCCCTGTATGGCGAGCAGGCCGGCGAAGCCCTGCGGCTCTACCCCGGCGTGACGACCGCGCAGGTGCGGCAGTCGGCCACGGATCTGGCCAGCGACCGGTTTATCGTCTACAGCGCCTGGAAGTGGGCCGACGACCAGCGCGCCGCCGGCGCGCCGCTGTTTCGCTATCTGTATGCCCACCCGCGACCGCCGATGGCGCCGGACATGGCCGGGGCGGTGCCGGGGCTGGCCGGTGGAGTAATTGACGCGGCGCAGGCGAACGCCGCCATCGCCCTGCCACCGCCGGCCGAGGGCGCGGTGCATTCGGCCGACATCGAGTACGCGCTGGGCAACCTGGACACCAACCACGTCTATGCCTGGACGGCCGCAGATGAGCAGGTGTCGGCGCTGATGCAGGGCTACTATGCCAACTTCATCATGACCGGCGACCCCAACGGGCCGGGGCTGCCCGTCTGGCCGCGCGCCGACGGGAGGCCGGAGATGCAGTATATGGTCTGGGACGTAGCCCCGCGGGTGGAAGTAGACCGGCAGCGCGAACGCTATCAGTTTCTCGACCGGTTCTACCGGTCATGAGAAGACTTTCTGGAAGCACAGGCAGGTCACTGTTGACCAAGCGATGACAATAAGGAGATCGATCATGCACATTGGACTGCAAATCCCCTCTTTCAAGTATCCCGGCGGCACGGCGGCCATCCGGCCCAAGCTGAAGGAGATCGTCACGACGGCCGAAGAGGCCGGGTTCTACAGCCTCTGGGTGATGGATCACTTCTATCAAATCAAGGGGATGTTCGGCGAAGCCTATACCGACCCGATGCTGGAGGCCTATACGACACTCGGCTATTTCGCCGGGCTGACCGAAAAGGTCTATCTCGGCGTGCTGGTGACGGGTGTCATCTATCGCCATCCGTCGGTGCTGCTGAAGATGGTCAACACGCTGGATATTCTGGCCGGCGGTCGCACCTACCTTGGCATTGGCGCGGCCTGGTATGAGAACGAGGCCAGAGGCTATGGCATCCCCTACCCCTCCACCTCAGTGCGCTTTGAGCAACTGGAGGATAATCTCCAGCTGGCCAAGGCGCTCTGGCAGAGTGACGAGACGGCCTTTCAGGGCAAGCACTTCTCCGCGCCGGCCATCACCAACAATCCCCGCCCCCTCTCCACGCCCCATCCCCGCCTGATGGTTGGCGGCACAGGACCGAAGAAGACGTTGCGCCTGGTCGCTCAATATGCCGACGCCTGCAATTTCGGCGATTGGAATGACAGAGAGAGCATGCAAAGAGGACTTGATACGCTGCGAGGACATTGCGAGGACGTGGGACGCGATTATGACACCATCGAGAAAACGTCCCTTTCCACGGCTCATCTCTCCGGGAAAGACACCGTCGCCACCGTCATGCGCTGGCTGGAGGATCTGAGCGGCATGGGCTTCACCCACGCGATATTCAACATGCCGGACGTGTACAAGATCACGCCGCTGGAGACGTTCGCCAAGGAGATCATCCCGGCCGCGGCCGAACTGTAAATGGAGCGATCAATCCAGACTACGGGGGTAAACTCAATGGTGCGTCATCTGATCCATTGGCTGCCTGTCATTCTGGCCCTGTTGCTGGTCGCCTGCGATGGGGATAGCACGGCCCCGCCGGCCGGATCGCCGCCGGCCGCAGCCACCGCGCCGGTCGTCGCGCCGGTCGAGGCCACGCTTGCGGCCACTGAGACCGCCGTCGTTGCCCCCACGGCGGCGGCGGCTGAGATAGCTGCGACGGAAGCTCCGGTCGAGGCCACCGCCGAGGCAAGCCCAACGAGCAGCCCCACAACGACCCCCGTGGCCGCGGCCAACCCGCCCTTGCCCCAGGCAATCACCTTGCCGCCGGGCTTCCACATCGGCTATTACGCTGAGAACGTGCCCAACGCCCGTTCCATGGCCCTTAGCCCTAACGGCACGCTCTTTGTCGGCACGCTGGCGCAGGGCAACCTGTACGCCATCCGCGATACCAATCAGGATTACGTGGCCGATGAAGTCATTACCCTGGCCCAGGGTATGAACTCGCCCAACGGCGTGGCCTTCCGCGATGGCGCTCTCTATGTGGCCGAGATCAATCGTGTCCTGCGTTACGACAACATCGAAGAGAGCCTGCCGGAGCTGCCGGAGCCGGTGGTCATCAATGACGGCTACCCCAGCGACGCGCCCCACGGCTGGAAGTTCATTCGCTTTGGGCCGGACGGCCGCCTGTACGTGCCCGTGGGCGCGCCCTGCAATGTCTGCGCCATTGAGGGCACGCCCTATGGCAAGATCACCAGCATTGCCGCGGACGGGTCTGACTATCAGGTCTATGCGGACGGCGTGCGCAACTCGGTCGGGTTCGACTGGCAGCCTGAGACCGGCGTGCTGTGGTTCACCGACAACGGCCGCGACGGCCTCGGCGACGACGTGCCGCCCGATGAGTTGAATCGCGCCCCGGCGGCCGGGCTGCACTTCGGCTTTCCCTACTGCCACGGCGGAACCATCCCTGACCCTGACTTTGGCCGCCAGCGCGCGTGCGACGAATTCACCCCGCCGGCCCAGACTCTCGGCCCGCACGTGGCCGCGCTGGGCATGCGCTTCTACACCGGCAACCTGTTCCCCGAGGAGTACCACAATCAGATTTTCATCGCCGAACACGGCTCCTGGAACCGCACGCAACCGATCGGCTACCGTGTCACTCTGATCCGGCTGGAGGGAGACCAGGTGGTCAGCTACGAACCTTTTGCCGAGGGCTGGCTGCGGGAAAACGGCGAGGTCTGGGGCCGCCCGGTGGATGTGCAGGGGATGCCGGATGGCTCGCTGTTGGTCTCGGATGACACGGCCGGGGCGATCTATCGCATCTGGTATGAGCCGGCGGGCAATTGATAACAGGTAAGTCATCCTGTAGATGACGGACACTAAACAGATATAGAAGGCATTAATCATGAAAGCAACGGTTATGCATGGCCCCGGTGACGTTCGGATCGAGAATGTCCCCGACGCCACGATAATGGAACCCACTGACGCCCTTGTGGTCGTCACCCGCGCGGCGATTTGCGGCAGCGACCTGTGGCCGTATCGCGGCTATGGGGAGTTTGGCGAGACGGGCAACCGGATGGGACATGAATTCATCGGCATTGTTGAGGCCGGGGGCGCGGAGGTGCGCACGCTGAAGCCCGGCGATCTCGTCGCCGCGCCCTTTGCCATTTCCGATGGCACGTGCGTCTTCTGCCGCGAGGGCTTGCACACCTCCTGCGTCCACGGCGCGTGGTGGGGCGGCACAACCCAGGACGGCGGCCAGGGCGAAGCGGTGCGCGTGCCCTATGCCGACGGGACGCTCTTCCCCCTGCCGGTGGGGCGCGACGACGCACTGATGCCCGCGCTGCTGACGCTCACCGACGTGATGGCCACCGGCCACCACGCCGCCGTGACCGCGCGCGTCGGCCCCGGCCGCATCGCCGCGGTCGTGGGCGATGGCGCGGTCGGGTTGTGTGCCGTGATTGCCGCCAAACGGCTGGGCGCGGAGCAGATCATCCTCATGGGTCGCCAGCCCGACCGCCTGGCGCTGGGTAAGCTGTTCGGGGCCACCGACATCGTCACCGCGCGCGGCGACGAAGCCGTGGAGCAGGTGCGCCAGCTGACCGGCGGCTACGGGGCGCATGCGGTGTTGGAGTGCGTCGGCTCGGGCCTGTCGATGAAGACAGCGCTCGGTGTTACCCGGCCGGGCGGGGCCATCGGCCGCGTGGGCGTACCGCATGAGGTCAAGATTCCGGCCACCTACCCGACGTTCTATAAGAACCTGACGATCAGCGGCGGGCCGGCCCCGGCGCGCGCCTACTTCGACGTCCTGCTACCCGATGTGCTGGACGGGCGCATTGAACCGGGGCGCGTCTTCGACTTCGTTGGCCCGCTCGACCGGGTGCCGGACGGCTACCGGGCGATGGACGCGCGCGAGGCGATCAAGGTCATGGTTGAGTTCAACCAGTAGGCTAACAACACGGCCGTTCCGCTTGATGCCCTAAGACAAGAGGCGCAGTCAGATGGATATTGAAACATTACGCCAATGGATCGCCGAACGCGATTCATTCAGCATCCTGGAAACAATAGACGTCCACACAGGGATGAGGCGTGTCCTCCATGAGTTTGACTATGTGATTGAAGCGCCGAACTGGACGAGGGACGGCCGCTATCTGGTCTACAATGCCAGGGGGCGTCTATACACCTACGAACTGGGCACAGGTGAAATCAAGGCAATAGACACCGGTTTTGCCATTGACTGTAACAATGACCACGTCCTCTCGCCCGACAACAGCCAACTCGCGGTCAGCCACTTCACAAACGAAGATGCTACTTCGCGAATCTATATCATTCCCTTTGCCGGGGGCGAACCCCGGCTCGTGACCGAAAAAGGTCCCAGCTATCTGCACGGCTGGTCGCCAGATGGGGAGCGGCTGGCCTATTGTGCCGAGCGGAACGGTCAGTACGATGTGTACACCATTTCCGTGAACGGCGGTTCGGAGACACAGCTCACCAACACACCGGGGTTGGATGATGGCCCGGAGTATTCGCCCGATGGCGGTTACATCTGGTTCAACTCGACGCGCACCGGGCTGATGCAAATCTGGCGCATGAAAGGTGATGGCTCGGAACAGACCCACATAGTCAGGGAAGACGCCAACTGCTGGTTTCCCCACGTCTCCCCGGATAGGCAGTGGGTTGTATATATCGCTTATGGCAAAAATGACGTGAATGCTGGTGACCATCCGCCGAACAAGAATGTCGAACTCAGGCTGATCTCGGCCGAGGGTGGCAATTCAAGGACAATTGTCAAGCTCTTCGGCGGGCAGGGAACGCTCAACGTCAACTCCTGGTCGCCAGATAACTGCACGATTGCCTTTGTCTCTTATCGGCTCAGGAGCCAGGGGCGTCATCTAGATGGCTGATCCAAATCAGTCATGGGTAGACGAATGGCGTTTCGCCATCTGGCACAGGAGATGCACCGATGACTACATGGACAAGCGATGAGTTGAACAAGATTGGCAAAGCCGAAGAGCTGCGGATTGCCGGACTGAAGTCAGACGGCACGCTTTGAGAGGAGCCACAAAATGAACACCGTGAAACTGGGCCATACCGGCTTGGATGTCTCTCCCATTTGCCTGGGCTGCATGAGCTTCGGCACGGCCGAGAACTGGGTCCACAATCCGTGGGCGCTGGATGAAGAGGCCAGCCGCGCGATCATCAAGCGGGCGCTGGACATGGGCGTCAACTTCTTCGATACGGCCAATGTGTATGCCTATGGCCACAGCGAGGAAATTCTGGGCCGGGCCATAAAAGACTTTGCCAACCGGGATGAAGTCGTCATCGCCACCAAGGTTTTCTCGTCCATGAACCAGAGGCCAAACGGCGGCGGTCTGTCCCGCAAGCATATTATGAGCCAGGTGGATCAGAGCCTGAGACGCCTCGGCATGGACTACATCGACCTCTACATCGTCCATCGCTGGGACTACAACACGCCCATTGAGGAAACGATGGCGGCGCTGCACGAGGTCGTGAGGGCCGGTAAGGCGCGCTACATCGGCGCGTCGGCCATGTATGCCTGGCAGTTCCAGAAGGCGCTGCACGTGGCCGAAAGGAACGGCTGGACGCGCTTTGTGTCGATGCAGAACCATTACAACCTCATCTACCGCGAAGAGGAGCGGGAGATGATGCCGCTGTGCGTGGAAGAGAAGATCGCGGCCACGCCCTACAGCCCGCTGGCCTCGGGGCGCCTGGCCCGCAACTGGTCGGAGACGACCACGCGCCTGGAGACTGACCCCATTGCCCGGCAGAAATACGACACCACGGCCGCCGCCGATAGGGTGGTGGTCGAGCGCGTGGCCGAGGTGGCCGAGAAATACGGCACGTCTATGGGCCACATCGCTCTGGCGTGGATGCTGCACAAGCGGCCCGTGGTCGCCCCGGTCATCGGGGCCACGAAGCTGTCGCACCTGGAGAGCGCCGTGGCGGCGGTGGACGTCAAACTGGCGCTGGACGACATCGCCTATCTAGAAGAGCCATACGTGCCCCATCCGGTCGTGGGCCTGATTCCGTATAGCGAGCAGTTGCTCACGGCGAGCAGGTGAGCGAGGGCGCACCTTAAGCAAAAGGTGCGCAATGAGGTGAGGTGCGTGGACATCGCCAAGACGGTACGTTAGTGGACGATCAAGAGAGGTCAATGATGCAAGAAGTCGTTTTGAACAATGGAGTCGCCATGCCCATCCTGGGCTATGGCGTTTTTCAGATACCCGACGCCGCCGAGTGCGAAAGGTGTGTGCTGGACGCGCTGGAAACCGGCTATCGTCTGATCGATACCGCGGCGGCCTATCTGAATGAGGCCGCCGTTGGCAACGCCATCAGGAAAAGCGGCGTCCCCAGAGAGGAGATCTTTGTCACCACAAAGCTCTGGATTCAGGACGCCGGTTATGAGAACACCCAAAAGGCCCTTGAGAAATCCCTGGCCCGGCTGCAATTGGACTACCTGGACCTGTACCTGATTCACCAGCCCTACGGCGACGTATACGGCTCCTGGCGGGCGATGG
>Ga0116186_1004318_pt1 | contig 11610 bp, 9 predicted proteins | sample AD_JPNNA4_MetaG_FD_89806 | JGI IMG/M metagenome (GOLD analysis project Ga0116186, IMG submission 89806) | Active sludge microbial communities of municipal wastewater-treating anaerobic digesters from Japan - AD_JPNNA4_MetaG | ecosystem: Engineered > Bioreactor > Anaerobic > Digestate | place...
AAATACTATCGTTTTATTGGCGTAAACCAACACTTTATATTCTATATGTTTTTTTACTGCCCGTGAAAGAACAAGTTTTTATTAACACTCTGTATTTATCTTGACAATGCCTATGTATTGCTTGTATGATTATTGCAGTATAAACGCCGGTGCTGGCTTTCAAAATGGGAGATAAGCAATTCTTTTGTGGAGACGATTAAAACACTATAAGAGGGAGTGATTGGATAGCTGGAGGATAGGAATGTGAGCGCACATATTTATGATGAAATAACATCCGTAGAAATCTTTGAAAGGATTAAAAATGTTTATAGTGACATCCTTGAAAATATAACAAAGTCCATACAAAGTGGCATCAAATGATTGTTCAGTGATGAGCAAACATAGTATACAATAGATGGTGAAAAAGCAATGAACAGCAATAAAACCATGAACTTAAAACGGGTACTGGGACTTGCGGAGGTTACCTTTATTGCAGTGGGATTTACCATTGGTGGTGGTATTTTTGTTTTTACGGGCATTGTACTCAAAATTGTGGGACCTGCATTACCGCTTGCCTATTTGCTGGCGGTGATTCCCGTCTTTTTAAGCATGCTTCCACTTGCAATGCTGGGGTCGGCAATTCCGTCAGTTGGTGGCAATTATAAATATCCTAGCCGTATGGTATCACCGGGTGTTGCCTTTGCTGGCATATGGATTTATGTACTTGCAACATTTTTTGGACAGATCCCACTGTACAGCATATCCTGCGCGCGGTACATAGCTACTTTTTTCCCTGCTATGTCTGTGCAATGTATGGCGATAGTTCTTGTAACAGTATTTTACCTGGTAAATCTTATCGGGATTAAACCTGCTTCCGTTTTGCAGGCAATCATGGTTATCATCCTGGCAAGCGCCTTGCTGTTTTTTTCATTTGCTGGAATTGTTCATCTTGATGGTAAAAATTTTGAAAATTTTTTTCAGAAGGGTATTGGGAATCTTGCAGTGGGGATTGCACTGCTTACCTTTACCTATTTAGGATCAAATGGGATTATTGAATTGGGTGGTGAAATAAAAGATGCGGGGAAAACTATACCCAGGGCATATTTTATTACCTTTCCCATTGTTGCCATAGTGTACCTTCTTGTGGCTATTGCTGCAACAGGTGCTCTTCCATGGCATACAACATCACAGGCTGAAGAGCCTTTAGTGTTCATAAGCAAATCAATACTAGACAGTGCCGGGTTTATGTTTTTTATCCTGGGCGGTGCAGTGCTTGCCCTTATCACAACGCTCAATGCCTTGTTTATTGTAGGCACCAAATCGCTGCTTATTATTATCAATGATAGGCTGCTTCCAGCATGGTTGGGAAATGTTCATAAAAAATTTGCCACGCCTCATATACTGCTAACCATTATCTGGTTACTATCGCTTGCAGGTATCCTTTCAAATTTTTCCATTGCAACGTTTGCATCGTACTCAGCATTGGGTGGCATTATCGTCTTTCTTCCTATTCTTATTGCAGCGCTGCGATTTCCAAAACTGTATCCTGAGCGTTACATGCAGGCACATTTTAAATTAAAAGGGGTGTGGTTGTACCTCTGTACTTTTGCAGGTTTTATCCTCATAGTGTTTTTTTGCATCATCATTCTGGTAGATCTGCAATCGCTGCTTAAGATTGGCTTATTTCTACTGTTTGCTTTGAGTGGTGTGGCGTACTATTATTTACGCAAACGATTTCTGCTAAGGCAGGGTTTTGACATAGTAGCTATCGCCACAAAGGAAGACTGGAGGTAGCCTGTGAAAACTTTACCGCTGCTGGATACATGGGAAGCGTTGCAACAATTACCATGGCTGTCACTTGGCAAATTCCCGACGCCTGTACAACGACTGCATCATTTTTCTCATGATAATCTATGGATTAAGCGGGATGATCTATCTTCAGAGGTATATGGCGGCAATAAGGTAAGAAAATTAGAATTTACGCTAGCGGAGGCAAAGGCTCTGAATAAATCAAGGGTTGTTACCATGGGGGGCATTGGCACCAACCATGGATTGGCAACCGCTATGTTTTGCCAGAAGCTGGGGCTTGCATGCAGGCTTCTTTTGTTTTACCAGCCGGTAACCGCGTATGTAAAAAAAAATTTACTGTTATTGTGCCGCTATAATGCACAGTTAAAATATTACAAAACCATGCTGAAAGCCGGCGTTATGTTTTATACATTTGAACGGTTAATGCACGATGCCTATTTTTTGTATGCCGGCGGTTCCTCGCCACTGGGAACGGTAGGTTTTGTAAATGCTGCGTTTGAACTACAGCAGCAGATACAGCAGGGGCTTATGCTGGAGCCAGATTATATTGTGTGTGCATTGGGCTCGGCAGGAACTATGGCAGGGCTTACCCTGGGTGCAGCGTTAGCGGGATTACGCAGTAAGGTTATTGGGGTCAGGGTAACCGATAGATCCCTTGGACCTGTGCCTATTGCCAATGAAAAGAGTGTACTGTCACTGATGAAGCAAACCTATGCACTCATGGCAGGGTTTACTCAATTGCCAGCAGTTGATTTTATGACACCAGCTATCGTACACGATTATTGTGGTGAAGGATATGGCTACCCAACCGCTGCATGTATGGATGCCATTGACACAATGCACCAGTTGGAAAATATACCGTTAGAACCAACCTATACCGGTAAAACATTTGCAGCGGTATGTGGTATGATACAAAACCCGGAATATAACAACAAAACAATATTGTACTGGCATACCTATAATTCCGTTGATTTAACAGAAGAGGCTGCGCATGTTGATTATCACGATCTGCCGAAAAATTTGCACTGGGTGTTTGAAGAGAGATCAAATGCATGTTGAAAAAGTCATGATACTCTATACAATCCTTTTGTAAAAAAATTTTATGGGGCGATAGTTCATGTCAATGGAGTCAAACAGTAACAATACCCCGGCATTCAATGACAGATATATCACAATATTTGAAAATACAGGTGCAGGAACCATCCTCATAGATGCAGATACAACAATTATTCTGGTTAATAGCCGTTTTGCTTCCATGCTGGGATATGATAAACACGAGATTGAAGGGAGGGTAAGCTGGACGCAATTTATACATGAAGACGATGTAGAAAGAATGAAAGAATATCACTGTTTGCGAAGAAAAGATCCGGATAGTGCACCTAAAAATTATGAATTCAGAATATATACAAAAGATAAACAGATACTGTACATTTATATTACCATTGATATGATTCCAGGTACTCAATTGAGTGTTGCTTCGTTAACCGATATTACCCAGTTAGTTGAAACAAGAGAAGCGCTGCGAAAAAGTGAAGAAAAATACCGTTTGCTTGTGGAAACAATGAGTGATGGGTTGCTGGTACAGGATGAACATTTAACAATTCAATACGTTAATCCACGATTTTGTGATATTGTAGGATATGATCAACAATATATTATTGGTAAACAAATAAAAGATTTTATCCATCCTCATTACTATTGCCAGTTTGATATCCAGATGGAAAAACGTCAGTTTGGAATTCAGGAACCCTATGAAATGGCATGGATGAAAGATGATGGGACAATAGCGCATACCATTGTATCCCCAAAAATAGTATCCGATGAGCAGGGACGATTTTTGGGTAGCTTTGCGGTAGTTACTGATATAACCCAGCGAAAAAATTGGGAAGAGGCTTTAAAACAGTCAGAAGAGCTTTTTGCAAAAGTATTTGATGCAACTCCTGTTGGATTGGCGCTTATTGATATGCAAACAGGGATGATTGTAAAATGGAACAAGGCTTTTGAGATACTTATCCATGTGCCATTGCACCACAAACCGGCTATTAGCATCTTTGATATTGGAATAATTAAAAAAAGAGATATACAACGATTATATAAACAGCTCATTAAGTTTAATACAATCAGTGATTATGAAATTTCATTGAAACATGATTCAAAAGAATACATCGCAATTTTATCGGCAGAGGTGATATATATTAATGACCAGAAGATGGTTATTATATCACTTACTGATATTACAGAGAAACGAATGCTTGAAAAAGAGATAATTTTGATTAGCGAAAAGGAGCGACAGACGATTGGTCAGGACCTCCATGATGATCTTATTCCTCATTTGCTGGGGATAGACGCCCTGTGCAAGGTGATGATACAGGAATTATCAAAGAATATACTGCCGCTTAAAGAAGATGTGGAAAACATCCGGCAGCTTTTAGATGGTGCCATTGTCAAAACACGCCAATTTTCAAGAGGGTTAACACCATCATATTTCATAGAAAAACAGGGTTTATCTGCCCTGGTGCATGAATTAATACAAACTGTTGCAATGATTTATGGGATTACCTGTACCTATATATGTGATAAAGAAATTAGTATTTCAAATTCAGAAGTATTGACGCATGTGTACCATATTATTCAGGAAGCAGTCTACAATGCAGTAAAACACAGCAAATCTGAAACAATAAACATTGTGATTACTGAAACACATAAAACTATTATGATCGTTATAGAAGATAAAGGGTATGGTTTTGACATCGCTCATGTTCGTGGTATGGGATTAAAGATCATGAGGCACAGGGCGGCAGTTATTGGTGCAGAATTAAAAATAACTTCAATGGTAAATGCCGGAACAACAATATCGCTAACTATCGATAAATAAGGGTACTATGAACAAAAAAATATCTATCGTAATTGTTGAAGATCATCCCGTTTTCAGGATGGGCTTGTGCAAAATAATTAATCAGGAAAGCGACATGATGGTTGTGGGTGAAGCCGAGGATGTGCATAACGGATTAAAAATTATATCAAAATTAAAACCTGATGCTGCTATTATTGATATATCGTTAAAAGATAGCAATGGGATTGAACTGGTAAAGGATATAGCACGTCATTTCCCTGTTGTTAAAACATTGGTTTTATCAATGCATGATGAAAAGATTTATGCACAAAGAGTATTGCAGACTGGTGCATCAGGATATATTATGAAAGATAAAACATCGGATGTAATAGTGGAAGCGATTAGAACCATTCTGGATGGGTCTATCTACGTTAGTGAGCAGATTATGAAAGAGATTGTAGCTAAAGCCGTAAAGAATGAGTATGGACAGTCACATGTTGATATACTGACAAACAGAGAGCTGGCAATATTTGCATTAATAGGAAAAGGAAAAACAACCAGCGAGATTGCAGCAACACTTAATTTAAGCAGTAAAACTATAGGAACATATAAAGAACGCATAAAAGAAAAATTACATATAAAAAATGCAGTACAGCTTGTTAATGAAGCTACCCGATGGGTGCATGAAACTGAAGAAAATGTAAGTCAATTACCTACAAATAAATAAGTATCAATGGTACATCAATAAAATAATTCCAAGTATTGTAAGACAATATCATCGTTGTTACTATCTCTATAAATAAAACAGCAGGAGGTTTATTGATGGAAAACAAAACGTATGAACCAGGGCAGGCGTATGAGTATCAGCTAACGCTGGACAAATTATTAAAGGCAGCACTCGTGTATAATCCCAACCAGGAAATTGTATATCGAGATATCATTCGGTATACCTATAAGGACTTAATGCGTCGTATTCATAAACTTGCAAATGTATTGAAAGGCATGGGAGTGAAACAGGGTGATACTGTTGCTATCTTTGATTATGATAGTCACCGGTATCTGGAATGTTTTTTTGCTGTGCCTATGATGGGGGCGGTGCTGCAAACGATGAATTTTAGATTATCACCTGAACAGATTGTTTACACATTAAACCATACCGGAGCCACAACTATTCTGGTACATGGTGATATGCTCCCATTGATTAGCAGTATCAGGGATAAGCTGCATAATGTTTGCCATTGTATAGTGCTTGTTGATGATGTGAAACCATTGGCGGATGATATTGCAATAACCGGTGAATATGAAGCAATGATACGGGTTGCTGATGACAGGTATGATTTTCCGGAATTGGATGAAAATACAAAAGCAACAACATTTTATACCACAGGAACAACAGGTTTGCCAAAGGGGGTTTACTTTAGCCATCGGCAACTGGTCCTCCATACATTTGGGCTTATGGCAATGCTTGGCGCCTATGACAATATCGGCAGATTCCGATCAGGTGATGTTTATATGCCATTAACACCTATGTTCCATGTCCATGCATGGGGAATCCCCTACCTTGCAACATTGCTGGGTGTAAAACAGGTTTATCCAGGGAAATATGAGCCTGCAATGTTATTAAAGCTAATAGTAAAAGAAAAGGTTACTTTTTCCCATTGCGTTCCAACCATTATCCAGATGCTTGTTACTGCTCCAGGGATTGAGAGTGTTGATCTATCTCACTGGAAGGTTGTTATTGGTGGAGCAATGCTTCCAGAGGATCTATGTAAACAGGCATTGGATAAAGGTATTGATATCTATTCGGCTTATGGGATGTCTGAAACATGTCCATTGCTAACTGCTGCGTTATTAAAACCAACACTACTATCAATACCAAAGGATCAGCAGGTTGCGTTTAGATGCAAAACAGGGTTACCTGCAGTTTTAGCGGATGTACAGGTTGTTGATGCTCATGATAATCCGGTGGAGCAAGGTATGACCGGGGAGGTTGTTGTGCGTTCCCCATGGCTTACAAAGGGATACTACAAAGATGAAGACAAAACTAAAGAGTTATGGAAAAATGGATGGTTGCATACAGGGGATGTGGGATTTATTGATGAATACAACTATTTGAAAATAACGGACAGAATTAAAGATGTTATCAAAACAGGCGGTGAATGGGTATCGTCGCTTGATCTGGAAAATATTATGAGTCAACATCCAGCCGTTTTTGAATGTGCAGCGGTTGGCGTCCCGGATCCCAAGTGGGGTGAAAGGCCATTATTGGTTATAAAACTAAAAGATGATTGTAAGAATACAGTCGATGATAAACAGCTCCATGCCTTTATGCTAAAGGCTGCTAAAGATGGTAAAATTCCAAAATATGGAGTTCCGGATAAATTTGAGTTTGTTGATGCTATCCCTAAAACAAGTGTAGGAAAGATTGATAAAAAAGAGATCAGGAAAAAATATAGCCAACCAGTGGCAGCAACCATATAATGCCAGAAGGGTCAGAGCATATGCCTTCACTATGTGATGCTCTGACCCCCTGTTTTCAGAAAAGCATAGGTATATTCACATATTTAAATTGTAAAAAAATGAAAATGTGTTTATATTTATTATAGATTATAGTACTGCATATTGAATAAAAGCCGGGGATAGGAGGTGGTATGGCAGATATGCAATGCGAAGTACCTGCATTCAATCCAGGTGATAGTGAAATTAAAAACATTTTGTTGAACAATAAAATTATTGCAGTGGTGGGATTGTCTGATGATCCAGCAAAAGATAGCAATCGTGTTGCACGCTATTTAATTAATCACGGCTACACAGTGGTGCCGGTTAATCCAACGAAACAAAGCATATTGGGTTTGCAGTCGTACCCCAATATAAAAGCAATCCCGTTCCCTGTTGATATTGTGGATATTTTTAGAAAACCTGCGGATGTCCCGCCCATTGTTGATGATGCCATTGCAATTGGTGCAAAGGTTGTATGGATGCAGTTAGGGATTGCTCATAATGAAGCAGCAAAAAAAGCTAACAATGCGGGGCTTAAAGTAGTTCAAGGCAAGTGCATTAAGGTAGAGCACTCCCGTTATTTTGGCAACAGTGGACAAACAGTACAATTTAATATTAGTTAATAATGTTATCGGCATCAATCTATATCAATAATCTTGTGCGGATTTAAAATTCCGTTGGGATCAAAGGCTTTTTTTAAACGCTTATAAAGCGATAGTTCCTGGGAAGTAGCAAACTTCTTTAATGCATCTTTCCGTATAAATCCTGTTCCATGCTCGCCAGTGATAGTACCACCGTATCGATAAGCCTGCCCGTATATAATCTCTTTAAGCGCTGGTACCAGCTTTTTAAAATCCTCATAGGGCATATCGTTTTTTAGCACATCAATATGAACGTTCCCATCACCGGCATGCCCAAATATGATCGATTGTAAGCCATACGGGGTCAGAGCCTCTTTGACCCCCGTTAAAAAAGGAGCAATAGAAGAGCGGGGGACTGAGCAATCCTCAGCTAAAAAAACGGGGCTTTTTGCATCTATTGCCTCACGGATACAACGCCGTGCCTTCCATAGCCGTTCTTTTTGTTGGGGTGATTGTGCTGTCAATATTGTATCGGGATGTACCATTCCAAGGGAAAGAATCGTTTGCAGCATGCGCTCAATATCTTCGGAACTATCGCCATCAAGCTGAATGAGCAGATGAGCTTTTGCTTCTGGATGAGGCATTGCCTGACCTAAATACTGTGAGGCTACTATAAGGGCATCCTCTTCCATAAATTCTAAAACAGCAGGCTTAATGCGATTAATTAAAAACGTGTACACCATCCTGATTGCTTCTTCAAGACTTGCAAATGGGATAAGCATATCAAGTGTATAAGCCGGAGCAGGAATGAGCTTGCAGTATATCTTTGTAATAACGGCAAGTGTTCCTTCAGAACCAATGAGAATGCCGGTAAGATTGTACCCTGTAGCATTTTTTATAAATTTACCACCATGCTGAATGATACTTCCATCACTAAGTACAAACTCAAGCCCTGTGATATAATCTTTTGTTGTGCCATATTTTACTGCGCGAGGTCCTCCTGCACCTTCAGCTACATTACCACCAAGTGAGCATGAATCAAGGCTTGCCGGATCGGGCGGGTACATAAGTCCATACTGTGCTACCTCTTTTTGCAATATACCCGTAATGACGCCAGGTTCGCACACTGCTATCATATTTTCGACATCTATCTCAACGATGCTATTCATTGTTTCTAATGATAAAACAACACCACCGCAAACAGGTACAGCACCGCCGGTAACACCGGTACCCGCCCCGCGTGGAATCACCGGTATACAATATTCGTTACAGACTGAAAGAACAGTGCTCACATCCTCAGCACTTTTTGCATACACTACCAGCCATGGATTGCCTTTAAGATCGGATGTTTCGTCAATGGCATACTTTTCAAGCACATCGGGATCATTGCTGACAACAGAGGCACCAAGTGCAGCGCTCAACTTTTGTTGTATAATGGCTAACCTTTCATTGTTGTTCATGATGACATACATAGGGTATGCAGTGTATTGATGCAAGCTTTTTTAGGAGTGGGAATACTATTCAATCTATGTCATTTTGTCTATGAGCAGGGTATTGTTGTGCAAGGGGGTGTAGAATGATTTTCTATTTTATTTTTTATTATTGTAAATATTCAGGCTTTTTGTGTTAAACTGTATGATATGTACATTAACCTTATTTACTTATAGCAAGCTGCAACAACGCTATGATAAGCCCTGCCTGTGTTAACACGGCAGCGAGAAATAAACCTATCATCCAGCGTAATGTGCTTGTATGGCTTTGATGTATCTCTCTGGTTAAATCCGTTTGTATTTTCTCAATCTCTATACTTAAATCTGCCTGTCCTTGCTCTATCTCTTTGGTCAGCTTCAATTCTGAGATCGTTACATCCTGCCGGGTGGCTAACTGATTATTTAATATTGTCTGCTCAACTAACTCAATAAACTCAGCTAATAGTTTTGCCTTAATCTCGTCTTCCTTAAATGCCTCATATATTCTTACTGCTTATCCCATTGGTACGTTGCCTCCTTTATGTATATATACTACTGCCTGCTGGTAACATGTCAAATTATTTTAATGCATGTATAATACCATCCATACTTCACTACCATCTCTTTTTTTAAAAAATTGACATGAATCAACATTGTAACCTCAATAACAGGGGGCGATGGTGAAAAAAAGTATTAATTTTTTTCCTTCTGGAGGGTTGTATAACACTAATAACAACGAGGTTGGTGAAGAATGAGATTGCCAATATGGGAATAAGTATTTGATAAAGCACAGTTGAACGGCAATAGTCATAATAAACAAGCGATAGCAACGGCATGGCAGATTGAGCAGATAACAGCCTGAAGTTTCTCAGGAATGAGTAGTTCCGCTATCCTGGGTAGTACGTACAATCAACGAGAGGTATCGATAGTTAATCATGTTTTCACGGTGTATTCTCTATTCGATAGCAGGGTGGAAAACAGTGCTATGGTAATGATTACCGTTGCCCCGCCTATAATGTAGAATGCTATATCAATAGTAACTATCGCCAATAACATTGCCATAATGATTGGACCAACTGTTTGACCAACACGAAGCCCCATCCCATTTAATGACATGATGGCTCCGCGATAGTGTGTGGGTGCAGCGCCTGTTAACAGTGAAAGCAAACTTGGGTTGTTGATAGCGTTGGAAGCGCCACCTATAATGATTGCCACCGTAAGCCAGAAATAGTTTTGAGCCAGCCCTGCAATGATGAATGAAATGGCAAAACCAAGAAAGCTGTAAAAGATAAGATTTTTTTCTGAAAAGCGCGTTGAAAGCCATTGTAGCTGTGTAGCTGTTATTGCTGTTACAATGGACATCAGTGACATGATAAGCCCTATTGTTGCAGAATCGCCGTTGAACCGGTATGAGATGATGTAGGGAAAATAGGTAATAATGGGTCCATATAAAAGGGTAAAGGTAAGGATATTGGTAGACAGTAGCCCTATAATATAGGGTTTTTTGATAATGGCAGCTATGGTTTTGAAATAGTCTTTCAGTGCAACTTCATTGACAGGCTCTGGGTTGTGCAGGTGAAATATAACAAACCATGCAACAACAAAGGCAAAGGCTGAAAGCAAAAAGGGATAGTTCCAGCCAGCAATACATAACAGTCCGCCAATGACAGGATAGGCTGCGGTGCCAATATTTAAAACACTTGCGTTATAACCAAATGCTGCAGTGCGGTCGTTACCGGTAAACATGTCGCCAATGATGGTTGTGTTGATAGCGCCCAATGCCGAAACTCCCACGCCCTGTATAAAGCGCAGTATAAGGAGCCATGAAAAATCCTTAACAAAAAACATGATGGTACCGGTTATGCCAAATATAAGCAGTGAGGGGATTATTAAAATTCTTCTTCCAATCCTGTCGGATACTATGCCAAGGATAGGCGTTACAATAATTCCGGGCATGGTAAAAACAGTGATTAACAGGGCAACCGATGAATAAGGGATATTAAAAAAAGTTGCCATAGCAGGTAATGCAGGCGTAATGTTTGTAACACCCATGACAACAATAAGCGTAATGCTAAATGCAATAATCAGGTTGGGGTTGGTATAGAGCTTTTGTTTATGGTGCATAGGCTACCGCTTATGTGTTTATGGTTATCAATGGCTATGTATGTAAATATACCAGTGTAGTACCAATCAAGCACAAAACACAATGTTTTCTTTAATTTTTTGGGCGATAGTTACCCTTATAGTAAGCAAGGTGTTGCTATAAATATTGATTAAAGCCATTCATTTTTTTTTATTTCTTTTTTATTAATGTTGATATCGCGATATGTGTTGAAAATTAAGACAACCCTTAAAAAAGTATTGACAATTTGTATTTACGTAGTCTTATGATTAATCAATAGTTTAATTTTATGTTATAAAATGTAATACAAAAATTTGT
>Ga0116186_1004321_pt1 | contig 11607 bp, 10 predicted proteins | sample AD_JPNNA4_MetaG_FD_89806 | JGI IMG/M metagenome (GOLD analysis project Ga0116186, IMG submission 89806) | Active sludge microbial communities of municipal wastewater-treating anaerobic digesters from Japan - AD_JPNNA4_MetaG | ecosystem: Engineered > Bioreactor > Anaerobic > Digestate | place...
CCACGGTCATGAGCCCGAGGGTGCTGCCGATGTTCAGGATGGTGCTCAGCAGCGGTGCGCCGTCACGTTCGAACTCGCCACTCACGAACGTCCGGTCGATCTTCAGCACGTCGAGCGGCAGGTTCTGCAGGTTGGCGAGCGACGCATAGCCGGTCCCGAAGTCGTCGATGGCGATCCGCACCCCGAGATCGGCCATGTCGTGGAGCAGCCCGACGACCGTGTCGGTGTCGCTGATCAACATGCTCTCGGTGATCTCGAGGACGATGCGTCGCGGATCGATGCCGGCGTCGCCGATCACCTCCCGCAGGCTGTCGAGCAGCCCGGGCGACCGCAGCTGGCCGACCGACACGTTGATCGCCATCGACAGGGACCCGCCGTCGCCGAACTCCCGACTCCACGCCGCGAGTTGGCCGACGGCGGTGCGCAGCGCCCAGTCGCCCAGCGACACGATCACGCCGCTCTCCTCGGCGAGCGGGATGAACTTCGACGGTCCGATCAGTCCCTTCGTCGGGTGCTGCCACCGGATGAGCGCCTCGAACCCCGAGATCCGCCCCGTCGCGAGTTCGAATGTCGGCTGGTAGAAGAGCACCATCTCGCCACGTTCGACCGCGCCTCGCAGTTGGGACTGCAGCTCGAACGTGTCCTGGGCATCGGCGTACATCTCGGGCCGGAACACGCGTGCTGCACCGCGGCCGGCACGCTTGGCCGAGTACATCGCGATGTCGGCGTCGCGAAGGAGGCGCTGCACGGCGTCGGCGGGGTGCGACGTCGAGCGCGTGCTGATGGCGAGCCCGACCGACGCCCGCACCTCGTACTGCATGCCTTCGACGTCCACGACGACGTGGATGCACTCGAGGAGTCGTTCCGCGATCGACGCCGGGTCGACCGTGTCGTCGATGTCCTCGACGAGGATCGCGAACTCGTCCCCACCGAGGCGGGCGACGGTCTCGCCGGGTTCGAGAGCGCTGGTCAACTGATCGGCGACGGACCGGAGCACCCGGTCGCCAGCATGGTGGCCATGGCTGTCGTTGATCGCCTTGAAGCCGTCGAGGTCGACCATGGCGAGTCCGACGCGGGCGCCCGAGACACCCGAGCGACGCAATGCGTGACCGACACGATCGGCGAAGAGCGCCCGGTTCGGGAGCCCGGTCAGCGGATCGTGGAACGCCTGGTGGCGCAGCTGGGTCTCGAGCGTCGCCCGATCGGTGACGTCGCGGGTGTTGATCACGAAGCACCCGATGTCGGCGTCGCCGAGCAGGTTCGACACGGTGGATTCGGCCGATCGGGTGACGCCGGACGCGTCGACGAGTTGCCACTCGACCCGGTGCACCCGTCCGGAGTTCGCCGCGGCGGCGTCAACCGCCGCGATCAGCGCCTCGAACGGTCCGAACGAATCGAGCGGCCGACCGACGAGCCGGTGGTGGTCCCATCCGTAGATGTCGTCGAGCGAGGCACTGACCGAGCGGATCGTCCGCGCCTCGTCGACCACGATCACGATGTCGGAGGACGAGCGGACCAGCGCCGCGAAGTAGCGCTCGCGCTTCTCGAGGTCGCTCGTGCGGGCACGGACCCGGGCCTCCAGGCCAACCGTGAGCGACAGGTTCTCGACGAGCACCGACATCCGGTGCACGAGCCCAACGACGAGCAACCCACCGAAGGCGTACCGCTCGAACGGTCCGAGCACCGTCGTGCGGCTCCGGAAGGCCACGAGCACCGTGACGCACATCCCCACGGCGTAGATGACGTCGGGGACCGAGAAGCGCTGTGGCGTCATCGTTACCCACGGTGCGTTCGAATGGCATCAGGCCGTATCGCTCAGCATCTCAGGTTCGCCCAGAAGCGTCGCGACAGCGGCCTGGCCTCGGAACCACCGGGACCAGCGTCATGTTCCTCGTCATCATCGTCGGCCTCGTGGGCTGGGTCACCGTCGACCAGCGGCGCCGGTCATCCGAGCTGAGCGCGGCATGACCGGACTGCCGAACGAACCAGCGGGATCGAGCCCTCGACCGAAGCGACGACGCGTCGTTCAGAGCTCGTCGTCGCGCTCGTGCTCGTCGCTGTGGGCATCCAGTTCGTTCATTCCCTACGGTGTCGACAACTAGCTGTGATGACCGGGGACGTTGTCCCGAAGGCTGGTGAGGGTGTCCATCGGGGTTGACCATCCGAGCGCTCCGTGGGCCCGGTGGTGATTGTAGAAGTGGACGAAGCCGTCGTAGCCGGCGTGGCGCTCGCGCTCTGAGTTCCATGGCCGGATGTAGGCCCATTCCTCGAGCAGGATCCGGTGGTAGCGCTCGACCTTGCCGTTCGTTTGGGGCCGGCGAGGGCGGGTCTTCTTCACCGTGGGCCCGGTCTCGGCACAGGCCCGGTGCCACAGCCCCGACCTGTAGCACGATCCGTTGTCGGAGAGGACCCGTTCACACCTGATCCCGATCGACGCGAACCAGGCGACGGCGCGATGCCAGAACCCGACTGCGGTGATGCCCCGTTCGTCGTCGAGGATCTCGGAGTACACGATCCTGGTCCGGTCATCGAGTGCCGTGTGCAAGAACCGGTAGCCGCCACGGCGGGTGACGCTGCCCTCGTTGTCATAGCCACGACCGCGGGTTCGCCAGCCGCCACCATCGGGGATCGAGGACAACTTCTTAACGTCGACATGGATCAGCTCGCCGGGCCGGTCGCGTTGATAGCGGCGCACCGGCCCTGCGGTGGCCCGGTCTCCGCGATCGAGGCGAGCAAGGCCGGCCTCGCGCAAGATGTGTTGCACCGTCGACGGCGCGACCCCGACCTCGTACGCAATGTGTTCAGCGCCCCAACGCCGCTTCTTCCGCAACCGGATCACCATCTGGCGAATCCGCAGAGGTGTCCGGTTCGGTGAACGCCTCGGCCGCGATGACCGATCCAGCAGACCTTGCTCGCCCTCGGCGAGGAACCGGTCGCGCCATTTCCGGACAGTCTTCGGGTCGGCCTGGAACCGGTCAGCGCTCGCCTCGATGGTCCAGCCGCCCTCGATGACGAGATCGGCCATTCGGCGGCCCCCTTTCGGCGTCAACTGCGCGTTCGGGTGCTGCTTTGTAGCGTGAGCCATGAGTCCTCCGGGTGAGCTGTGAGTTGTGGAAGACCCACATCCTCTCCCGGAGGCTCAACTCACGATCGGTTCACCCACACCATCGCCCCAGGGACACCGTCCCCGGTCAACACAACTAGCCCGCGACGAGCCGAAATGGGGCAGAGTGCCCGACACCTTACCTTCCTTGTAGGCCGTGAGCAAGACTCTCGGCTTGGATTGCTCGACAGCACGGGCAGGGCTTTCTGCCCCTGTCACACAGATGGCCTGGGGGGTGTTGCCACCCGTGCTGTTGGGCGCGGTTGACCTCTGACAGGGACATGCCCTCGGGCTGATTCGTAAGGTGGTTGACGGCGACCTCGCCCGCGAGCTCCCTGCGAACCAACCAGCTCCAGGAGGTGACATGGCCCCAGCGGTGACCGAGATCGACGTGTTCGTCGGGATCGACATGGCCAAGCAAGACCACTACGCCCAAGCGATCAGTCGTGATGGCACCGAACTGTTCAAACGCCCCGTCCTCAACGACGAGACCACGATCGTCCGACTCATCGACGACGCCCGCGCCCACGGATCGCGTGTGGCGATGGTGGTGGACCAGCCGGCGTCGGGCGCCCAACTGCTGTTGAGTCTCGCCGCCGCCCACGACGTCCCGGTCGCGTATGTGACCGGACTGCAGATGCGCCGCGCCGCCGATCTCTACGCCGGTTCCGCGAAGACCGACCCGATCGACGCGTGGGTCCTCGCCGACTTCGCACGCCGCAACGCGGATCGGCTGACGTGGCTCCAGGTCACTGACGACCTGTTGGTCGAGCTGCGGATCCTCAACGGCCGCGACGTGGACCTGGCGACCGACGCGACACGCACGATCAACCGTTGCCGCGACGCTATGACAGCGATCTCTCCTGCGTTGGAACGGGCGATCGGGTCGAGGCTCGGCCACGCCGGCATCCGTGACGCGCTGGCGAAATGGTCGACCCCGACGGCGTTGCGCGCCGCCGGGCAAGCCAAGATCCGCACCCGGATCGCGAAGCGGTCCCCGAGGCTGGCAGCGAAAGCCACCGACGAGATCTGGGCGGCGCTCAACGCCCAGAGCGTCACGCTGCCGGGCGAGGAAGCGTGGGGGCGTGTGATCGCTGATCTGTGCTCGGACCTCGACCGGATCATCGGACGTCGAGAACAGCTCGCTACCGAGATCGAGACGGTGTTCATGTCGCACCCTCTCGGCATGGTCCTGGTGACCCTGTGCGGGTTCGGGCCCAGGACCGGAGCACGAACCCTCGCCGAGATCGGTGACCCGCAACGCTTCGCCGATGGCGGCCGCCTCGCCGCGTACGCCGGCCTCGCACCCGTCGACCGACGCTCGGGGCGCAGCATCAACTCGGCATCGCAATCGCGGGCCGGGAACCACCGTCTCAAGAACGCCATGTTCCTCGCAGCGTTCGTCGCCGCACAGCACGACCCCGCCGCCAAGGCGTACTACGAACGCAAACGCGCTGAGGGAAAGAAGCACAACGCTGCGGTCATCTGCCTCGCCCGTAAACGCTGCGACATCATCCTCGCCATGCTCAAGAACGCGACCCCCTACCAGCAACCGGCCCACGAAAACCTCCCCCAAGCCGCTTGACAACAAGACAGGGACACCCCCCCAGCTGTTCACGACCGCGTGCGCTGACTGCCACAGCAATCAGACCAAGATCCTGTGGTTTGAGCACGCAGCGCCGGTCGAGTGGTACGTCGCCAGCCACGTCAAGGACGGACGACACGCCCTCAACATCGACACCTGGCACACCTACGCCGGAGAGGGCGCCGACGAGTCAGCGAAGGTCATCCGCAAGGGCTCGATGCCTCCGAGCTTCTACACTTACCTCGGACTTCACGGGGATGCGAAGCTCACGCCTGCGGAGCGGCAGGAGTTGCACGATGGTCTCGCCAAGACGCTCGCCGCCGACCCTCCCAAGCAGTAGCGCCGTGCCGCCACCGCCCGGTGACATCATCGAACCGTGACAGCGTGGTGGAACGCTCAATCTGCTGAACGCCGGCGGGTGTTCGCCGTGACCGGAATTGCGTTCGCGCTGATCGCCGCGAGGGGTCTGGCAATCGCGAGGCTGGTCGACGATGTCTTCGGCAGGGACGGTTCCACGCGTCTCGACCCGAAGATCACCGACTTCCTCGTCGACCATCGAACCCCCGGACTCACGGCGCTCGCCCGCGCGGTGACCCACCTGCCGATTCACTGACGGTGACCGTCGTCGCCGTTCTGTCCATCGCGATGCTGCTCGCTCGGGGCCGCCGACGACTGGCGGCATTCGTACCCCTGTCCATGGTCGACGCTGCAGCAGCGACATCGCTCGGCAAGCTCGTCGTCGCCCGCCCCCGGACCACCCGAAGCGATCTGGCTCACCCGAGCATCGAGCGCAGCCTTCCCATCGGGAGACGCCACACACTCCGTGGCCTGCTGGTGCGCGTTGGCGATCCGCGCTGCCATGACCACCCGCCGACGGCCGTTCCAAGCTGCCTGGATCGCTCTCGGCATCACGCTCGCCGCCTCCATCGGCACATCACGTCTGTACCTCGGCGTTCATCGCGCGTCCGACGTCGTCTGGGGCTGAGCAGTCGCGACAGCATGGCTGCTCGCGCTCGTGGTGACCGGTTGGTCCCGACCACGTCTCGCTACCGAGATCAACGCAGCGCGGACGCGGCTCGCTCAAGGCGTCGCCGCCGCCAGATCAACGAACCCCCGGTGGCCGACTGAGGCGACGCTGGTCGCGACAACCTCGCCGCCCGCTGACTTCGAACCAGCAGATTCCGCATCCGTCGCACCAAATCTGAGCGCCGCCTGATCGGCGCGCTTCACATAATCATAGCTCGGCAATCGCTGGGCGACCGCTCCGCACGAACCGCCGGGATACTTCGGATCGGAGGCGCGGGGCGGCACCGGGACCAGCGCGGTCCCGATGCCGTTCGTGGGGAATTCGGGCAGTTCGAGGAGGTCTACCTCATGCCGTCCTCGGTGCTCGTGACCTTGAAGTCGGCGTCGAGCTTGACCGTCACGTGACTTCCGTCCGCCTTGGTCATGTGCACCTCGAAGGCCGCACCCTCGGCATCGGTCTCGGCCCGCTCGACGGTGCCACCCGAGACCGCGGCCTCAGCAGCCGAGGTGGCCTTCGCGAGGTCGTCGCCGGTCAGCACCGTCTCGGTGATGCCGTTGGCGGTGTGCGGGCCCATTGCACCGTCCCGGGGTCCGCCAGGATCGGTTGTCGTGCCGTCGTCGGCGGCCGACGTCGTGTCCTGGCTCGATGCGGCTGCACTGGTCGTTGTGGTGTCCTGAGCACCGGCGTTGCCGGTCAGCGCGTATGCACCAGCCGCTCCGCCGAGGAGGAGGGCCCCGCCGACGGCCACGCTGCCGAGTTTCTTTCGAAGGAATTCCATGTCTGTCTCCGTTTCATTTTCCCTAATGGGAGTCGCCCGGAGGATCCGGACTGGAGACATCATCGGAACTCGACGTGAGGAGGCTGGGAGACGGGCGTGAGAAGTCTGTAAGACTGCTGCCGCCTCCAGTGACTGGCAGGTCGCGTGGGTTCGGTTCCGTCACCCCAGAAGGGAACGACCTCATTCTTGGTGGCTGCTGCTCGGTATCCGGATGAGGAACACGGCTCCGCCTGCTTCGCGGTCGGCGACCTCCACTGATCCGCCGATCTCGGTCGCCAGGTCGCGGACGATGGCAAGGCCCAAGCCGGCCCCACCGTCTCTGCATCCGGCGTCCAGTCGTCGGCCAGCTCTCCGCCCCGATCTGCCCTTGCGGACGGCCCGAACGGGCGAAGCGGTTGGGCTGCTCCGTGTCGGCCGGGTCGGGCACCGAAACGTTTCTCGGGAGTCTGTGCCACTTCTTGACCACGGTCGTGGAGCGCGAGTCGTGGGCGAGGAGAGCGGATGAAGAATGCGGCCAAGGTAGAGACTGACCGGCGCATCGCCTGGGCGCCATCAGCCACCGAAATGACGCGCGAAGGTTCAGAAGCCGCAAGCGACTCCGAACGGCGAGACCCCGCCCAGGTTGTTGGAGGCGGGGTCTCAGGGCAGAAGGCGCCCGCTCAGTCCGGAGGTGCCGCCACCATGTGCAATGCTACCGCTCGTCGGCACCACCACCACCATTGACGTGGCGATGACCGCCGTTACGTGCCGGCTTCATCGGCATGAGCCGACCAACCGTCATTCCTTTCCAGAGCTAGGTACCTGCAGGTCAACGCTCAGATCGACGCCGATCGCAGAGAGTTTGGGGGCCGTGCAGGACGACGGCCGTTAGATGGTCAGGGATGACCAACGCCATGGTCAGGGCTCGCAACGACGCTCATCGGAGGGGATGGCTGCAGGGTCGGTCGACATCGTGACCGAACCTGCAGCCATCCCTACGTAGTGCTATTATGTTGGATCTGACGACTGAAGGAGTGCGAATGCCCCACCTCGACTACCTCTGGCGAACCAAAGAACCGCTACTGCGTCTTCGCCGGGCGCGAACCCGTCGCAGGATGGCCACCACTGCCGCGCTGCTGACGATCGGGCTCGTTGGGCTCGCGTCGCCGGCGTCTGCCGCCCCGCACATGAACTATTCGAGTTCTGGCGTTTTCTGGTCTGGGGGTGGGCAGGGCGCCACCTGGGCCCATCAGTACATCACGTGGAGTCAGAACGACGGCGGTATTCATCGGGTGCACTTCAAGCTCGGCGGGTATTCCCACACGTGTCAGGGAGCGTATTGCCTGACTGACCTCAATCTGCCTGCCAACCAGATACAACTGGTTACTCTTGAGACGGTGATGTGGAACGGTACGACGTGGGCACAGTACGCGGTCAACTGGCCAAATCCGATCAACAACGGCGCTTCCACTTCAGTGGCGTCATACCTCGTGGCGGATGGAATCCAGCCGTTCCCAGCTTGGTACTACACGCGGTCCACTGCGAAGGCGTTCCTAAGCGGAGCTTGGCGTTCGTACACGAGTGGCGCAGAGCAACCTGCGGTCAACATCAACTACTGAAGGGTGGATACAATGAACGCATTTCGGAGAATCTCGACCGTACTTGTTGCATCTGTCGCGCTAGCGGGATGCGGGGCCGAGGCCGACGTCGCTGTGCAAGGCGCGCCCAGCTCGCCCCAAGCAGCCTCACCCGCCGGGCTGAGCAAGCCATCGGACACTGTGTCCGCGTTTCTAGCGAAGGCACAAGCTGACATGGTCGACGCATGCAATAAAGTCCTTGCGGCGGCGCCCAACGATGGGCCGCCCCCGACACTCAAGTCTATTGAGCAGAATGGATTCGTTCCTGTCATTGGGCCCACCTGCGACGCGGGTTACGCTGTGAGCTCTCCGGCCAACAACGCAGGCTCGTCAGCAGCGGCCGGACTCGAAATCCGTGAGAAGCCTGACATGAACAGCGCGGTGATTGGCTACATGATTCCGGGTAACCCTGGTTGGGTGTCGATCGCTCAGATCACAGAAGCGGGCCTCACGGTCGACGAGATCCTCGCCGCACGCTAGCGGCGGAGGTCAGCTCACAGCCTGATCCGGCAAATCTGTGCCGGATCAGGCTTTCGCAAAGCTCGACGCAGTTGTGAATCGTCGCCGCGGTCTATCGGCATCCTCGATGGCCTCGACCTCGAACGTTGGCGTCGCACTCGACTTGCGCGCTCGAGACTTACGCGAAGGCCGCTGCGGGCGAGAAGCGTTCGGTGCAGAACGACCAGCGACTCTCACCATCCTGCCGGCCGGAACTCAAGCCCCGTTCACGCAGACGCTGCCACCATGGTCCTGATCCGGTTTCGAGAGGGCGGGGTCCGACCCCCTAGCTGGCAGGCGTACAGGCGGAGACTGAGGCTGGCGTTGATTACCGACCATCTTGCTGACGTGAGGGAGGTCGGATGTCGCGCGCTGCTACGGACCGGCCATCACGCTGGTCGCACGCCTTCCGTTGTGCGTGTATCGATAACGCGGGTGGGTTGCGAATCCGATCAATCGAGACGCGCAACCCCAGCAGCCGGGGCCGTACCGGCACCAGCTGATCAATGTCGATGACGGTCGCGACGAGTCCGGTGCGCGTCGGATCCCCTTCCCGCACCCCAGAAGATTCACGCACAACCTTTCGCCAGCTTGTTCCGCTTGCGGAACAAGCCAGTCTGTGCCACTTCCTGACCACGGTCCCAGAGCGCGCGAATCGGGGGGGGTGGCGCAGGCTGTGAGCGATCACTGAGATCTTACTTTCACGATCATTGAAAACCGACATGGGTGCCGGGTTCCTGGCTGGCATCCACCACCGGTTGGGGTGGCCCCTCCAGCGTGTCTTGCGACCAAGCACGACAGCGACTGGAGGAGCCGCTCTCCATGATGAACCAGGAGAACTACGTGAATGTGAATGACCTGCACAAGCAGGGTTGGACGATCAGCGAGATCGCCGCCGAGACGGGCTGGCATCGGACCACGGTCAGCAAGTATCTGAAGGACGGGCCGCCGGCGGCGAGGGCGACCGAAGCGCCGGTGATGACTGAAGAGTGGCGCTCGAGGATCGACACGATGCTGGGGGCGTACCCGCGGTTGTTGTCGGTGTCGGTGCACAACAAGTTGCGTGCTGAGGGGTTCGAGGGCAGCTATCCGACGGTCGTGCGGGCGGTGCGCGATCTGCGGGGCCCTCGGTTCCGGGCGGCGAACTTGGTGTCGGTGCCGATCCACACGGCACCGGGTGACGAAGCCCAGTTCGATTTCTGTGACGTGTCGGGCTGGGCTGCCCGGTTCGGGTGGCGTGGACCACTGTTCGTGTTCGGGATGATTTTGTCGTGGTCGCGTTGGCGGCTCTGGTGGTTCACCACCTCCCAGGACCGCCATCACACCTTCGAGGGCATGGCCCGGTTCTTTGACGAGGCGGGCGGTGTGCCCGCTGCGTGTCGCACCGACAGGATGGGAGCGTTGGGGCGGTCCCAGGGACGGCGTTTCGAGCTGCACCCGCCGACGGTCGGGTTCGCGGCCCATCACGGCACCAAGATCACGTCATGCCAAGCCGGCGACGCGAAACGCAAAGGCAAGGTCGAGCGCCCGTTCCGCCAGCTCCAAGAGACGTTCCTGCCCGAGGTCGAAGCCGACGGCATCCCCGTTGACATCGCGGATCTGAACCGGCGGGCCCAGGTGTGGCTCACCGAGCGTGTGCATGGCGTCGAGTCGCGAACCACCGGTGAGACACCGGCGCAGCGGCTGGAGGTCGAACGCGACTTTCTCGCACCGTTACCTCGGGTCCGGTTCGACACCGACTACGTCGAGACCCGGCGGGTGCACAACGCGTGGCCGTTCGTGACGATCGACGCGAACCGCTACTCGGTCCCGCCTGAAGCGTTGGGGCACAAGGTCGAGATCCGCCGCAAGGTCGACGACGACAACGTCGAGGTCCGCCTCGCGGGTCGGTTGATCGCGACGCATCGCCTCGTGGGCGGACGCCGTGTCGACGTGTGGGACCCCGTGCACCGTCGGGCCGCAGAGATTCTTGCGCTCGGCTGGGACCCCGGCGGCCCCGACCTCCGTCTGATCGCTGATCGGAGCGAACCCGCTCGTGTTGAGCGTCTCGCCCTCGACGGCGACTACGACGTCGCGCCGCCCGACCTCGACGACCGCTACAACGTCACGATCGACGATGCCGGGGTGTCGGCATGAGCGTCTACGAACAGATCAAAGCCGATCTCGGCTACCTCAACCTGCACGCCGCCGCTTCGGTGTTCGCCACCCTCGCCGAACAAGCGAGGACCGAACAGTGGTCCCACATCGAGTTCCTCGCCCGCCTCGTCGCGGAGCAGGCAACAGCTGACCGGGACCGGCGGCTCACCGCCCGGTTGCGTTACGCCCGCTTCCCCTACCGGCGCACCATCGACGATTTCGACTACGAGTTCCAGCCATCGGTCGACCGCAAACTCGTCGATGACCTCGCGACACTGCGGTTCATTGCGGAGAACCGGCCGATCCTGTTTCTCGGCCAGCCCGGCTGCGGCAAAACCCACCTCGCCGTCGCGCTCGCCACCCTCGCGGTCGAGGCCGGCTACCGCGGCTACTTCAGCACCGCCGACAACCTCTGCCGCACCCTCGTGCGCGCCTCGATCGAGGGCAACCTCGCATCGAAGATGAAGACGTTCACCGCGCCGACTGTGCTCGTGATCGACGACGTCGGTCTCCTCCCGATCGGCGGCACCGAAGCCGCGTCGGTGTTCTTCCAAGTCGTCAACACCCGCTACGAGAAAGGCCACCCCACCATCGTGACCACCAACCGCGGGCTCCCCGACTGGGGCACCATCTTCGGCGACACCGTCGTCGCAGCCGCCGTGTTGGACCGGCTCATGCACAACGCCATCGTGTTCAACATCAAAGGCCCCTCGTGGCGCCTCCGCGAACACAACGGCCTCGAGATCGCGACCACCCAACCCGGCGACGGAGGCGCCCGCTAACCTCACCCACCGCCAGCCAGCACACCGACCCCATGTCGGTTTTCGATGATCCCCAATGACGGGTTTCCCTGATCGCTCACAC
>Ga0116186_1004324_pt1 | contig 11605 bp, 7 predicted proteins | sample AD_JPNNA4_MetaG_FD_89806 | JGI IMG/M metagenome (GOLD analysis project Ga0116186, IMG submission 89806) | Active sludge microbial communities of municipal wastewater-treating anaerobic digesters from Japan - AD_JPNNA4_MetaG | ecosystem: Engineered > Bioreactor > Anaerobic > Digestate | place...
AAAATGAAATCTCCGAAATAGAAAAAAATAAAATAGAAAACGCATTAGTACCCCTTGGATTTGAATTGATTGACGATAAAAAAAGTAAAATAATTGAACAGATAAAAAATAAAATTATCGACATCGTTCATTATCAAAATAATGAAGCTAAATACAACTTATCGGAAATATTAAGCAAGGAATTAAATCATGAATACAACTCCCTTTCAAATTTATTTTCCGAAATAGAAGGCATTACTATTGAAAAATATTTTATAGCACAAAAAATAGAAAAAGTAAAAGAACTTATAATTTACGACGAACTCTCGCTAAGTGAAATTGCAGATAGACTAAATTACTCTAGCGTTGCATACCTGAGCAATCAATTTAAAAAAGTAACCGGACTTACACCTAGTTATTTTAAACAATTAAAAACAATCCAGCGAAAACCATTGGATGAAGTGTAAATCTTATAAATCAAATCCAAAATACTGTAATGATATAACTACAATACACTTGTAACTTTGTGTATTAAATCAGCAGTATGCCTACTCTCATAAAAAAATCATTCCCCGTTCTAAATATGTCGTGCGCTTCTTGTGCCGTTAGCGCCGAAAGTATAGTAAAATCTACCAAAGGCGTAGTTTCTGCCTCTGTAAATTATGCTAATGCAATGCTCACTGTAGAATACCAGCCGACTATTACCAACCCTTCCACTATCCAACAGGCAGTTCAATCCGTAGGTTATGATTTGCTTCTTGAAGACGAAACGCAGCAACAAGAAATAGTAGATGCATTACACGATAAAAATTTTAAATCGCTAAAAACAAAAACAATTTGGGCGGTTTTGCTTGCCTTCCCGGTGATGCTTATCGGCATGTTTTTTATGCATATAAAATATGCAAACCAAGTGATGTGGCTACTCTCTACACCAGTAGTTTTATGGCTAGGAAAAGATTTTTTTATCAACGCTTGGAAGCAAGCGCAACACCGCACCGCCAATATGGATACGCTAGTAGCATTAAGCACCGGAATTGCTTATATCTTTAGTTTATTCAATTTGTTTTTCCCTGAATTTTGGATAAAAAGAGGATTAGAACCTCATGTATATTTTGAAGCAGCCGCAGTAGTTATAGCTTTTATTTTATTAGGAAAACTATTAGAAGAAAAAGCAAAAGGAAACACCTCCGCAGCCATAAAAAAACTAATGGGATTGCAACCCAAAACTGTAACAGTAGTACAAGCGGACGGTAGCGAGCTGCAAACTACAATAGAAAATGTAAAAATTGGAAATTTATTAATCGTAAAACCCGGAGAACGCATAGCCGTAGATGGAATTGTAAGCAGCGGAAATTCTTATGTAGATGAAAGTATGCTCACTGGAGAACCTATTCCGGTTTTGAAAGTAGCAGCAGAAAAAGTATTTGCAGGTACTATCAATCAAAAGGGAAGTTTTCAGTTTACCGCAGCAAGTGTAGGCAAAGACACGATGCTTGCACACATCATCAAAATGGTGCAAGATGCGCAAGGCAGCAAAGCACCAGTACAAAAATTAGTAGATAAAATTGCTGGTATTTTTGTGCCTACAGTAATAGGCATAGCAATACTTACATTTTTACTATGGATAATTTTGGGCGGCGAAAATGCATTAGTTCACGGACTCTTAGCTGCTGTTTCGGTATTGGTAATTGCATGTCCTTGTGCTTTAGGCTTAGCCACACCCACGGCTATAATGGTAGGCGTAGGAAAAGGTGCAGAAAATGGAATTTTAATAAAAGATGCAGAAAGCCTAGAGTTGGCAAAAAAAATAAATGCAATAATTTTAGACAAAACCGGCACTATTACAGAAGGCAAACCACAAGTAACCGAAATACAATGGAAGAACAATGATAATACTACAAAAGAAGTATTATTTAGCATTGAAAAACAATCCGAACATCCATTAGCAGAAGCTGTGGTTAATTATTTTAAGAATGAAAAATCAGTCACATTATCTTCTTTCGAAAGCATTACAGGAAAAGGAATTAAAGCTATTTTTAACAATGAAATTTATTGGGTAGGAAATAAAAAATTGCTCTCAGAAAATCAATGCAGTATAGGTGCGGTGTTGCTGCAATTTGCCGAGCAGTGGAGCACACAAGCGAAAACCGTAATCTGGTTTGCTAATGCCAAACAAGCACTTGCGGTAATCGCAATTGCCGACAAAATAAAAGATACTTCCGCTAAAGCAATCCGTCAGTTACAAGCAGAAAATATAGAAGTGTATATGCTTACCGGCGATAATATTTCTACTGCGGCGGCTATCGCCCAACAAACCGGCATCCAACATTATAAAGCAGAAATGCTGCCCCAGCAAAAAGCAGATTTTATTAAAGATTTACAACAACAAGGAAAAACAGTGGCTATGGTAGGCGACGGTATAAACGATAGTACCGCACTGGCTACCGCAGACGTAAGTATTGCGATGGGCAAAGGTTCTGATATTGCAATGGATGTTGCCAAAATGACGATTATTTCTTCCGATTTATTAAAAATTTCGCAAGCCATCCGACTGTCAAAACATACTGTTGCCACCATCAAACAAAATTTATTTTGGGCATTTATCTATAACCTCATCGGAATACCTATTGCCGCTGGTATTCTATTTCCTATCAATGGGTTTTTATTAAATCCGATGATTGCTGGTGCCGCTATGGCAATGAGTAGCGTAAGCGTAGTGGGCAACAGCCTCCGATTAAAATGGAAGAAATAAATCCATATAAAAATGTCAACTTGTCAGCAAAATGGAAGTGGAATAAATTTTGACTATTACGGCTAAATAGTTAATTAAAAATCTAAACTTTTCTTTCTTATGGAAACCGGAAAAATAAATGTACAAACCGAGAACATCTTTCCAATTATCAAAAAATTCTTATACTCCGACCACGAAATATTTTTACGTGAATTGGTTTCAAATGCCGTAGATGCTACTAAAAAACTGAAAGGACTTGCCCAATTAGGCGAAGCCAAAGGCGAACTCGGCGATTTAACGATAGAAGTATCAGTGAGCAAAGAGAACAACACGCTAACCATAAAAGATAAAGGCTTGGGAATGTCCGCCGACGAAGTGAAAAAATATATTAACCAGATTGCTTTTTCTTCGGCGGGTGAATTTGTAGAGAAATTAAAAAATACCGATTCTAATGCCATCATCGGACATTTCGGCTTAGGATTTTATTCGGCATTTATGGTGGCGGAAAAAGTAGAAATTCTTACCAAATCATATAAAGACGAACCAGCCGTAAAATGGGTGTGCGATGGCTCTACCGAATTTACTTTAGAAGAAATAGAAAAAGAACAACGTGGCACCGAAATAATTTTACACATTGCCGAAGATTCTAAAGAATTTTTGGAAGAACAGAGAATAAAATCGTTGTTGAATAAATACTGCAAATTTTTGCCAGTGCCTATTCAGTTTGGTTTTAAATGGCAAAGTGAAGAAGACAAAAAAGAAGAGAAACCATTAGAGCCTGAAATTATTAATAATACGCAGCCAGCATGGACCAAAACCCCTTCATCTTTAACCGATGAGGATTATAAAGGTTTTTATCGCGAGTTATATCCGATGAATTTTGATGAACCTTTGTTTTGGATTCATTTGAATGTAGATTATCCGTTTAACCTAACCGGAATACTTTATTTTCCGAAATTGAAAAAGAACTTTGAAGTACAAAAAGATAAAATACAATTGTACAGCAATCAAGTTTTTGTAACGGATAATGTAGGCGAAATTGTACCAGAATATTTAACCTTACTGCATGGCGTTATCGACTCGCCAGATATTCCGCTGAATGTTTCTCGTTCGTACTTGCAAAGCGATGGAAATGTGAAAAAAATCAATCAGCATATTTCCAAAAAAGTATCCGATAAATTGCAAGAGATTTTTAATAACGATAGAAAGCAATTTGAAGACAAATGGAGCGATATTGGATTGTTTGTGAAATATGGAATGATTAGCGATGAAAAATTTTATGAAAGAAGCAATGCCTTTGCATTATTCCCTACTACAGAAAATACATTTTATACGTTTGCGGAATTAAAAGAAAAAATTAGCCCAAACCAAACCGATAAAGACGGTAATTTAATTGTGCTTTATACCTCTGATGAAGAAGAGCAACATGGATATATTGAGCAAGCAAAAGAGCGTGGATATATGGTGGTAAAATTGGATACTATGATTGATAATCATTTTATACAACAAGTAGAAACAAAAAACGACCTATCAGCCGACAGGCAGGGAAAAACGCAGTTTAAACGTGTAGATGCAGACATCATTTCTAATTTAATTCCGAAAGAAGAAAGTGCGGTTTCCGTTTTATCGAATGAACAGGAAGAACAACTAAAAGTACTTTTTGAAACTACGATAGAAAAAAATAAAGCGGATATAGAACTCAAAGCTTTATCGCCTACGGATGCACCGATTGTCATTACCCGAAATGAGTTTATGCGCCGCATGGCTGAAATGCAAAAAATGGGCGGCGGCTCTCCATTTATGTTCGGAAATATGGAAGAAAAACTGAACTTGGTGATTAACACCAATCACCCGATTAATACTAAAATTTTAGAAGAAGATAATATCCAACAAGCAAAACATATCAAGCAATTATATGATCTGGCTTTGCTTTCACAAAATATGCTGAAAGGTGAGGCGTTGACTAACTTTGTGAAAAGAAGTTTTGAGTTGATATAATTTCATTTACAACCTACTATTTAGGAAATAATAAGGCTTCAAATAAAAGAGATATCTTTTTATTTGAAGCCTTTGCTATCATCGACGGCTACTATTCCATTTACTTTTCTAATAGTGTAATTAGAAAAATCTTCATCTGAATCAAAGCCTACACCATAGATAATATTATCGGGAGTTCGGATTTTAATGGATTTGTCGGTATATATTTTTTTGGTTCGGATGTTCCATGTTAGCTGCGTCGTTTCTATTATTTCATTACGAGCGTTTTCCATATATACATTGCCCGAAACATTGATGGTTTGCTGTGCATCATCGTTTTCTGCATAGTTGGCCTTCAGTACAGATATCATATTTAGTTGCTCGTAAAATTTTACCAATAAACCATCGGGAAATACCAATTTGTTTTGTGTATTGGTATATCGCTTCACCGTTTTTCCCGTTACAATTGCCCTTATATAAGCACCTTCTTTATAAATAAATTTTACGCTGTCTGCCACTTCTACATCTATGTCTTTTTCATTAAACATGGATTTTACTTTTGCGATATCATTTTCCTGACAGCCAGAAAAAAAAACAAGAAAACTTGTTAGCAACATAAAAAAAACGGGAATGTAAAACTTGTTATTTACAGAAAAATTGGAAGCAATATTTGAAGTAATTTTTTTCATGTTCGATTGCTGAAAATCAGCATTATTTTCTAAAAATCCAATCAGCAGGATTTAGTTTTGATGCGCCTTTCCAAACCTCCATGTGCACTTCTGTAATGGATTCTTCGTCGGTAAATGCAGAGCCGATAACTTGCTTGGTAGATACTTTTTGTCCTTTTGAAACATTTACAGAAGAGAGTTTAGAATAAACGGTAAAATATTCGCCGTGGCTAATGATTACAGCATTTTTAAAGGTTGGATTATTAAGAATACCCACTACTTTACCTTCAAATACACTTCGCACATTGCTGTTGGCATCGCTGCGGATATCAATACCATTATTGTCCATTTTTATGGTGGTGCCGGGTACGGTATAAGTGCCAAATCCTTTGCTGATAAATCCTTTTTCTACTGGCCAAGGCAGCTTGCCCCTATTGCTGTAAAAATTGGAAGACAGCTGGTCGTATTCTGGCGTATTGCCAATGTTTACAGGTGTTTCTGTTTTTTTATTTATGGTAGCAATATCTTCTTTTGCAGGCTCTTTTCCAGCTTCTTTTGCTTTTTTGATTGCCTCTTCGGCGGCTTTTTTCTTTGCAGCTTCGGCAGCTGCAAATTTTGCGGCTTCTTCTTTTTTACGTTTTTCTTCAGCCAAGCGGGCGGCTTCTATTTCTTTTTTAATGATAGCTTCAATTTGTGCATCTAATTTTGCAGCTTCTGCTTGTTTTTTAGAAATATTTCCTTGTAGTTGTACTTCTTTATGTTTTAAAGATTGTACCACTGTATTTTTTTGTGTTACTGTTTTATTGAGTTGTGTTTTTTCTTTTACTTGCCCCTGTAGCAATTGCTCTTTTGTTTTTTTCTTTGCGTCAATAGTAGCAATTTGCCCACTAATATTTGATTTTTTTTCTATGATTTGAGTCGCTTGTTGCTGTCGGAAATTGGCATATTTACGCAGATAATTTACCCTTCTTAATGCTTCGGAAAATGAATTGGCATTTACGATAAATAAGAGCTTGTCGGCAAAACGCTGTGATTTGTAAGTTCTGACAACGGCGTCGGAATATTCCTTTTTTAATTGAGATAATTGGGCTTCCTTTTGTTTTAATGAATCTACGTTTGTATTTATTTTTTGGGTGTAATCTCCAATTTCACCTTCTACTTCTTTAATCAATTTTTGTCGAAGTTCAATTTGCTTGGAAAGTGCTTGTAAATCTGCCAATGTGGCCTCTTTGGAGGCTTTGGTTTTGGTTAGTGTTTTTTGTGTAAATTCAATTTCTTCTAACAGTTTTCTCTTCTTTTCTTGCAATGCAGTTTTTTTGTCTTGCGCTGCCGCTGAATATATTATTAATAGTAGAAGCACACTACAGGCAAAACGAAGCATTCCCTTTTTAAAATTGAAAAAATAGGCATTAGTATTCTGTATGTTAGATAGTTTATTCAATTTTATAAGATGGGTTTATCGTAAAAGGAAATTCTAAATTTTGTTTTACTTCTAAGTTTTGAATCTTAGCAATCATTTCAAAAAAACCCATACCCTTTTTCATGTTTAAGGTTCGTTCCATAGGAAATGGTTTGCCGAGTTGTATCTGATAGTCGGAGTATTGTACATCAATGGTTTGAGAATAGGTTTTATCATTGATATAGAGATAATTTAGGTTTTTTGTTGACCTATCGAATAAAATATTGGTTAAAAAACGGGTGCCATTTGCACTGATAGTAATGTTGTTTGCATTTTCAGTATATATCGCTTTTGAAGAATCTGTAAATATAAGCTGTCCTAATAATAAATTTTGAATATCAGAAAAACTTAAATCTACCAATGCTTTTTGGCTAATGTAAGAAAGTGGTTTCAATACATATCTGCTATTTATTTTATCCATTATTTTAATGCTGTCTTTGGTAATTAATACACGCACTCCTTCGATTCCAATAATAGACATAGACAGCCAAATTTTTTCGTTTTTTTTCCAACGTATGTTAGTTGTAAAACTTTGGTTGAGCTCTGGAGAGGTTACTTTCGTTTTTAGCTTTATTGCTAATTCAGTAAACTGGAGTTCATTTTTTTTTAGATGCATTAATAGCGCTTGCGCTTTTTCATCAACAATAGTAGATGTTTCTTTTAATGATGGAGTTGTTGGAATTTGTGCTTTAGAGGTAGTAGTTGTTTTAGTTATTTTTTTGGTATGATGGCAAGCTGTGGCAAGAAAAAACGCCAAGACAAATAGAATTTTTTTTGCTGCGAGCGAGGGTGTTTTATGGCGTATGTTATAAATTAATAGCCTCAAGGTTAATTGATTTTTTTGTTTTTAATCTTGCTTTCTAAAGTTGCCTTATCGCCTCCTTTTTGAAGTGCATTTTGCCATTGTTCTACGGCTTTTTCTATTTCTCCATTTTTATAAAGAATATCGCCATAGTGCGATAATAGCTCTGGCCGTTCTTTTGATTCGGGTAGTGCCATGGCTTGTTCTATCCATTCCAAAGCCTCTTTGTAGTCTTTTAGTTTGTACATAATCCATGCGTAGGTGTCTAAAAAGGCAGAATTATTATCGACTAATAAATTGGATTTTTTACTCATGCGCTCAGCCTTTTCCAACTTTTCATTTCTTTCAGAAAGGTAAAATGCATAATTGTTCAAAACGGTTGCATTGTTGGGGTCTATTTCTAATGCGGCTTCGTAGCTGCTGTCTGAGCGTGCATAATTTTTAAGTTCATAAGAAACATCTCCTAAGGTAATGAGCATTTGCAGTTTTAATTGTGGAGCATAAGGAGTGCTTTTATCTGTATCCTCTTTAGATATAGAAAATGATTTCATCAATATATCAGCTGCAGCTTGATTGTTTTTCTTTTGTTGCTGCGCAATTGCATTGTAAAAATAGCCAAACGGATTTTTTGGTAATTTTTCTATTCCGAGTTGAGTGTGCTTTAGCATACTGTCATAATCTTCCAATTCGGCATCTAAAACATATAGTTGTATCCATACGGTGGAGGGAATATCGCCTGGTACATTTACTGCCCTTATGTATTGTGTTTGTGCTTCTTTCTTTCTTCCTGAGTTGTATAATACATCGGCTTTTGCGGTTATAGCTTTCACATCGCCGGGGTGTGCAGCTTCAATTAAATCTGCCATCTTCAACACCTCACTTCGCATAGAAGTATCTTTTTGTATCTTTTCTATGTATGGAATAAACGTCATGATTTTAGCATCTATATCAATATTCTTATTGCTAAAAACTTTGGTGATGTATTCGTCGTGCGTTTTCTTATCTCCTTTTTTTCTGTATGCCTCTGCCATGGATAGCAACGCTTCGGCATTGTTGGGGTCGGTACTTAATATTTGTTGGTAGGTTTGTATGGCTTTGTCATACATTTTATTTGCTTGATAAACTTCTCCAATCAAGTTCATATAGCGTGTTTCATCAGGATATAATTTCACTAATTTCTCAATGTCTTTTACACAGTCTTCCACCCTTCCTAATTTAATATATAGAGGTTGTTTTTGAAACACTAATTCTTCTTGTATGCCTGTTTTTTGCTCTAATACATCATACACAGCTAATGCTTCTTTGTATTTATTTGCTTTAGATAGCATATATGCCCAATCATAATAATAATCGTATTCTTTTGGTTTTAGCTTAAGGAGTGTTTCATACACTTTAGATGCGCCATCATAATCTTTTTTTTCTCCTTTGGCTTCTGCTAAATATTGATAATAAAATTCATTATTGGGATTTAGCTTAATGGCTTTTTGTGAAAGCTCGATTGATTTATCCATATTTCCAGATTCAAATGCAATCCTCGCCAATTCGTATAACGCTGCATCATTCTTTGGGTCTAGCTTTAGTACTTCATTAAAACGAGTAATTGCTTCTTGTGAGTTACCTAATAAATAAGCCTGAACTCCACTGATAAAGATGGATTGTTCTTCAATATCTTTTCGGGTAACTACTGGAGTAGCTGCTGATTTATTCTTGTCTTTCTTTTTAGCGAAGAGCGCATCATTTGCTGAGAGAACAAGAGCAAAGACAAGTAGGTGCTGCGTAATAATTTTATATTTCAAAATAGAATCTTAATTGTTAGTAATGTGCAAGTATTGTTCCTGTTTCACCAAAATACCAATTTCTCTATCCTAAAACCAGCAATAGGGTAAGAATTAACTTTTTTTATCAAGAATGGAGATTATTTCACGCCAGTGTGTCCAAATCCGCCTTCGCCTCTTTCTGTTTCGTTTAATTCATCTACCTCTTTGAAGCTCACTTTTTCATATTTAGATACAATTAATTGAGCTATTCTTTCACCAGTATTGATGATGGTGGTTTCGTTGGATAGGTTTATCAAAATGATTTTTATCTCCCCACGATAATCAGAGTCGATGGTGCCGGGAGAGTTTAATACAGTCACTCCTTTTTTTAAAGCTAATCCGCTGCGGGGTCTTATTTGTGCTTCGTAGCCGTCCGGAAGCTCTAGGTATAATCCAGTAGGAATTAGCGCACGTTGTAGTGGTTTCAGCATCACTGGCTCTTGCAATTGTGCACGCAAATCTACACCCGCAGAGCCCGAAGTTTCGTATTGCGGAAGTGGATTGTCGGAGGTATTTACAATTTTTACTTTCATGTATATTCTGTTATAATTTTAATGTAATTTGGATGAATAGAATTATTATTGTCTAATAAGAATCCTATATAAATTTTCCGTTTTATAGTGTAATAAATATAGCTTTCTTTATTGACAAATAAGACAATAAAATTTAGAGCAAAGATAGCGAGATTTTTTTACTTTTTCTTTTCCAACAAATAGGCAGAACCGATATACACCGTAATAAACACAAAGGCAATAGTAGTATTTATAAATAGATTAAAATTGATTGGAAGAACGGTATATTTTAAAATTAAAAACAAAACTACAGCAAATCCTAAATAAAATAAAATCCGTTTGTAATCATACGGAATTGGATAGTATTTTTGTTCGGTAGCATATCCAATTATTACCATAGAAACATAACAAGTCAATGTTGCCCATGCACCACCGAAATAGCCGATTTTTGGCACTAAAATAATATTCATTACAATGGTGATTGTTGCGCCAATTATTGAGATGATAGCACCGATATAAGTTTTGTCTGTGATTTTATACCAAGTAGAAATATTAAAATAAATTCCTAAACAAATATTTGCCATTAGTAAAATTGGAATAATATCGGCACCGGCAAAGTAGCTTGCAGATTTTGGAGAATACAAGATAAAACCATATTGAATAATAGGTAAAAACAATACGATGGCAAGGAATAAGATACAAACACATATCGTATAATATTTCATGGTTTCTGCCAATATTTTTTTGCTGTCTGATTTCTCGGCATGCCTAAAAAATAAAGGCTCTGCCGCATATCGATAAGCCTGCAAAAACATGGTAACGAGCATCGAAAATTTATAATTAAATCCATAAATTCCTAATTGCTCTTTGTTCGTAAGGTCATCGAACGGTAGCAAACGGGTCATTATAATTCGGTCTAATACTTCATTTATCATTCCGGCAAAACCAACTAGCATAATGGGCAGAGAATAGCTGAGCATACGCTTATGTAATTTCCAATCGAATGAGAAGTGAAGCAGCCTAAGTTGTTTTACCAATAATAATAATGTAATTAAGCTTGCGAAAATATTTGAAATAAAAATGTAAGATACTTTGGTGAAATCAAAGTAGTAATTAAACTTAGGCAATACAATAAAAAATAAGATATTGAATACAATAAATAACAAAATATTTACCACTTTTAATGCTGCAAACAATATCGGTCGCCCTTGTTTTCTTAGTGCTGCAAAAGGGATTGCGGCTAAGGTATCAAATACCATCATCCATAAAAAAAACTTTACATATAACGCCGGCTCTTTTACATAATCGGCAATGGATTGTTGGAAAATATGTATAAGAATAATAAAGACTAAAGCAGCAATAAGGATAGAGTAAAAAGCCGTAGAAAATGCATGTGCTTTGCTGTCTTCTTTATTGGCAAATCTAAAAAATGCAGTTTCCATGCCATGTGTAAGTACAATTTGAATAAATCCGGCATACGCATAAAAGTTGGTAAAAGTTCCGAACTCCGATTGCGTGATATATTTAATAACTAAAAACCCAAATAAAAAATTGATTAAGCGGGCCAATATACTGCTTACGCCATAAGCGGCGGTGTCGGTAGCTAATCTTTTCAGGGTACTCAAAATGTTATTGCTTGTGGTGAAATTACGACAATATG